>OFMU01000142.1_pt1 | contig 54246 bp, 57 predicted proteins | sample 1541861 | NCBI WGS metagenome assembly OFMU01 (sample SAMN04209238, study PRJEB22552) | human gut metagenome | biome: gut; material: feces | host: Homo sapiens | place: USA: Oklahoma
TTCCGCGATGATAAAAATTTATCAATAAAGGAATTGACAAAGTAAAAATAATGCATTAATATATGAGCAGATATTCATATAAGAAAAGGAGCGAGCCATGAAGGAGACACCGATGCAGGAAGAATTTGATATGGAAAAGGAACTGCAGCAGGAGTTTATTCAGGAGCTGGCAGAATTTTTCAAGATTTTCGGGGATGCGACCCGTATCCGCATTTTGCAGACCCTGCTGGAGGGGGAGCGAAATGTGGGGGATTTGGCAGACGTACTGGAAATGAGCCAATCCGCTGTGTCGCATCAGCTGCGCGTACTGCGGCAGAATGATCTTGTAAAATACCGCAAGGAGGGCAAAACCGTGTTCTATTCTCTGGACGATGAGCATATTCGGATGGTTCTGGAGCAGGGAATGACGCATCTGCGGCATAAGCGTGGATATCACGAATAAAAAAGGAATAGGCTGTAATGATATAGGTGTAAGGATATCTGAAAATTACAGGCTAAATTTTCGAATGTTATATGAACAGTTATTCAAATGAGCAAATGAAAAAGCAAACAGCGAAAAAAGAGGTGTGACTATGTCTGAAATGAAGGTAGCATTAAAAGGGTTGACCTGCGCGAACTGTGCGGGAAAGATTGAGGATACGCTTTCTAAGCTTTCTGAAACGCAGGAGGTTTCCATCAATCTGCTGCGGCAGGAAATGACAGTAAAGCTTGCGCCAAATGCTTCGGCAGAGAAAATGCAGGAAACGGTGGAACGGGTGGTGCATAAATTTGAGCCGGAGGTAGAGGTTGCCTTTTTGCAGGGGCAGAAGGCAGAGCATCATCATGAGCATTGCGGCTGCGGCTGTGACGATGATGACGACGATGACTGCGGCTGTGGCTGTGGACATGACCATGCGCATGGGGATGAGAATGTGTTCGGCAGAAAATTTTTCCTGCGCTTTGGCATAGGTCTGGCTGTTTTCCTTGCGGCTGTTTTCCTGCATGAGGGAACAATCCGCACGATTCTTTATATCTGCGCATATTTGATTTTCGGGTATGATGTTCTGCTGCGTGCGGCGAAGCATATCGGACAGGGGAAGGTTTTTGATGAAAACTTCCTGATGTCCTTCTCTACGATTGGCGCGTTGTATCTGGGGGAAATGGCAGAGGCTGTTTTCGTTATGCTGTTCTATCAGGTGGGCGAGGCATTCCAGGAATATGCGGTGGCACGCTCCAGAAAATCCATTACGGCACTGCTGGATATCCGTCCCGATTTTGCACATTTAATCGTGGATGACGAGGAAAGGAAGGTAGACCCTTCTCTGGTGCATGTGGGAGATATGATTCTGGTAAAGGCAGGGGAAAGAATCCCTCTGGACGGGGTAATCACGGAAGGACATGCTATGCTGGATACTGCGGCACTGACAGGCGAATCCCTGCCTCGTTCTGTGGGGGTAGGAGATCAGGTGCTTAGCGGCTGCATCAATATGGACGGCAGTCTGAAGGTTCGCGTAGAAAAGGGCTTTGGCGAATCTACGGTGATGAAGATTCTGGAAATGGTGGAAAACGCATCCGCAAAGAAATCCAAGACGGAGAAATTCATCACACGCTTTGCAAGAGTTTATACACCCATTGTGGTTCTGCTGGCGGTTCTGGTTGCGGTTCTGCCGCCGTTGGCGGGGCTTGGGAAATTCTCCTTGTGGTTTGGCAGAGCATTGGTATTCTTAGTTGTTTCCTGTCCCTGTGCATTGGTATTGTCTGTGCCGCTGACGTATTTTGCGGGGATTGGCGCGGCATCCAAGTGCGGGATTCTGGTAAAGGGCGGCGGCGATTTGGATACGCTGAGCCGACTGAAAACGGTTGTTTTTGATAAGACAGGGACACTGACAAAGGGCAGATTCTCTGTAACAGAGGTGAAGGGCGATGTGCTGAAGCCGGCGGCAATCGGGGAGGCAATGAGCAATCACCCCATTGCACAGGCAATCGTACAGGCATACAAAGGCGAGCTTCCTGCGGCACAAAGCTATCAGGAGCTGGGCGGCTACGGGATTTCCTACGAGCTGGACGGCGAAACGGTTCTGCTGGGGAACAGCCGTCTGATGGAGCATGAAAAAATTGCGTATGAAAAGGCAAACGGCATCGGTACGGTGGTTTATGTTGCAAAGGGCGGCAAATTCTTAGGGTACATTCTGGTTGCGGATACGTTGAAGGAAAACATTGCCGATTCCCTTGCGGCGTTGCGCAAGCAGGGGATTCAGAAGATGGTAATGCTGACGGGCGACAGAAGGGAAACGGCGGCGGCTGTGGCAGAGGAGCTGCGGTTGGATGAATTCCACAGCGAGCTGCTGCCTGAAAACAAAGTGGAATGGATGGAAAAGCAGAAGGGCGCAGAAGGCGACAAGACGGCGTTTGTGGGGGATGGCATCAATGATGCACCCGTACTGGCGGCGGCTGATTTGGGGATTGCCATGGGGGCGATTGGCTCCGATGCGGCAATCGAGGCGGCGGATGTTGTGCTGATGGATGATGATATCGGCAAGCTGGCAGTCGGCATGAAGGTTGCAAGAAACACAAGAAGGATTGTAAACCAGAACGTGACCTTTGCATTGGGCTTTAAGATTCTGGTGCTGCTGCTTTCCATTCCCGGCATTGCGACGATGTGGATGGCGGTATTTGCGGATGTCGGCGTTTGCGTACTGGCAATTCTGAATGCAATGCGGAAGAAGGCTTAAGCCGAGAGGGTTCGACAGAAAAAAACAGGGTATCTCAAGATTGAGATACCCTGTTTTTTATTGCTCTTTTGGAATGATTTTTTTTACGTTTTTCTCGAATTTTGCTCTGGGCAGCATGACCATGTGTCCGCAGCCGCAGCATTTGATGCGAAAATCAATGCCGGTTCTGAGGATTTCCCACTGGGCAGAGCCGCAGGGGTGACTTTTTTTCATCTGCACAATATCTCCGACAGAAAAATCCATACGTTACGCCTCCTTCATCAAATGGACAACCTGCTGAGGGAAGGGGATTTCGATACCTTCTGCATCAAAGCGGTTTTTGATGCGGCGGCGCAGCTCCGCCTCCACAGCATAATTCATTTTTATCTTGCATTTTGCAACAATTTTAATGGTAACGGCGGAATCATCCAGACCGATGACACCTGCAACGGTGGGGGGTTCCAGTACAGCCTCCATATCTGCGGTTTTCTGCATCTCATCCTGCAGAACGGCAATGGCGCGGTCGATGCTTTCGCCATAGGCAACGCCGACGGTGACAACGGCGTTGATAAATTCACGGCAGTTATTGGTGACCGTACCGATAGAGCCATTCGGGATGATATGCACAGCGCCGCCGAAATCGCGCAGCTTTGTGGAACGCAGGGTGATGCTTTCGACCGTACCCGTAATGCCCTGAATGGTGACGATATCCCCGACGGCGTAATGGTCCTCAAAGAGGATGAAGAAGCCCTCCATCATATCCCCTGCGATACTCTGCGCGCCCAAGCCGATGGCAACCGAGCCTGCAGAGGCAATGACAACGAGGGATTCTGAGGAAACACCCAGTTGCTTTAAAATAGACATCAGCCCGATGAAATAAATCACATATTTCAGGATGCTGCCTGTGACGGTGCTGAGGGTTTTTGCTTTTCTTTCGGACATGGAAAGCTTTTCGCGCTGCACCTGTGTCCGCAGGAATTTATTGACCAGCTTACTGGAAATGCGAATCATAAGCCAGCAAAGAAAGAGCGTGAACAGAATTTCCAGAAGCTTGATGCCCAAATTGACGGCACCGTTGATGGCTGTGGATTTGGCAAGGAAGCCAAGCCCTAAATCCTTCGCAAGCTCCGTGCTGTTTAAATCGGAGGAAAGAGATGAGGTCAGATCATTGATAACATCCATGCTTCTTACCCCCTTGTCTGCTGATATTCTGCCGCTGCCTTCAAGAAGGCAGAGAACAGCAGCCCCATTTCCTCTGTTTTCATTGCCTCCGGATGCCACTGCACGCCAACGGCGAAGCGGTTATCCTTATGCTCAATGGCTTCAATCAGACCATCCGCACTGCGGGCAGAGACAATAAAGCCCTCCCCAAGCGTGGAGCAGGATTGATGATGCAGGGAATTGACAACGGTGCGTTTATTTTCCCAGAGGTCGGTTAAAAGGGTGTTGTCCTCGACAAAAATACTGTGTGTGCCATAGGAACGGGGTGCCTGCTGGATATGCTTGAGGGTTGTGCCTGCCTGCACGCCGATATCCTGATAGATGCCGCCGCCCTTGACGATATTCATGACCTGCATGCCGCGGCAGATGCCGAGCATGGGCAAATCCTTTTCCAGTGCAGCCTCGCAGATGCGCATTTCACAGGCATCACGGAGGGGGTTAATTTCGCCGCTCTGGCAAAGGGGCTCCTCTCCAAACAGGAGCGGATCGATATCACCGCCGCCGGTCAGCAGAAGTCCGTCCAGAAAGGGGGGCAATGCCTGATGGGGCAGGAGCACGATGGGACAGCCGCCTGCCTTTTCGATGGCAAGGACATAATCCTCACTGAGGGTATATTCCTTTTTTTCGTAAGAATAATTCGGCGCAATGCCGATAATCGGTTTTGTGTTCATTGGTTACACCTCTTACTTTCTTTTTCTCTCCTCAGTATACAGAAGATGTTCTTTTTTTGCAACGGAAGGATGGGAAAATCGGCTTCGGCTTGCAGAGTGTATACAGCTTGTGGTATAATTCGTATGCGAGATAAAAATCAAACGGCTGAAGTATGCGGACAGATATCCGCGAGACAACAGAAACGGAGATGACAACGAAATGAAAACAATTGGCATCATTGGTGCAATGTCGGAGGAAATCACATATTTAAAAGAGAAAATCGAGATTGTGACCACGAAAAACGTCATCGGGCTGGATTTCCATGTGGGGAAATATTGCGGCAACAGCATTGTGCTGGTCATCAGCGGCATCGGCAAGGTGAATGCGGCTGTTTGCACACAGGTGCTGATTGACCATTTTGGTGTGGATTATATCATCAATACAGGCTGTGCAGGGGCAATTCACCCCGAACTGGGCATTGGGGATATCCTCATTTCCACGGACGCAGTGCAGCATGACATGGATGTTTCTGCGCTGGGCGACCCGATCGGGACAATTCCCCGTCTGGCGGAAAGCTATTTCAAGGCGGATGAGATGCTGGTGAAGCTGGCGCAGGAGGCTGCGGCGGAAACGGCGGAAAACTATCATGTGATTCTCGGCAGAGTTGCCAGTGGGGATAAATTTATCGGCACAAAGGAAGGCAAGGAGCATATCAAAAGGTATGTGCAGGGGGACTGTGCGGAAATGGAGGGCGCGGCGATTGCGCATGCCTGCTGGCTGAACCGAATTCCCTTTGTTATCATTCGTGCCATCAGCGACAGCGCGGATGAACAGGCGAATATGTCCTATGAGCAGTTTGTGCTTCTGGCGGCAAAGCGCAGCAGTGAGCTGGTGGAAAAAATGCTGGAAAAGCTGGCGTAAAACTGCCTAAAAAAGAGGCGGAAAATTTGGCTTTCCATGGAAGGTATTGCTCTTGTAAAGGGGATTTTCTTCCTGTATAATGCAATCAGAATCAAAAACAATTTGTATGCAAAATATTGATGCGGAAATGATGAAAGTAGGAAAAAGGAGGCCTTTCAAATGACGGCAAAAACGCATGGGTACATTACAAAAGAGATTGAACTGGAGCAGATTTATCAGTTTGTTTTGAAATATTTTGACCCCGAGGCAAAGGTAAACCGTTACGAAAATCGTTTTGGTGAAAGCAATGAAATGGCTGTATATTTTACCTATAAGGGAGAGGAAAGACGTTTGTTTACAATGGTTTACAAGAGCCGTAAATTCTCCAAAAACGGCGAGAAGAACAGACTGGTTTTCCTGGATTTGGACTATTGGGGGCACAGCGTGGAAATTATGCGTTCCATTCTGTCCTATTTCAGCGGCTGGCTGGATGAAAATGACTGCGATAAGGAGGAAGCATACTTTATCGAGGAGCAGCCGGACGGCGTGACACCCAATATCATCAAGATTACAAGAAAAGAGCTGAACAGAAGACTGGGCGGCATGGTTGTAATCATTGAGGATGACGAAGAAGAAAAATAATCGAAGCTGATGAGAGAGCCGTAGGAATACGGCTCTTTTTGTTGCTTGTCGAAAAAAGAAAAATGTGATATGGTATCAATGAGGATTATCGCTCGGCGGTTCAGTCACTTCCTGAAAAGGGGGTGATGTTTATGGTTACATATACTGATTTATTTCAATATAGCTTAGTAATCATTGGAATTATCACCTTGTGCTTTTTGCATAAGAATTGATAAGAAAAAGACCGCCTAACAGAAGTTAGACGGTCAACCATAATTATTTCGGACTGACCGCCCTTCCCAAAGCGGTAATCCTTTCTTACTGTTATGATAGCATAGAGGAAGGGAAAAATCAATCGGAATCGGGCGTTCTTTTGCAGAGTTTTTGCGATTTTTGCGAAAAAACGGTTTTAACGGGGCGGGCTTCTTGCCAGAGCCCTTGTTTTTATGCTATACTAAAGGATAATTTAAATGCAGAAGGGGTGGTGGAGGATATGCCGGAGGAAAAGGATATACGAACCATGATTGACGAGGATATTGACCGCGTGGAACGTGTTTGGGAGGCATCCTCCTATGACAGCGATGCCTTGGAGGAGCTGTTCCGCCTGCTTCTGGAGCATTATGCCGAAAGAATCGAGGGCTTCACGAAGAGGCTGAAGGTCATTCAGCCGTATGAGGATATCGCGGATATGGCGGAGAATTATCGGGAGAACGTGCGGACATTGCTGGAGCGGATGAAACTGTTTCGGGAAAATGGATACAGCAACGAAGGCTTAATCGAATATTCCATTGCCAAGGAGCGGGAGGAGCTAAATTTTAATGCGGATTTTACAACGGTGCGGCTGGAAATCGGCATGATGCAGGGGCTTTCCCTTGCGGAGCGGGAGGATATCATGGTGCATTTGGATGCCATGGAGACCATCTGCGCGCAGGTTACGCCCAAAAAGGAACGCTGGGAAATGCTTAGAGAGCATCTGGTCTGGCTTTCCGGAAAGGATGTAACGGTAGCAATGAAGATATTACCGTTGTTTTTCAGAATAAATTGATGAATAATAGAGAGCGGCAGAGCAAAAGGAAATCTTTCTGCCGCGAAGGAGCGTTTTAATATGAAGAAAGCAGCAAGTTTTGCATTGGGCTGCAAGGTAAATCAGTATGAAAGCGAAGCCATTGCGGAGCTGTTCGCAGAAAAGGACTATGAAATTGTGGGGATTGATGAAGAAGCGGATGTGTATGTCATCAATACCTGTACGGTAACGAATTTCGGGGACAAGAAATCCCGTCAGCTGATTCGTAAGGTAAAGCGGCAGAATGAAAATGCCATTGTGGCGGTTGTCGGCTGCTATGCGCAGACTGCGCCCAAGGAGCTGATGGAGATTGCAGGCGTGAACCTGGTCATCGGAACGAAGGACAGAGCGCAGATTGTGGAAATGGTGGAGCAGTATGACAGGGCAAACGGCGTGGAAAACCACGTTTCCGATATTATGAAGGAGCGTGTATTTGAGCCGCTTTCCATTCAAAAGCTGGCAAACAGAACAAGAGCCTATCTGAAAATTCAGGATGGGTGCAGCCAGTATTGCTCCTACTGCATCATTCCTTATGCGAGAGGCCCTATCCGCAGCAGAGAGCCGCAGGAGGTTGTGGCTGAGGTAAAGCGTTTGGCGGAGAACGGCTTTAAAGAGGTTGTGCTGACGGGCATCCATGTGGCAAGCTACGGCAAGGACAGAAGGGATACCTCTCTGCTGGATATTCTCAAGCAAGTGCATGAGGTGGAAGGAATTGAGCGGATTCGCTTCAGCTCCATTGAGCCGAATGTGGTGACGGAGGAATTTGCACAGACCATGGCGGCACTGCCAAAGGTCTGCGACCATTTCCATCTTTCCCTGCAGAGCGGCTGCGATAAAACCCTGAAGGAAATGAACCGGAAATATGATACGGAGAAATACAGACAGGCGGCAGCGACGCTCAGGAAATATCTGCCGAAGGTTGCGCTGACAACGGATATCATTGTCGGCTTCCCTGGAGAAACCGAGGAGGATTTCAGGGAAAGCTATGCCTTTGCGGAGGAAATCGGCTTTGCGAAGATTCATGTATTTCCTTATTCGCCCAAGCGCGGCACACCTGCGGCGGCAAGGAAGGATCAGCTGCTCAATGCGGTAAAAGCCGAAAGAAGCCATACGCTCATTCAGCTGAGCGACAGGATGGCGGCGGAATTTCTGGCGGATGCCGTTGGGACGGATGCGGAGGTGCTGTATGAAAGAGCCGTCGGCGATGGGATTTATGAAGGGCATACCACGAACTATATGAAGGTGCATGGCAGAAGCGAAGTCGATTTGACAAACCGCATTTGCAAAACCCACATCACAAGGGCGGAGGGCGAAATGCTTTTCGGGGATGCAGAGGTATAAGAAAAGGAATTTGTAATAATTATGTAAAGAGAATATGGTTGCAAACAGGTTTTTTTTCATGTATCATAAAGATAACTGATTTTACAGATAACAGGAAATTTTCCTGTGAATATATTTGGGATATAAGGGGGGCGGCACTGCCGCAGAATGGAGAGTGAAAAATATGGCAAATTTACATGAAACACAGTATTTCGGCAGATTGGAAAAAGAACCCGAAAACGAAGCAAAGCGAATCCTGATGGCAGTGAGCAATGCCTTGCGGGAAAAGGGCTATAATCCTGTCAACCAGATTGTAGGCTATATCCTTTCCGGTGACCCGACTTATATCACAAGCTATCAGAATGCCCGTGTGCTGATTCGTAAGCTGGAACGGGATGAGCTTCTGGAGGAGCTGGTAAAGGATTATTTAGACCGTAACGAGTAATCGTCGGAAAAAGAAAGAGGAACCGAATTGCGTATTTTAGGGTTGGATTTTGGTGACAAAACCATTGGTGTGGCGGTCAGCGACCCTTTTGGCTGGACGGCACAGGGCGTGGAGATTATCCGAAGGGAAAGTTCCATGGAATTTAAGAAATGTATGCGTAGACTGGCAGAGCTGGTGGAACAATATCAGGCAGAGACAATCGTTCTGGGCTATCCGAAAAATCTGGACGGCTCCGAAGGGGACAGATGTGTCAAAACAAAGGATTTCTGCGAACGCGTGAAAAGAAGATTTCCCAAGGCAGAGGTTCTGCTCTGGGACGAAAGATTCAGCACCATTGCGGCGGAGCGTTCTCTGCGCGAGGTGGGGCTGAACCATAATCAGAGAAAAAGCGTCATTGACAAGATGGCGGCGGTGCATATTTTGCAGGGCTATCTTGACAGCAAGGCGAAAGGATAAGAATAGAGGAGAATTTTATGGCGGATATTTATGACGAAATCAATGATCTGGAATTTGAAGTGGTTACTATGACAGATGAAAACGGTGATGCAGTGGAGTTTTCCATCATTGATAATGTTGCCTGCGGCGGCGAACGCTACCTTTTGGTAGTGGAAACAGAATTGATGGATGATGATGAAACAGATGCCATCATTTTGAAGGAGGTTTCCATCAATACGGATGATGTGACGTATGAATTGGTGGAGGATGACGCGGAATTTGACCGCGTGGCAGATTTGTTTGCCCAGAAGGCAGAGGATTATACCGTAGAAACGGATGACTGATTGACGAATGTATTAGGGTGATTTTTTGCGGTCTGCAAAAGTCCCTTTTTATACAAAAATGAGCGGAAAAAGAAACAGCAGAATACGGAAGGAAAAACAGCAGCACTCATCGGATTGGAAAAACGGAGCGGAAATGTTTTTGCAATCGTTGAGTATCGACTGCTCTTTTTCTGTTTGCCCTTTTTTGGAAAAGGGGCGCTGATTCTGCCGTTTAAAGAGAACTTTTTTACGCCATACTATAAAGAAAATGACAGAGAAAACAAAAAAGGAGGTGTGTTTTTTGGCAGAGAAAAAATCCGCGAAGGAGACAAACGGAAAGGATTCCACGAAGGAAACCAAAACGAGAACAGCAAAGACAAAGGCGGACAGCAGGGCAAAGACAGAGCCGAAGGCGAAAAAGGAGCCGGCTGCGAAGATGACGGCGAAACCGGCGGCAAAGCCGAAGCAGCGCACAAAGAGCCGCGCAAAGGCAAAGCCCAAGATGAACCTGAAGGTGATCGCGCTGGGCGGTCTGGATGAAATCGGTAAAAATATGACGGTTCTGGAATATGGCGATGATATTATCATCATCGACTGCGGTCTGGCATTCCCTGAGGATGATATGCTGGGGATCGATTTGGTTATCCCTGACGTGACTTATTTGACAAAAAACATCGACAAAATCAAAGGGATTGTATTAACACACGGACACGAGGATCATATCGGCGCATTGCCCTATATTCTCAAGCAGATTAACGTACCCGTATTTGGGACACTGCTGACACTGGGGCTTCTGGAAAATAAGCTGAGAGAGCATAAAATGCTGGATTCCACAACAAGACATACGGTTGTACCCGGCGAAAAGGTAAAGCTGGGACAGATGGTTGTGGAATTTATCCATACGAACCACTCTATCGCAGATGCGGTCGCACTGGCAATCCATACACCTGTGGGCGTTGTGGTGCATACGGGCGACTTTAAGGTGGACTATACTCCCATTGACGGGGATGTGATTGATTTACAGCGGTTTGCCGCACTGGGCAAGGAGGGAGTTCTCCTGCTGATGAGCGACAGCACCAATGCCGAGAGAAAGGGCTTCACGATGTCTGAAAAGAACGTGGGGAAGGTGTTCGAGAAGATTTTCGAGGAAACACCGAAGAACCGTATCATGGTTGCGACCTTCTCCTCAAACATTCATCGTATTCAGCAGGTTATCAATGCGGCGTATATGTACGGCAGAAAGGTTGCCATTATCGGTCGCAGCATGGTCAATGCAGTGAAAACGGCATCCGAGCTGGATTATCTCTGGATTCCGCCCAGAACGCTGATTGATATTAACGAAACAAGAAATTATCGGGATGATCAGCTGGTTATCATTACGACAGGCAGCCAGGGGGAGACAATGTCTGCCCTGTCCCGTATCGCATCCGGCGAGCATAAGCAGATTAACGTAAAGCCTGATGATAAAATTATCATCAGTGCATCTGCCATTCCGGGGAATGAAAAAAGCATTTCCCGTGTGGTGAATGAGCTGCTGAAAAAGGGCGCAAACGTGGTTTATGGAGATATTGAGGATATCCACGTTTCCGGTCACGCCCGTCAGGAGGAGCTGAAGCTGATGCTGGCGCTGACAAAGCCGAAGTTCTTCATGCCTGTCCATGGGGAATTCATGCACCTTTCCTGTCACAAGAATTTGGCGATTTCCATGGGGATGGATAAAAATGACATCTTCGTGATGAAGCTGGGTGAGGTGCTGGAGGTCAACAAAAATGAGGCGAAGGTTACCGGAACTGTGCCTGTGGGACAGATTATGGTAGACGGCTTGGGCGTTGGCGATGTCGGCAATATCGTTCTGCGTGACAGAAAGCATTTGTCACAGGATGGTCTGATGGTGGTTGTGGTTTCCATGGACCGCGAAATGGGGACGATTGTTTCCGGTCCCGATATTATCTCCAGAGGGTTTGTATATGTCCGCGAGGCAGAAAATCTGATGGATGAGGCGCGCGCCTGTGTGCTGGATGCGCTGCTGAAGTGCGAGGAAAAGAATGTTACAAGCTGGAATTATATCAAGGGTGTCATTAAGGATACGCTGAAAAATTATATCTGGCAGAAAACAAAGAGAAGTCCGATGATTCTGCCGATTATTATGGAAGTATAAAAAATAAAACCCCGAAAGTACTGAAAAATCAGTGTTTTTCGGGGTTGTTTTTATTGTGCCGTACTAAAAACGTACTATCCTGTAAAAACCGCCTGTAGCTTGGTTGCAAGTTCGTCCTGCTGCGTGGGGTAAAGGTGGCTGTATGTATTGAGGGTGGTTTCTATATTCTCATGTCCTAGCCGCTCCTGTATGAGCAGCGGCGAAAAGCCTAAATCAATGAGCAAGGACGCGTGAGAGTGCCGCAAGTCATGCACTCTGATTTTCGGCAGCCCTAAAGTCTGTGTGCCTGCTTTTAGTCTATAGGCAAGCATATCCTTAGACAGAGGGAAAAGCCGCTCTGATGGCGTATAGCCGTATAGCTTGAGGGTGTAGGCTTTTACTTCATCCTCAAGAAAGGCGGGCAGTGTAACAAGCCGATTGCTGCGTTCTGTTTTGGGTGGCAATATCAAATCTTCTTTCTGAAAACGGTGATAGGTTTTATTGATTTTAACCGTATGCTTTTCAAAGTCAAAATCATTCAGCGTGAGAGCAAGCAACTCTCCTAAGCGCATCCCTGTCCAGAACAGCAGCAAAAACATAGTATAGGCGGGATAATCACCGTCCACAGTCTGCATGAATTGATTAAACTGCGCCAACGTCCAGAAATGTAACTCTGGGCGTTTCTCCTGTATTTTCCCACATTCCTTAGAAGGGTTTTTCGGCAGTCCGTAAAACTTCATAGCGTGGTTAAAAATAGCTGACAGATAGCCGTTGACACTGTGCAAGAAGTTTTGACTGTATTTGTCGCTTTGCAAGAGTTGGTTTTGCCATTGCCGCACATGCGCCACAGTAACGGCATTTACAGGTATATTCCCGAAGAAGGGAAGAATATGCTTGTTGATTGCGTTCTCCTTTACGGCGTAGCTTGTGGGCTTTTGGCGTATCTTGCAATCTGCTAAATATAACTCTGTCATTTGTCGAAAAGCCATATCGCAAGAACCAGATTGTTTAAGTTTAAAGCTGCGTTCATACTCCTGTGCCTCCCGCTTTAGGGCGAAACCTTCTTTCTTTTTTCGTTTCCGCTGCCCTGTCCAATCGGTATAGTAAAAACTTGCATACCATGTATTTCTTTCCTCGTTCTTGTAAACAGGCATAAAAATAAGACCCCCTTTTTTCTATAGGTTGTAGAAATTATCGGCGGTCTGTGTTATGCTGTCTGTGTGAAAGAGTGGCATTATAAGCCGCCGTAAGCCTTCCTACAGCCTGTGTAGGAGGGCTTTATTCTTTTAAACTTTTTTTGAAATACTCCCTAATTTCTTTTTCATAATGGGGAGCAATTCTATGATAATACAAGTAGTTATCTATCCATTGGCTAAGTAAAGGTTTTAATTCTTGCAAAAGAGAAGTTTCTAGTTCTTTTTTTCTGTGTTGTTTTTCATCTTCATTCTTTGCTGTTTTATCAACGTAGCTTGCTGTTTCAGCAAAGGAAGTTAAACAACGATTGATTTCCCCAAAAAGATAAATAGCATCAAAATGTTGATACTTTATCATACTGTTACCATTCCAAACATATTTAGAAAGACGGTAAGCAATATCACCCATGAAAGCTATCATTCCTAATTGTACATCATCGTCATAGTCATAGTTTAATTTGTGTATGATGTTATCGTATTGGAGAGTGGAAGAAACGGATTTTAAAGCATTTTCTGTATCTGATAAATCCAAACCATCTCTTTCGTGTTGCCTTTCTTCTAAAAATTTTTCAAACGCATCAGCCAAGGTAATAAATTTTGTATCATCAGTTTCTTCTTCAAAAAAATATCCTGTAGGTACTTTTAATTTTTCTGCAATTTTTGACAATGTTTCTAAAGATGGACTAAATTTGTTTGATTCATAGCCTTTAATCGTAACAGTAGAAAGTCCAACTTCTTTAGCAAGTTTTTCTTGTGTAAATCCTCTTGCTTTTCGGATTGTTTTTAATTTTTGTCCAATCAAAAAATCACCCCTTATTTATAATTAGTTTAGCATGATTTTTTGAAATTTCAAAGAAATATATTGCTGAAAGGGTATAGTTGTAGTATACTTATTATAAAGTATAGTACAACTATACGTCAAGTGTTTTAATATAGAAAGAGGTGAAACTATGAAATTGAACGCAACAAAACTAACTCTTGCAATGGCAAACGCTTGCCTAAACGCCTACGGGCTTTGTACGGCGGCGGGTATCCAGTACCAGACATACCGCCGCATTATCAACGGCAAGTCCTGTAAGCCCGCCACAGCGGGGGCGATTGCAGCGGCGTTAGGTGTCAAGGTGGAAAATTTAATTGAATCGGAGGTTATGGAGAAATGAAAAATGTTACCCCAATGAAAGCAATACGCGCAAAATGTTTAGATTGTTCTTGTGGCAGCAAAAACGAAGTGCGGTTTTGTTCTGTCCAGAAATGCCCCTTGTACGCGTACCGTTTTGGAAAAAGACCGAAAGCCGATACTTTTATCGACCAGACCGCCAAACAGTAAAAAAACGCTAGCTAGCCCCCTAGTTATCAAAAATCCGAGGGGGTGTAGTGGTTTGGGAATGACGGAAATAATTTTTTGGAGGTGAAAAGATGGAGAAAGCAACTGAAAAACGGTTTTTTCGTGCGTCTGATATTATGGCTGAATTGGATTGTTCTTCTTCCCATGCGTATGGGATAATTCGGGTACTTAATGCTGAGTTGCAGAAAAAGGGGTTTTTAACCTCAGCGGGGCGAGTACCCGCCGCCTATTTCTTAGAGCGGTACGGCGTGGGGCAAAAGCCATAATTGGAGCGGTGAACAGATGGGAAGAAAAAAGAATACATACAAGCCGCATAGCTTTGAAAGTGCGGGCGGGAAAAATGGGAAGAATGATACATTCTCTGCATTGTATAGTTCCATGGTACATCATCCTGCATATCAGAGTTTAAAACCTCGACAAATGAAACTATATGATTATTGCAAAGAGAGGTTGTACGGGTTTAAAAAGCCTAAAATGGATTTTCCTAACATCCCAGAATTACAAGGGGATACTTTATTCTATTTTTCCCTTAGTGATGCTGTTGAAACAGGATTATACAAGTCCAGTATGCGGCGTGAATTTTACAACGATATGCAGATACTAGAAGAACATGGTTTGATTCGCAAGGTGGTGAGTGGTAAAGCTGCCAAGAAGAAAAATATTTATGAATTTAGTGACATGTGGAAAATATGGGAAAATTTGTAAAACCCTTGTGGGTTATAGCCCACACGCCTTGTGGGTCATAGCCCACATAAAAAGCAAGAATTTTATCAATCTTGTGGGTCATGACCCACAAGAAAGGGGGTTTTTTGAGGGGTATCTTGTGGGTTATAACCCACAGTATTATAAATATATACCATATGCCCTTGAAAAAAGGGCAAAAAAGGAGTGAGAGTGTGGAAGAACAGCAGACAGACCCCGCAGCATTGAAAGCGGCGTACAAGCAATACATAAAAAAATTTACTGATGAAATCGAGGATATAACAAAACTCTGCAAGCTATACACTTACGCGCAAGCGTTTTGGATAGCTGATAGCAAATAAAAGAGCCGCACTAATAAACCCCCGAAGGGGAACAAGTGCAGCCCCCAAAAGCAAATTTATTTTATCATGTATTTTTACCCGCTGCAACGGCAAATTGCGGTAAAAGAGGACAGCGGGGAACAATCGGGAACAATCGGGAACAATGGAGAACAAACGGAGCGGATAAGGAGAGAGATATATTTCATGGAAAAAGGAACAAAATTCAATTTGCGGCAACCGACAGGGGAAGTAAAAGAGTGCAAAATCACCAGAGTAAAACCGTCATTCTTTTACTTCAATATCAAGAATGAATACCGCTTTAATACGGTTTTGGAGTGTTTGGAAAAGAAAGTCAATGATAAATGGGTTGAGTGTTCAGAGTGGGAAAATGTTATCTTTGCCGAGGATAGCGGCGTAGAGAATCTTTCATTGAATCCCTTTTGGACATATCACCGCAGGGAATTAGCAAAGATTATCCTGTTTTTGACGGATAAGAGAAGTCTTAGCATCCTGTACCGCATTGCTTATAATCTCTTGGATAAAAGCGAATTGCAGCGGTATACGGCATATACAGAGGGCAGAACAGCGGGATAAACAAATAAAAAGAGCCTATTTCATGCGCGCAGTGAAATAAGGCTCTTTTCGTTTCTACAATCCTATTTCCGCAAGGTTTAAATCTAAAAACCATGTAAATATGGGGTATATCCTAAATTTACACTTGAAAAGCACCTAATGTATGTAAAATATAGATTGTTTTCTTGGTTATTTTACTTTATGTGAATAAAGTTATCGACTTATAATTTACACTATGGTAAGATAGAGTAAGAAAAGAAAATGAAAGGGGGCTTTTGTATGAATATAGCTTATGTAAGAGTGTCAACAGTGGAACAGAACGAGGGTAGACAGATTGCAGCCCTTGAAAAAAGGAACATTGATAAGTGGTATAAGGAAAAGGTCAGCGCAAAGGATACTAACAGACCGCAGCTTAAAGAAATGCTTGAATTTGCCAGAGAGGGAGACACTATTTTTATACATGACTTTTCCAGACTTGCCCGCAGCACAAAGGACTTGCTTGACATTGTGGAGTTGCTAAACAAAAAAGGGGTACATCTTGTGAGCAATAAGGAAAATATTGATACCAGTACAGCAACAGGAAAGCTTATGCTTACTATGATTGGGGCTATTGCGGAATTTGAACGTACAAACCTTTTGGAACGGCAGCGGGAAGGAATTGCTTTAGCGGTCAAAGAGGGGAAGTATAAAGGGCGTAGAGAGGTTAAGATTGATAATTTTGAAAGCGAGTACCAGAGATATAAGAACAGAGAACTAAACAAAGTGCAGCTTGCAGCGGTTTTAGGTGTGAGCCGACCCACGCTTGATAAGCTGATAAAGAAATATGAAACAGAGCATAACGAATAAAAGAGCCCGAACGGCTCTTTTTCTTTGTTCGCTTGTGCGGCGTGTGTTGGTGTGCTACAAAGGAATCAAAAATGCAATATCCTTTTTGATTTTCGGCACTCTTTTTTTAAAGTGCCGAAAGTGCCGAAAAATGCAGTATTTTTAAGTAATAGTTTCTCTTGGTGAAACAAGTTGCTATTTTGTAAAATGCAAGTTTTTGTTGATATATCAAGGTTTTCTAAGGTTTTCGGCACTTTTAGAAAAATCGGCACTTTGCGGGTTTTTAGTGCCGATTTTTTTCAGCTTTATTTTCCGCACCGCTTTTTCTGTATAATCTGCATATTTTGTGGGGAATCCCTGTAAATACGGCGTTTTCCGTAGCTGTTACCCATAAGCCCGTATTTAACATAACACTATATTGTGTTAAATACATATTTTTTTCGCCTATAATGTTACAATACATTTTATAGAAATTCTATTTAACATTTTCTCAATATGTAAAGAAAAGGCGGGGATTGCCTAGAATCATGTATATTAAACGAGATTTTTGTTATAATAACGAATATTATACACGATATGCAGCGGCTCTCTAAGGGCTACAAGGACAAGCTTTGCAATATTAAAATAAGGAATGTGACAATGTCACAGCAGAGAAAGAGATAGAGAAAGATATATGTGTGCCGCTGCAATAACCGCTTTGAAAGTATAGGGTAAAAGGATAGCGTTGCACCGTACAAATAGAGTACCAAAAAGCAGAAAATATAATTCTCTCATGATAAAAACGCTATATATAGTATTTGTGGCACAGTAAAATGTCTATATATAGATAAAAATGCGAAAATCAAGAATGGAAGTATAAAAGAAAAAGAGCCGATTTCATGTGCACAGTGAAATCAGGCTCTTTTTTTGCTTGCAACGGAAGCCTAGCGGGATTCCTCGCCGAAGCGTCCTCCATCTTCTAGGAATCATTCCGTTGACTCTGCCTGCAGAATAGCGTATTTCCGAGATGCCGCAAATACTTCGGCTACGCCCGAAGGGCAGGAAGGCATATTCTGCGTCAATCCTTATTCCCAATCCTATTTCCGCAAGGTTTCCCTAGATAGCGGGGTACAATTCCCCGAATCGTTCCGCCAAGCGGTATCCGTTCAAGAAAGACGATGAAGTGCCGATATGCAAAGCCCACCGGCCTACGTCCGAAACGCTGCTTAAGTTTATCCTTCTTAATTCTACTATACCGCAGCAGGCAGAGAAAAGCAATACGGCTGATGGAAAAAGAAGAAAAAAACAAAAAAGATTCTATCTTGATTTTTTGCGGCATTTCGGATAGAGTGAAAAGAAAAGGTTTTGAAACGGAGCATGAGGAAAAGGAGCTTTTATGGATATCAAAAATCTGGTTACTTTCATACACGTTGCGGAGCTGCGCAGCTTCACAAAGGCAGGGGATAAGCTGGGTTATTCTCAATCAACGGTTTCCTTTCAGATTCGCCAGCTGGAAAACGAATTGGGTGTGCCCTTATTCGAGAGAATCAACCGCACCGTTACGCTGACGGAGCATGGGATTCGTCTGCTGCGCTCTGCTTACAAAATCAATGAGCTTTTAGAAAGCTTTCAGGAGGAAACGAAAGCGGAAACGAAGGTACATGGGCGTGTGCGTCTGGCGATTGCGGATTCCCTGAGCAGTGAGGTGATTCGGCGCATTTTTCCGGAGCTGCACCGCAAATATCCCGATATTACGCTGGAGTGCATTTCCGCCGGCACGCAGGAGATGTTTCGCCTTTTAAACCAGAATGAAGCGGATATTGTGTATACGCTGGATAACCATATTTACGATACGAATTATGTGATACAGCAGGAGAGTCGCATTGGGGTGCATTTTGTCTGCGCGTCGGAAAATGTGCTTGCCGCGCGGGATGCCATTTCGCTTGCGGAATTGGTGAAGCAGCCGTTTCTGCTGACGGAAAAGGGTATGAGCTACCGCCGGATGCTGGATGAGAAGCTTGCGGCACATTCCTTGGAGATTCAGCCTGTTTTTGTCAGCGGGAATGCAGGGCTGATTGCGTCCTTGGTGGAGCAGAATGCAGGGCTTGCGCTTTTGCCTGATTATATCACGAAGCCGTATATCGAAAAGGGGGCACTGTGCTATCTGAATGTGCCTGAAATGGAAATCGAAATCTGGACACAGCTGCTGCACCATCGGGAAAAATGGGTTTCCGAGCCGATGCGGATTGTGATTGACCATCTGCGGCGGTGTATGCTGTGATGCGGTACCCATTTCGATACTTATATGGTATACTGTAAGCAGTTTTCAAAGCAAACGGAGGGATAATAATGAGATATCAGAAGCTTGGCAATACGGATATTGATGTTTCCGTGATTGCATTAGGCACATGGGGACTTGGCGGCGGCAGTGTCTGGACGGACAGAGATTCTACGGTAGAGGATACCGGAAATCTGCTGGACAGCTGTCGGGAATATGGCATAAACTATATTGATACCGCGCCGGTTTACGGTACTGGTGCAAGCGAGGAGCTGCTCGGCAAGGCATTGAAGGGCAGAAGACAGGACTTTATCCTGCAAAGCAAATGCTCCCTGAACTGGAGAAAGGAGGGCGGTAATTTCCATTATGAACGCGATGGATACACCGTCAACAATGACACCCGTGCGGCGGCGGTGAAAAAGGACGTAGAGGATTCTCTGCGCAGGATGCAGACGGATTATCTGGATTCCGTGATTGTGCATTATGTCTGCGGCAGCTTTCCTGTAGAGGAAACGGTCGGCGCGCTGGAGGATCTGGTCAGAGAAGGAAAAATCCGTACCTATGGGCTTTCCAACAGCCAGCCTGCGGATTTGGCGGCATATCGGAGGGTTGGCGGTAGGGTATCCGTTGTGCAGGAATTTTTCAGTATTCTTTCTCCCTTCCATGGCAGAGAATATTTTGAGATGTGCAGAAAAAACAATACTGTATTCCAGACCTACGGCGTATTGGAGGAGGGCTTTCTGACCTCTCCTGCGTTTCTGGATAAGGAATTTGCGAAAACGGACATCCGTTCCAGACTGCCGTGGGTGGCACCCGAAAAGAAGGAAGGACTGCGCCGTGCATTTGCACTCTGGACACCGATGTGCGAGGAATATCATTGCAGCTATGCGGCATTGGTGGAGGCTTGGGCGCTGTCTCAGTATGACAGAATGAGCCTTCTGGTCGGCATGCGCCGCGCATCGAGCGTAGAGGATACAGCGAAGTGTTTGGATATCAGGCTGAAGGCGGAGGATATCAAGCGCATGGAGGAGGCTGTAAAGGCAATTCAGGTTGCGGTTCTGGATAAATAGGTTTTGAAAAAGCATAACCACCGGTTTACCGGTGGTTATATTGATTTTTCGGCAGAAATTTTATTCTTGCAATTTTCTACAAAAATGCTATGATATAAAAAATATACGAAAGAAAAACCGAAGGAGGCGCATGCGATGGATTTGAAATATTTGACGAAGGAAGGCTCATGGGAGAAAAATCCTCCTGATTTACAGGCGGAGGTTTTGCAGGGAAAGCGTGGCAGGCTTCTGGTGACAATTTACCGCGCAGGCGGCGCAGGGCTGCATCCGACGGTTTTGCTGAGTCATGGCTTTCCGGGCATTGAAAAGAATTTTGATTTAGCGCAGGCACTGCGGCGCATTGGTTTTCATGTGGTGCTGTATCATTACAGCGGCAGCTGGGGTAGTGATGGGGCGTATGCCTATGCGCATAATCTGGAGGATGCAGATACCCTTCTGGAATTTATCGAAACGAATACGACCTACGGCTTTGATAAAGAGAGGCTGTTTGTGGCAGGGCATAGCGTTGGCGGCTTTGTAACGGCACAGCTTCTGGCGGCGCATCCGGAGCTGAAGGCGGCGGTTCTGCTTGCTCCCTGCGATTTAGGCGGCGTGATGGGCTTTGCGGATGATACAGAGCCGAAGCGGCTGTTGATGGATATTTTTGAGGGCGGTCCGATTTGGCTGAACGGAACCTCTCCTGCGGCATTATATGAGGAGGTTTTCGCCAATCAGGCAAGCTATCGCATTGGGGCATTGCTGAAACGCTTTGGGAAACGTCCGGTTTATTGCTTAGGTGCGGTGCAGGATGAGTGCTGTCCGCCTGCGGCGCATTGCCTGCCTTGGGTAGAGGAGCTGAAGAAAATGGGTGGAAATGTGGCTTATGAAGCATTGGACACCGACCATTCCTTCAGTGACACCAGATTGCAGATGATTGAGAAAACAGCAAAATTTCTGGCAGAACAGGTGCAGAAAACAGAAGAATGCTTATAAAATAAATCCCCTCCGTATATAGCGTACGGAGGGGGTTCGTTGTTTCATAAGCAAATTTTAGTGTGTGATAATTTCTACGCCGTCCTCGGTTACGGCAACGGTATATTCCCACTGGGCGGAAAGAGAGCCGTCCTCGGTATAAACCGTCCATTCGTTTTCTTCATCTACGAAGAAATCCTCTTTGCCTTCGTTTACCATGGGTTCAATCGTAAAGACCATGCCGGGCACAAGAAGCATCCCCGTTCCTCTCTTGCCGATATGGCAGACATACGGGTCCTCATGGAAATCATTGCCGACCCCATGACCGCCGATATCACGCAGAACAGTATAGCCATGCTGATGGACATACTCGCTGATCACTGCGCCGATATCGCCCAGTCTGCCCCAAGGCTTTACTTCCTTCAGGGCTAAATCAACGGATTCCTTTGTTACCTCAACCAGCTTTCTCGCCTCGTCGCAGACATTGCCAATCAGGAACATACGGGAAGCATCGGCATAATAGCCATCCAGAATGGTGGTAACGTCAACATTGATGATATCGCCATCCTGCAGGATTTGATTGGGATCGGGGATACCATGACAAATAGCATCGTTTACAGAGGTGCAGACGCTCTTGGGGAAGCCCTGATAGCCCAGAGGCGCGGGGATACCGCCATGCTCTACGGTGTAGTTATGCACCAGTGTATTGATATCGTCTGTGGACATGCCTGCCTTGATATTTTCCGCAACCATATCCAGAATTGCCGTATTCAGCTTGCCTGCCTTGCGGATGCCTTCCAGCTGTTCGGGGGTTTTAATCAGCTTATGATTGGGAACGGGAATATGCTTTAATTGATACGCCGCCAGTTTATCATCAAAAGCCGCGTGGCAGGATTTGTATTTTTTGCCGCTGCCGCACCAGCAGGGGTCATTTCTACCGATTTTCATAGTATTTCTCCTTTTTCTTGTATAGACTGCTTACCAAAACAATGGTAGCACAAAAAAGAAGATGGTACAATAGAAGAAAATGAGAAAATACGATTGACAAATAGAAAAAACAGGTGTATTCTCTTAAATCATAGTTAATTGATATGAAATAGGAAGTGATGTTATGCTTTTAAAAAGTACAATTTTTGGCTGTTGTTGCTGTCAGGCTTGAAAATTTATGTTACACTAATGAAATGCGGAAAACAGATTTTTTGAACGGAGGATAACAACTATGGCTAAGATTTATAAAAGTGTAGAAGAACTGATTGGCAACACACCCTTACTGGAGCTGACAAAGATTGAAAAGGGAACGGGCGCAACGCTGCTGGCAAAGGTAGAAGCGCTGAACCCCGGCGGCAGTGCGAAGGATCGTATCGCAAAGCGCATGGTGGAGGATGCGGAAAAGGCAGGCATCCTGAAGGAGGGCGCAACCATCATTGAGCCCACAAGCGGCAACACAGGCATTGGTCTGGCACTGATGGCGGCGGCAAGAGGCTATCGTGCAATCATCGTTATGCCTGACAGCATGAGCATGGAACGCAGACTGCTGATGACAGCCTTTGGTGCGGAGCTTGTGCTGACAGAGGGCAAGCAGGGCATGAAGGGTGCAGTGGAAAAGGCGGAAGAGCTGGCAAAGGAAATCCCCGATTCCTTCATTGCGGGGCAGTTTGTGAACCCCTCCAATTCGGCGGCGCATTATGAAACCACAGGCCCCGAAATCTGGGCAGATACCGATGGCAAGGTGGATATTTTCGTTGCAGGCATCGGCACAGGCGGCACAATCACAGGTGTAGGCAAATATCTGAAGGAAAAGAACCCTGCGGTGCAGATTGTTGCAGTAGAGCCGGCAGCCTCCCCCCTGCTGTCCAAGGGCATTGCAGGCCCTCACGGTATTCAGGGGATCGGCGCAAACTTCGTGCCCGATGTTCTGAATACAGATATTTATGATGAAATTGTTACTGTAACGAATGAAGATGCGTATGCGGCAGGCAGAAGCCTTGCGAGAGAGGAAGGTCTGCTGTCCGGTATTTCCGCAGGTGCGGCGGTATATGCGGCGAAGGAGATTGCAAAGCGTCCCGAAAATGCAGGCAAAAACATTGTGGTATTCCTGCCTGATACGGGCGACAGATATCTCTCCACTCCTATGTTCCAGGAATAATGGGAAGGGAGCAGCGGCAATTCATACAGATGATTGCGGCACTGACCATGCTGATTGACCACATCGGCATGGTCTTTTTTCCGAGTGCCATCGGCTTTCGTGCCATCGGGCGGCTTTCGTTTCCGCTGTTTGCCTTCGGCATTGCTGAGGGGGTGCGCTATACGCATCGCTTTTGGCGGTATTTTGGGCGAATTCTCCTGACAGCAGTCCTTTCTCAGCCGATTTATATGCTTCTGTTCGGCATCACGCAGGGCAATCCCTTATTCATGCTGGCATGGGGCGCAGCGGCGCTGTATTTCTTTCGGCAGGGGAAAAGGGCAGTTGCGGCGGTACTGCTCATCGGCTCTTATTTTGCTGACATGAGCTATGGCTGGTATGGTGTCTGGACGATTTTCTGCTTCGGGCTTTATGTAGAACGGGAAAGCCTCTGCTTTTACGGGCAGCTTCTGTTGAATATTCTGTATGGCTTGAAAACAAGGGCTTGGATTCAGCTATTGTCCCTTTTTTCCTTTGGCTTTTTGGATGGGAAATGGCGTGTGGCGGCGCTTTCAAAAAAACTGCCGCGTTATTTCTTTTATGTGTTTTATCCCCTGCATCTACTGGTGCTTTGGGGCATCAAGGCAGGAATCTCATAGTACATTTTTTGCCGAAACTGTGGTATAATTTTACTTAACCCATTTACCCAAAAGACAAAGGAGAACGATTTATGAAAAAAATGAAACGAATTCTGGCGGCAGGGCTGGTGCTTTTTGCATTGGCAGGCTGCGGTGCTTCCGACAATCAGGCGGCGGAATATCCTGCCATGGAGCCGCTGGATATCAGCAAGATGGAGCTGGCGACAGTGGAAAACGGTGCGGCAAAATATCAGTATGATGCGGATGTTTGGACAACGGAGGGCGAGGTTGTAAACAGTCTGGTGTTATATGCAAGGGATACCGTTGGGACAGAAAAGCCGGTTGCCATCAACGTTCAGATTGCAGGGGAGAGAAAGAAAGCCCTTGACGAGGATCTGATGAATCAGGTGTTGGAGCAGCTGGAAAAGAATGCTTCTCTGACGGTTGAGAAATGCGAGCTGCGCAGCTTTGACGGCAATCCTGTCATCTATATGGAAAATTCCTTCACCTTCAACGATGAGGTTATTGATCAGATGATTGAAAATGAGCTTTGGACAGAGGAGTCCTTGGAGCAGGCGGGCGGCAGAGAAACGATTCTCGCTATCCCTGATTCCCATTCCGTTGTTGTATATGGAATTCTGGATGGCAATCTGGTGATTTACGGCGGCACCTATTATGAGGACGCACAGAAGCAGGAAGTGCTGGATGCCATCAATATCATGCTGCAGACAACAGAAATCGAATAAAAATCAAAAAAGAAAAAGGATAAATCCCGTTCTGAGATTTATCCTTTTTTGTATGCTCCTCAAAGCTTCCGGAGCTCTCTGTTCTGCTTTCTTGCGTGGAAAAGTGCTTTCAGCACAACCGCAACGATAGGCCCTAAAATCAGCCCGAATACCCCGATGCACTTGAAGCCGAAATACATGGAGAACAGCGTCAGCAGGGGATGCAGCCCAATCTGCGTGCCGAGAATTTTCGGCTGTAGAATTTGCCGCGCTATTTGGATGATGCCATAAAGTGCCAGATAGCCGACGGCAAGGAAGGTATTTCCTCTGGTAAAGAAATAAATTGCGCCCGGCCAGAGGATGAACCCACTGCCGAAGAAGGGCAGGGCATCGATAATGGCAATCAGGATACTCAGCAGCAGTGGATGAGGCGAATGCAGCACCAGCATCCCGATGAGAGTGACGATAAAAACAAAGCCCATCAGAATCAGCTGCGTTTTGAGGTAGCCCAGAACAGAAGCCTTTAATTCCTGCTTTGTGGTATAGACGGAAAGCCCGAACAGCGGCGCAATACGAATTTCATACTGCCGGCGAAGCAGGTCTCTGTCCTTTGTGAAGAAATAAGCGGAAATCAGTGATACAAAAAACGCAATGAAAAAGCCGGAAACACCGCCAAGCTTGTCTGTTGCGCTGCCTTTGGGAACAAGGGAGAGCAGAAAGCCGGAGGAATCCGTTTGCAGGTCGGAGAAAAAGACCTGTAATGCCTTTGGCAGCCTCTGCGCAAGGGTATCAAACCGTGTCCAGAAACGTGCAAGCCCCGCTTCAAACAGGTTGATATAGTGCGGCAGATTTTCGGAAAGCTCCTTCAGCTTGGCAATCAGCCCTGTGCCGCTCCAGAAGCCGAGCAGTCCCAACAGGGCAAACAGCAGCAGAATCCCGATGATGGCACTGATGCCGCGGGGAATATGAAATTTCTGCAGGCGGTCTGCCAGAGGGTTAAACAGCAGACTCAACAGCCACCCGATGAGGAATGGCAGGAAAATCCGAAAAAGATAGCGAAAGAACAGAAAGCAGCCGAGCACTGCCGCAAGCAGCAGGACAATATCATGAATGGCTTGTTTATTTTTTTCGTAAAATGTCCACATAAAGATACCCCCTTCAAAGAAGGAAAAATTTTTCTTTTCTTCATTATTATAGCACAAAAAAAAGAGTAGGAATTTCATCTTTACCGTTTTTTAAAAGAATGTTAACTTTTTCGACAAAAAATTCATTTTTTGTGTAAGTTGATGGTTGCGTGTTTGTTTTATGTAGTGTACAATATCCATAATAAAAATGTATACAGTATAGAAAAAACGGGAGGCTACACCGTGAGAGAAATACGACTGAAGGCAAGAGCAAAAATCAATTTAACCCTGGATGTGACAGGCAAAAGGGAGGACGGCTATCATCTTCTGGAAACCATCATGCAGACGGTAGCACTGTATGACGGTATCTATATGAAGAAGCTGGAAAAGCCCGTAATCAAGCTGAAAACCAACCTGCCATGGCTGCCGACGGATGCGCGCAATCTGGCGTGGAAGGCGGCAAGCCTGATGCGGGAGGTCTTCGGCATAAAGGAGGGTGTGTTTATTGAGATTGATAAACGAATCCCCGTTGCGGCAGGGCTTGCCGGCGGCAGTACGGATTGTGCGGCTGTTCTGGTGGGCATGAACCGCCTGTTTGGTCTGGGGCTTTCCGAAGCACAGCTGGAGGAGATGGCGGGCAGATTGGGTTCGGATATCCCTTACTGCATCCGTCGCGGCACAGTTTTGTGCGAGGGAGTCGGCGAGGTGATGACAAATGTCGCACATCCTTGTCCGGATTGCTATGTGGTATTGGCAAAGCTGCCCGTCAGCGTTTCCACAGCTTCTGTTTATAAGCAGCTGCGCTGGCAGGAGATCGAGCAGCACCCCGATACAAAGGCAATGCTCAAAGCCATGGAAGAGAAAGATGTGGCAAAGATGGGAAAGCTGCTTTCCAATGTTCTGGAAACTGTGACCATTGAGCTGCATCCAAGAATCGCAAAAATAAAAGCACGTTTGATGGAATTAGGGGCGGAGGGTGCCCTCATGAGCGGCAGCGGTCCAACGGTGTTTGCCCTGTTTACGGACAGAGCAAAGGCAAGAAAGGCGGCGGCTCTGGTGAAACGGGAGTTTGCCCTGAAGGATTGCTTGGCAACAAGAACCTATCGGGTACGAAGAGAGCTGAGAGGAGAACATAATAATGACCGAAACAAAATTCAACATCAATACAAATGAGTATTTACCGTTGCGGGATGTCGTATTTAACACACTGAGGGATGCGATTCTGACAGGCAAGCTGGTTCCCGGAGAAAGACTGATGGAAAATCAACTGGCGGAAAAGCTTGGCGTAAGCCGTACCCCTGTCAGAGAGGCACTGCGTATGCTGGAGCTGGAAAATCTGGTAGAGCTGGTGCCCAGAAAGGGCGCGCAGGTGCTGGATATGACAGAAAAGGATATCGTAAATATTCTGGAAATCAGAAGCGCGCTGGAAGGGCTTGCAACCTCTCTGGCTTGTAGGAAGATGACAAAGGAATGTTTGCAGCAGCTGAAAAATATGGAAGTGGATTTTGAACGCGCGGTTGCGGAAAATGATGTAGAGCGTTTTGTGGATATTGACGAAGATTTCCATGATGTGATCTTTCAGGCAACAGAAAACGATAAGCTGATTCAGATGTTCCGAAACCTGAAAATCCAGCTGTATCGTTACAGAATGGCACAGGCGAAGAGCGATAATTCCATGTCTACCATCGTGGCACACCACAGAAGTATTCTGCGTGCGCTGGAAAATCATGACAGCGAGGAAGGCGCAGCAGTGGCACAGGGACATATCAAATACCAGACAGAATCCATTCTGCGTTTTATCAAAAATAAATAAGACAATATAAGCCTCCCCTGCGGAGGCTTTTTTGATGCAAACGAGCTTCTGTGGAAGGGCTTATCTTACAGTTTCGTTACAGAAAAACGGAAATTTTGCCTTTTGCTTGCAATCTTCCTGTGGATATCATAAAATAAAAGCATCAGTTGTCAGAATTTGAAGAAATAAGGGGGAAAACCCATGGCGGATACATTGTTCCCGAAACGGGAGGAGCGTGTGCCCTATGGCAGCGGAACACCTGCCGGACGGGACAGAAAAAATACAAAAGGCAAAAAAACAGGCAGAACGAACCGCAATAAGCCCACAGAAAAAAAGCGCGGCAAAAAGGACGGCAAGAAGCTGAACCGCAATGCACTTTATCTGATTGGGATTATAGTGATTTTATTCATCGTGTTTCTCTTTGTGCGCAAAAACGGCTCTGCGGTTTATATCGCGGATGAGCAGGTCGGGATTCTGGAAACCAGAAAGGTAACGGCGAAGGAACTGACTGCCACACTGGAAAGTCAGCTGGAGGGTATTGTCGGCTCGAAGGTGCAGATTAACGAGAAAATTAAGGTGGAGGGCATCCATATCGGCTCCAAGGAGAAGAAGGATGTCTGCACGATGGAGCATTTGCTGCCGAAAATGCGCAGCAAGGTGACGTATAAGGTGGAAGCGGCGATTATTACAGTGGATAGTGAAAAGGTTGCCATCCTTGCAAATGAAAAAGCGGCGAATGCCGTGCTCAAGCAGGTGCAGACCGACCTCATGCCCAAGGAGGGCGTTGCGGAGGATGCGGAAATCAGCTGGCAGGAGGATGTTGAGGTTGTGAAGGAATTTGTGGATTCCACGCAGATTCTGGAGCAGGAGGATGCCGTGAAGGTATTGGAATCCACCACAGAGGCAACCCAGAGCTATACCGTTCAGTCCGGTGATGCGCCGTATCTGATTGCAAATGAATTTAAAACAACGGTTGAAAAGCTGAATCAGCTGAATGAAGGCGCAAATCTTACCGGCGGGATTCGTGTAGGGCAGGTCATCAATGTGCCGGTACAGAAGCCGAAGATTTCCGTAAAAACAGTGGAAACACAGGTGCTGACGGCAGTGGAGCCAAAGACCTACCAAACGCAGTATGATGATACCAAGCCTTCGAGCTATCAGAAGGTCATCCAGCAGGGCAAGGCGGGGCAGAAGAAAAGCACCATCCGCATTACGCGTATCAACGGTGAGGTGACGGAGGAAAAGGAAGTGGATAAGGAAATTATCCAGGAGGCTGTGCCCGAAATCATCGTCAAGGGAACACAATAAAAAAATAGCGAAAAAAAGAGAGTCGTTCCGCAGATTTCTGCTGCGGAACGGCTTTTTTGTGGTAATATATTGATATCGGAATTGTACTTATGAAAAAAAGGAGGGGGATTTCCTATGGGTATTTCTTTTTCTCTGAAAGGAGATTTTATCAAAAAGGACGAGGTTTTTGCACTGCAAAAGGAGGTGGAGCGCTGCCATTATGCGCTTCATGAAAAAACAGGCAAGGGCAATGACTTTTTAGGCTGGGTGGATTTGCCCGTAAATTACGATAAGGAAGAATTTGACCGCATCAAAAAGGCGGCGGCACGCATACAGGCAAACAGCGAGGTGCTGATTGTTATTGGTATCGGCGGCTCCTATCTGGGGGCGAGAACGGCACTCGATTTCATCAAGACCCCGTTTTATAATGAACGAAAAAAAGACACCCCCGATATTTATTTCGTAGGGAATAACATCAGCTCTGCCTATCTGAATGATGTTCTGGCAATTCTGGGAGACAGGGATTTTTCCGTCAACGTCATTTCCAAATCCGGCACGACCACAGAGCCTGCGATTGCCTTTCGCATTTTCAAGCAGCTTCTGGAGAAAAAATACGGAAAGTCGGAAGCCGCAAAACGTATTTTTGCCACAACCGACCGCGCAAAGGGCGCGCTGAAGGGCATGTGCGACAGAGAGGGCTACGAAACCTTTGTCATCCCCGATGATGTCGGCGGACGCTTTTCCGTGCTGACTCCTGTCGGGCTTTTACCGATGGCAGCTGCCGGTGTGGAGCTTGATGCTGTGATGCAGGGCGCGGCGGATGCAAGAGAAAAATACAGTAACCCTGATTTAAGGGAAAATGACTGCTATCAGTATGCCGCACTGCGCCATTTGTTCTATCAGCAGGGCAAAACGGTTGAAATTCTGGCAAATTATGAGCCGCATTTGACCTCCTTCGGGGAATGGTTCAAGCAGCTTTTCGCCGAAAGCGAGGGGAAGGAGCATAAGGGCATTTTCCCTGTGGCGGCGAATTTCTCGACGGATTTGCACTCCATTGGGCAGTATATTCAGGATGGCCTTAGGTGCTTCTTTGAAACGGTGCTTTGGGTGAAAACGCCGAAATCTGCCGCAGTGGTGCCGTTTGATGCACAGGATGAGGATGGGCTGAATTTCCTTGCGGAAAAGGAAATCCATTTCGTCAACAGTAAGGCATTTGCAGGTACAATGCTCGCCCACATGGACGGCGGCGTGCCCAATCTGGTGATTGCGCTGGATAAGATGGATGCTTATCATTTTGGGGCGTTGGTTTATTTCTTTGAAAAGGCAGTCGGCATCAGCGGCTATCTTCTGGATGTAAACCCCTTTGACCAACCGGGGGTTGAGGCGTATAAGAAAAATATGTTTGCGCTTTTGGGCAAACCGGGCTACGAGGACAGAAAAGCCGAGCTGGAAGCAAGACTTTAAGACAAAAAAGAACTTCTCAAAATAAAGATGAGAAGTTCTTTTTGATTGCCGAAAATGGTTAAAACAGCTGTGCCAATAAAGCGGTGCAAAGCGCATCATCCAATTCGAGCAGGCTTTTCCTTCCGTCCGCGAAGGAAACGGAAATTTTATGATTGCCCTTGACCTCGCTTTCGATTTTGTGGGCGGCAACCATTTTTTTATTGAGAATAATCATATTGCCGAGGTTGATGGATAAAACCACCTTGCCGCCGGAATGCATAATTTTGCCGCCGATATAGTCGCCTGCGATAACCTTATTTTTTGCGTCTAGGATACCCATGAAACACCCTCCTTGATTTTTTTTCGCTTTTTTCTTACAAAATAGCATTTTTGGTGAAACTTGGCAAGCAAAAGCTTCGTCAAATATTGGATGCCAAGCGGTTTTGTTTACTTTTGCGGCACTTTCTAGTATAATCGAAGAAGAATAGAATGAAGAATAAGACTTTCCGAGGGGGAGAGGACACTATGGACAGAAAAATTCTGATTGTCGATGATGAGAAAAACATCGTCGATATCATTGCGTTTAACCTGAAAAAGGAGGGCTATACCGTCATCACGGCGGCAGATGGGGAGGAAAGCGTACAGAAAGCCATGGAGGAAAATCCGGATCTGATTCTGCTGGATATTATGATGCCGAAGATGGATGGCTACGAAGTCTGCAAAAAAATCAGAGAAAAGAAAAATACCCCGATTATCATGCTGACGGCAAGAGCCGAGGAGCTGGATAAGGTGCTGGGGCTGGAGCTGGGAGCGGATGATTATGTGACCAAGCCCTTTGGTGTCAGAGAGCTGATGGCAAGGGTGAAGGCGAACCTCAGAAAATCCGTTGTGCGCGAGGAGACTCCCGAACAGGCACCTGCCGGTAAGGGGAATTTTGGCAAGCTGGATATCAACCCCGATCGGTATGAGGTGCGGAAGGATGGGCGGATTATTGATCTGACCGTCAGAGAATTTGAGCTTCTGAAATACCTTTCCGCGCAGAAGGGGCAGGTTTTTTCCAGAGAAACGCTTCTGGAGAAGGTCTGGGGCTATGAATATTTCGGCGATGTGCGGACAGTGGATGTCACCATTCGCCGTTTGCGTGAAAAAATCGAGGATGACCCCGGCAAGCCGGTTTATATCCTCACAAAAAGAGGCGTAGGGTATTATTTTGACTGCTGAGAAAAGCGAGGGATTAGCTTTTGCGAATGCGAAGTATTAAATGGAAGTTAATTATCATGTATCTGGGGCTGGTGCTGATTGTGATGATTGTCAGCGGCACCTATATCCTGCTCAGCCTGCGAAATATCGAGATTGATAAATCCAGACAGGAGCTGGCAACCTATGCGGAGAGAATCAATGAACAGGTGATTGAGGGCGGCAAGGATGAGGAATTTCAGGAGAAGCTCTTAAAAACCGTATCAAATGCCGTCGGCATACAGGGCAATATTCTCAATACGGATGGGGAGACGATTGCCTCCACCACTGTAACGGAGGCACCCTATCCGGTTTATACGGATCAGGCGATTATTGCGGCAATGAACGGCATGACCTCCTTTTCCACACAGAAAAAAAGCACCGATTCCTTCGGGCTTCTGCGTGAATGGATGAGCTATGCCACACCTGTGCAGACGAGCGGGACAACCCCCTCCTATATCATCTATACCAGATTGGACGCAAGCGATATGCAGACCAGTCTGGATAAAACCACGCAGACGATTGTTGCGGCGGTTATGATTGCGCTGTTTCTGGCGGCAGTGATGGGCTATGTTTTTGCACAGACACTGACGGGCCCGATTCTTGCGCTGACAACGGGCGCGAAAAATCTGGCAGAAGGGAATATGGATCAGAGCCTAACGGTGCGCAGCAATGATGAAATCGGCCAGCTGACCAGCAGCTTTAACAACATGGCGGCGGAGCTTTCCAAGAATATGTCGGAAATTTCAAGAGAGAAAAATCGTCTGGAAATTCTCCTGCATAATATGAGTGACGGCGTGATTTCCTTCAGTAAGGACGGCGAGCTGATGCTTGCCAATGCGGCGGCAGAGGGGATGCTTGGTCTGGAAAAAATAGAAATGAATTTTACGGAATTTATCCGTGCGTATGATATCAGCTCCTCTGTCTATCTGGATATGGGAAATGAGCCCTCTAAGAAGGTGATTTTCCCTGTCGGCAAGCAGTTTATCAATGCGAATTTCTCTCCTTATTACGATAAAAGGGGCGAGGTCGAAGGTGTGGTTGTTGTTTTGCAGGATATCACAGAGCAGAAAAAGCTGGACGATATGCGAAAGGAATTTGTGGCGAATGTGTCGCATGAGCTGCGAACACCGCTGACAACCGTAAAAAGCTATACGGAAACCCTTCTGGACGGTGCTATGGAGGATGCGGAGATTGCGCAGGAGTTCCTTGGCATCATTAACAGCGAGGCAGACCGTATGGCATTTCTGGTGCGTGATTTGCTGCAGCTGACGCGTTTTGATAATAAGCAGGTGCGTTTGGATATTACGAAAATCGAAATGAATGAATTTCTCAGCATGACTGTCCGCCAGAACAAAATCCATGCGGAAGCCAAGCATCAGACGCTGACCTTTGAGCCGTATGAGCATGAGGTTGTTGTTTTCGGTGACAGAGACCGCGTGGGGCAGGTGGTGAATAATATTGTGACCAATGCCATCAAGTACAGCTTAGAGCAGGCGAGCATCCGCATCTTCATTACGGAGGAGGAGCAGTTCTATAAGATTCATGTGAAGGATACGGGCATGGGCATCACAAGAGAGGATTTACCCCGTATTTTTGAGCGCTTTTATCGTGTGGATAAGGCGCGCAGCCGTGCCATGGGCGGCACAGGTCTGGGGCTTGCCATTGCGAAGGAAATTATGGAAAGCCACGGCGGTAAGCTGACGGCAGAAAGCGAATATGGCAAGGGAACAACGATGATTATGTGGTTCCCGAAGGAACGCCCGATTCTGGAATATGAAAGGGAGGAACAGAAGGCATAATATTACGCCGAAATACAGGAGAAAACAGCACCTCAGACAAATGGCTTAACCGCGGCGCGCTTGTCTGAGCAGATTGTTATAGAACTGTAAGGGCGTTGTAACATAATTGTAATCTTCGTGCGATATAATCATAGTAGACAGAAAGCAGAAATTTCCATACAATAGAATGGAAAGGCTTTTCCGAATATGACGAGATTGCAGAGGAGGTGACAGGAATGAAAGCATATAGAAAAAAACTCATTGGTCTGGCTTTGGCGGCAGTGTTTTCTTTTTCTCCTGTCAGTGTATTTGCTTCCTCGGTGAATATTACAAGTGGGCTGCAAATCGGCGGCGATGAGGTGGAATGTACCTTTGACAGTAGCCGAATCCTCTATGGGGAAGCGAAGCCCGGCACGGATATTACTTTTACGGTATCCAAAATGGATCGTTTCGGCAATATGGTCGAAACCCACAGAGAAACCGTAACTGTCGGCTCTATGGGGCTGTTCAGCGAAACCCTGCCCCTGAGCAGAGGGAATAACTATATTTCCTTTGCAGCAGAGGGAGAAGCTAAGACCACAACGGTCATCAAGCAGGTGCCCCAACAGGTAAAAAGTCAGCTGCAACGGATGATTGCGCTGCCCGGCATGGGTGCGAAAAAATAAAAAATCAGATGAAAATAAATTGAATAGAAAAAGCGGTGAGATCAAATGAAAGTATACAGGATTACAAATTTTATCATTGTTGCTTTGGTCATAACTGCGATTTATCAGACAGGAGAGTTATGGCTGGAAGGAACAAGCGGCCATAACTTTTTTTATGCCCTGGCGAAGCAGCTGAGCTTCGGCAAGGAGGAGGCGGATGGGGATGTCCTTCTTGCTACCCGTTATGCGGTTGGGGAGGGCGAAGGTACCTTTTCGGTCTATTATCCAGATAATGTGGGGAATAGTACGCTTCTGGAAACGGCGAATAAGGCTCTGGGGGAGATTCTGTCCCAAAGTGGCGCATTCCCTCAGAAAACAACCGCTGATTGGAAAAAAATTTTGGCGGCGCGCTGCATTGTCATGCAGTATGATTTTATGATTGCTTCGGAGGAATATCTGGAAAATTATAAGGATCTGAAAACAGACCAGAAGCTGGAGCAGTTCGATTATATCACGATTGTGCCTGCCAGAAGGAGCGGCGAGGAAAGCTACGCCTATTTCGTCAATTCCGATACGAATGAATGTGTCGCGTTTCATTGCGAGGGCGGCGGCGCGTCTGTCGCGCTCTATGATTCTCTGATGGCGGATGACGGCGATATGCGCTATATCTCCACAGGGCAGCGCACCAGTGCATCGGTGCTGTGGCGCAATATGTTTTTGCCCCAGTGGGCATATCTGCCCTATGAATATGCTGCTCTGGAGCAGGAGTTTGCCTTTGAAAAGGATGGCGAGCCGAGCCGTGCTACATTGGAAAATACGGTGAAAAATTTCTTCCGCAATTTCTCTGTGGACTGGAGCGAGCGTGACGAGGACGGCACCTATACCTTCAGTGACAGCGAAACGGTTGTCAAATACTATCCGGATGTGCGGATTCTGGAGTATTACAGCTATGAAAACTACGCCGGCAATGACAGAACAGGCCTGCTTGAGGGTTATCAGATTTGCTGTAATTTCCTGAAAAATGATGATTCCCTGCAAACGGATATTTATCTGGCGGATATCGAGCGTACCATCAATAATGAGGTTGTGTATTATTTTGATTATGCAGTGGATAACCTGCCGGTGAATCTTTCGCAGAATGTGAAGGATCGTATCGGTGCATCCCATGCCATTAAAGTAACGCTGCGAAATCAGGCGGTCAAGGAATACCGCCGCTATGCGGTCAATTTCAGCGAAGCCGCAGAGAAAAATCAGAAGATTAACGTCCAGTTCATCGATGCACTGGATGATGCAAATAAGACCTATAAGTCCGTTGTCGAGGATAAGGATATCACCGATGTTAAGAATATTGCATTGGGCTATCATGTGGATTTGACGGGCGATATCCGCCTGAAATGGTTCGTTACCCTCTATGAGTATACCTTCGTGGTGGATACGGAGCAGGAAAAGGATTTAACGGGCGTAACGGCAGGAGAATAAGCGATAAAGGAAATATGCAGAAGAAACTATGCAGAAGAAAGGAGGAAGGGCATGGAATGGAGCAATGCAAAAAAGTTTGTGATTGTTTTGCTGGTACTGCTGAATGTACTTCTGGCAGGGCTGAATTATAAACAAAATCGGGAAAACACCATGACGGCGACACAGGAGCGTTCCATCTTTGAGGTGCTTTCGCGAAACGGCATCACCATGTATACCGACCTTCTGACGGAGCATCCGCCCATGTCCCGTCTGGCGGTGGAGCTGCCCTCCTATAATAAGGAAACGCTGGAGCGGCTGTTTTTCGGCAGTGCGCGCACAACCGCTTCTACAAAGGGCGGCGAAACGGTCTATCAGGGGAAACTGAGCAGCCTGACCATGAGCGGTGCGCACGGTGTCTGGGAAACGAAAGCCGTGAAAAGCGGCAAGGGCGAGATGACCAAGACAGAAGCCCTCAGAGAAGCGCAGAAATTCATTGATAATACGGAGCATTTCTTCGGCAGCTATGGCGATGCTATTATTGCGGAGGAGAGCGAGGGCTTTCGGGTGAATTTCTTCGGGCAGTATAAACGGGAGAAGGTTTTTGCGAATTATTTCTCCTTTTTCGTCACCGCCGATGGAATTCAGAAAATCACCTTCAATTATTACCCTGTGCGCGGCTATACGGGCGAAAAGCAGGATTTAAGCTATGCGGATGAAGCCCTGCTTGCCTTCATGCGCGAATGGAAAAAGGGCGAGCATGCGGAGGAAGCAACCATTGACCGCATGGAGCTTGGCTATGCGCGGATGGAAAGCAATACTGCGGCGGATGGCGTTGCCTCGATCAATCTGGAGCCATGCTACCGCATTTATCTGATGGATGAGGAAAAGCCGTATCTCATCAATGCGTATACCTGTCAGATTTTAAATCAGTAAAACGAAAGGCAGTGAACCAACCCAAATGGGACGTTCACTGCCTTATCTTATTTTTTCTGCATTTCCTTCAGTGCCTTTTCATATAGGTCATAATGCTTTGTCAAATCTGCATCGCCATAGTAATAGTCCAGTTCCAGAAGCGTCTGCCCCGAAACCAGATATAGCCTTGTATGATTTTTACCCTTTGCCAGAAGGGCGTAATCAAACGGTGTATCCTCCAAAGCCGTAGTTTCATAGGTTTCATAAGCACGACCCAGATATTCTTTAATATATTCCTTCGGGGAAAGGAAGAACGCAAGCCTGCGATATTCCACCCAAAGCACCGATTCATACGGTTCGCCTAACGCATCTGTTTGATTCGGAATCCGCCCTGCTTGATTATAGGCAAGGTCAACAGGAGAGCCGAAGGTCGGATAGGAGTTGACCAGATTTGCCTCCCGTTCCCACCATTCTATTTCGGGACCGTCATCTCGCTGATAATAGCTGTCCATAGCGTAAAAATCAGGATCGTTTTCCAGTTCCGCCAGAGAAATCATCGGCAAAGGCTGCTTCACCTCTGCAATCGGTCGGTCGGAAAAAGAGAATACATTAGGCAAAAACGGCAGGAGGACGAATGCAATCATCCCGGCAACGCAGACATAATATAGCCGATGCTTCCACCGCAGACGGGCTGTCTGCCAATCGGTCGGCTGATGGTGCGGCTCGCCTGCCGCAAGAGAGCGTTGCAGCTTGATGGCACCGCGGTTGCGCTGTCCGGCAAATATGGCAAAAACTAAAATAAGAGGATTACAGAAGGGGTTGGCGAAACCCTCTACCCAGTCATAGGTGGTCTGTCTGTGCAGAATGAAAATATAAGCTGCAATCAGCACAACAAGAAGCAGGTTCTCTATATGGATGAAGTTGAAGAATTTGTTTCCCTTCAGACTATCGGGGTAGTATGCGCCTTCTTCCTCCGGCGTGGCGAAATAATCCGCCGTGCCTTCCTCTGCGGCATAGACATAGAAGTAGTCCAATTTGCAGACAAAGCTCCAGCCCTTTTCCTTATGCTGTGCATGCCGTTCCTCCGCCTTGCTTTCATCCAGAGCGGAGAAAGCGCCGGCCTGCTTCGGCTCCATGCGGAAAAGCAGACGCTTTTTCTCGCCCTCTGCGAAGGTCGCAAAGAGGGCATTTGCCTTCTGCACATGCAGTCCCTCTGCGGAAAGGTCGGAAAACCAGCTTTCCAGTGCGTCAATCTCGTAAGGCTCTGCGGGGAGCAGCTTTCTTTTGCATTTCGTCATAGAATGTCCTCCTTTTGATGTTTTCGGTTATTCCTGTATGGTGTAGTCCTGCTCCAGCAGGGGCAGAAAGGCGCTCAGAGAATCGGCCAGTCTGTTCTCGCCGTGGTAGCGCACAATCAGAAGGCGGTTGCCCTTGCGAAGCGTCAGCATCTGGCGTTGCATCTCGCTTGTTTCCTGATAAAAATATCCCTCGTCAAAGGAATCAGAGGAAAGCACCAATGCCTGCTCTGCCGTTGAGGGAAGGAAGGCATCGGGAAATGTGCCGTTTGCCCCTAAGGTCAGAAACGCCTGCTCCGTCAGGAAGGAGGGGCGCACCTCTAAGAGCATGGTATCCATTGAGTTGGAATCGCCCATCTCGAACGTTTGGAAAAGCAGGGGTGCAAAGAGTGTCGGCTCGGAATAGAGGCTGATTTCGGTATCGGAGGCACTTTTTGTGATTTCTTCCATCGGCACATAAGGCAGAGGAGAAACCGAAACGGCAGCCTTCTCCTGTGTTTCGTCCGGTCTAAAAGCAGAATAGATGTCCGAGAGGGGTGGCAGGAGAAGTGTGATACCCAGAATCGCGTAAATGAGATTGCTGATTCTTTTGAGCTGCAGCTTTTTGGTGTAATCCTTCTCATGCGAGATGAGAAGTCCTTGCTCCAAGCTTGTTTTCAGCCTTTTGAGCAGACGCAGCTCATAGAAATTGAAAACAGCGAGAAGGAGGAAGAGGATTGGTCCATAAAACTCCAAAACCCAATTCGGGTCTATGATATTTCGACCTAAATAATGCCATGTAAGTAGCCCTAAGCCGACGAAAAACAGAGTGCCGAGAACCATGCCTGCAAGATAAAGATAGCGTTCCTCTTGATAAAGCTCCTCAATGTTTTTCTTCTGTACGGCAGGGTCTGTGTAAGGCTCTTGGGGATGCTCCGTGATATTCGCCAGAAGATAGCCCTTGGAGCGGTAGGTACAGATAAATTCCCAACCAAGCTGATGATATTCCTCCAGCTGCTTTGCGGTAGGTTGGGTATCGAAATAGCGCGGAATGGCAATGCGGTAGCTTCTTTTTTGCGGTTCTGCCTGCTGAAATTTTACCTTTTCGCCCCGAAAGTCAACGGGAATCCATCCGTCCTCCGCCATGTCGGACAGCCATGTTTCCATTGCCGCAAAATCAAAGGTCGTTGCAGGTGCCAGCTTTCGTTTATATTTCATTCGTTTGCCCCCTTTTTACCGAAAAATGTCCTTTTTTCCAGTATAGCAAAGGCGAAAAACGGATGTCAACAAGACACGAATATTGTAAGAAAGTCTTAAGAATTGCAAAGAAAAAAGAGTATCCTCTAAGCGAAAGATACTCTTTTCGGCGGTTATTTTTCTTGGCACTCCTTGCAGACCCCGTAGAGGATAAGCTGCTCACATTCCACATCAAAATCCAAATCCGGTACAAGCTTTCTTGCAACTTCTGTCAATGCGTCCATGTGCAAATCATCCACTCTGCCGCAGATACGGCAAACCGTATGCGGATGACACCGCACCACAGCATCATAACGGGAGCTTGACTCGCCTACGTTCAATTCCTGCACCAGACCAAGCTGCTTGAAAAAATCAAGCGTTTTATAGACCGTAGCAAGGCTCATGGTGGGGTTGGTCGGTTCCAGTGTTTTATAAATCATTTCCGCATTCGGATGCGCGGTGGTACCCAAAAGCATATTATAAACGGCAATACGCTGTGGGGTGACCTTCAGCCCTTTTTCTCGCAAAAGCTGCGCAGTTTCCTTCATACAAATACACCCCTTTTATAAATGATAACTATTGTTATTTAATAATAATATGAGTTCTTGCTTATGTCAATAGAAAATATACCAAAATACAAGGAGTTCTGCAAATTTCCTCCGGAAAGGGGGAGTTGTTTTTTGCAAACGGGTATGCTATGCTAATTTGCAGAAGAAAGGAATGATTTTTTATGCACATTGTTTTGTTGGAGCCGGAAATTCCTCAGAACGCAGGGCAATATCGCGCGTACCTGCGCAGTGACAAATTCCGTCCTGCATCTGATTAAGCCTCTGGGCTTTTCCGTTGAGGATAAATATCTCAAGCGTGCAGGTCTGGATTACTGGAAGCTTCTGGATATCCGCTATTATGAAAATTTCGAGGACTTCTGCGAAAAGAACCCCAATGCGAAAATCTGGATGGCATCCACAAAGGCGCGCCATATCTATACCGATGTGACCTACGGCGAAAATGATTATATCATGTTCGGGAAGGAAAGCGCGGGCATCCCCGAAGAAATCCTTATGGCACATGAAGCAAATACCATTCGCATCCCTATGCTCGAAGCGGCAAGGAGCCTGAATCTTTCCAATTCCGTTGCCATTATTATTTATGAGGCCATGCGGCAGCAGGGCTTCCCCGGCATGCTGATGGAAGGGCAGCTGCACCACCATAAATGGTAAGAAAAAAACGACCCGAAAATTTTTTCGAGTCGCTTTTTTTATTCGTCTTTTTCCGTTTCCTCTTGCATCTCTTCTATCGGCATATCCTCCATCGGCATTGCATCCGTTGGCATATCCTCCTCCGGTAGTTCCTCCGCAGGGGGCGCAGGGGGTTCGGTTGCAGGGAATGCGACAAATGCCTTGAACAAATCGCCTTCGATTTCCAGAGAGAAGGTTCCTTTTTGCAAGCCGACAAGAGATTGTGCGATATTCAGCCCCAAGCCGCTTCCCTCTGTGTGACGGGAGCTGTCTCCGCGCACAAACCGCTCCATCAATTCCTCCGCAGGAATATTGAGCGCATCTCTGCTGATATTCTTCATGGAAAGAATTACGGTATCCTTCTCTTTTTTGATGTCGATATACACTCTCGTGTGCGGCTGCGAATGTTTGCAGGCGTTGCTCAGAAGGTTGCTCAGCACGCGCCACGTCAGGTTGCCGTCCACCATGGCAAACAGAGGGGTATCTCCGCCGTTGATGACCGCCTCCAGATGGGCGTTTTCCAGCTTTTCCTCATATTCTGCAACTGCCTGTGCCGCCAGCTCGCCCATATCCGTCGGGGCAAGCTGTACCTTGAGGTTGCCTGTCGAAGCCTTGGAGGCCTCAACCAAGTCCTCGGTCAGCTTTTTCAACCTGCGGGATTGTCTGCCCAGAACCTCAATATATTCCGCCGCCTGTCCATCCAGATTTTCCTTTTTCAGCAAATCCACATAGTTGATGATAGAGGTCAGCGGCGTTTTGATATCATGGGAAACATTTGTGATGAGCTCCGTTTTCAGATGCTCGCTTTTCATTTTCTGCTCTAATGCGATGGAAAAGCCCTTGGAAATGCTGTTCAGGTTTTTCCCATGCGCGCGAAAGAGGGGGAACATCCGCTGTGTGTTGATTTTGTAGTTCAGGTTGCCCTTTGCCAACTCCTCGCCGCCGTTTTTCAGCTCCTGCATCTGTGATGCCATGGAGCAGAATACCAGCAGCAGCGCAAAGCTGAGCACAATCGCCCCAAAGCCGCCCATGGTATAAAATGCGGAAATCACAAGCCATGCCACTGCAATCTTCCATGTAGTGGAAATGGATTTTGCAGCATCCGCAATCGTCGAGCAGACCGCCGCAAGCATCTTCCAGCAGAAGCGAATGACCTGATAGGCAATCGTGTGCTGATAAAAATATCTTCCCAGCTTCAGACGGGTCACGCAGGTCAGAAGCGTCGCCAGTCCCAGAATGGCGAGAATGATTGAGCCAATTACTACAAAGGAAAGTGCCCCCGTATCGGCAAGGGGATTGCGGCCCTCCAGAATAAGGAACAGAATTGCCAGCGAAATCGGGCAGACGATGGCAAAATACAGATCCAGAGGGATTTTATCCTGCAAATTTGGAACGATTTCATCCGTATCCGACCGATGCCCTGCCGCGCACAGAAGATAAATCACCGAAATGGCAAACAGAAGCAAGCTGATCACCAGAATCGGCAGAAGTGAGTCACGCATCCCGTAAAGCTGCAGGAGCATTTTGTCATCATAAAAGGGAAACGCCTCGCCGATATTTGCAGGCGTGACCTCGCTGCTATAAAAGCCGTAGCTGTTTGCAAGAAAGATACCGATACCGTCGAAAAAGGCGGTGATGCCCGAAAGCACTGCAATAAAGCAGGCAACCACCTTCATGCCGAGGGTATAGGAAAGCTTTGTCATTGCTTCGCCTCCTTTTCGATTTTATACCCCAAGCCCCAAACCACCTTGAGATAGCGGGGATTGGATGGGTCGATTTCGATTTTTTCACGCAGATGACGGATATGCACAGCAACAACACTGCCGGAGCCGCAGGCATCCTCGTTCCAAATGCGTTCATAGATTTGCGTGGAGGAAAAAACTCTGCCGGGGTTTTCCATCAGCAGCTTGAGAATGTTGTATTCGCTTGGCGTTAAGCTGACAACCTCGCCGTCCACCGTGACGATTTTCGATTCATCATCCATTTCAATGCCGCCGTTTGTCAGATGAGAAGCCTTCTTCGCCATGCCGCCCAGAGAGGTATAGCGGCGCAGCTGCGAACGCACCCTTGCCAGCACCTCAATCGGGTTGAAGGGCTTCGTGATGTAATCATCCGCCCCGATATTCAGCCCCAGAATCTTGTCGCTGTCCTCACTCTTTGCAGTCAGCAGAATAATGGGGATGTTCGAGGTTTCTCTCAGCTTCACCGTTGCGGCAATCCCGTCCATCTGGGGCATCATGATATCCATCAGAATCAGATGAATGTCATGCTTGGCAACGATATCCAAAGCCTCCTGTCCGGTGTAGGCGGTGAAAATGTTGTAGTTTTCCGTGGATAAATAAATCGACAAAGCGGATACGATATCCTTTTCATCATCGCAAATCAAAATGTTATACATGGTGCTGCACCTCCGTCATGCTGTGATTCTATCTTACCGAAACGATTTTAAGAAAATCGCAGGGAAATATTTAAGTTTTCCTTAATCCTTGCGGATTCTTTAAGGAAAGTGTAACACATTTCTCTGCATTTGGGGAGAAGAAGAATGAATCGTAAGATTTTCTTAAATATTTTGGAAATATGTTGTCAGACTTGGGGTTTTCTGCTATGCTGAAAAAAAGGGGGAAGGATTATGGAATATTCGATTGCGTTTGTGGTTTTTGCCGCTGTGCTGTGGGGAATGATTTTTCTGGTGCAGAAATTTCTGGAAAGGGTAGACCCCTCTGTTGAAAAAATGGATATGAGCAGATTCATTCCGTATCTCGTGATATCGGCAGTGATTATCGCAATAAAATATTTTACATCAAAATAAAAATGGGAGTCGGCAGACTCCCTTATTTTTTATCTTAAAAATAGCTCGGTTCCTCCCAGAGAACAACCTTGTCCGCTGCAAGGGATTTTTTTACATCAATCAACCGCTGGTTGCGGCTGCCGCAAAATTGCAGCTCCAACGAGCGTTCTGCCAGAAGAAACGGCCCATCCACAAGCACATCACTTTCCTTTAGAAGTGCCAGCTTTTCTGCGTCATTTTCCTCCCAAAGTGCCTCCCATGTATAGCCGGTATATGTCCAGACGTTCAAGCCCAGCTTATGTGCGCCCTCTGCCAAGGCAAGGCAGGGAACAGGCTGCAAAAAGGGATCGCCGCCCGAAAGGGTAATGCCGTCCAAAAGCGGATTTTCTGCCGCTGCCGCAAGAATATCCTCGGTATCCGCCCAGAAGCCGCCATTGGGGTCATGCGTCTGCGGGTTGTGGCAGCCGGGGCAGTTATGCAGACAGCCCTGCGTAAATATGGTCAGGCGCAGTCCGGGGCCGTCCACAATGGAATCCCCGGTTACGCCGCTCAGACTGATTCTCATGCCTCTATCAATCCTTTGCTTCTAATTTTACTTCCGTTACGATGGAATGCTTCACTCTGTCGCGTACCTCTGCACGCTTTGCGTTGTTGAAGCGGTCAAGCGTACCTACCAGATAGCCTGTGATTCTGCGGATACGCTGGAAGCCGTATTCCCCATCGGTTTCGCTTCTGCCGCATTTCGGGCAGGTGTCCCCGATGATGCCGTTATAGCCGCAGACGGGGTCGCGGTCAACGGGATGGTTGATGGAGCCGTAGCCGATGCCCTGCGCCTTCATGTAGCGGATGACCTTTTCAAAGGCATCCAGATTTGTGCTGGGGTCGCCGTCCAGCTCGATATAGGTGATATGTCCTGCATTTGTCAGCTCGTGATAAGGTGCTTCCAGCTGAATCTTCTTATACGCGCTGATGGGGTAATATACAGGAATATGGAAGCTGTTTGTGTAATATTCTCTGTCTGTGACACCCTCGATGGAGCCGAAGCGTTCTCTGTCCATGCGGACAAAACGACCGGACAGCCCTTCCGCAGGCGTTGCCAGCAGGCTGAAGTTCAGATGTGTTTCTGCGGACAGGTCATCCATGCGTTTTCTCATGTGCCCGATGATATCCAGACCAAGATTCTGTGCGATTTCGCTTTCGCCGTGGTGTACGCCAAGCAGTGCCTTCAGTGCCTCTGCCAGACCGATAAACCCAACGGAAAGTGTGCCGTGCTTGAGCACCTCTCTTACCTCGTCATCATAATTCAGCTTTTCGCTGTCAATCCAGACACCCTCGCCCATCAGGAAGGGGTAGTTGTGTACCTTTTTCTTTGCCTGAATTTCAAAACGCTCCAGCAGCTGTTCTACGACCAAGTCAATCTTTCTGTCCAGTTCGGAGAAGAACCAGTCGATGTTTTTGTTTGCCAGAATTGCGATACGGGGCAGGTTGATGGAGGTGAAGCTTAAATTCCCTCTGCCGTAGGTGATTTCCCGTTCGGGATCGTTCACATTGCCGATAACGCGGGTACGGCAGCCCATGTATGCGATTTCCGTTTCGGGATGGCCTTCCTTATAATACTGCAGGTTAAAGGGCGCATCCTGAAAGGAGAAATTCGGGAACAGACGCTTTGCACTCACGCGGCAGGAAAGCTTGAACAGGTCATAGTTGGGTTCGCCGGGGTTGAAGTTTACGCCATCCTTCACACGGAAAATCTGGATGGGGAAGATAGCGGTTTCGCCGTTGCCCAGCCCTGCCTCTGTCACCAGAAGCATATTTTTCATAACCATGCGCCCTTCTGTGGAGGTATCCATGCCGTAGTTGATGGAGGAGAAGGGAGTCTGCGCGCCTGCACGGCTGTGCATGGTGTTGAGGTTATGCAGCAGTGCCTCCATTGCCTGATAGGTTGCCTTATCGGTTTCCTCGGTTGCCTTTTTCGCGGAGAAGGACTGAATCTTGTCCAGAATTTCTTCGGGTACGCCTGCCTCGATGAGCAGTGCCCTTTCCCTGTCGGTATAGGCCTGAGAGCCATCCAGTGTAGGAATCAGGTTTTCTGCGGTCAGTGTTTGGAAGATTTCCTTTGTTTTTTTCGCATGTGCGGCGCAGTCCATCACCTCAATTAAGGAGGTCAGGTTGGAACGATAGCGTTTTTTGTAGGTTTTTGCAACGCCGGGAGCCAGACCATAATCAAAGTTTGCGATAGACTGACCGCCGTGCTGGTCATTCTGGTTGGACTGGATAGCAATACAAGCCAGAGAAGCATAGCTTGCGATATCGTTGGGCTCTCTCAGTACACCATGCCCTGTGGAAAAGCCATCATGGAACAGCTTGATTAAATCAATCTGGCAGCAGGTGGTTGTCAGTGTATAGAAGTCCAAATCATGAATATGAATATCCCCGTTTCTGTGCGCCTCGGAATGGGCGGGGTTCAGCACATAGCTTTCATAGAAATGCTTTGCACCCTCGGAGCCGTATTTCAGCATAGAGCCCATGGCGGTGTTGCCGTCGATATTTGCGTTTTCGCGCTTGATATCGCTGTCGGTTGCATCCTTGTAGGTGATGTCCTCGAAGGTTTTCATCAGTCTGTCGTTCATGTTTCTGACTCTGGTGCGTTCTGCACGATAGAGGATATACGCCTTTGCGGTGCGTACATGCCCGTGGTTAATCAGTACGCGCTCTACGGTATCCTGAATCTGCTCTACCGTAGGGGAGTCAATTTGTTTTTCTTCAAAAATATCGGAAACCTCCTGTGCGAGTGCAAGGCAGATAGCGTAATCCTTTTTGCCGATGGTTGCTGCAAAGGCTTTTTCGATGGCACTGGCGATTTTGTTGATATCAAAATGCACAGTGCGCCCGTCTCTTTTGGTGATGGTTGTAATCATAATCATTCCCTCTTTCCGATTTTCCCTGTTTTTTCTATTTCCATCCAAATGAATTTTTATCTCAAATAAACCACAAGATGTAGATCTTGTTTAAAACGGTAAGCATATATATTGTATGGCATTCAAAGAAACTCGTCAAGGGGAACAGTGTGAAAAATATGAATTTAAACAGATTGCCGAAAGTGAGCCTTCGGACGGACTTTTTTCGCATAAAATTAAAAAAGATTACCAAAAATGGGGGAGAGAAAAATGAAATGGGAACGGTTTTCCTGCTTACAGGAGAAGGAAGTCATCAATATCTGCGACGGAAGGCGGTTGGGGTGCGTCTGCGATTTGGAGATGGATGCGATTTCCGGAAAAATCTGCACACTGATTATTCCGGAATGTGGCAGTAAGTGGAATTTCTTCGGAAAGGAACGGGCATTTTTCGTGCCTTGGCGGTGTATTCGCCGCATCGGTGACGATATCATTCTTGTGGAGGTGGATGGAGAGGAAATCCTAAGAACAGATGGGGACTGACGGGTGTTGACCTGCGGCAGAATCTCCTTTATACTGAAGAATAGATTTTTATGCTGTTTATATGCTATTTAAAGGAGGAAATGGCTTTGAAATGCCCTTTTTGCAATTATAATGATACAAAGGTAATCGATTCCCGCGGACAGGAGGATAACTCAGTCATTCGTCGCCGCCGCCTTTGCGAAAGCTGCGGCAAACGCTTCACTACATATGAGCGGATTGATATGATTCCTATTACGGTGATTAAAAATGATGGTACAAGAGAAATTTTCGACAAAACCAAGATTATCAACGGTGTAATGAAATCCTGCAACAAGCGTCCCGTTACGGCACAGCAAATTCAGGAGCTGGCGGATGATATTGAAAATACGCTGATGGGTCTGGGTGAGAGAGAGGTAGAAAGCAAGCAGATTGGCAATATGGTGATGGATCGTCTGAAAGAGGTAGACGAGGTGGCGTATGTGCGCTTTGCATCGGTTTATCGTCAGTTCAAGGATATCAATACCTTTATTGACGAGCTGGAAAAGCTGCTTGTGGAAAAGAAGAAGGGATGATTTTATGGCAGAGGTGCAGACAAAGGCGCTTTTCACCTGCACAGAGGCAGGCTATGATGCCGCATTATCCATCATGGAGCTTTATCGCAGAAACGGAATGCAGGCATTTTTCTACGGCATTGCGGAGGAAGCAGACCTGGTTTCTCTGGGGGAAATAAATAAAATGACACATGTACTGCATTTTGTGGATGAAGAAAGCATCAGGCTGGTCAGCATTGCGGATGAAATGGGCGGCTTTACGGTGGATATCAGCATCAATGATTTGATTCTGCCGAAGTAATTTTTTTTGCAGGAAAACGAAAGCAAGACAGGCAAGAAATTCCAAAATACCTCATAGGATAGGAGTGTAACAAGAATGCTTTTATCTTAAGGAGGTATTTTATTATGTGTGGATTTGGTTGTGGGAACGAAAACATCATCTGGATCTTGCTTCTGTTGTGCTGCTGCGGCAATAATGATGGCTGCGGCAGCTGGGGCGACAGCAGCTCCTGGCTGTGGATTCTGATTTTGCTGTGCTGCTGCGGCAACAACAAGAGCAACAGCATCGGCAATGCCTGCGGGTGCTGATAACCCGGCAGAAAGGCTGTTTCAACAAGTCGAAACCCTGTTTTCGACTTAATATTCTGCGGCTCCCGTATTTTGCGGGAGCCTGTCTGATTTTGCGGAGAAAAAACAGGAACTGCCACACCTTTCCTTTTACAATAAAGGGGAGGTGATTTTTTATGTGGGAAAAAAGAAAGAAGGAAGAGCAGCTGGCGCTTTGGATTGAGGCGGAACGGGAGCGGCTTTCGGCGCGGGCGTATGCGCTGGAGGATGCGTTTTTGCGGGCATTTTTCGCGCAGTGCGTGGAAAGCACGGCGGCAGATGCGTATGAGGTTTTTTTGGAAACGCCGCTTGCGTATAACTATTTTCGGGAAAATCTGGGGCGAATGGACGAAAAAACGCTTGTCCGTTTTTTTAAGCTGGCAGCAATTTATCATACGATTCGCACGGTCCGCCGTAGGAAAAGTGGACTGGACTGGACACGCATGTGGACAGGGTTAACGGCGGTTTTTTCGCTGAGTGGACAGGAGAGAAAGCTGACAGAGCTCCTGCACTGCTGTGCGGAGCTGTATCAGAGCGGCTTTCAGGAGCTATTTCATAAAACAACGGCGCGGTATTTATTCGGTGACAGAGCCCTGAGTGGTTTTTCCTTCGCATTCATCGGGAATTTCTGGTATAATTCCTATAGTAGTTTTATGAGCTCCTTTACGGGCTATGTTCCCTTTCACATCCGCTTGAAACGGGCGCAGTAAGCCGAGGGGGCAGTGTGGGGAGGAACGGCGATGGCAAACAGATGGACAAAAGAGCAGAAACAGGCGATTGATGCGAGGGGCAGTGATTTGCTGATTGCGGCGGCGGCAGGCAGCGGCAAAACGGCGGTTCTCGTGGAGCGCATTATCACGAAGCTTTTGCGAGAGGAGCAGGAAATAGACAGACTGCTCGTGGTGACGTTTACGAATGCGGCGGCATCCGAAATGCGGCAGAGGATTGGCGTGGCGATTGCGAAGCAGCTGGAGGAAACGCCGGAGGATATCCATTTGCAAAACCAGATGGCGTTTTTGCCAAGGGCAGATATCAAGACCATCCATGCCTTCTGCCTGCAGGTGATTCGGGAATATTATCATTTGCTGGAGCTTGACCCGAAGGTGCGCACTGCCGACCCTGCGGAAATCAAGCTGCTGCAGAAGGAGGTGCTGGAGGAGTTATTCGAGACGCTTTATGCGGCGGAGGATAGCCAGTGGTTTTTTGATCTGCTGGAAACCTTTTCCTCCTCTACGAAGGATACGCCCTTGCAGGAGCTGGTTTTGCAGCTGTATACCTTTGCGGAGGGCAGCCCGAACCCGAAGCGGCAGTTAGAGCAGCTGGCGGAGAGCCTTTTCCTTGCGGAGGGGGAAACGGTAGATGTCTGCGGCTGGTTTTCGCTGATTCGGCAGAGTGTGGAGACTGCTCTGGACTATGCGCGCTATCAGCTGAAAAAGGCATGGCAGATGGCAGACGAGGGTGAATTTGGCGGCTATCATAAGCTTTTGACGAACGAGGTCGCGATGGTGGAGAATTTTGCGGCGGCATTGCAGAAGGGGTATGCCGACTGGCGGCTGGCGTATCTTGCGATTGATTTTGCGCGCCTGCCTGCCTACCGCGGCGAGGAAAAGGAAACGGCGGAGCGCATTAAGGCACTGCGAAACGAAGCGAAGGATACTATCAAGAAATTACAGGAAGCCATCTTCGCCTACAGCCCCGAAATGCAGGCAGACCTGGTGCGGCGGATGTATCCTGTTGTGCAGGGGCTTGCGCGGCTGACGAAGCTGTTTCTGGATGCCTTTGCGGCGGCAAAGCGGGAAAAGAATATGATAGATTTTCATGATTATGAGCATTTTGCACTGGAGATTCTGATGAACGAGGATGGTACGCCGACAGAAGCGGCGGCAGAGCTGCGGCAGCGGTATGATGAAATCATGATTGACGAATATCAGGACAGTAACTTAGTGCAGGAAACGATTCTGGCGGCAGTTTCGGGCGAAAGCATCGGCGAGAATAATCGGTTTATGGTGGGCGATGTGAAGCAGAGCATTTATCGCTTCCGTCAGGCGATGCCCGAATTATTCAATGAGAAATATCAGCGGTATCCTGCGGAGGAGGGGCAGAAGGAACGGAAAATCGTGCTTTCCAAAAACTTCCGCAGCCGTAAAAATATATTGGATGGCGTGAATTTTATTTTCCGCCAGATCATGCAGAAGGAATTCGGGGACATTGCATACGATGATGCGGCAGCGTTATATGCAGGAATGACGTTCCCCGACTGCGCAGAACCGCACGGCGGCGAGAATGAGATTCTTCTGATTGCGACAGCGGAGACAGAGGATTCCGAGCTTTCGGAGGAACTGAAAGAGCTGGACAGACGGCAGGTGGAGGCGACCGCGATTGCCGCAAGGATTCGCGCGCTGATGGAAAGTGGCTATCAGGTTGTGGATAAGAAAACAGGCGCATATCGCCCCCTGCGGTATGGGGATATTGCGATTCTGCTGCGCTCCATGAAGAATTGGAGCAGTGTGCTGGATGATGTATTCGGCAAGGCAGGGATGCCCTATTATGCGGAAACGGCGGAGGGCTATTTTGAGGTGCCGGAGGTGGAAACCATGCTGCATTTGCTGCGGCTGTTGGATAACCCCAGACAGGATATTCCCCTGCTTTCGATTTTACATTCGCCGATTTATGATTTTTCTGCGGATGCGCTGATGCAGATTCGGTTGCAGGGCGGCAAGGGATTGTATTATGACTGCCTGCGGCGCTATTTGCAGGAGGGTGAGGATGCGGCACTGCGCGCGCGGATTTCGGCTTTTCTTGCAGATTTAACGCATTGGCGGAACGAGGTGCGGAATTTTTCTCTGCATGAGCTGCTGCGGCTGCTGTACCGCGAAACGGGGTATTATGATTATCTGAGTGTGACGGCAGGGGGGACGCTCAGGCAGGCGAACCTGCGGCTTTTGCTGGAAAAGGCGGAGCAATACGAGAAGGGCAGCCACAGGGGACTGTTTTATTTCATCCGCTATGTGGAGGATATGAAAACGGCGGAGGCGGAGACATCTTCCGCAAAGCTGCCGACCGAGGGCGAGGATCGGATGCAGGTGATGACGATTCACAAGAGCAAGGGGCTGGAATTTCCTGTGGTTTTCGTGGCGGATATGGGGAAAAGCTTTAATGAGCTGGATATCCGCAGTGCGGTGCTGCTGCACCAGAAATGGGGCTGCGGTATGGACTATACGGATATCGAAAAACGGGTTTCCTACCGCACACTGGCAAAGCGTGCGCTGGCAGAGGCAATCAGGGAGGAAAACCTTGCAGAGGAGCTGCGCGTGCTTTATGTGGCACTGACGCGCGCAAAGGAAAAGCTGATTCTGACGGGAACGGTGAAGGATTTTGAAAAGGCGTTTCTGAAATGGGGCAGTACGGCGGACTGCGATACGGAGATTCTGCCTGCATCCCGTCTGCGGCGTGCGAAAAGCTATCTGGACTGGGTGATGCCTGCCTATCTGCGTCATCCTGCGAGAGAGCGGCTTGCGGCAGAATGGGAGGACATATTGCCTAAGCAGTGTGTGCTTTCTGCGGAGGCATCGGCATGGAGGCTTTCCTGCGTGACAAAGGATGAGGCCTTGCAGGAAACGGCGCAGGAGCAGAAGACTGCCGAGGAACAGCGTGATTTCTTTGCGGCATGGGAAAGCCCTGCGGAAATGACGGAGGAGCGGCAGGCGGTTTTCCGCATTTTAAGCTGGCAATATCCCCATGGGAAGGAGACAAAGCTGCCTGCGAAGCTTTCCATTTCGGAAATCAAGCGGAAATATCAGGAGGAAATGACAGGCGAAATCATTACGCCGGCACATCAGGAAATCAGACTGCCAGATTTTGCGGAAAAGCGGAAGCTGAGCAGTGCCGAAATGGGTACGGCGATGCACACCTTTATGGAAGAAGCGGATTTTCGGAAGAAATATACGAAGGAGGAAATTGACAGCCTGACGGCGGAGCTGGTGCAGAGAGGCAGACTGACGGAGGAAGAAGGAAAATATCTTCGGAGAAGGGAGCTTCTGCAATTTTTCGAGTCCGAACTGGCGGAACGGCTGCGCGGGGCTGAGAGGATAGAAAAGGAACGCCCGTTTTCTGTGCTGATGCAGCCGAAGGAAGTATTCTTCGGGGAGGAATATCGGGAGGTGACGGACGAAATTCTGGTAAACGGGATTATTGACTGCTACTTTACGGAAAAAAATGTCGGGATTCTGATTGACTATAAGAGCGACCGCATTTACGATGAAGAAGAACTGAAGGCGCGATACCGCATCCAGCTGGAGCTGTACCGGACGGCATTGGAGCGGGCAATGGGGATTTCTATTCGGGAGACCTATCTCTATTCCTTTGCGATGGGGAAGGCAATTCTTTTGACATAAGAGGAAAAGGAAGCATACTCAAGTAAGACGAAACGGATTTTTGATTTATTCAGACAAAAAAAGACAAAAAAAGTGAGCCTGACGGCTCACTTTTTCGCTTTAAGTAAAAATTATTCAGCTTTGATTGCGCCTGTGGGACAGTTGCCTGCACAAGTACCGCAGTCGATGCATTCAGCAGCGTTGATAACGTAAACACCGCCGTCTTCATGGATGCAACCTGTAGGGCAGCCGCCTGCGCAAGCGCCACAACCGATGCATTCGGGACCGATTTTATGAGCCATTGGAAACACCTCCTTCATCTTTTTACATGCCTATTTTATCGCAGAACAATGTAATTTGCAAGGTGTATTTCATGTTTTTATGAGAAAAAGCTATTAAAAGGCAGAAAGTCATGGCTTTTTTGGAAAGGAAAAGGAGGGTTTCTTCTTACAGAAGTCTGTCATTTTCCTGCTCCTGTCTTTTGTATTCTGCCTTATATTCCTGATATTCCTGCGTGGAAATGCGGATTTCATCATATTCCGCCTGCGTGATGGGGCGGACGATGCGGCAGGGGACACCATACGCCATGTGCCCCTTGGGGATGTGCATACCGCGCTTGACGATCGCGCCTGCGCCGATGAAGCAGTTCTCCTCGATGACTGCGCCCTCCTGAATGATTGCGCCCATGCCGATGAGGACGTTATCCTGAATGGTGCAGCCATGGATGATGGCGTTATGCCCGATGGTGACACCTGCGCCGACATGGATATCGTAACCTGTTTCTACATGGAAGGTGACATTTTCCTGTAAATTTGTTTTGTTGCCGATAGTGATTTTTCCATAGCCTGCACGTACGACCGTACCGGGATAGACAATGACATCCTCGCCCAGCTCCACACTGCCGATGATTTCTGCGGTAGGGAAAATGAAACAGCTTGCGGGGACTTTTGGAATCAGGTTTTTATATTTACGAATCATGGGTGAGCTCCTTTCAAAAGAAAAAATAAATGCTATTCTCATCATATCGGGAAAGCGGACGCTTGACAAGAGAAAGATGATTGTATACAATGCTATCATATCTAATTGCAAATGATTTGCAATAAGAAATTCAGGCGAAATGGCGGAGAGAATATGAAAAAAAAGGGACTTGTGCTGTTTTTGCTGTCAGCCTTGCTTTTTACGGCATGCGGCACGGAAAAAAATAAAACCGAAGAAACAGATAAATTGACGGTCGTGACTAGCTTTTACCCTGTTTATCTGCTGGCGCAGGAGATTGTGCAGGGAGCAGAGGGAATTAGATTGGAAAACATGGCACAGCCGCAGACGGGCTGTCTGCATGATTATGAATTATCCATTTCGGATATGAAGCTGTTGGAAACGGCGGATATATTCATCATCAACGGCGGCGGCATGGAAAGCTTTCTGGAGCAGGCGCTGGAACGATATCCCGAACTGACGGTGGTAGATACCTCCGAGGGGATTGCTTTGTTAGAGGAAGAAGAACATCATCACCATGATGAGGAGGAAGAAGCGGAAGCGCATGAACACGAGCAGGAGCATGAGCATGAGGGTAATTCCCACATCTGGCTTTCTCCTGCAAGGGCGGCGCAGCAGGCAGAAAGCATTGCGGCGGCGTTAAGCGAGATGGATCAGGCGGATGCAGCTGTTTTTGCGGAAAATGCGGCGAGGTTCAAGGAGGAAACGGATGCGCTTTTGCAGGAGGCGGCGCAGCTGAATTTGCCGGAGGGTACGGAAGCAGAGGTATTCCATGAGGGCTTTGCATACTTTGCGGAGCTGTTTGGGATGGAAATTGCAAGCGGTATTTTTGTGGACGAATACCAGGTACCTTCTGCGAAGGAGCTGACCGAAGCGGCGGACGAGGCGAGGGAACATAAGATACAATTCTTTCTGACGGCGGCAGATGACGGCAGGATTTATGCCGAAACACTGGCGCAGGAAACGGGCGAAACGATTACGCTCTTAGACCCACTGACAACGGCGGCAGAAGGAAACCCCTCTTATACTGAGCGAATGAGAAGAAATATACAGGCTGTTGCACAGCATTGGAAGGAGGCGGCGGCATGAGTAACCATAACAGCTGCGGACTTTGCAGCATTGAAATGAAAAATATCAGCGTGACGAGCGGCGAGGATATATTGCTTGACAACATCAATCTGACGTTTCACTGTGGTGAGCTGACAGCCCTAATCGGGAAAAACGGCGCAGGGAAAACCACGCTGCTGCGTACCCTTCTGGGAGAACGGCACTATAAAGGGAGCATTTCCTTTACAGACCACCATGGTGTTGTGCTGCCGATGCCGCGGATTGGCTATGTGCCGCAGCATTTGGATTTTGACAAGAGTATGCCCATTTCCGTTTCGGATTTTATTGCGGCGGCGAAGGGCGGCAGTCCTGTCTGGTTTGGCAAGCAGAAAAAAATGCAGGCGCATATCCGAGAGATTCTGGAGGACATGGAATGTGGGTATTTGGCGGAGCGCAGACTGGGGGCACTGAGCGGCGGTGAACTGCAGCGGGTGCTTCTGGCACTGGCAACCGATCC
>OFMU01000150.1_pt1 | contig 52842 bp, 68 predicted proteins | sample 1541861 | NCBI WGS metagenome assembly OFMU01 (sample SAMN04209238, study PRJEB22552) | human gut metagenome | biome: gut; material: feces | host: Homo sapiens | place: USA: Oklahoma
GGCGGCGCTGTACATAGTGTGAGGGCGGCGGCAGAATCCCAAACGCTTGGGATTCCGGCAAGAGAGGGGCGGCGGGACCGCCCCTTTTCTTTTTGAAAAAAAGCGGAGCTGCATATTTAACGGATGACAAACAAAAGAGCGGAGACCGGGTGGTCTCCGCTCTTTTGTTTACTGCTGATCGTGCTTCTTTCGGGCGATTATGGTGAAGGGGTTCCCGCAGCTGCGAAGGCCTCCTGTTAAGTATAAAAGCCCTTAGAACGGGCGCTCCCCTTATTGTGGGGGACCTATTCCAAGGGCTTATCGCACAACACGGGCAACGATGGCGTTACTTTGTTGTACGCTAACATTATACCAGGAGTTGAAAAAAGTCAACTGGTAACTTGCCATAGCTACTCAACGCTGGTGCGCTCCTTTGCCAGCAGCTCGAAGAGCTGCCCTGTAACGTAGGCGTCGGCCAGAGAGCGGTGGGCACCGAAGTAGTCTATCCCGTAATACTCGCAGAGGCTGACAAGCTTGTAGTTTTCGGTATCGGAGCGGGGGACGATGCGCCGCCCCAAAATGAGCGTATCAAAAAGCTTTTGCTTTTCGGCAATGTCGAAGCCGTAGCGATACAGGAATCGCAGGTCGAAGCGGAGATTATGCCCGACAATGGGGCGGCCGCCGACGAAAGCATTAAGGGACGGGACAATCTGCCAGATGGTGGGACAGCCAGATACCATATCATCCGTTATGCCGTTGACCTGCGTAGCCTCCGACGGAATGGGCTTGCCGGGGTCGATCAGCGTGGTATAAGCTGCCACGGGCTGGAAATCGTCGAAACGGACGGCGGAGACCTCAAGGATAGGCATGGTGGCCCGGAGGCCACTGGTCTCGATGTCGATGGCGACATAGTTGCCGAGATTGGAGAGCTTGGACCGGGTAGTGACGGTGGAAAAATGCAGATCATCCACGTCCAACATCCGGATAGTCCCCTTTCGGCCGTCTGTGCCGATGGGAGCACGCTCAAGGGCGTCCAGCTGGGCGGAGAATTGGCGCTGACGCTCTTGGAGATAGGCTTTCCTTGCCTTGCTGTTGTCGGTAAGCGTTTTGGGTTTGGGAGGGGCCTGCACGGCAGGGGCGGTGCTTTGTACGGTAGCGCTCTTATTAGCGGCGGGAGCTGAGCTATGTCCGGAGGACTGTAAGGCGGCTGCCAAGCTGCAAACGGTATCATACAGCCAACCAACGCCGAAAAGCCCGGCGGTGAACAAGTAGGCCAGACCCGGCCCAATCTTCCGTTCGGCAAATTTGTGGATGCCGAACATACCGAAAAATAAGGTGACGAAGAATTTTGCCCAAGGATTCACAAAAAGCACCTCCTGAGTGTTATTGAAACCAGTGTATCATAAGCGCATATATGACGTAAACCGGGAAAATAGACAATATTAGCAGCGATTTCACACAAATATGACAAGAGAGCGGAGACCGGGAGGTCTCCGCTCTCTTATTTTGCGTCGGTGGGGGACTCTTTGGGCTGCGGGGAATCTGCGGCTTGCTCCTGGAGCAGCTTACGGGCCATCTCTTCCATGAGCTGCCATTGCTCCGGGGTGAGCTTGGCCAGCAGGGACAGCGCCTGCCGCTGGAACTCGCTGGAGGGGTTCCGGATCACCGTGGCGGCGAAGCGCATGACCTCCTCCTCACGGGAGGGATTTACAAACATATCCCCTTCGCCGGTGCGGAGCCAGTGCTCGTTGACGCCGAACTCCCGGCAGATATCCGCAATGGTCCGGTCACTGGGGTTCTTAGCGCCAGAGCACAATTCTGAGACGAAGGGGCGAGAAACGCCAATTCTTTGGGCAAATTCGGCCTGTTTAATCTTCAGAGCCTTTATGAGAGAACGGATACGCTCGTTCACGGGCATCACCTCCTTTGAACAGCATTAAAGCACGAAATGCGAACAATGTCAAGAAAAAGTTAGCTAAGAAAACAAAATAATGCTTGACAAGTTAGCTTAGAGAATGTATTATGTAGCTAAGCTAATAAAATGTTAGCCGGGATAGCGAGAATTGATGGGAGGAGGTGAAGGGGATGACATATGAACAAGAGGCACGAGGGGTGACACCGGAGCAGCGAGCCAAAATCGTTGACATTTACACGCACCAGCTGGCAAATCCGCATGGGCTGTCTATGGAGCGAGAAAAGATGATACTCGATTTCTTAAACCACACGCCCACCGTCTATCACAAGCAGGTCGTGGATCGTTCGATGGATGAAGCGGCAAGGCGGGATCGCCGGTTGACAAGGGTGTGTGCGTGGGTGAGCCTGGCCGTCAGCATCGCCGCCGTGGTGATCGCTCTGGTCAAGTAGTCAGGGACACAACGAGCGCTGCAATGGAGAGAAGGAGTGCAAGGATGCTGACAATAGGCTCCACCCAATCCCGGTGCGCTATGGTCTCGGCCTGTATGGCGGCCCGATAGTTATCAAGGTTTTCGCCGGTCATAGCCAGCAAGATATTTTCGCCGTCGGGGCAATCGATGGAGAAAAATTCGCAATCAAACAAATGTGTGTCTTTGATTTTTCCGCCAAAGCGGGCGTTGATCTCGCTCTCAGTAGCGGGTCCATTGCGGTAGAGCCATCGAGCAATCCGCATCTTTTCACGGTAGGTCATAGGTAATCACCTCCTTCCTGCCGCCAGTATAGCATGGCGGCGGGAGGGAGCGCAAGAGAGGAGGAGCATATGAGCGATAACGAGCGGAAACAGTTGGATGCGGCTGCGGAGCTGCTTTCCGAGCTGGACAAGCAGCTCCAGCGAGAGCAGAAGCTGCTGTGGCTGGCCTACGGCATGGGCTTGGCGGACGGCGCCAAGACGGTCGAGGTTCAGCAGGCGGCGGGATAAAGAGAGGAGGCGGCCGGAATGGCCTATAAGACAATGGAGGAGCTGCTGGCCAGCAACAAGGCGTACCTGACGCCCTGCGAGGTGGCCGGGGTGCTGGGCACCACGGATCAGCAGGTGCGGGTCTGCGCCCGGCAACGGCCGGACCTGCTGGGGTTCCCCACCATCATCATGGGGAACCGGGTAAAAATCCCCCGGATACCGTTTTTGGAGTATCTGGGGGTGAAGGGAGCGGAGGAGCATGGCGAGGAGTGAGAAACAGATCTGTTGGGTGGTGGCTCACCCGGAGATCGGGGCGGCGTTTGTGACGGCGGACAGCTGGGAGCAGGCGACGGTAGCGGCTGCCAAGGTCCTGCTGTCGGCGGAGCTGCGTAAACTGGGCAGGAAGGTATGACATGAAGATCTGTAAACGATGCGTGGACCGGTGCGTGTGCCGTGGTGACTGCATCCGCTATGTGCGGGCCACGGCCGCAGACCGCAAGGCTGCCAGGGCGGCAATCGCCGCCCTGGGCAACAAAAAAAGCCGCCTAAAGGCGGCAGAGGGAGAGAGAACAGATGGGCAGTCAGATCGCACGCCGCCGCAGCGGTGAGCGGGATACATATGCAGGCCCTCCGGGAGGAGGTGAGCACCGTGGATAACTGGATCATTCTGCTGCTGGCGGCCAGCAGCGCCGTGACAGCGACACGAGCTATCGTGTGGCTGGACACGCCGGGCAAAGGGAAAGGCCGCCACCGGACGGGCATCCGGAAGCGGCCAAACAGTGCAACGCACTAATGAGAACACTATTAGTGTAGCACACCTTGGCGCATATTGCAAGGGGGAATATTGTGGAATCCAAAATTAAGATGGTCCGGCGGGGCGGCTTCACCGTCCTGACGAACCAAGTACTCCGAGATAAGTCGCTGACACTTCAGGCAAAGGGCCTCTTCTGCGTGATGGCCTCCTATCCGCCGGACTGGGAGTACTCCATTAAGGGGCTGGCTGCGGACTGCTGCTGCGGGCGGGACAAGATACGCAGCGCCCTCCAGAATCTGGAAGAATCCGGGTATCTGCTGAGGGAGCAGGGGCACGGCGAAAAGGGCAAATTCAGCGGGAATCTCTACATACTGTACGACGAGAAGATTTCACCGTTGCCGGGTTTTCCGGCAACGGGAAACCCGGCAACGGAAAACCCGTTGCCGGGTAATCCGACCCAACTAAATAAAGAAGAAACTAAAGAAAGAGATACTACCCCCCCATACCCCCCGCAGGGGGGCAGGCGAGCGCTTAAGTCAGCCCCCAACTGGAAGCCGGATCGCTTCGCTGGGTTCTGGGCCTACTACCCACGGGAGGGCCGGAAGGACAAGCAGGGCGCGATCCGGGCATGGGACAAGCTCAAGCCGGACGACGAGTTGATCTCCACCATCGGGCACGCCCTCCGGCGGCTCAAGGCCACGGAGACATGGGGGCGGGGCGTGGGCATCCCCTACGCCGGGACGTTCCTCAACGGTGCACGGTGGCACGATGCGGACGAGCTCCCCTCCGGCAGCATCGCCGCAGAGGGGAATAGCGGGGAGGTGTACGGATGGCAGCAGTGACCAGCCCCGCCGTGGGACGGCTCACCGCCGAGAATGCCGTAATCGGCGCCATGCTCATCGATGAGACGCAGGTGGCGGACATTCTGGCCGCTGTCGATCCCACGGACCTGTGCGACCCCGGTAACCGGCAGATCTATCAGGCGGCCCGTGCGCTGCTGCTGGAGGGTGCGCCGGTAGACCCGGTCACGATCCGGGGCAAGCTGGGCAAGGACAGCGAGGGCCGGATGCTCCAGTTGATGGAGATCACGCCCACGGCCGCCAACTGGCGGGAGTATGCAGCCCTGATGCGGGAGCAGGCCACCTTGGAGCGCATCCGGGACATTGCACAGGACCTTGCCACGGCCCTCTCCACGGAGGAGTGCCGGGGGAAGATCGCAGAACTGGGCGAAGTATTCGCCACCGGCCGGGGCGTGGATGCGTGGAGCATGGCGGACGCCTACCGCAGTTTCATGGCGGCCCAGTCCGCAGAGCAGCGGCGCAGGTATATTACCTTCGGCATCCGGGAAATCGATGAGGGCTCCTATACGGAGCCAGGCGACGTGGTGGTTATCGGCGGCGAGCCGTCGGCAGGTAAGACGGCCTTCTCCCTGTGCCTGGCCTACCACATGGCCAAGACGTACAACGTGGGGTTCTTCTCGCTGGAGACCGGCCAGCGGAAGCTTACGGACCGTCTGGTGTCCTCCGCTATCGGCATTGACTTCAATGCCATCAAGCGCCAGACGATGAACGAGGAGGACTGGGGAAAAGTGGCTGAGGGCGGCGAGGATTTCACCGCCCGGCGGCTGACCCTGATCCGGGCCGGTGGCATGACCGCCGAGCAGATTCAGTCCATCAGCCAGTCCTACGGCTTCGAGGTGATCTTCGTCGATTATGTGCAGCTGATCCAGCCGGAGGGCGACCCCAGGGCCAATCAGACACAGCAGATCGCCGGTATCTCCCGCTCCCTGCATACTTATGCACAGCGCACCGGGACGCTGGTGGTAGAGCTGGCCCAGCTCTCCCGCCCCCAGCAGAAGGGCACATGGCGGGAGCCGGATATGCACGACCTGAAGGAGACGGGCCAACTGGAGCAGGACGCGGATGCGATCCTGCTGCTGTACCGGCCCAAGCCGGGCGGTGACTACGACCCGGAGCACACCCGTATCCTGAAGATCGCCAAGCAGAAGGAGGGACGCTTGGGCAAGTGGCCCATGTACTTCGACGGCGCCCACCAGTCCTTCCACATGATGGCCGGGCCGGACGGCCGGGCCGTGATGCGGAAGTATATCGACAAGGGCAAGGCCGAAGCGGCCCGCCGGCGCACGAAGCCGGACGGGCAGATCTCTCTGAGTGAGGTCGCAGAGACCGGCGACGAGCCGTTCTGAGAGGAGGACGCATGGAAGTAGGCGATAAGATCATGTTCGTGCCATTCTGCGTGACCTACCGCAAGGGCAGCAAGGAGCTTGTGGAGCCCGTAGAGGGCCGCATCTGCTGGATACACCCGCAGCAGCGCTTCGTGGTGGTGGAGCGGCAGACGAAATATTATACATACCGGGAGACACTCCCGTTGAAAGAAAGGACGACGCATCATGAGAACGATAGCAATTATGAACCTGAAGGGCGGTGTGGGGAAAACCGTCACGGCCCTCAATTTGGCCGCCGTACTGGCCAGCGCCGGTAAGCGGACGCTGCTGGTGGACTGCGATGGTCAGATGAGCCTTACCCGGTTCCATCTCCCTGATCTGGACCCGGACGACACGCCCACCGTGGTGGATGTGCTACGAGGTATCCATGAGCCGGTGTGGTCGGATAACACGATCCCCCTTGACGAGCACATCCAACTGCTCCCGGCCTCCAGTGCCTTGTATGGGTTGGACGTCGCCGCTATCCGCAAGGGCGGCAGCGGGCTTACGGCCCTGCGAGACTTCCGGGACGCCGTTGCGGAGGATGGGGCGGCGGACTACATGATCTGCGATTGCCCTCCGGGCTTCACGGCGGCCAGCATCGCCGCCCTGATGGCGGCGCAGGAGGTAGTCATCCCCATGCTGGTGGACGGGTTCTCCTTCTGGGGCGTCAGCGATATGTGGTCACAGATTAACAGCATGATGACGGCCAATCCGTTTATCCGGGTGGCTGGTGTACTGATTACGCAATGGCATAACTCCGAGGTCGTTCGGCAAGGCGAACAACTCCTGCGGAGCCTCAGTGTGCCGGTATTCTCCACGGTGATCCGGCGCACGGATAAGGTGCCAGAGTCCACCTTCGACCGTCAGCCCATTATGGCATACAGTCCCCGCAGCGCCGCCAGTCAGGATTATCAGCGGTGGGTGCGGGAGTACCTGAAGGAGGGCAGCGACAATGGCTAAGTTTGACCTTGGGGCATTCGCCCAAACGCTCCGGGATGTGCCCAATTCGGGCACATCTGCCACGGAGACCATTGTGTCCATCCCGTTGGGGGATATTCACGAGGACGAGCGGAACTTCTACGCACTCACCGGGGTGGAGGAACTGGCGGAGAACATCCAATTCTGCGGCCTGATGGACCCGCTCCGTGTGCGGAAGGATAGCGAGGGATATACCGTGGTATCCGGGCACCGGCGGCTTGCCGCCCTCCGGCTGCTGGCTGCGGACGAGCCTGCGGAGTATGCTGCGGCTCCCTGCATTGTGGAGCCCGATGATATCCCGCCCGCCTTGCAGGAGCTCCGTCTGATCTATGCCAATAGCGACACACGGAGGATGTCCTCGGCGGATATTGGCAAGCAGGCCGAGCGAGTGGAGGCGCTCCTCTACGAGCTCAAGGAACAGGGGATGGAGTTCCCCGGCCGGATGCGGGACCATGTGGCGGAGGCGTGCAAGGTCTCCAAGTCCAAGCTGAGCCGCCTCAGTGCGATCCGCAAGCATTTGGCACCGGATATCCTCGCAGCTTATTGGGAGGGCCCGGAGGCCGGCAGACTGAACGAGGCGGCAGCCTATGAGCTGTCCCAGTTGCCGGTGTCCACCCAGCGGCAGATTGTAGATGCTCACCGGCGTGATAAGTCTCATGATCCGGGGCTTAAGTATCTCACGGCCGGCGTGATTGGCAAGATATCAGCGGCCTTAGAGGATGCAGCGCACCTCAAATGTGGTGATGCTCCATGCGCCCATCTGGATGGCAAGCGAGAGCACATTGTCCGGTCATTGATTCATGACCAGTGGGCTTGGGTGCGCTGTGATAGGCTCTGCTGCCGGGACTGCAGTTCCTTCGCCTCGTGCCGGGATGTGTGCCCGCAGCTGCGTGACGAGCAGAAGCAGATGAAGACGGAGGCCCGTGAGGCGAAGCGCCGGGAGCGGGAGGAGAAGGAAGCCGCCGAGCGGCCGGATGTTGATCGGATCAGCGAGCTTTGGTCCCGGTTTACGGGCCTGCGGCGGCAGGCCGGCCTGCAATTTGACGATTACAGCCGGGCCATAGGGTACCCCTATATGGTCGCAAGCAGCGAGCATGAGGAGATCGAGGCCGGTACGGCTAAGATTACGCCGGAGACCAAACTCCCTTACGGGTATGCCACAGGGCTGGGCGAAGTCAAGGCGTGGTGTGCAGCGGCTGATGCGCTGGGCTGCTCCGTGGACTATCTTATGGGCCGCACGGATGTGCCGGATGGGCCGCAGATCTCTCCTGTGGCAGGTCAGCAGGTGATGCTGGCGGGCTGGATGCCCGGAGGGACGAACCCTGCCCACGAGTGCGACTGCCTTGTGATCGTGGATATCTCGGCGGCCGGTACCGGCGCCGGCAGTTTACGGATGATGGCTCACTGGTGGCAGGGGCAGTTCCGGCAGAGTGCGAAGCGGCTTGCGGATACAATCGATTTCCCGGTTATCGCATGGATGGAGATCCCTGCGTATCCGCAGCAGGGACAGGAGGAATGTAGCGATGATTGAATATCGTATCAACGGAGGTAGGATGGAACGGCTTGAATCGTCTGGTTCAGGCTCCGAGCTGATTGCCGACATTGGGCTGCTGGTTCACCTGTTGCATTCGGGTATCTGCCGGAGTAATCCGGCTTATGCAGATGTATTCCGGCGTGGCGTGCTTTGCCTGCTCCGGGACGATAGCCCTGTGTGGCGGCCGGACAAGGATGTCCAGGGTATCTTTATCACGAAGGGAGGCCCTAAATGCAGCGGCTGACTTGGAAGATGCCAGACGGATCGTGGGGCGTCAACGGCGTGGATATGTCTGCGCTTAGCCCGATAGCCTATGCGGCTATGTACAAACTGATGCGTCTGGAGGATATACAGGAGGGAGACATAATGCCGATTCTGCGGGACTCCTGTGACAAGGTTTGCGGCTTTGTGGATGATCGCCGCCGCAGTGAGTGCGGCGATTGTCCGATCCGGCTCATGGCCGCAAGGCTGCTTGCTGTCACAGCGGAGCATGAGGCGCTTAAGGGGTCATATGCACACCTGAGCGGAGGCCAGGAGCCATGATCGTTCGGCAAGGCAAACCCTACCAACTGCCGGAACGGCCCTGTGAGACCTGTCAGCGCAGCAATAAGGAGCAGGCCAGTTGCAGCCAGTATGTAAGTGGGCAGCAATGGCCGGGGTGCATGAGGTGGGTGGACTGGTTCCGCCGCTGCTGGCGGATGGTAAGAGGGGAGGCCCCGGAGGCGGGGCGGGAAGGAGTATAGACATGGATGTAGTGGAGTTTATCCGGGAGCGAAACCGGATGTGTAAGCAGTTTAGTTCGTGTGCCGAGTGCCCTGCGAATGGTGTGATATGCGGCACAATAGGGGAGACGAATGACGCCGAAAGGCTTGTTCAGATCGTCGAGGCGTGGGCGAAGGAGCATCCACGTAAGACCCGGCAGGACGAGTTTTTGGAGCGGTGGCCGGAGGCACGAGTGGATAAAGACGGCATCCCCTGCATTTGCCCCGCAGCCATTGCGAAGAAGAAGAGGGACGAGTACGGTGAGTGTGCTGATCCTATGGAGCATTGCCCCAAGTGCCGCCGTGAGTTTTGGGGGCAGGAGGTGGAGTAATGGAACGCACTATTCTGCAAGGCGACGCGCTGGAGCTGCTGCGGACGCTGCCGCCAGAAAGCGTACATACCTGCGTGACCTCCCCGCCCTACTATAATTTACGAGATTATGGCGTGGAGGGACAGATCGGGAACGAGGCCAGCGTGGAGGAATACCTGCAGGCGCTGGTTGCTGTATTCCGTGAAGTCAGGCGGGTGCTGCATCCGAATGGAACACTGTGGGTGAACATGGGCGATAGCTATGCTACCAGTTCGGGGAACCAGCCGCCGACGAACACCCGCAATTCCTGCGGACACACCGAAAAGCGCGTACCGCAGGGGTACAAGAAAAAAGACCTGATCGGCATACCTTGGCAGTTGGCATTTGCCCTTCGTGCAGACGGTTGGTATTTGCGGCAAGATATCATTTGGCAGAAGCCGAACTGTATGCCGGAGAGCGTAAATGACCGATGCACGAAGTCACATGAGTACATCTTCCTTCTGTCAAAGTCAGCGCACTATTATTTCAACGCGGCGGCAATCAGCGAACCAGTCACATCGGACAAGGGAAACGCAAGGACGTTTCGCGGCGGCGGAGCCTATACCGGCGGTCGATCTCGCAACAACAGCGCACAGGTGGAGCGTGAGAGCCACGGGAACGGTGAAAACAAGACGGGGCGCAGGAACAAGCGGAGCGTCTGGAGCGTAAGCACAAACGGATTTCGCGGCGCACACTTCGCCGTGTTCCCGGAAAAGTTGATCGAACCGTGTATTTTAGCGGGTTGCCCAGAGGGCGGCGTTGTACTTGACCCATTTGCGGGCAGCGGCACAACAGGAGTGGTGGCCAAACGCATGGGGCGCGGTTTTGTGGGATGTGAGATCAATCCCACGTACGTAAAAATGGCCGCCAGAAGAATGGCGGAGGTGGAGTGATGCGGTTAACTATTATCTTCAAGGACGAATTTGAGGAGTACATGAAAAAGCAATTCGGGCATTTCACGAATCCGAAGCAGGTATACGGTGTGAAGTCCGTACACATGGAAGGGGGGTACCTATACTCCACTATTTCGGACACGGTTCGCTGGCGCATGGATGACATTTCCAGATTTTACTGTGAGGAGGGCTGACAATGGCTGAATACATCGAGAGGAAGAAGCTGGAGGAAGTCTTTGATAATGCTGACCCTGACATCTGCGAAAGCTACCCGGACGGGTACAGCGATTGGGGGTTCGGAAGGGAAAATGTCCGAGATGTGATTAGAAGTGTCCCTAAAGCGGATGTGGCCCCGGTGGTGCATGGGCGGTGGACGCATCTTGGCGGAGATGAGTGGTGCTGCTCTGCGTGCGGCTTTGTCATCACCACTGAGGGAAGCTGGGATAAGCCTACTAAAAAATACTGCGAGGATTGCGGTGCCAAGATGGACGGAGGTGACGGCGATGCGGCTGATTGATGCGGAAGAATTAGAGCGCTTGTTTAACGAACAAATTGAACAAGGTGTAGGTGTAATAGGTGCGTTTGATGCGTTTTATGATGCTTTGCAAGACACACCCACCGTTGACGCTGTGCCGGTGGTACGGTGTAAGGACTGCAAACATTGCAGGGAGCTAAACCGGAAAGACCGGATTGAAGAAGCGTATGCTGACGGTGTTTTGTGGTGTACGAACCAATCAGATGGTGTGTGGCCTGATGATTACTGCTCCTACGGGGAGCGAAGAGGTGGCGAGGATGGCTAAGCCCAGTGCGTTTTTGCAGCGGATGGAGGCGCTGGCCATGGACTTGGAGCGCTATGGGGACGTGCGGGTGGTCTCCGTGGAGGAGATCACCCCGTGGAAGCAGGAGGTGATGGACCATGAAGTGTAAAGACTGCCCGGACTATCAAGAGTGCATAAGGCAGCATGATCTCAGGGCATACCGAAGACGGTGTATCAAGGCCAAGAAGGGCGCAAAATTGGCCGGCACGGCGAGCGGCGATTTGTCATTGCCTGAGTTGCTGCAGGCCATTCGTCGTCTCAAGGTAGAGACAGGTAGTTTCGCCTGCCTCGGCTGTGGATATGAGCATGACTGCGGTATCCACGGATGCGCCATTCTGCGAGCGGTGGAATGGCGGTTAGATAGTGCGGATGTAGCACCGGTGGTACGATGCCGAAAGTGTATGCATCATGTGGACTACTGCGGCTACTTGATATGCGGCAGAGCGACGGCCCCAAACGAGGGCGTTATTGTTAAGCCGGATTTCTTTTGTGCGTACGGACGACGAATCGGGGGAGGTGACGGCGATGCGGCTGATTGACGTTGATGAAGCATTGAGACTGTTTGACGAAGAATACAAGGAAACGAACGAATTGATACACAACGGTGAAACTCATCTTGATAATCTTGCCGAGGGATTTGCAGAAGCATATCACATAATCAAGTATGATCTTCCAACCGTTGACGCTGTGGAAGTGGTACGCTGCAAGGAGTGCAAACATTGCAGGGAGCTAAACCGGAAAGACCGGATTGAAGAAGCGTATGCTGACGGTGTTTTGTGGTGTACGAACCAATCAGATGGTGTGTGGCCTGATGATTACTGCTCCTACGGAGAGCGGCGGGGAGGTGGCGAGGATGGCTAAGCCCAGTGCGTTTTTGCAGCGGTTGGAGGCGCAGCGCCGCCATGACATGGAGCTGCAGCGGCTTTTTACCATCCAGCAGTGCGAGGACATGATGCTTATCACGCTGGGGCAGGACTTTGGCTTCGGCCCCAAGCGGGCCATGGAGGCGCTGGAGGCCTTCCGGGAGACCTTCCGGTCCTTTGCCCAGCTTTGCGTGGATGACGCAGACGGGGACCAGGAGATCGCCTACACCAAGGAAAGCATCGACCGGGAGCTGCGGCGCATCATGGGGGAGGGCTTCCGCCCGTGGGAGAAGCGGTACCCGCCGGAGGTATTCCGGTGAGCAGCTTGTGTTATTGCGTCCGACAACAAGCGGGGCCGCTCACAAAGGAGAGCCGTGCTATCCGGCCCCGCCTGAGTCAGGACGATAGCCCGTATGAGCGGGCGGAAAAGAATAAGCTTCTCCGCCCGCCACGGGATTCCTCCGTCTGCCGGAACCCTGTGGATCGGCTGGAACTATTGCTGGCGCTGTTTGGCTACGACGGATGGTCCTATGTCCTCACATTTGACGACGAGCATCTGCCCCCTACATTTGCAGATGTCCGCCGATGCTGGCGCTCCCTGCTTCGGAGGATGCGGCTCTATCATGGCGGCCCGATTGATTACGTCTATCTGATCGAGGGGCGGCATGGCGTCCACCGTTATCATATGCACCTTACCGTGCGCTACAGTGATTTCCCGCCGGTGGTTATGGAGGACCTTTGGCGGTTCGGGTTTGTGGAGGGGGCGCCTCTCCTTTGCATCGGACGTGACCCTTACGATACATATCGCCGCACAGCGAAATATTATTGCAAGGAGCGGACGGACGGCATTACCATTCCAATCTCCGCCCGGACATGGGTAGCATCCCGCTCACTGCGTGCGCAGCTTCCGCCGACAGAGTATTTTCGGGCGGATATGTGCAGCATTGATATCCCCGCAGATTGCCGGGTGTACGGGCGCAATCAGGTGGACAACGCCTTTGGCCATTATGCCTACGCATGGTACATTGCAGCGGACCCGCTGCACCCCACAAAATAGCAGTTTATTAGATAAGGTACTTGAAGTATAGTTGAACAACTCGCAAATCCGAAAGAAATGGTGGTGAAGGCATTGCGTGATGCACCAGAACGTGGTAAGATAGTCGTAGTGAACGGATGGATCACCTGCCCGGTATGCCGACGTAACCGGCGGCTACTGCGGATCGATCCTGAGACACAAGCGGATAACCTCCCGGTCTACTGCCGGGACTGCAAGCAGGAGATCATCCTGCACATAGAGCGAGGCCAGAGCGTTGAACGCCGGAGCCCATGATGTTACCCAATGCGAGGGTAGCCATGGTCTCCGGCGTTTTCTGTTTGCCCTGAGGTGATAGCCCGTGAGCCGGAAGCCGCTGAGACCATGCAGGCATCCAGGATGCTGCGTCCTGGTGCCGGACGGCTACTGTGCTGCCCACAAGCCCAAATATCAGCGCAGCACCGACAGCGCCGCATGGCACCGTCTGTATGCTACGCCGGAGTGGACGGACGATCTCCGCCCAAACCAGCTCCTGCGTGAGCCCTATTGCCGGGCCTGTGCCCAGCAGGGCCGACGAGTGCGGGCCACGGACGTGGACCACATCGTGCCCCACCGTGGGGATTGGGCGCTCTTCACGGATCGCAGTAACCTGCAATCGCTCTGCCACTCTTGTCATAGCCGTAAGACGATGGCAGAACGACGGCAAAAATGAGCCGCTCAGGCGGCGCTGGATTGTGCCCGATTCGGGCACTCTTGGGCGCACACGCATGATGGGCGCCCGTGCGCCGATTCCTTGCGACCCGCCCCCCGGAGTGTTTAAGTTTCCGGCGGGCGGGCAGAAACCGAAGGCGGCCCATCCTGCGAAAAATTTTCCCCATGCGGGAGGAGGAAAACATGAGTAAAAATAATTCCGGGGCCACAACGCCTACCGGCATGGTAAGAGTTTCGGCGGAGGCCCTGACCATGATCCCCATCGAGGAGTTGGTCCCGTATGCAAACAACGCCAAGCGCCACAGTGCGGCGCAGATATCGCAGATCCGGGCAAGTCTGCGGGAGTTCGGCTTTGTTGCCCCGGTCCTTATCGACGAGAATTGCAATATCATTGCCGGGCATGGCCGAGTCGAAGCCGCAAGAGCGGAGGGGATGCAGCTCGTCCCCTGCGTCGTGGCGACTGGTCTGACAGAGGCCCAGCGCAAGGCGTATATCCTGGCAGATAATCGGCTCACGGAAGCCGGCGAGTGGGATTCGGCTATGCTGGAGATCGAGCTGAAGGGCCTGACGGACATGGGGTTCGATACCAAGCTGACCGGGTTTGATTTTGGCAGCGAGGTAGCGGGACCCGTCTACGTGAATGATTATACTAGATCCGCACCCGGCCAGGCCGCCCACGCCGCCAGTCCAGATGACCCCGGTTCGGCCGATGACTCGGAATACCAAGTGTTTGTTGACAAGTTCAAGCCTAAGAAAACAACGGATGACTGCTACACGCCAAAACCGGTCTACGAAGCCGTCCGTGCGTGGGCCGTACGCCGCTACGCTCTGGGTGATGCTCCGATTGTCCGCCCATTCTTTCCGGGCGGCGATTATGAAAACACCGACTATCCGGATGGCTGTGTTGTCATTGACAATCCGCCTTTCTCGATCCTGTCGCAGATTTGCCGCACTTACATGGAACGTGGAGTCCGATTCTTTCTGTTTGCCCCGACGCTTACGCTATTCAGCACGGCGTCCGGTGCGGTAAATTACCTCCCAGCCTGCTGTCCGATTACCTACGAGAACGGGGCTCGTGTCAATACCTCGTTTGTCAGCAACATGGGCCAATACAAGGTCGAGTTTGCACCCGACCTGTTTAACGCCGTCTCTGCGGCTGATGCTGCTGTCCGCGCTGAGAGGGCTGTATCTCTTTCAAAGTACTGTTATCCGCCGAATGTTCTGAGTGTTGGCGACTTCGATATCGTTAAGCACGGGCAGGCACTGAGGATCCCTGCCTCGGCAGTGTCTTTTGTGCGTGCGTTGGATGCACAGCGGGACCGGGGAAAGGCCATTTTTGGTGGTGGATTCTTGTTATCGGAGAAGGCCGCAGCGGAGAAGGCCGCAGCGGAGAAGTGGGAACTTTCTCCCAGAGAACTGGAGATAGTTCAGTCACTCAAGTAATGGAGGTGACAGTGGATGCCAGGTAAACGCCAGCCGACGGATGTGCTGTTGCTCAATGGCAAGAAGCACCTGAGTAAGGCAGAAGAGTACGAACGCAGGGCCAGCGAGGTGAAGGCTCCACCGGCCCAGAAGGCTACACCGCCGAAGTGGCTGCCGGAGGTCATGCGGAAGGAGTACCGCAAGATAGGCAAGCAGCTTATTACGCTTGGTCTGTACTCCGATCTGGATGCTGACACGCTGGGGCGCTATTTGGTGGCTCATCACCAGTACCTTGCGGCTACCGGATATACCAATGCCGCCCTCCGGGAGGGCAACGTCACCGACGCCGACGCATGGGGTCGCATCCAGGATCGCTATTTCAAGCAGGCCCGCAACTGTGCCAATGACTTGGGGCTGACCGTATCGGCCCGTTGCCGCCTTGTCATTCCGTCCCCCCTCGGTGCAGATGAGCCGGAGGACGAATTTACCCAACGACTCCTCTCCCGTCAGTCTGCTGCCGCTGCGGGGGTGCTGTGACGTGGTGTACCAGCAAGAGGCCGGGCAGTTCGTCTGCGACTTTGTGGAGCGCCTGCCAACTACCGATACCGGCAAGCCGTTCCGCCTCTACCAGTGGCAGCGAGACGCCCTCATGGAGTTCTACTCCAGCATGGTGCCGGATACGGACGGGGATGACGGGGATCTGCTCCGGCAGTACTGGTATCTCTATCTGGAGATCAGCAAGAAGAACGGCAAGAGCGAACTGGCGGCGGCGCTGGGTATCTACCACCTCATTGGAGACGGCGAATTGAACGCCGAAGTGTATGTTTGCGCCGCCGATAAGGACAACGCCAGCATCGTATTTAATGCCGCAGTGTTCATGCTGACCTCTGCCCCGTGGACGGCGAAGATGATCGCCCGTGGGGAACTTAAGATTGTGGAATCACAGAAGCGCATCCTGTACCGCCGGCGCATCCGCAGCGGGAACGGCGGATATAAGTGGGTGACGATCGGGCAGATGCGAGTACTTAGCAGCGAGGCCTACAGCAAGCACGGCTATAAGCCCAGCTGCGTGATCTTTGACGAGCTGCACGCCCAGCCTAACCGTGACCTGTGGGATGTTATGACGTCCGGTGCCGGTTCCGGCCGGCGCCAACCTGTGTGGATCGTGCTGACAACGGCAGGCGATGACCCGGACCGCACATCCATCGGATGGGAGATCCACGAGAAGGCCGTGGCCGTTCGGGACGCCCGTCTCCTGCGCCGCATCCAAGCGGAGGGCGGCGATCCGCATACGGTCCTCAGCTTGCGCCATGTGGAGGAAAGCGATATGCGGGAGGCCGAGGCGGCCCTATTGGAGCGGGATATCCCAAACTGGCTCCCCATCCTCTACGGGCTTACCGCCATGTTTGGTGATGACCCGGATGACCTCAAGTCTGTGGATATATGGGACGAGAATCTGTGGTATCTCTGCAATCCATCCTTGGGCAAGCATCTGCGGCTTAGAAACATCCGGCTGGAAGCGAAGGAAGCGCAGCAGAGCGAAGCGGCGGAAAAGTTGTTCCGTTGGCTGCGCCTGAACCAGTGGATATCCGTCAAGGCTGTGGGCTGGATCAGCCTCGGCCTATACGATAAGACCCAATGGGGCCCCTCGAAAATGTCCGAGCGGCTGGAGTGGCTGGAGCGGCTGCGAGGTCTCGTCTGCTATGGCGGTGTTGACCTCTCGACCACGAAGGACCTGACGGCGTTTGTACTGATCTTCCCGCCCCAGCCGGGGCTGGATACGGCGGTGCTGCTGCCATACATCTGGCGCCCCGCCGACACGGCAGCGGAGGCAGAACGTCGAGATCATGTGCCGTATCGGGACTGGGAACGGGCCGGCTTCCTCTCGCTCTGTCCCGGCGATATCATCGACTACGATATGGTGGAGAACTGTATCCGCTGGGCGAAGCAGACCTTTGACCTGCGTATGGTCGGCTTCGACCCGTACCTGTCCCGCACCATTACGCAGCGGCTGGCGCCCATCGTCGATGTGGTGGAGATCCCGCAGGACCTCAAGAATATGTCCCCGGCCATGAAAGAAGTAGAGGATCTGATGACCCGCCACCAGCTCCTGCACGTACACAATACCTGCTTCCGCTGGACATTTGGCAACGTGCGGAACTATGTGGATGGCAACGGGAACTGCAAGCCCGTCAAAAATCGTTCGGCTGGCCGGATAGACCCGGCGGTCGCCAGTATCATCGCCATGGCGGTCTGGATGATCGCAAGGAATCAGAAGCCGGACCTGGCCGCAGCTGTGGCCGAGCCGGGATTCACACTATAGGAGGCAGTTATGGAGCGAATATCTCATTTTTTGCGGCGGGTCGTCCCGGACCTTCTGCTGATCGTCGCCGGGCTGATGATTTCAGCGGGGGTGTGGATGATATACCCACCCGGCGGGCTGATCGTGGCCGGTGTGCTGTTGGCAGTCGGCGTCGTATTGGATTCGCTGGGCGAAAGGAGTGACGTAGATGAGTCTGATTAAAGGCCTGCGGGCGGCAACTGCCCGCTCCCCCACCGCACCGGGTACCACCGTCGCCAGTGTGGCCGCCACGGGACTGACCGTACCCGGCGGCAGTCTGCCGGATGATGAGGCACGGGCACTCAGTGCGGTGGACCGCTGCATCGAGATCCTGTCTGACAGTGTTGCCAAGCTCCCGGCCTACGTAATGGAGACGGCGACTCGTAAGCGAGTACAGCACGATATCCTCTACCTGCTGGACGTGCGGCCCAATGAGGCCATGACGCCGTTTGTGCGGAAGAAGGTTCTGGAGACCAGCCGTCTGGAGGGCGGCAACGCTTACGAATGGATCATCCGAGACCCCCGGACCGGCCGGCCGGTGGAGCTTGTCCCGGTGCCGTGGCAGCTAGTCCATTCTTGGAGGGATCAACTGGGGCGAGTGTGGTACGACATTGCCCATCCTGTTACCGGGGAGCCAATGCGGCTCCCGCAGGAGGACGTGTGCCATTACAAGAACGCAACGAGGAACGGGCTGAGCGGTCTGAGTACCCTCTCCCGTGCCAGAGAGGTGGTCTCCACCGCTAGAGCGGCCCAGCAGTACGACCTGTCGTATTATGCCAACGGCGGTCAGCCCTCCGGCATCCTGAAAACGGACAGTGATCTTGGCGGCTATATCATGGGTGCAGATAACCACCCGGCCACCCGTCCGGATGGGTCGCTTATCTCGAAGAAGGACAAACTGCGAGACGAGTGGGAGCGTGTCCATGCCGGCCCCAGCAACAGTCACCGTGTGGCGATTTTGGATCTTGGTCTCGACTATAAGCCGCTGGCGGCCAGTAATCGGGATGCCCAGTTCGTGGAGAACAAGCAGTTGTCCATCACGGATATAGCCCGATACTTCGGCGTGCCGCTGTACAAACTGAACGAGGGCAAGCAGGCGTATGGGTCCAATGAGCAGAACGCCATCGAGTATGTCACCAGCACACTCCACCCCATTATCACCCAGTACGAGGAGGAGCAGACCTATAAGCTTCTCACCGACACGGAGATCCAGCGCTTGGAGATCCGCATCAACATGATGGCGGAGCTGAGGGGCGACACGGCATCCCGTGGCGCATGGTACCGCACCATGTCGGAGCTGAGCGTGTTCTGTCCGGATGATATCTGTGCGCTGGAGGATATCCCCAATGTGCCCGGTGGGCACTTGCGGCGAGCCAGTCTTAACTATGTCCCGCTGGATATGTGGGAGGAGCTCAGCCGCACGAGAAACAGTGGCGCCGCCACCGGAAAGGAGGAATGACCTGTGGAAATGATCATGAAATCTGCCCGTCTGGAAAAGCAGGAACTGGACGAGCAGGAGTTGAACCTTATCAATGCACAGACCTTGCGAGAGTTCACATCTGAGGAAGTCTATACCTTCCGCCTGCTGGCCTGCGATAACCGGGTGGACCGTGACTTCGAGCGCTTTACGGATGCGACGTTGGAGCAGTTGGCCAATCTCTATGTGGGCCGCCCGGTACTCCGGGACCACAACTGGAGTGCCGGGATGCAGACCGCCCGCTGCTATGCGGCATCGGTGGAGCAGGCAGGCGACGCCAAGTGCCTGGTGCTGCGATGCTATATGCCCCGGACGGACAGCACGGCGGATGTTATCACCGCCATTGATGCTGGTATCCTGCGGGAATGTAGTGTTGGCTGTGCCGTGTCTCATGCCGTGTGCTCCATCTGCGGCGTTGACCAGCGGGAAACGCCCTGCAATCATTACCCCGGCCGTGAGTATGACGGGCAACTGTGCACTATCACTCTGGATGGTGCTGCCGATGCTTACGAAGTGAGCCTTGTGGCCGTCCCGGCCCAGCCGGCCGCCGGAGTGCTGGGTGTCGTCGCACGGAAGGCGAAGCGATACGGCTCTGGCGAACCCCCCGCAACACCCCCCGACAACTGGGCAGACGCCGCTGCCCTGGAAATCGAAAAAAACAGATTCTGAGGAGGTACAAATTATGAGACGCAAACTGAACGACCTGATGGCCAAGCGTGCCGGCATCCTTGCCGAGGCCGAGGCCGCCTATAAGGCGGGCGAGCACGACAATTACACGGCCAAGATGACGGCTCTGGGCAACATCAACCAGGAGATCATGGAGATCAAGGAGCTCATCGACGAGCAGGACCGGCAGTTCATGGCCAAGGCCCCTGATGCACAGGAGGAGGCCGAGAAGGCTGCTGAGCGAGCCAACATTCTGCTGAAGGGCGGCGAGGTAAAGTTCGGCGCCAACGAAGTGCGTAAGGCCATTACGCTGGCCACCGGCACGCTGGCGGAGCCCACCGGCGTCGGCTCCGATGTGCGGGATATCATCGGAACCACGGTGAGTTCCATCGTGGATCAGGTGAGCGTGGCCGATCTCTCCGGCATGGGCGCCTATCAGGAGCCGTATGTGATCACTGAGTCGGACGCCAAAGTGAATACTGTGGCATCCAAGGCCGGTCAGGCCCGCACGGCCAGCACTGACCCCACCTTCGGCGTGGCGGAAATCAAGCCCTATGAGATGACGGTGACGTCCTTTGTGGACCGAAATCTCGCCCGGCTGACTCCCGCCAACTATTACAGCAAGATCTACAGCATGGCAATGCGTGCCATGCGCCGCAAATTGGCTGCGCTGATCGTCAACGGCGATGGTGAGAGCACGCACGTCATGTACGGCGTTAAGACGGCCAAGAACAAGGCAGGCGCAGATATCTTCAGCACCACCAACGTCTCCGCAGTAGATGTCAATCTACTGGACACTCTGTACTTCGCCTACGGCACGGATGATGCGCTGGCCCCCAACGCCCGTCTGCTGCTGACCAAGGCGGACCTGAAGGCCATCGGCCAGCTGCGGGGCACCAACGAGAAGCGGCGTCTGTTTACCATCGAGCCGGACATGGGCAATCCCAACACCGGTATCATCCGGGACGGCGGCGTGGTGATCCCCTACACCATCTGCTCCGACCTCACCAGCCTGTCCGGTGCGACGGCCGGCGCCGCTCCCATCCAAACTATGTGCTACGGCTCTCCTGCCAACTATCTGTTGGGCCTGTTCGGTGACTTTACCGTCCGGGTGGACGAGAGCTACAAGGCGCAGGAGCGTCTGCTCACCATCCTGGGCGACGCCATGGTGGGCGGCAATCTGGTGGCCAATAAGGGCTTCGTGGTGGCCACGCTGCCCAAGACCGGCGGCTAATGTATCCCCTGACGGAGTCCCGCAGGGAGGAGCTGCTGAGCTATTGCCGCTTAGATGAGCTGACCGCTGCGGACAGCGACCTGCTGGACCGTATCTATCTGGCTGCTGTCAGCTATATGGATGCGGCCGGCGTCCGTGAACCGGAGGACGAGCTCCGCCGGGCCAGTTACGATCTCTGCGTGAATTATCTGGTGGCGGACGCCTGGGACCGTCGAGCCCGTGAGGACGTCACGACGTTCCACGAGAACCGCAGCTTCCGCCAACTGCTGAACCAACTTAAGCGCAGTGAGCCTGTGCCCGAAATGGGCACAGGCTCCCGGTAAGGGGGCGAGAGGATGTCCATTGACGCCGGGGCGCTGAATAAGCTCATCCTGATCCAGCGCCAAGATCCCGATACCGAGCAGTGGGGCAGCGTGGCAGCCCTCCATGCACGGGTCAATAAGTCCAGCGGCGGCCAGAGCTACGACGCCGGGGCGGATCAGCATCATTACATTCTGGACTTCGACGTCCGGTACGGTCCATCGACGAAAGCCCTCGTTTATGAGCCGCACCTATACCGCATCGTATATGCCGGGCACACCTACAAGGTCGTGGATACCGACGATTACCAGGAGCGGCACCAGTACATCCGCATAAAGGGGGAGTTGTATGCCGGGAACGCATAGGCGTATTACGGGCGGCCAGATATCCAAGGCCGTGGGCGATATCCTCTATGAGTATCAGACGGACGTGCTCAGCGGCATCAATGCCGCTGGGGAGGCGGCCATGAGTGACTTGGTGAAGATCACCAAGCGCACGGCACCCAAGCAGACAGGCAAGTTTCGCCGAAACATCACCTTCAAGCGGGAGCTTACTGTGGCCGGAGATCGCTTCATCTGGTACGTGACCGGGAAATCCTATCGTCTGACGCATCTGCTGGTCCACGGGCACGCATCCCGCAACGGTGGGCGTGTGCCGGGGAATCCCTTCTTGGCCAATGCGCTGGGGAAGGTCCTGCCGGGCTATGAGAGCGAGATTGAAGGGGTGCTGCGTGGTGATCGATGATATCTTGACGGCTGCCGGCGTCCAGTACCGGCGAGCGAGGTTTCCCAGACCTCCGGCCGGGACCTATGCCGTCTATCTGGATGATATCTCAGCCGATGGTGCTGACGACGCTGTGTGCCTGTACACCCACGAGGCCACCGTGGAACTGTACGAGCCCGCTCCGGACGATGCTGCGGAACTGGCTATCGAGGCACAGCTCAACGGCCGGGGCATCCCATGGACGAAGCAGGACCGGTACTGGCTGCAAGACGAGCAAATGTATCAAGTGGCCTATGATTTTACCTATTACGAGAAGAGGAGGATAAAGTAATGGCAAAGAGAGATAAAGACACAATCACTCTTGGCTCCGGCAAGGTGTACCTGAAGGAATACACCAACACCGTCCCGGCCACCAAGAAGGACCTGGATGACCTGTGCGTTGCAGCCAATGAGCTGGGCCACATCAAGGGCGGTGCGTCGCTGGAGTACACGCAGGACACCTACGAGGAGAAGGACGACCTCGGCATTGTGTCCAAGATCATCACCACCGACGAGGAGGTCCTGCTGAAGCTGGGCACCCTGACCTGGAACGGCAACACCCTGAAGTCCCTGATCGACCGCTGCACGGTCAGCGAGGCCTCCGGCCTGCGCACCACCAAGATCGGCGGCGCCGGGAACGCCCAGGGCAAGTACTACGTGGTGTGCTTCCACTACTCCGACCCCGTGGACGGCGACCTGTGGGTAGTCATTGTGGGCCGCAATACCGCTGGTGCCACCATCACCTTCGCCAAGGACGCCGGCACCGTGGTCGAGCCGGAGTTCAAGGCCAAGCCCCACGACACCGTTGGTACGCTGGTGGAGATTTTCGAGGAGATCGACGCAGCCTGATTTTTCGCCGGGGGTGGCGCATTGCCGCCCCCGGCCTATCAATAGGAGGACAATATGGCTATTGATTTTTCCGCTTACAACAAGCCTTGCCTCTCGGTCCGGCTGCGGGGCGAGTCTGCTCCGCTGCTGCGGGTAATGCCGCCTACGGTAGACCTGGCGGAGGCACTCTCCGGAGCAGGGGAGCTGCTGGGCAAGGTTATGGGCAGCGCCGACCCGGAGTGCCGGGCAGCCCTTTATGACTACGCCGCCCAGATCATGAGCCGCAACCGGGAGATGATCCCCCTCACGGCGGAGGACCTGCGGGACAAGTACGACACAGACGTGGAGGACCTTGTCTATTTCTTCGCCGCCTACGTGGACTTTGTAGAGGGGCTCCGAAACTCAAAAAATTAACACTCCCCTGGTATCCGTCCGGTGGCACCGGGGGAGAGCATGACTTTGACGTCCCTACCTTCTGGCATAAGCTGGTGGCAGATTACGCCGGTATCAGCCTGCCGGAGGTGGGAGCACTGGACTACATCCAGTATCTGGGCTGGCGCAGAGACGCCTATATCCACCGTCTGGAGCAGACCAGCGAGGGGCGTGAGTACTTGAAAAACGCCTGGCGCATGACCCAGACGAAACCGGACAGAGCCGCTCTGCGGCGTAAGTTTGGCCACAAGGAGGTGTAACCATTGGCAAGTAACCGCATCAAGGGGCTTACCGTCGAGATCGGCGGCGACACCACTAAACTGGGCGAGGCTCTGAAAAATGTGGAGAAAAAGAGTAAGAGCCTCTCTGGGGAGCTTTCTCAGATCAATCGGCTGCTGAAGCTGGATCCCACCAACACGGAGCTGCTGGCCCAGAAGCACAAGGTGCTGACGGAGGCCGTGGCCACCACCAAGGACAAATTGGACAAGCTCCGGGAGGCCGAGGCCTCCGTGCAGGAGCAGTTTAAGCGGGGCGACGTCTCCCAGGAGCAGGTCCGTGAGCTGCAACGTGAGATCATCGCCACTGAGCGTAAGATGGAGACCTACAAGGACCAAGCCAAGGAGGTCAAGGACGCCATCAAGACCATGGGCGATGAGAGCGAGAACACCGCCAAGGACATGGACGACCTCGGTGACGCCGCCAAGAACTCCACCGACGGAATCAGCCGGGCGGATGTGGCCTTTGGCAGCTTTGTGGGCACGCTGGCCAGCCGGGCCGTGTCGGAGGCTGCTGCTAAGCTCCGGGAGCTGGGGCAGCAGGCCCTTCAGGTGGGCATGGAGTTTACCAGCTCCATGTCCGAGGTGGCGGCCATTTCCGGGGCTACCGGCGCCGAACTGGCGGCTCTGGAGGAGGCGGCCCGTAAGTACGGCGCTACCACCGTATTCAGCGCCGCCCAGTGCGCCGACGCCCTGAAGTATATGGCCATGGCGGGCTGGAAAACCAATGATATGCTCTCCGGCATGGAGGGCATCGTCAATCTGGCTGCGGCCTCCGGTGAGGACCTTGCCACCGTCTCCGATATCGTGACGGACGCCCTCACGGCCTTCGGGCTGCAAGCCAAGGACTCCGCCCACTTTTCGGACGTGCTGGCCGCAGCGGCCAACAACGCCAACACCAACGTCACCATGCTGGGCGGCTCCTTCAAGTACGTCGCCCCGGTGGCGGGTGCTTTGGGGTACAGCATCGAGGACGTATCTGTAGCACTGGGTCTCATGGCCAACAGCGGAATCAAGGCCGAGCAGGCCGGTACATCGCTGCGGTCCATACTGTCCCGTCTGGCCAAGCCCACCAAGGAGGTCAACGCAGGCTTCGAGCAGCTGGGCATCTCCGCCGCCGAGGCGCTGACCAATGCAGATGGCTCCATGCGGCCCCTGTCTGAGACGATTCAGATCCTGCGGGAGAAAATGGCCGGGCTGGACGAGTCCACCAAGGCCTCTGTTGCCTCCAGCATCGCAGGTCAAGAGGCTATGTCTGGCCTGCTGGCCATTGTGGGGGCATCGGAGGCAGACTTCCGGAAGCTCACCAGGGCCATTGACTCGGCAGACGGCACGGCGCAGGCCATGGGCGACACCATGCAGGACAACCTCTCCGGCGACCTCAAAAACATGGGGTCTGCGGCGGAGGAAATGGGCATTAAACTCTACAAGTCCATGGAGCAGCCCATGCGGAACGTGGTCAAGTGGTGCACCCAGAAGCTGATCCCGGCCCTTACAAAGTTTGGGACGTGGGTGGGCAAGAACGGCCCCAAGATCGTCTCTACGCTGGCGGCTGTCACCGCTGGCACCGTGGCCCTTAAGACGGCGGCCAAACTTGCGACGCTGGCGTCCAAGGAGCACACGGCGGCCACACTGGCCGAGACCCTGGTCCTGGGCAAGGCCACCATAGCGCAGAAGGCCCTGACGCTGGCCCAGCAGGCTACCCCCTGGGGGCTGGTGGCTACGGTGGCCACTGCGGCGGCTGCGTCCCTGATCGCCTACTCTGCGGCTGCCAAGGCCGCCGGGGAGGACGTGGACAACCTTACCACCAAGGAGCGGGAGCTGGTGGACGCCGGTCTGGATGCGGCGGATGCGCTGCGTGAGCAGCAGGCCGCCACGCAGGAGGCAGCTGCGGGCATTGTATCCCAGTTCGAGCACACCGAGCAGCTGGCTCAAGAGCTCATGACACTGGCGGACGCCTCCGGAAACGTGCAGGAGGCCGACCGGGCCCGTGCGGATGTAATCCTCGGTCTGCTAAACGATGCGCTGGGCACGGAGTATACCATGGTCAACGGCCAGATACAGGCCTATGACGAGCTCAAGACCAGCGTAGAGGAGCTGATAGAGACCAAGCGTATGGAGGCCCTGATGGACGCCTACAAGAGCGACTACACCGAGGCGCTCAAGGCCCAGAAGGACGCCGCCAACGCCGCAGCCGTGGCCTATAAGGACTACGCCATCCAGCAGGACGTGGTGAATGAGAAAACAGAGGCGCTGACGGCGGCGCAGGAGGCCGCCGTGCGGAACGGTGATAACGCATCCGCCCAGCGGGTCATGCAGCTCCAGAGAGACCTCGACCAGGAAAAAAAGTCGCTGGACGAGAAGAAGGCTGCGTGGGAGGAGCTCAGCGGGGCCGTGGACACCTACAGCGGCACCATCCGGCAGTATGAGGAGGCCCTCATGGCCGCCCAGCAGGGCGACTCGGCGGAGGTGCAGCGCATCCTGTCCCAAGAGGCCACCGCCTACGCCGACCACGCCGACAACGTGGCCCAGACCATGGAGCGCACCCGGCTCATCATGCGGCAGGCCGCCATTGACGCCGGGGAGAATGCCGAGGAGACCCGGCGGAACTGGGAGAACGGTGTGGAGGGCTACACTGAGGACATGGTCAAGGAGGCCGAGGACAGCGCAGCGAAAATGCTGGCCGCCTACAATAACGTCTACGGGGACGCCGAGGGCATCGGCAAGGACTTCGGGTCCGGCATGATCTCCGGTATGGAGTCCAAGCGTGGCCCGCTGTATGACACCGTGGGCAGCATCGTACAAGGTGTGTTCTCCCGCACCCGTGCCGTGGCGCAGACCCACAGCCCATCCAAGCGCATGGAAAAAGTGTTCGAGGACATTTGGGCTGGCGGCGTTGTAGGGACGGAGCAGTCCCGCAAGCCCCTGCTGGCCAGCACCAGCGAGACCATCGACAAGATGATGTCCATCTGCGAGGAGGACGCCCGGCCCGCTGCGCAGCTCCACGCTGTGAGCAACCGTGCAGCCGCCAGCGCCGCCTATCAGCAGAGCCAGGTGGTGGCCGGGTACAGCGCCAAGCTGGACGCCATCCTCTCCGCCATCCAGGCCGGGCAGGTGCTCCTGCTGGACGGCAACACCATGGTGGGCGGCACCATCAACGAGTATAACGCCCGCCTGGGCGGCGTGAAAATCACCAGCGACCGGAATGTGAGGTGAGTGCAATGCGGAAGGTAATGATCGGAGACTATGACACCGGGGCCAAGGGCTGGACGCTGTCCGGCTGTCAGCTGGCCCCGGCGGAATGGCGGGAAAACCTGATCGAGGTGCCAGGCATGGACGGCGTATTGGACGCCAGTGCCGCCCTCACCGGGTCCGTCACCTACGCCCCCCGGCTGCTGGAGCTGACGCTGGAGCGCTCCGACGGCACCCGCACCACCCGCACGGCGGCGTTGGACGAGCTGGTCAACAGTCTGGACGGCCAGGTCCTGCATATCATCCTCCCGGACGATGTGCAGCACTATCTGACCGGACGGGTGCGAGTGGCGCCGCAGTATAACGACCTCGCCCATGCGCAGGTGCTGATCTCCGCCAACTGTGACCCGTGGCGCTATAAGGTGGCGGCCACTACGGTGGCCCGCTCCGACCTGGGGACGGCCTATAAGCAGCTGGCCCTGACCAACGAGCGCCGCCCGGTTATCCCCACCATCACGGTGGAGCAGGCCACGACCCTGCTGTGGGGCGGCAAAACCGTCGCCCTGTCCGCCGGCACCTACCGCCGGGCGGATATCTGCCTGGCCGCCGGGGCCAACATCCTCAAGGCCAAGGTAGCCAGCGGCGCCGGCACCATCTCCGTGGAGTACCAGGAGGCGAGGCTGTAATGTACCAGATCACCTACGACCATTACATCCTCTACGACCCCCGGTTTGCCACGGCGGAGGACAAGCTCCTGATTACGGAGCCGGATGTGTATCTGGCTGTCGGCAAGGCCGGGGAAATGTCCTTCGTCCTCCAGCCGGACCACCCCTATCTGGACCGGCTCCAACGGATGCAGGGCGTGGTCTCCCTGCTGGACGATGGGGTCCCGGTCTACCGGGGCCGCATCACCAAGGACAACGCCACCTATTACGGCAGCCGCAAGATCACCACGGAGGGCCTTATGGCCTGTCTCAATGACAGTGTCATTCCGCCCTTTAGCTTCCCTGGCGACGTGGAGGAGGACAAGGAGTACCAGACGGCAGCAGCCTCCGGCAATGTGGTGGATTACTTCTTCCGCTGGATCCTGGCCCGGCATAACGCCCAGGTCTCCGAGGCCCAGCAGATCAAGCCCGGTGTGTGTACCGTCACCGACAGCAATAACTACATCGCCCGCAGCTCCACGGAGTATCTGCCCACCATGGAGGTGCTGACCACCCGGCTACCCAAGTCGGTGCTGGGCGGGCATCTACTGATCCGCTACGAGGCGGACGGCAATTATCTGGACTACTACGCAGACCTGCCCCTGACCAATACCCAGCAGGTGGAGTATGCGGCTAATCTGCTGGATATCGTGAGCGAGCGGGACGGCACGGAGATATACACCTCCATCCTGCCCGTGGGCAAGGACGGCCTGACCATTGCCGATATCGCAGACGGCGACCTGACGGACGATCTGGTCAAGGACGGCCTGACGGTATACAGCCGGTCCGGCGTCGCCGCCTATGGCAGGATCAACCGCTACGTCCGCTGGGACGACGTCACGGTGGTGGCCAATCTGCTGGCCAAGGCCAAGGCATCCGTATCCTCCGCCGGGCTGGCCACGCAGGAGAGTATCACCGTGCAGGCGGTAGACCTTGGCTGGCAGGACAGCGTGCAGCACTTCAGGGTGGGCCGCATGACCCTGCTGGTCAGCACGCCACACGGCTATAACGCCGCCTACGCACTTATGGAGCTCCAGCCAGATATCCTGTCCCCCGGCAATACCCGGATCACGCTGGGCGCCACCCGGCAGACCTATACCGGGGCGCAGATAGACACCGACCGGGAGACCAAGGAGGACATGGACCGGCAGCGGGAGGAAATCAAGAGCGAGATGCGGGAGGAGACCCGTCAGCAGCTGGATCAAGTGACGGAGTCCACTATGCAGCAGATCACCGACGTGCAGCAGTCCCTCAACAGCATCATCCTCGCCGCCCTGCAAAATTATGTAGAGACCGGCGAGTTTGGCAGCTACAAGGAGGAGATGTCCTCCAAGCTGGAGCTGCTGGCGGACCAGCTTAACCTGACCCTCACCACCATCACCGAGCGCATCGAGGACGTCAACGGCGACCTACAGAGTAAGTACAGCGAGGTCACTAAGGCATTCCGGTTCACGGCGGACGGCCTGATCATCGGCGAGAGCGGCAACGAGATACTCCTTCGGCTGGACAATGACGTCATGCAGTTCATCCGCAACAACACGCCGGAGCTGATGTTGACCGCCGCCGGCGTGGAGGCCCACCAGGTCAAGGTCACAATCCTGATCATCGGAAACGTGGCTTTCATGGCGGACGGCAGCGGAGATGTCGTGGTGAAGGGGGTGAAGTAAGTGGCCAGTATCTACGGCGGCAAATCCAACGGCTGGCAGCTGCGCCTGGACTACTCGTCGGCACAGAACCAAGCCAAGAATCAGAGTACCATCACCCTCGACTTGTGGATATACGACGGCACCGGCTACTCCCAGAACGAGAGCAGCAACGAAGCCTACTACATCCTCCAGGGCGCGAAGGTATGGCACCCGTACTACTACAGTTCCACCGGCTGGTATAAGCTGGGCAGCCGTACCATTACGGTAGACCACAACAGCGACGGCAGCAAGACGGTGACGCTCTCCGGCAGCTGGGACTGCGGGTTTGACAGCGCCTATACACCCCGGACGCTGTCCGTGTCCGGCAGCGTGACGCTGCCCACCATCCCACGGGCGGCCACGCTGTCCTATGGCGCTATGACCATGGGGACGGCGGCCACCATCAAGATCACTCCGCCGGTCTCCGGGGCCACCAGCACCATCACCTACAAGTTTGGCTCCGCATCCGGTACCATCGTGACCAAGACGTCGGCGGCATCGGTGCGCTGGACACCACCCATATCCCTGGCGGCGCAGATACCCAACAGCGCATCTGGCACCGGCACCCTGACGGTGGAGACATACAGCGGCTCCACCAAGCTGGGCAGCCGGGCCTACACCGTCACCATCTCCGTGCCGTCCGCCATGACGCCCACGCTGACGGTGGCCCTCAGCGACCCCACCGGACGGGCCGACACCTACGGCGGCTACATCCAGAGCAAGAGCCGCCTGAAGGTGGAACTGACCGCCGCAGGCGTGCAGGGCAGTACCATCAAGAGCTATGCCATTAAGGTGGGGGATATCCTGTCTGCTACGTCGGACACGGCCACCTCCGGCTACCTCCCCGCCTCCGGCAGTCTGACCGTCACGGCCAGCGCTACGGACTCCCGTGGCCGCACCAAGACGGTGACGCAGACGGTGACGGTCACGCCCTACGTCTCGCCCACCATCTCCGCCTTGAAGGTGGTCCGCTGCAAGGCCAACGGCACCGAGGACCCCACGGGGGTCTATGCCAAGGCCACCTTCTCCGGGGCCATCACGGCCTTGGGCAGCAAGAACACGGCCGCCTACCGTGTAGAGACACGGGAGACCGGGACGGAGACATGGAGCACGGTGGCCACGGCAGCCGCCGGGCAGTATAGCCCCACGGATGTGTCTGTGGTATTCGCAGCCGCCGCAAACAAGAAATATGACGTCCGCATGGTGGCCGTGGATGCGTTCGAGTCCCTGGCCTCCTCCACCCGATTTTTGCCAGCCGCCTATACATCGATGCACATTGCCGACAGTATGGGCTCCGTGGGCATTGGGCGGCTGTGTGATAAGGAGGATACTTTTCAGGTTGGTCTGGCGGCATCCTTCGACGAGCCGGTGGAACTGGGCAAGGGCCTTGCCCAGCCGCTCCCGGTCGAGTCCGGCGGTACCGGCGTGGCCACGCTGGCCGAACTGCTGGCGGCGCTGGGCGTCAAGGACTACATTGTGGAGCAGGGCACGTCCGGCAACTGGACGTACCACAAGTACGCATCCGGCTATGCGGACCTGTGGTGGCGTGGCACCGTGACGCCCACCAGCTACACCACCGTGGGCAGCATGGTCTACACCAACGTTATCCGCCTGTCTATGCCCTTCGGCGTGACCGGCAACGTGGCTGTAACCGGCACAGGGGACAACCTGCATATCCTCACCAACGTGGATTGGAGTTATGCCAATAAGACGGTATCCTTCCGCCTGCTCCGGGCAGCATCCATGACGTTGGGGGAGCAGGTCGTCGCCTTGCGAGTTGTTGGCAAATGGAAAACATGAGAGAGGAGGAACACCAATGACCGAGACGATCATCGTCGCACTTATCACCGGCGGCCTGTCGCTGCTGGGGGTAATCATCACCAGCAACAAGACCACCCGTGATGTGCAGGCCAAGCTGGACACGCAGCAGGCTGTCACCGACACCAAACTGGATGAGCTGACCCGTGAGGTACGGGAGCACAATAACTTTGCCCGCCGGGTCCCGGTGATGGAGGAGCAGATCAAGGTAATCAACCACCGGCTGGCCGATCTGGAGCAGACGGCCAACCACTGAGCATCGCAAATCTAAAGTATGAGGAGGGATACCCATGTATCGAGGTACAACGCCCACGCTGACCTTCCGGCTCCCTATTGATACGGGGAGCATCACGGCGCTGTCGCTGGCCGTGGCGCAGGGCGGCGTGGTGAGGATCGAGAAGGGCCTTGCGGACATGACGCTGGAGGGTAAGACCGTGTCGTGTACGCTGACGGAGGAGGAGACGCTCTCCCTCTCCGCCGGGGCGGGCCGGGAGGCCCAAGTGCAGCTCCGTGTGGGCGTTGGGGCGCAGCGCATGGCATCTCAGGTATTCACGGTGCCGGTGGAGCGTATCTTGCGGGATGGTGCGCTATGATCGAGTTTGACGTAGCGTTCCGGCCCGGCGATGACTTCGCAGTCACCTTCGGCGGGGAAGTCCCTCTGGATGCTGAGATGGGTCAGGTGATGGAGGTGCTTGCTACCGAGGAGCGGACGGTGGAGCTGTCTATGCCCTCCGGCAATCAAGTCATCCTGCCCACCAGCAGCAAAGGCCTGCGTAAGGTGACGATTCAAAAACCGGACACCCTACTGCCCGAGAACATCAAGAAGGATGTGGTGATCGGCGGCGTGACCGGAACTCTGGAGGGTGGCGGCAGCTTCAAGGCAGTGATAGAACGCACGGCTGTCAGCCCTACACTTCCGGGTGATTTGACGACCATTGGTTACAGTGCGTTTAGCGGTTGTCCCAACCTTGCATTAACCAGCCTGCCGTCTGGGGTAACAAGCATCAGTGACTATGCGTTTAATAATTGCCCCAACCTTGCATTAACCAGCTTGCCGTCTGGCATGACAAATATCGGTAGCTATGCGTTTCAAAGCTGCCCCAAACTTGCACTAACTAGTCTGCCGTCTGGAATAACACGCATCGGTTACTATGCGTTCAATGGTTGCCGCAACCTGGCAATAACTAGGCTGCCACCTGGGATAACGAACATTGGTTTCGGTGTGTTTGCTAATTGCACCGGGCTAACAAGTATTACATTCGAGGGAAACCCAAAGACCATCCACTCTTCTGCATTTAACGGGTGCTCCAACCTAACCACCATTTATGTTCCGTGGTCGCAGGGGCAAGTAGCAAATGCTCCTTGGGGTGCGAGCAATGCCACCATCATTTACGATTATACTGAGAATTAAAAAAGAGAGGAGACGGCAGTGAATGTACAATACCGACTAAACCGATAAACAAAGACTTGTCAACATTTTTTGTGTGCCCGAATCGGGCACGGAAAGGAGCAATTATGGAAACTTTTGGCATCGCAAGCGTGGCGGTTATCACCGTCATCACCTACCTCGTGGGACTGGTGGGCAAGGCCAGCAGCATGAACGACAAGTGGATCCCCATCCTGTGCGGGGTCTGCGGCGGTCTGCTGGGGGCTGTCAGCTACTATCTGGCACCCATCCCGGACTTCCCGGCGGGCGACCCCATCACCGCCATTGCCGTGGGCATCGTCAGCGGTCTGGCAGCCACCGGCATCAATCAGGCTGTCAAGCAGCTCAGCAAGGGGGAGTGAGATATGGGTAAGCGAGTGTACATCAGCCCCAGCGATCAGACCGACAACCGCTATGCCTACGGCAACACCACGGAAGCTGTCCAGTGCGGAAAGATCGCTGAAGCTTGCTGTGCGGCGCTGGTTCGCAGCGGTGTGGCCGTCAAGGTGGGCCACATGATCTCCATGGCGCAGAAGTGCAGCGAGTCCAACGCCTTTGGCGCTGATCTGCACGTGCCCATCCACACCAACGCCGCAAACGGTCAGGTCATGGGCACCCGGCTCTTCTGCCACGAGATGGGCGGCAAGGGGTACAAGGCATGCAAGGCTATCTATGACCAGCTGGCTCCCATCTCCCCCGGCACGAGCGAAAGTATTCAGGCGGAGACCTATTACGAGATTCGTGTCCCTGCCGCCCCTACGGCCTACGTGGAGTGTGAGTTCCACGACACCCCCGCCGGGGCCAAGTGGATCGTGGAGAACACCACCGAGATTGGCGAGGCTATCGCCAAGGGCATCTGCAACTATCTGGGTGTGACCTATAAGGCTGCCGAGCAGCCCGCACCCGCACCTACACCGACAACTAAGGAGGAGACGATCAACATGGAGTTGCGTATGCTGCGCCGTGGCATGGAGGGCAACGACGTCCGGGCCGCCATGCTGCTGATGAAGGACAAGGGCTATTACCCCGACACCATTTGGGCGGGCGACAAGCTGTTCGGCCCCAAGATGGAGGCCGGTCTGCGGAAGATGCAGGCAGACCACAACCTCGGCGTGGACGGCATCCTCGGTGCCGCCAGCTGGGGCTATCTGCTGGGCCGGTAAACTCGCCATAAAAGCAGGAAAACGGACACCGTAATGGTGTCCGTTTTCCTGCTTTTTCGTCGTCTCTTGAGGGATTTCAAGATTTTCGGCAGATGCGATACTACCAATCTATTACCAATGAAAACCCCGTAACCCGCATGAATAAAGGGTTTGTAAATGAATGGCATTCAAGAGGTCAGCGGTTCGATCCCGCTTATCTCCACCAAATGTGCGCTGAGGCACAAGAAAAAACCTTGAAATCGTATGATTTCAAGGTTTTTTCTTTTCCAAAAGTAGAAAAATCTCAGTATTTGCAAAAGGCACCTGTGCGCTTGATTTTGATGGAAATTTTGAAAATCAAGAGGTCAGGTATGATGAAGAAAATCAGGATGAATTGCACCGCCACATTGGACGAAACCTTTGCGGATTTTCTCCTTTCCCGCAGGGCAAAGGGGCTTGCGGAAAAGACGCTGGAAAGCTATTCCTCCCAGTGGAAAGCCGTGGCGCGGCACTTGGACACGGGAACGGACATTGCCGCCCTCCAAAAGGCAGATTTGGACGATATGATTGTTTCCATGCGGGAGGCGGGGCTTTCTCCAAATAGTATCAACAGCTACATGCGGGTTCTGAAATCCTTTTTCTCTTGGTGCAATGAGCAGGGGCTGACCCGTCTGAATGTCCCCCTGTACAAGGCCGAGGAAACCGTGAAGGAAACCTATTCGGATGCGGAGCTGACCGCACTGCTGAAAAAGCCCGACATTCGCAAAACGACCTTTGCGGAATATCGGGACTGGGTGATTATCAATTTTCTTTTGAACTGCGGGAGCCGCGCCGCGACGGTCAGGGCGATACAAATTCGGGACGTGGATTTGGACGGCGGCGTTGTGTTCTACCGCCACACGAAGAACAGAAAAGCGCAGGTCATTCCCCTTTGCAGCCCCATGATTGCCATTCTGCGGGAGTATGGGCGATACCGTGGCGGGGAGTCTACGGATTATCTCTTTTGCACAGAAACGGGTACACAACTGACGGAGAGCGGCTTGCGGCAATCTATCGCAAGGTACAACACGCAGCGCAGCTGCTGCCTATTTGCAATATAATTGTAAATCAACATCCATCCGATAATCGGGAAAAGGGCTTGCTTTTTCCGACGACGGTGGGTATAATATTACATTGTTTTAGCGGGTCATCCCGCCGTATTTTTGTAATGTGACAAGGAGTGTGAGACAATGACCGAGGAACGAAACACCGCCGCCCCTGAGACGGAGGAGAGCAGAAACTTTATTTTGAACCTAATCGACCAGGACATCGCAGAGGGTGGTCAGTTCCAGGGACAGACCGTCCACACCCGGTTTCCGCCGGAGCCCAACGGCTATCTGCACATCGGACACTGCAAGGCCCTGTGCATCGACTTCGGCACCGCCGAGAAGTTCGGCGGTCTCTGCAACCTCCGCATGGATGACACCAACCCCGCTAAGGAGGACACCGAGTACGTGGACGCCATCCAGCAGGATATCCATTGGCTGGGCTTTGACTGGGGCGACCGCTTTTTCTACGGCTCCGACTACTTCGAGAAGGACTACGAGTATGCCGTGGAGCTCATCAAGAAGGGGTTGGCCTACGTCTGCGAGCTGACGCCAGAGGAGTTCAAGGCCAACCGGGGCGACATCGGCATCCCCGCTACCTCCCCCTATCGGGATCGGCCCATCGAGGAAAATCTGCGGCTGTTCGAAAAGATGAAGAACGGTGAGGTGGAGGAGGGAAAGATGACCCTCCGGGCCAAGATCGATCTGGCCAGCGGCAATCTGAATCTCCGTGACCCCATCATCTACCGCATCCGCTTCATCAATCATCACCGGCAGGGTACCAAGTGGTGCATCTACCCCATGTACGACTTTGCCCACCCCATTCAGGATGCTCTGGAGGGCATCACCCACAGCCTGTGCTCACTGGAGTTCGAGTCCCACCGACCGCTGTATGACTGGGTGGTCAGCAATGTCTCCATCCCCTATTACAAGCCCCGGCAGATCGAGTTTGCCCGTCTGGGCATTGACCACACGGTGATGTCCAAGCGCAAGCTGCGCCAGCTGGTGGAGGAGAAGCTGGTCTCCGGCTGGGATGACCCCCGGATGCCCACCCTGTGCGGCCTGCGCCGCCGGGGCTACACCGCCCGCTCCATCCGCAATTTCTGCGAGCGCATCGGCGTGGCTAAGTCCCCCAACACCGTGGAGTACGGCTTTCTGGAGCATTGCCTGCGGGAGGATCTCAACGCCACGGCCCAGCGCACCATGGCGGTGCTGCACCCGGTGAAGCTCACGGTCACCAACTATCCGGAAGGACAGAGCGAGACCTTCACCGTGGAGAATAACCCCACCGATCCCACGCAGGGTACCCATGAGATCACCTTCGGCCGCCACCTGTGGATCGAGACGGAGGATTTTCTGGAGATGCCTATTCCCAAGTATAAGCGCCTGTACCCCGACGGCCCGGAGTGCCGTTTGAAGGGTGCCTACCTCATCCGCTGCACCGGCTGTGTCAAGGACGAGAACGGCCATGTGACGGAGGTGCTGTGCGAGTACGACCCCAACAGTCGGGGCGGCGACCCCGCCGACGGACGCAAGGTCAAGGGCGCTACCCTCCACTGGGTGGATGCCGACAACTGCCTGGATGCCGAGGTGCGGCTGTACGACAACCTGTTCTCCGATCCCCAGCCAGACGGCCCGGACAAGAATTTCCTGGACTGCCTGAATCCCGACTCCCTGATGGTGCTGCGGGGCTGCAAGGTGGAACGCAGCATGGCCGCTGTGGCAGAGGAGTTCGACCGCCGGGAGAACCGTACCGGCGTCAACGCACCCACCTTCCAGTTCATGCGGACCGGCTATTTCTGCATGGATAACCGGGACTGCACGGCGGAGCATCTGGTGTTCAACCGCAGCGTTTCTCTGAAGGACAGCTTCAAGAAGTAAAGAGGAGCTGTCGGAAAACAAACGAAGGCCCGGAGGTCACAGACCTCCGGGCCTTTTGGCTAAAGCCCCTTGGGGGGTTATTTTTTTCGGTTCAGCAGCCGCATCACCGTCATCACGGCACCGAACAACACACCGGCCACCGTCCAGATGACCCAACTCCGCTCCGGCGGCACCTCCAGCGGCTCCTTCTCCAGAAAGGCGTACCCCTTTTCGCCGCAGGACAGGAACAGCGCCACGGCCACCAGCAGAGCGCACAGTCCGGTTCCGGCGGCGGGCCTCCTCCGTGATGGCAAAGCGGGTGTTCTGACTTATCCCTATCAGCAAGAGCAGCGGGATGGGGGAGAGGATGCAGAGAAAGGTGGCCAGAGCGATCCGGGGAGTGCAGCGGTGCAGCCGTAAAGGGGCAGATGACAAACAGCGAGGGCCAACGGCCCTCGCTGTTTTATGCTGTTTACTTTTTCTTGCCGCCGTGGGAGGCCTTCATGCGCTTTTCGTGGTTGAGGATGGTCTTGCGGATACGGAGATTCTCCGGTGTGACCTCCAGCAGCTCGTCGTCGGCCAGAAACTCCAGACACTGCTCCAGACTCAGACGGCGGGGCGGCACCAGCCGCAGGGCATCGTCGGAGCCGGCGGCCCGCATATTGGTCATCTGCTTCTTCTTGCAGACGTTGACGGTGATATCCTCCTGCTTGGGACTGACACCCACCACCATGCCCTCGTAGACCTTTACGCCGGGGCCGATGAACAGGGCGCCACGGTCCTGCGCATTGAACAGACCGTAGCTGACGGACTCGCCGGTCTCGAAGGCCACCAGAGAGCCGGTGTTGCGCCGGTTCAGGTCGCCCTTATAGGGGGCGTAGCTGTCGAACACGGAGGCCATGATGCCCTCGCCACGGGTATCCGTCAGGAACTCGTTGCGGTAACCGAACAGGCCGCGGGCGGGGATCAGAAACTCCAGCTTCATGCGGCTGCCCACGGGGGTCATCTCCAGCAGATCGCCCTTCCGGGCGCCCAGCTTCTCGATGACGGCGCCCACGGACTCGCTGGGGACATCCACCACCAGCCGCTCGATGGGTTCGCACTTCTTGCCATCGATGGTCTGATACAGCACACGGGGGGGAGAGACCTGGAACTCATAGCCCTCCCGGCGCATGGTCTCAATGAGGATGGACAGACTCATTTCGCCACGGCCCGCCACGTTGAAGGCGTCGGTGGCGCCATCCAGCTCCGTGACCCGCAGGGAGACATCCTTCAGGGTCTCACGGAACAGCCGCTCCCGCAGCTGGCGGGAGGTGACGAACTTGCCCTCACGCCCGGCATAGGGGGAGTCGTTGACGGAGAAGGTCATCTCCATGGTGGGAGCGGAGATCTTCACGAAGGGCAGAGGCTCCACACAGGAGGTGGCGCAGATGGTATCACCGATGGTGATATCGGGGATGCCGGACAGGGCGATGATGTTACCGGCGGTGGCCTCGGTGATGGGTTTCTTGCCCAGTCCCTCGAACTCGTACATGGAGACGGCCTTGGCCTTCTTGGCGGGGGCGTCGGGGTCGTGGTAGTTGCAGACGGCGATCTCCTGATTCTGCTTCAGCACACCACGCTCGATGCGTCCAATGGCGATGCGCCCCACGAACTCGTTATAGTCGATGGAGGACACCAGCATCTGGAAGGGCTGATCCAGATCCGCTTCCGGGGCGGGGATGTAGCTGAGGATGGTGTCGAACAGGGGCTTGAGATCCGTGCCGGGGACGTCGGGGGAGTAGGAGGCCACGCCCTGACGGGCCGAGCAGAACAGCATGGGGGAATCCAGCTGCTCCGGGGTGGCGTCCAGATCCAGCAGCAGCTCCAGTACCTCGTCGATGACCTCGTGGATGCGCTGGTCGGGGCGGTCGATCTTGTTGACCACCACGATGACCCGGTGGCCCAGCTCCAGCGCACGGCTCAGCACAAAGCGGGTCTGGGGCATGGGCCCCTCAGCGGCGTCCACCAGCAGGATAACGCCGTTGACCATTTTCAGGATGCGCTCCACCTCACCGCCGAAGTCGGCATGGCCCGGCGTGTCCACGATGTTGATCTTGGTGTCGCCGTACTGGATGGCGGTGTTCTTGGCCAGAATGGTGATGCCACGCTCACGCTCCAGATCGTTGGAGTCCATGACACGCTCCACCGTCTCCTGATTCTCCCGGTACACGCCACCCTGCTTGAGCATCTGGTCCACCAGCGTGGTCTTGCCGTGGTCCACGTGGGCGATGATGGCTACGTTTCTCAGTTTTTCGTTCTGCAAAGGAAAAACCCCTTTCTTTTCGTGGGTATAGTTTTACATCAACCTTAACAGTATATGCTCTTTTGGAGCCGGATGCAAGAGGTTTTTCACGCTTTCCGACATTTTTTGTCAGTCCAGCTTCCCTCTGGCGTGGAGGACGTCATCCTGTGTGAGGGTCATCAGGTCCTCCTTGGTGACGGTCTCCATGGCGGCCAGACGGTTATTCTGGGCCACCAGAATGTGCTCGAAGATGTTCCGCACGCCACGGGCGTTGCCGAAGGTTTCTGGGTCGCCGTTTTCCTCGGTGATGTAGTCCCGCACCAGCTCCTCCACGCCGTCCGACAACTGATAGCAGCCCTTTTTGCACTGCATCTTGAAGATATCCAGCATCTCATCGGAGGTGTAGTCCTCGAAGAGCAGGAAGCGGTTGAAGCGGGATTCCAGTCCGGGATTGGAGTGGATGAACCGATCCATCAGATCGGTGTAGCCCGCTACGATGACCACCAGATCGTCCCGGTGATCCTCCATGGCCTTGAGGATGGTGTCGATGGCCTCCTGACCGAAGTCGTTCTCGCTCTTACCGTTGAGGGCATAGGCCTCGTCGATGAACAGCACGCCGCCCAGCGCCTTCTGGATGACCTTTTGGGTCTTGATGGCGGTTTGGCCCACATACCCGGCCACCAGACCGCTGCGGTCCACCTCTACCAGCTGGCCCTTGGAGAGGATGTCCAGACTCCGGTAGATACGGGCCATCATCCGGGCCATCATGGTCTTGCCGGTGCCGGGGTTGCCGGTGAACACCATGTGCAGGGACATATCCGTGGTGGGCAGGTCGTGCTGGCGGCGAAGCTTGTAGACGGAGGCCATGTTGATGAGGTTGCGGACCTCCTCCTTGACGGTGGCAAGGCCGATGTAGCTGTCCAGCTCCGCCTGCAGGTCCTTCATGTCCTCCTTGGGCAGGGGCTCCACCACCTCCGTTTTCTCAGCCTTGGCGGCAGGCTGACCGCCGGCGGTCTTGCCATCGGACGGCTGGGCGGGCATTTTGCCGTCGGCGCTGCCCACAGGCTTCCCGCCGGAGGGCGGGGCGGAGGGGGACTTGGGAGACAGGACACCCTCGAAGGGAGTGCCCCAAAAATCGTCGCCCATGCTGCGGAGGTTGCGCTCCGTCATGGTGCGGATGACCTCCAGCTGCTGGAGGATGATCTCGTCTTTTTTATCCATTGTCGATTACTCCTTTGTCGAGAGTTTGATATGGGCCATGGCCCGGAACAGCAGAGAGGAGACGAAGCCCGTGAGGGTTCCCGTCAGCAGGGAGATGCCCAGCAGGAAGGGAAGGTAGCCCAGTACGGCGGTGTTGCCCAGCGTGATGAGGGCAGCCGCCATCTGGCCCAGGTTATGGCCGGCGGCGCCGCCGATGGAGACCCCGTAGATAGACAGGCATCTCAGGCGGCGCAGGAGGATCATCACCAGCATGGCGGTGAGGCCCCCCAGCAGGGAAAAGAGCATGGCGGAGGCGTTTCCGGCGAAGAGACCGCCCAGCAGGCACCGGGCCGTGAGGATGGCCAGCGCCGGGAGAGCGCCCAGCTGATACAGGGCGAACACGGTGACGATGTTGGCAAGGCCCAGCTTCACGCCGGGCAGGGGGATCAGCAGCGTCACGGGAAAGAGGTTTTCCAGCGTGCTGAGCCCCAGTGCCAGCGCTGTCAACACGGCGCACAGAGCCAGCTGTCGGGTGGAGATATGTTTCATGCGCCGCCCCCTATCCCAACACCACGTCGGCGTCCGATGTGCCGCCGGTGAGCTGGATGACCACCTGCTCCGGCAGGCAGACGATGCTCTGGCCGGAGCGGGTGATGCGGCCGGTGTGAACGCAGTCCTGCCCCGGACAGTCGCTGCGGGTAACGCAGACACCGCCGCTGTCCACCTGAATTTCCAGATGGTAGTCGCCGTCGATGGCGACGGTTTTTGTCTCGGCCAGGCCGGTGAGGCGGATGGTCTGGATCAAGGTGCCCCGGTGGGTGATGGTGACGGCCTGAGGTGCGCCGGTGCGGCGGCCATAGAAGCACAGGACCGTCACAATGGCCAGAGCTGCCACCAGCGCTGCCACCACGCCGTCCCAGAGGGTGGGGCGGAGCTTAGGGGTGGATGGATACGTATTCATAGCCGCTGCCCTCCGTGGGAGTGATTTTTTCGGAAAGACCGGGGGTGTACAGCACCTGTCCGGCGGTGGTGATCAGGATCATCTCGAAGCCGCCGTGGGTGCGCCAGAAGGCCTGCGCCCCAGCGCTGCCCATCACATAGAGAGCGGTGGAATAGGCGTCGGCCATGGTGCCGTTGTCACAGAGGATGGAGACGGACAGCAGGTCACTCTCCACGGGATAGCCGGTCTTGGGGTCCAGAATGTGCTGGTAGACCGTGCCGTCCGGGGCGGTGTAGTAGCGTTGATAGCCGCCGGAGGTGACGGCGAAGGAGTCCGTCAGGGCCACGGTGACGGCGTAGCCGTCGGAGCGGGGGTCCTGAATGGCCACCACCCACGGCTGTCCGTTGGGCTTGGAGCCGCAGACGTAGACATTGCCGCCGAGGCTGATGGTGCCGGAGGTAATGCCGTGCCGGGCGAAGATGGCAGCCACCCGGTCGGAGGCGTAGCCCTTGGCAATGCCGCCCAGATCGATGGCGCAGCCGTCGTCCAGTGTGGCGGTGTCTCCTGACAGGTGCAGATGCTCCGGCCCCACCAGCGGCAGCAGGGCATCGATCTCCTGCTGGGTGGGGACGTAGGGGCTGTCGGTGGTGATGCCCCATAGGGAGACCAGCGGGGCGATGGTGATATCGAAGGCGCCGTCGGTGGCGGCAGTATAGGTCTGGGCCTGAGCCAGCAGGGAGGCCGTTTCCTCGGAGACGGTGACGGCGCCGCCGGCGTTGATCTGAGAAATCTCGCTGGTGTCGATGGTGCGGGACAGGAGTCGCTCCAGACGGTTGATCTCCCGGCTGGCGTCCGTCAGGGCGGCTGCTGCGTTTTCGCCGTAGGCGGTGAGGTCCATCACCGTGTCCATGGCGAAAAGCTGGACGGACTCCGGCTGCTCTCCGCCGCAGGCGGTGAGGGACAGCACCATGCATAGGGCCAGCAGAAGGCAGAGCAGTCGTTTCATAGCTCCTGCCGCCCTTCCAGCGCACGGGTGAGAGTGGCGTCGTCAGCAAACTCCAGATGTCCGCCCACGGGGATGCCGTAGGCCAGACGGGTGACCTTCACGCCGAAGGGCTTCAGCAGCCGGGCCAGATACAGGGCCGTGGTCTCGCCCTCGGTGTCGGGGTTGGTGGCCATGATGACCTCCCGGATGCCGCCCTGCGCCACCCGGTCCACCAGCGGCTTGATCTGGAGGTCGTCGGGGCCCACATGGTTCATGGGGGACAGAACGCCATGGAGGACGTGGTAGCGGCCATGGAACTCTCTGGCCCGCTCCATGGCGATGACATCCCGTGGATCCGCCACCACGCACAGCAGACTTTCGTCCCGCTTGGGGTTGGCACAGATGGGGCAGGGGCCGCCGGCGGTGAGGTTGCGGCAGATGGGACAGAGGGTCACCTTCTGCTTGGCCTCCACGATGGCGTTGGCAAATTCCTGCGCCTGCTCCATGGGCAGATTCAGCACATGGAAGGCCAGACGCTGGGCGGACTTGGAGCCGATGCCCGGCAGACGGGCGAACTGCTCCACCAGTTTTTCAAGGGGCGCAGGGAAATATTCCATAATATAATGTCCTTTTCAGTGAAGATATTGCGTAAATGCAGAGGATCAGCCACGCAGCTCCCGGATGCGGGCGGGGATGTCCTCTGCCTTATAGACGGAGGAGCCGGCCACCAGCACATTGGCGCCGCTGGCGATGCAGAGCTTGCAGGTGGCGGGGTCCACGCCGCCGTCTACCTCCAGCTCGCAGGTGGGATTCATGGCGTCGATGTAGCGGCGGATCTCCTGCACCTTGGGCATCATGTCGGCCATGAACCTCTGGCCGCCGAAGCCCGGCTCCACGGTCATGACCAGGATCAGCTCCACCTCATTGATAAAGGGCAGCACGGCGGAGGCGGGGGTCTTGGGCTTTACCACCACACCGGCCTTCTTGCCCTTGGCGTGAATTTTGACGATAGCGGAGTGAATATTCTCCTCCGTGTCCGCCTCCACATGGCAGGTGATGAGGTCGCCGCCTGCATCGCAGAACTGCTCCACATACCGCACGGGACGGTCGATCATCAGGTGGACGTCCAGCGGCAGATCCGTCACCGGGCGGATGCACTTTACCACCGGGATGCCGATGGAGATATTGGGGACGAACAGGCCGTCCATGACGTCCACGTGGACATAGTCGGCGTCGGAGATACGCTGGATGTCACGGCCCAGATGGGCGAAGTCGGCGGAGAGGATGGAGGGGGCGATCTTGATCATGATGACTGTCCTTTCTGCGGAACCGCTGGCTCCGCTACGGCATAGGATACCATAAGCGGCGCAGGGCCGGGCGGGAGGGACGCCCCCGCCGCAGCCGCACCCACAGCGTCCGGCTGCCGCTTTTCAGATAGGGGGTCGGCGGAGCGTTCTGCCGGCCCCCGTTGTGCATAGCTCATATTCTATCATTATATCAATTTCCGTCATTGATTGCAACGCAGAAAACGGATTGTCCCGGAGAAATGAGGGAGAAAGGCGGGGCAATCATGACCAATCTGTAAATTCTGCACAAGAGGGCTTTACCTTTCCTCACTTTTCGGATAGAATAGCATCGTCAATTTCTGAGGACGTTATCTCTTCAGAGGAAAGAGGCAAGCGTATGAGTTTCTTCCAACGGGTCGGCAACGCTATGGCCCGGTTCATGTACGGCCGCAACGGCGGAGATCGGCTGGGACTGGTCACCATCTGGACGGCCATTGTCATCGATGTGGTGTGTCTGTTCATCAAGGAGTATCAGGTGCCGTACCTGATCCTGTCCACCCTGTCTACGGCCATGGTGCTGTGGGCGCTGTGGCGGATGTTCTCCCGGAATCTGGCCAAGCGCCGGGCGGAGAATGCGTGGTTCATGAGCAAGGTGTGCTGGCCGGTGAAGAATGCCTTCGGCCTGATCCGGACCCGGATGCGGGATCGGGAGCACAAGTACATTGCCTGCCCCAAGTGCCGGACGGTATGCCGGGTCCCCCGCGGGAAGGGACGCATCGTCATTACCTGTCCCAAGTGCCGGGAGGAGATCCATACCAAGAGCTGAATAGAAGCTGCTGCAAGGCCCGTTTCCTGTGAGGGAAACGGGCCTTCTGACGTGTTTGGGGGGCTTCGGCGGGTGGCGTTCTTCTTTTGTGTCTCCGACGGGTGCCTTTCTTTCAATAGCGAAAGAAAGGCACGAAAGAACGCCACTTGAAACCTAAGGTTTCAAGACTTCCTCTTTTGGCGTACAAGAGTTTCATCCTAAAACTTGCCGAAGCAGAGAATCGACGTATTTCTACTATCGCTGCCGCTGCATTGAAAAATTGAGGGAGTCTGCTGTTCTACCGTGGAATCCGCTCTCGGCGGTAGACCCACACGCCCCTTCGCCAGAGCGGGAGCGGCAGCGGGTCTGTTGCTAAGTCGATTCCCTTTACGGCCGATAACAAATGAAACTCTTGAGAGTAAAGGAAGTCCAGAAACCATTGGTTTCTGGCGGCTCTTTTGCCCACTTTTCCGGCTACTGGGAAAAGTGGGCTGTCGGAGACATAAATCGTAATAGCCACTACCGGCAGAAGATTACCCGTCGGAGACAAAAAGAAAGCCGTCTGTCGGATATAAAAAGGCAATGGAATACAGGTGAATTTCCGCAAAAGGGGGCGAACCAGACAAACGCCCGCTGCTCTGGCAAACCAGAGGAGCGGGTGTTTGTGGCTCACAGCACCTTGCTGAGAAAATCCTTCAGGCGGGGATCCTGGGGATGGTCAAAGAGGTCGGCGGGGGCGCCCTCCTCCAAAATTCGGCCGTCGGCCATGAACACCACCCGGCTGGCCACCTCACGGGCGAAGCCCATCTCGTGGGTCACCACCACCATGGTCATGCCGTCGGTGGCCAGCGAGCGCATGAGGTCCAGCACCTCACCCACCATCTCCGGATCCAGCGCAGAGGTGGGTTCGTCGAACAGCAGCACCTCCGGCTCCATGGCCAAGGAGCGGACGATGGCGATGCGCTGCTTCTGTCCGCCGGAGAGCATATTGGGGTATTCATCGGCCTTATCCGCCAGACCGATGCGCTCCAAGAGGGTCATGGCCTGCTGCCGGGCCTCCTGCGGCGTTTTCTTTTTCAGGGCCACCGGGGCCATAGTGATGTTTTGCAGCACGGTCTTATGGGGAAAGAGATTGAAGTGCTGGAACACCATACCCATTTTCTGACGGTGCAGGTCAATGTTCACGGATTTGTCCGCCAGATCCGCACCGTCGAAGTAGATGACGCCGGAGGTAGGCTGCTCCAGTAGGTTCAGGGAACGCAGAAGGGTGGATTTGCCGGAGCCGGAGGGGCCGATGATGGCCACCACCTCGCCCCGGTGGACCTCCAGATCGCAGTGATCCAGCGCCACCACGCCACGACGAAACTCCTTGGTCAGCTGCCGGACGGAGATGAGTGCGTTATTGCTTGTCGCCACGACGCATCCTCCTTTCGATGGCCTCGATGCCCTTGGAGGCCGGATAGTTGATGCAGAAATAGACCAGCGCCGCCAGCGTGTAGGGTGCCAGAGAGATACCGGTGGAGCCGGCGATGGTCTTGGCGGCGAACATCAGCTCCGCCATACCCAGGACAGAGCAGATGGAGGATTCCTTCACCATGGTGACCATCTCGTTGGCCAGCGCAGGCAGGACGTTCTTCACCGCCTGCGGCAGCACCACCAGACGCATACTCTGCCATTTGGAGAGGCCCAGAGAACGGGCGGCCTCCGCCTGTCCCTTATCCACGGCCAGAATACCGGCACGGAAAATTTCCGCCACATAGGCAGAACTATTCAGGGCCAGCGCCACCACGCCGGGGATGAAGCGGCTGATATCCACGAAGCCGAAGAGGGTCAGCCGGGGCAGGGAGATGGCGTAGAACAGGCCGTAGTAGATGATGGACAGCTGCACCAGCATGGGGGTGGAGCGGAACACGGCGATGTAGGCCCCGGAGAGCCAGCGCACCGGCTTTTTCCGGCTCAGGCGCATGAGGGCCAGCCCCAATGCCGGGAGAATGGCCAGCAGCACGGACACCACGGCCAGCAGCAGGGTGTACTCGATGCCACGGACGAAGGCGGTGCCGTATTTGGGCAGGAAGGAAAAGTTGAAGAAATCGGTGGGATCCATGTCGGTGAACAGGTCGCTCCACCACATGGGCGTCATCTCCTTTCAGATGGAAGAATACCCGGTGCTGCGCCCAGTGCGGAGCACTGGGCGCAGCGGGGAGGGTGCAGTTTCGGATCAGTTGGCTTCCACGGCCTTGGTGGCCAGATCGTTGGCGGCATCGATGAAGCTCTGGAGCTTATTCTCACTGTTGAGCTTGGCGATGGCGGCGTTGATGCCGGGCAGCAGACCCTTGGGATCGCCCTTGGCCACGGCCACGCAGTAGGCAGATGCCTCGCCCAGTTCGCTGGAGGCACCGGCAATGACCAGATCGGGGTTGGATTCGGCATACTGCTGGGCCACGCCGCCATCCACCACAATGGCGTCCACCTTGCCATAGGTCAGATCATTGATCAGATCCAGCACGGACTGGAGGGAGACGGCGTTGGCACCGGGCATGGAGTCGGCGATGATATCCAGCTTGGTGGTGGCAGCCTGTGCGCCCACGGACTTGCCGGCGAAATCGGCCAGCGTCTTGAACTGGTCGGCATTGTCAGCCTTCACCAGAATGGCCGGGGGGATATCGTTATAGTAGGGGTCGGAAAAGTCGGCGTTCTCCAGACGGTCGGGGGTGGCCTCCATGGCGGCCAGCACCATGTCGAAGTCGCCCTTGCCCAGAGAGGTCAGCAGGTACTCGAAGGCCATGTTCTCCACCTGAAGGGAAAGACCCATGTCGTCGGCAATGTACTGAGCCACGGACACGTCGATGCCGGCGTAGGTCAGTTCACCCTTGTCATCGGGATACATGAATTCGAAGGGGGCGTAGTCGGCACTGGTCCCCAGGATCAGGGTGGTTTTCTTGTCGTTGCTGTCGGGGTTCTTGTTGCCGCAGGCGGCCAGAGACAGGATCATGGCGGCGGCCATCAGAAGGGCCAATACTTTTTTCATCTCTCATACCTCACTTTGTATTCGTTGTGCCGCCTGTGCAGGCGGCCTTGTGGATGGAAGGCTCCGGGCGTTCCGGAGGATGTGGTTATGATACAACGGATATGAATAAAAGTCAAGTGCAAAATGAATAAAATTACAACAAAAACGAGAGAATCATGCAAACTGCTCGTTTCCGGAGTGAATATTGCAGAAGAAAGAAGCAAATTACACAAAAGAAATGCGGCGAAAATGAATAAAAATACGAATATACAAAGGGCGGAAGGAAAAGTAAGAGAGCCGCCCGCAGGCGGCTCTCTTAGGATGTCTCTATGTGACGCTTCAGGGGAGGATGCGTCCGGCCCCCAGATAGCAGGCAGCGTAGTAGCTTTCGGAAAGGGAGTTGACCTTCACACCGCCGGAGGAGCTGGCGTGGATGAACTGACCGCCGCCCAAATAGATGCCCACGTGGCTGATGCCGCCGAAGGTATCGAAAAACACCAGATCACCGGCCTGCCGCTCATCGGAGGAGACAGATGCGGCGGCGTAATACTGGTCGCTGGCCCCGTGGGACAGGGAGTAGCCGAACTTGGCGAACACAGCCATGGTGAAGCCGGAGCAGTCAGTACCGGAATAGCTGGAGCCGCCGTAGACATAGGGCGTTCCCAAATAGGTGTAGGCGTAGGCGATGAGCTCCTCCCGCACGGTGTTGGTGGCGGAGGTGCCCTCATAGTCGGCATAGTGGACCGGCTGGGCATACTCGGCGGGGATGTAGCCGGTGGACTGGCCGAAGGTGACCTGGTACCAGCCGTCCTGATAGTCATTGAGGCGGGCCACCTTGCCGCTGTCGATGGTGAGGGAGGTGGCGGTGTCGTTATCGGCAGCACTGCGAAGCCGAACGGCCTCGGTGAGCTGCACGCCGTCGTACTCGCTTAGCAGGCTCTGACGGGCGGCCTCCTTGGCGGCGGCGTCAGCGGCGGCTGCGGCGGTGTCCGCCTGCTTGCGGCGGGCGGCGTCCTCCTGGGCCTGACTGGTCTTGAGGGCCTCGGTGGGCAGCTGGGAGAGGGAGATGGTCTCCTCCTCCGGCAGGCCCAGCTCCAGCGCCAGAGCCAGACCCTCGCCGCTGGGCAGGACATTGCTGGAGCGGCTGGTGAGCCCGGCGGCATCCAGCGCCTCCACAGCGGCGCTGTACTGCACCTCCTGTTGTATGGTATCACGTTCATCGGCGCTGGCGATCCAGATGCTGGACACCAGCAGCGCAACGGCCAGATAGAGACAGGCAAATTTTCTGGACATATGCTTTTGCCATCCTTTCTGCGTTGGGTTTGGAAAACTACGGGAGATATCATACCACAACTCTATCAAAAAAGCTACACAAAAATTACAAATTGATAACAAAATTTTCAGAATGGTAAAAAACGCCCGGAAATTTTGGGCAGGATGCACAAGGCACTGTGACGGAAATGGGACATATCGATGGGAAAGTGTCGGGAAAAGCAAAGGGGAGCCTACGGCGGAAACGACCGTTGGCTCCCATATTCTGTGAAAAAGAGGCCCGGCGGCGGGCGAAAAGGTTACAAGAGACGGCGCTGTCCCTCAGACCTTGGCGGGCCAGCGGGCTATAAGACGGCCCAGCAGCACATCATAGACGAAGAACAGGGCGACGCCCATGGCGATGGTGGCGGCCAGCAGCCAGCGGCCGGTGGCGGCGAACTCCTCCACCACGGCGGGCAGGCAGAATACATAGAGGATCAGGGCGTACAGCGCCGCCATGGAGACGGCGGCCCACAGAAGCTTCAGCGTCAGGGAGAGAAGGCGGCTGCGGAGGGCGTCCAGTCGGGGCTTCAGCAGCGGATAGTAGCCGGTGAAGCAGAACAGCAGCGATACCTCCTTATCCGGGCACAGCAGCAGACCCAGCAGGGCGATGGCCCCATAGCAGCACCATGCGTACCGTGGGCGGGAGCGCACCGGCAGCAGGGCGATGGAGGCCAGAATGGGGCAGATATACAGGGCAAAGGGGACGATGCCCCCCAGACACAGCAGCACCACGCCCAAGGCGGTCAGTACGCCGCACAGGGCCAGCAGGCGGGTGGTTCCTTTCATGGCTTCACGTCCTTTCCCCTCTACTATAACATAGGAGCGGGCGGGGCTGCAACGGAGAAAAACGGGGGAGGTGTCCTAAAAGCTGGCGCTTCACTGCGGAAAATTTTTCCTGCGGCGCAAAAGCGGCGGCGTGACAGTCGTGCGGGACGATTGCCATGTCTGGCGGAATTTAACGCCGATGAAACCGGCGGCTGCGGCGCAAAGTAATGGTGTCGCCGGCGACGAAAACAAAAAACAAGAGGTGATCCGATGCATGAAACGCAAGCAAGGCGAGGCGTGCGGCGGGGCACTGCCGTACTGCTGGCGATGGTGCTGGCCCTGTCGTTGGGATGGCAGCGGACGTGGGCCGATGAGGGACGGCAGTTGATCCCCGTGGGCAAGGCTGTGGGCATCAAGCTGTTTGCCGACGGTGTACTGGTGGTATCCGTGTCGCCGGTGCAGGGAACGGAGGAGACTCGCTCCCCGGCCAAGGAGTGCGGCCTGAAAGAAGGAGATATCCTGCTGACCTTCAATGGTGAGAAGATCCGCTCCACAGAGCATTTACAGGCCATGCTGGCGGAAAACGGCGAAACGGCGGCGGAGCTGACGGTGCAGCGGGACGGGAAAACGCTGGAGGTGACGGCCAGTCCAGTGGTTTGCGAGGACGGCGGCATCCGGTTGGGTGCGTGGATCCGGGACAGCATGGCGGGTGTCGGCACGCTGACCTACTATGACCCCGCCACCGGTAGTTACGGCGCTCTGGGCCACGGTATCACGGATGTGGACACGGCGGAGCTGATGCCGCTGGCCAGCGGCTCTATTATGGAGACTATGGTGAAGGCGGTGAAGAAGGGCCAGCGGGGCGACCCCGGCGAGCTGAAGGGGGACTTTACCGTGCAGCGGGATGTAGGCACGGTGACGGTCAACAGCAACGAGGGCATCTTTGGCACGGTGGAGGATGCGGGTTTTATCTCCGGCGAGGCGGTATCGGTGGCAGAGCCGGAGGAGGTACACGCCGGGGAGGCGTCTATATTATGCACCATTTCCGGCAGCGATACCCGTGCCTATGAGGTGGAGATCCTGCGGGTGAACCCCCGAAGCCGGGACGGCCGGGATCTGCTGCTGCGGGTGACGGACCCGGAGCTGCTGGAGACCACTGGAGGAATCGTGCAGGGGATGAGCGGCAGCCCCATTTTGCAGGACGGACGGTTGGTGGGAGCTGTGACTCATGTGCTGGTGGCAAACCCGGCGGAGGGATACGGTATTTTCCTGGAGAATATGCTGACCACGGCGGGATAAGCGCCCTGTGAGACAGGAGGCCTGGAGCATCGGCTCCGGGCCTCCTGCGCCGGGTTTACCGGGATTTTCTCTGCGAAACGATTGACAGACGGGGCGGTGGGGCTTATATTGTACCGTAAAGGATCCATAGAAGCTAAGGCATAGCGGACAGAAAACACTCGATAGAAAGAGAAAAGGACGGGGAGAGCGATGAAATACGCATTTTGTGGTGGCAAGCTGCTGGACGGCACACGGGAGATGCAGCCCCGTGAGGGACTGGTGCTGCGGACCGACGGCGACCGCATTACGGACATCGTACCGGAGGGGACGGATCTGACGGGCTATGAGGTGGTGAACCTGAAGGGCGGCTATCTGATGCCGGGGCTCATCAATATGCACGTCCATCTGGCGGGCAGCGGCAAGCCTCAGAAAAAGCAGCGGGACAACGAGAAGCTGGTAAAGACCATCCTCTCCACGGGACTGACCCGGAAGGTGGCCTACGGCATGGTGGCGGGCTTTGCCAAGGAGGAGCTGTTCTCCGGCGTCACCACCATCCGCACGGTGGGCGGTCTGGCGGACTTCGACACCCGGCTGCGGGACGATATTCGGGCCGGACGGAGGGTGGGACCCCGCATCCTGGCGGCCAATGAGGGCATCTCCGTTCCCGGCGGCCACATGGCCGGGTCTGTGGCGGTGGCGGCCCACACCATCGACGAGGCACTGGCCCAGTTGGAGAAGGGACGGCAGCAGGGCGTGGATCTGGTGAAGCTGATGATCACCGGCGGTGTGCTGGACGCCAAGGAGAAGGGCGTGCCGGGCGAGCTGAAGATGCCGCCGGAGATGGTGAAGGTGGTGTGCGAGAGGGCGCATAAGATGGGCTACACCGTGGCGGCCCATGTGGAGTCACCGGAGGGCGTACGGGTGGCACTGGAGAACGGCGTGGATTCCATTGAGCACGGCGCCAAGCCCGATGCGGATATCCTGCGGCTGTTCCGGGAGCGGGGGGCGTTTTTGTGTACCACCATCTCCCCGGCCCTGCCCTATGCGCTGTTTGACCGGTCCGTCTCCAACGCCTCGGAGGTGGAGCGGTACAACGGCAACGTGGTGTTTGAGGGCATCATCGACTGCGCCAAGGCGGCGCTGGAGCAGGATATCCCGGTGGTGCTGGGCAACGACGTGGGCTGCCCGTGGATCACCCAGTACGACTTCTGGCGGGAGCTGTACTACTTCCACAAGTATGTGGGGGTGTCCAACGCCTTCGCTCTGTACACCGCCACCGGCCGCAGCGCCCAGATGGCGGGTATCGGTCAGGAGACCGGCACGCTGGAGCCGGGAAAGGCGGCGGACCTCATCGTTACGGCGGCGGATCCACTGGCCGACCTGCGGGCGCTGCGCCATGTAGAACTGGTCATGTCCCACGGGCAGTTGCACCGTGCGCCGCAGGTGAAGCACCGGAAGAACGTGGAGGCGGAGCTGGATCGGTTCCTGTAAGGGGAGATATCTGACAGACCGCCGAAAATTGAATGAAGCGTGAGTTACAATATCGCCCGGCATTGAAAGAACGCCGGGTGATATTTTTGTTGTATTTTTCATCGGATTTAACGGGTTTTTGATATGAGATGCGTTTTTGAGAGGATTTTTCGACACAATAATCTTGAAACTATCAGATAAACATCGCTTGACAAGGGCACACAGAGAAAAACAACTGAAAATGAGCTGCCAAGCCTTACACAATGCACCGCCTAACAGGACATAGGCGGTGTTTTTGTATGCAGACAGCGTTTTCTCTGTGTGCTGATATGGGCCAGCCGTGCGGCGTGGCCTAAATTCTTGTCAAGGAGGTTATTCGTGTCATGGCAGAAGAAAACAAGCATCCCCCTACCACGGAGGAACAGACCCCGCCTGAAATGCCGGGAAAAGCCCCGGAAAAGGAGCAGGCCGAGATCCCAGATGTGGGCGCCGGCCCCGCTCCGTCCGCAAAGGTGATCGACCTTTCCGCTGTGCGTTCCACGCCGGAAAAGGATGCTCCGACGGACATCCCCAAGGAGCCGGAAGCCCAGCCTGTTTCCGTCACCGAGTACAGCAAGCAGGAATGGAAAAAGCCCATGCCGGAGCCGGAGAAAACCAAGCCCAAACGGGGCCGCCCCGCAAAATCCGAAAAAGCTGCGCCTACCGAGCCGGGGGCCAAGAAAGAGGCACAGGCGGAAAAGCCCCGCCGTGGCCGCCCGTCCAAGGCGGAAAAAGTGGCCCCGGAGCAGACCAAGCCGCCCAAGGCTGGCAAAACCCATGCAGCCCCCGAGGAAAAGGCAGCACCTCCGGCCCCGGAAGTGCCGCCTACACCCCGCGACGCTACCCGCGCCGAAAAAGAGGAAATCGTCTATCTTGACCTTTCCGACCTGCACCCTTTCAAGGATCATCCTTTCGGTGTCCGTGACGATGCGGAAATGAAATCTCTGGTGGAGAGCGTCCGCAACGGCGGTGTCAACCAGCCCGCGCTGGTGCGTCCCCGTGAGGGCGGCGGCTATGAGATCATCGCGGGCCACCGCCGCCAGATGG
>OFMU01000152.1_pt1 | contig 52656 bp, 57 predicted proteins | sample 1541861 | NCBI WGS metagenome assembly OFMU01 (sample SAMN04209238, study PRJEB22552) | human gut metagenome | biome: gut; material: feces | host: Homo sapiens | place: USA: Oklahoma
TGTAAGCAGTAATTGTGCATTCGCCGTCAGCGACTGCCGTGACAAGCCCGTTTTCGTCTACCGTTGCAACGCCTTCGTCGCTGGAGGTATATGCCAGCTTTACCTCAGTCGCGTCTTCCGGCACAATTTTGGCGTTCAGTTCCTTTTCGTTCTCACCCTTGGTGTAGAGTTCCAAGGCGTCGGGAGCATCCACATCAGTCGGCAAGATAACGACTTTCACATGAGTCGTTGACGAAATGTTCGCATCCTTGATGGATGCGGTGATGTCAGCTTCACCTGCGCCAATAGCCGTAACCATGCCGTTTTCATCGACCGTCGCGACATCTTCGTTGGAAGAGGTCCACTCAAGAGTCAGCTTTTCGGCGGCTTCGGCGATTTTCTCTTCCGTAGCCTTGTCGTCAGCGCTGTACTCAATCTGTAACTGCTGCGTCTCTCCTTTTTCGATAACCACATCGGACGGCAACCCGATGGAGCTGATGTCCACGCCGCATCCAACCAGCGACAGTGCCATTGCTGCGGCAGCAATGACCATCGACATGATTTTCTTTTTCATATTCAATTTTCTCCTTCCCGGCGTCTGGTGCCGAGGCAACATAATTGTGATAGGTTCAGCCGACTCTATGCAGCTTTGGATTTCGTCATCGACGAGGCTGTGAGCCATTGGTCGCCTATCCTTCTGTACATCTGCATTATACCATAAATTTGTAATTTCTACAACCAAGGTTCGTAAAAGTTAACAGTTTAGTCATATAACAAGATGAACAGATTATCTTGCCTTAACTCCTTTCGCTGTATTTGTTGCACCTCCTATTGTATGCAGAATATGGTTGCCCGTCAAGCAACAAAATGGTTGCGGGGATGAGGATTTTTGAGCTAGGAGGATGGGCTATATAGGGCTATATAGGGACGGTTCCCACTTCTTCTTTTGCCACTCCCCTTCTTGCACAAAAATAAAAGCCCAGTGGTCAAATTGACCACCGAGCAGCATGAATTTGGCTATAAAAACAAAAATCGCCTCACTGAAATGAAGCGACTTTTAGGTCATAGTTTCCCTTTTTCGTCTTTATACCATACCAAGAACTATTATGGGAACTATGATATGTTAAGAGTGTACCCTTAACATACTTACATTGTATATGATATAGTTCCAAATGTCAATATAATTATTCTGCTAATTTGATACATTCTGTGGGAGTCTTCTCTTGTACTACAAGACGCCATTGGACACTACCGGAAGGTTGTACTGTCGTTCTGGAGGATTCCCTCTTTTGGTGGTGGGCTTTGTTGAGACCTACTCCCCCGACGAAAAAGAAGAGGTCCCGCCTCGATAGCAGGACCCAAAGCATGTTTTCGTTCGGTGCTCGCTTAGCACCTATCCGGTTTGAGGTTCACACGCACAACTCCTCCAGAGGCTCTTCACCACGGTGCGTGCCGGAACACAATGGTGTATCATCGCCTTTCAGCATCAGCTCTCTTGTCTTGTTGTAGCCACATTGCAAATAGTTGTCAATGCCACAGCTCACATTGGAGCTTGTGTAAGCCATTTTGCAGCGCTTATTTGCTTGATTTTCTCCAGCATATATGATTAAATCAGATACAGCGGTGAAAATATGCCATTTTTACTTCTCTCCTTTGTAACAAGGAATTAAGAAAGACTGTCTCCGCCACAATAAGTGGAAGCGGTCTTTTCTCTTTTATTTGCTTAATGAAGTTGATTTGTTATTCCCTTGAAGAACTCAGCGCTCCAGATGTCCAATTGGGACGTGTCTCTTATAAACGGCTTAACATCTTGTTTCGCCTGCTCATAATCAATAGTATCGAATTTGTCGCATAGCATCGAACGAAGAATTTTAATGTCAAAAGCATCCGTCTCCGTTAATACTTCACTTTGAATCAGTCGCCATTGCAGATGCTTCAGATTTACGCTCGCCCCTTTTGAGAGATAGAACACATAATCATACAAATCGCGCCCTTTTACGCGATTATGCCACGCACGACATAAAACCGCATGAATCTTTCCGGCAAAAAGAGACGGCATATCATACAGGTTGACTTCATAGGGAAATGGCGTTAGAGGGAATTCACGCTCAAATGTTGCGTAATCCGGCGGCATTGTGTCGATTTCAAACTTGATTTTGATAGTCTCGTTTTTTGTGATGCTGTTTGCTGCTGCCTCATCAGAGTAAAACAGCAGATAATGCTCTTTGGTATTTCCCTTCAGAAACGCAGAGCGAATAGCAGATTCTTTTGTCTTTTCCTTCTCGGTGATATCAACGTTCAGACCAAAAGAGCGAACTGTCTTTTCCAGTTCGGGAAAGAACGCTTTCAAATCAAAATCTGGATTTTTCGCCATCAAGGAGAAATCCAAATCTTCCGAAAACCTGTCCAGACCATAGAAAATACGTAGAGCAGTCCCACCATAGAATGCAGCTTCCTTAAAGAAACCGGCGCGGGACAGCCCATACAGAACAATTTCCTGCATAACTTCCTTCATCGCATTCTTTTGGTCGTACATATTTTTGCTGTCGTATTTTTTCAGCATCTGTTCGATTATTGTTGTCATGCAATTTTCTCCATTGTTTTAGTCAGCTTTTGGATATTCGTGCAATGATACTTGCTATTAAGAAATAGAATATCATCCATGTTCAACTTGCAGAACAACTCCCAGTCGATTCGCAAACCATCGAAAAGGAGTTCTTTTAGTTCTCTTTGGCTTGTTACAGGGGATTGAATATAGAGTTCGTCACACAATGCTTTTTCCGGACTTGCTATCTGGAAAGTATACCCATTCTCACTTACACATTCGATTCCATACGGATATGCTGCAGAAGGAACATCGCGATATGTGAATGTTCCAAATGGTGTCTTGAATTCCTTCTTCTTTTTCTTTTCAAAAGTGGCTGATGTGAAGTTATATACTGCTTCCGGAATCAATCCATGATATGACAACGCAAATTCAAAAGACAAATACGATGGAGAGCAAATAGTGTTTGCCAACCGGTATCCGGGAGTCGTAGGATTCGTTTCGTATAGTCCCTGTATAACAGGGATGCACTCCTTCTTCTTGACCATATGAGCCAACTTGTCTCGCGGGTTCTTGTAATTATTTAGCTCTTGGAGCATAATTGCGGTTGTTTTTATCATATTCTCACCACCTTATATGATTATATCAGATACCGTGGAGAAAATCAAGCAATTTTATAAGGTGTAATGGTGGAGACGCAAAGTGAAAGGGAGATGCTATTACGCACCTCCCTTCTTTTTATTCCTTGAGTGTTGTAGCTGCCGTACTGCTGTCCGTCTGCAGCAGTTCTGCTGCTCTTGAGATACTGGTTTCACCTTCTGTATAAGCTCTCAACACTATCTGCAGCAAGCGAGTCGGCAATTCTGCTTTTCGTTCGTCCACTATGATGTTTTGGATATTATTCTGCCACTTGCGGTTGATGATGCCTTCTTCCTTCGCGCGGCGAACCACACACTTCTCGAATACCCCGTATTTCTCAGCAATTATTCGGATTTCCTTGGCACACAGACTCTTGCGCTTCCGTCCCAGCTCCCGAATAATGTCTTCGCTTGGCAGTAAGAAATACTCCACAGCATTGTTGAGAATTCGCTCATTTATGTCCGAGAACAGCAGATACATAAGAACATGTGTCAGCTCTTCACGCTGACCATAACGGTCCAAGTCGCTACTGATTGCAACAATCGGGACCCCATTGGTCGTCATCGCGGCGAGGCTTGAAAAGCTCTTCGCAATTGCATTTCGTTTGATGATGGTGACAAACACGCCACTTCTCTCAAGAGTCTGAACAAGATTACCCACCGGTCCACTTGCAGGTAGGTGCAATGCTTCTCGTATATATGCTGCGATTTCTTCGAGGTCAGTTCCCATCGGAATTTTTTCCTTCGGCAGCCTGTTTTCATCCACTTCCGCATTGGCACACATGCAAGCATCGTGATACATCTGCACATTCAGTCGTACCTGTGACAGAATCGCATTTTTCTCGGCTTTAGTCAGTTTGTTGTTGTGAAATACAGTTTTGGCAATCTCGATGTCCTCTTTGTACGACATCAGCTTGCCAAGGGTAATACCAAGCGCCTCGCAGATTTTCTTGACCATTTCGACATTCGGATATTTTTTATCACTTTCAAAGTTTGAGACAGTCATTTTACTCACACCAATGGCATTTGCCAACCACTGCTGCGATACATCTTTTTGTTCTCTATAATATCTAATGCTTTTCCCAACACTCATAGCTGCGTCTCCTTTTGTTTACATTATACCATATTTGTGGTATTTTGTAAATGAAAAGAACACTTTTGCTATGTGGCAGTTTAAGCGTTTTCCGGCAACTTATCCAGATACCGAAGAACCTTATCAACACCCCGGCAACTAATGGCACTCATATTTTCTTTGTTGAGCCAACGATATAACCTGCCACGATTGATACCGGTATCTTTGCATACGCGGTATACGGTGACGTGCTTCTCCGCTAAAAGGGAGAGAACTTTCTTGCGCATCAGTCCCTTCATATAGTTATCTGCTTCCGCACTATCCCGTACAGCTACATAACTGGTCCAGACGCGCCGCAGCCGCTCCGGAAGGTTCTCATCCTGTTGCTCCAACTGCTCGATGGTCAGCGTGCTGCCATAAGTGTCACACAGGTGCTGAAGCTCCCCATTGGGCGTTTTCTCCAGAACGGAATACAGTAGCTTCAGTTTTCCATTGAACTTCGCATACAGGAGCAGCGGCTCACGCAACTTTGGGAAATCTTCGCATTCCGCAACAAGTTTCTTGATATTCGTCGTTCCAAATGAAAGGTCCCGCACATAGTCTTTCAAGAAATTCTCGAAACGCAGTTTTTGTTTCATATACATCACACCCTATAGTCTGTATCCCAGTCACCATATGTATTTGCTTGCGCCGGATAGGCACAGTATACACCGCTCGACCCGCCGGAAACGCATGTCATACTGCAGATGAAGCTTTCGCATTCTCTGCATCCGTAGGTTCTCATGCCTCCGTTAGCTTTTCCCTTTGGGCAAGGTGCAAGGAATCCTCTATGCCTATCCACTACGCGCAGGAACTGCTGTTGCAGCTCCTTTGCGAGCCGTTTCCGCATCATTTCGATAGTGGTACGGAAAAAATCAAGCATATCCATGTTGCCGCTCATATGAATTTCGTGGTCATCATCTACATCAAAGTATTTGTATGTCGGTTTCCAACTCATGTGGTCAACATGTGACCAGTTGACACGGCGAATTGCGTATTCAGGCTTGTCTTCACCGGTTTCAATTGTGCCGAAATAAAAGCAGATACTGACCCAAGCATTGATACTGTCCTGCTGCGGCACCGGTCCGAAGCGCAGGACTGACAGCGGGCGCTCCCAATAGAGATGGAAGTAGTCCGGCAATCCGTCTTTGCCAATAGTAGGTACAATGCCTTTGTCTGAGACATCGAACACCCACGCCACTTTGTAACCGAGGGTATTATAGAATGTATTCCGCTCTCTGAATTCTTGCGGCGTAATAGGACTGTGCTGAAATTCCACTACGACGCCGTCCTTGAAGACATCTGCGCGATGAATCTCACCATTGTGTTTCATCACGACTTCTCGGCACTCAATGGGGAATTGTTCCTGCATAGTCTTGTGCCAGTCGCTCATATCGTAATGCCAGTGGTCTGGGCAAGCGCCTGCTTCATGTGCGAAATGGTGTGCGTTGACTTCCCCTGCCCGCAGAATCAGCTTCCCGCTGCATACCGGACAGAAATAATCTGTCTGCTTATTTGCTTCGTCTGCCCAAATGAGCGTTCCTTCGGTGTCTCGTGCAACAAACATTGTTATTTCTCCTTTGTATCTGTTATTTCTCTTGATTTTGCGTTATGCCTTATGTTTGTGCCAGAAAACCCGGTATTTCCCGTTCACCACGCCTTCCGACACATAGTCTGACAAAGTATATCCCCACATCCTGCAAGCCTCCTCTGCCGCTTCGTAGCCCCGCAAGCCGAAGCCTTCCGTGAAATGCCCTGCCTTGCAGCGGTAGAAGCCGCATTTGCGGAGCATCAAGGGGTCTTCGTACGCCGCAATGTCGTTGCTCGCATATTTTACATACAGCATCTCTTTTGAGAACAGAAAACTCAGAGCCGCCATGATAGGAGACGGTGTATGGTCCTTCGTATTGAACTCGATATGTACATGATGTTCGCCATCTACATTGACCTTTACCGCTTCCGGTTCTTCAACGCTATCCGACATGACTTGCCATCCGTAGAAATGGAAGTCGTCTAAGAAATACTCACGCTTGTACCTTCCGAGATATTCGAGGTATATGTTCAGCTCTTTCTCTGCTTCCTCATCCAATTTTTGTTGGCTGCAAATGATTTTACCGTTTCCATTGCGGAATCCGGCATCGACCATTTCGTTTTTGTTTGGCTCTGCTACCGATAACATTCCTTTTCGGTCTGAAAGGGCTTGAAAGCCCTGCTCTACCTCCTCTTGCTTGAGGTGTTCGTTGGCGAACCAATACGGGTGGAAGTAGTTCTTCATCATCTCCGTAAGTCCATCCGGCTTGTAGTTGCGCGGGTCTGTACCGAAGCGTTTGATTGTCGCGTAAGCCAGAAGTTCCGACCTCGATTCGTTGACCTTTGGGTCGTCGGATAACTGCAGAATTTTCTTGAATGAGAACGGATTCTCTCCGTCCCGTATCGTATTCAAGAAACTGTTTACTTTTGCGTCTGAGCTGAAACATATGGTAAGAACATTCTTTGTTCTGCTTTGCATGAAAGCATCCTCCTCTATTTACGCATCGCCTAAAAGCCGCACAGACGATGCAAATTGCTGATACTTTCATTGTATTCGATTCGCAAGATGTTACAAATGAACCTTTTGCAGGCAAACAAATTCACGGTCACTTTGGCTGTTCTTCCAGAGCGACAGGAGCCTTGCCGCAGCCGCTCCCGTGAGCCCTATGTGCTGTTTCTATATGTGGGGATGTAGTTACATGCTTTGCGTTCAGAACGGTTCTTACTGCTTCTCTGTTGGTAGTCTTGTTAAAAGAAAAGAGCCTCCTCAAATTGAGGAAGCTCTTCGCTTTTGCTGATTATTCGGTAGGTGCTGGTGCTGCGTTTGTGGAATTGTCCACGGTCGTCTCACCGGCGAGTTCTGTTCTGTACAGTTGGGCGGCATTTGCATCCACGGTGGAAACGTCGAAGCCGTTACCATTGAGGAAGTCGTAGGCATCAATGACAATCTGCTTCAAAGCGTTTACATCGTCGGATGTAATCAGAGGATTTTCTTCCTGCAGCATCCCGCTGTATTGAGCGTATTTGCTGCGGAATTCAGAGACCTGAGGCGAATAGCTGTCGTTCATGCTAATCATCGGATTGTTGTTCATCACATAGAGCAACGAATCCAGCGTTTCAATCACCTGCGACAGTTCTTTTTTCTGGTTCCGGTAATTGTAGACGGTTACGATGGCTTTCTCTATCTGCAATACGGGATTCTGAATTTCCTCGTATTCCTGTTTCATCTCATCGGTGACAGGAATGTTGCCAACATCAAGAACCTCGTCCCATGTGACGCCGCTTGATGTCAGCTCATGGGTCAAATCGGTGGTCTCCTTGCCTTCTTCAATATCGATGTCGTGCTTTTCACAAAGCTCACTGAAGATGTCGGGCTCCGGTGTGGCAGTAGGTACGGGCGTTGCCGTTGCGGAAGCAGTTCCCTGCTTTCCGTCATTCTGCGCCGTGTTGTCAGATGATGCGGAAGCCGCATCGCCTTCCTGTGCCGTCTCCCCGGTAGACGCCTCCGCAGAAACTGCGGAGTTTGCCGTGCTGTTGGTTTTGTTGTCTTTGTCGGCTTTACCCGCACAACCTGCGAGTATGCCGCAAAGCATTACGGCAGCGAGACTCGCCGCCAATGCCTTACGCTGCATAATTCCTTATGCCCCCTTGCTCAGTTTCTCGTGGATACGAGTCGCGAAAGTCGTTGCGATTTCCTTTTCCTTGTCGGCTTCGAACATCTCAACATCCTGCGCCTGATTGTCCTTGCAATCATACACAAAGTAGTGTGCGTCGTCACGGATAAGGCAAACAGCGCCTTCCTTGTACTCTTCGATGGCGTACACATTTTCCGGAATGTTGCCGCGCTTCATCAGAGAAATCATTGCCTGCTCGAACTTCGTCAGTTCTACGGGTTCTTCGTCCACAACAGCCTCGGTATGCTCTTCCTCGGATTCGGGCTCTGCAGCAGGAAGCTCCTCACTAACAGGGCCATTGCTCTCTTCGGACGCGGCAGGCTCTTCCTGCACTTCTTCTGTAGGAGCTGCTTCGGGCTGCTGCTCTTCCTCAACAGGCTTGTCGCACTGCTCAGAAATGTATCCCTGCTCAGGCTCTTCGTTCTGCTCAGCTTCCGGCTCTTTGACAACGCCGTTCATCACGTTGGCAATGTCATCGAGCGTTTCATTGGAAACACTGTCATTGACCATGGCGGTAACAATCGGACTGATGGGCTCATGCTCTGTGGTGTCGTCCATGGCAGGCTCTTTTACTTCCTGCGGTGCAGGCATTTCCTCTGCAGCCTTCGGCTTTTCGGCAGGTTCGTGAACTTCTTCATCCTGTGCCTTTTCAGCTACGCTTGCTTTTTCATCGCCGTGGCGGTTATGCTGCTCACTGTCGTCCTTGCGATATACCGTCTTGGCAGCTACGCTTCCGACCAGCTCTTTGTTGTGGCTGTTGGCAGTTGCGCACTTGACCATCGCAATCAAAGACAGAACTGCACATACCGCGAGTGCAACCGTGATTGCCATGACAATGATGTCAGAAGTGACATCCGTAAAGCCGAGACTGAACAGGATGCCGTTCTGGAACAGAAGCAGCACAGCCAGCATGCCGAGCGAAACGATAAGACTGAGCGCAGTCAGGGCAGTGGGTGCTTTCGAAAAAGCCTTTTTGTTAGAGTTACTCATTTTTCTCTCACTCCATGATGTGATAATGGTTGTACCGCGCAGATGGTTTTCTTTGCGGTGTTGATGATATCCTTTTTTAGGATACCCCTATTATACCACACAATTTGCAATTAGTCAATCACGAATACGCGAAGGAGCGGTATTTTCAGCAAATATTTACCTTTGTCGAGTGAAGTTTGAGCAACAATCCATTAGATGTACAGCTCAGGCGTTTACTCGGTGACGGAAGCTGCCTCAGCAGTTTCGACTGTTGCATCCTCCGACGTAGCCTCTTCGATTTCAGTGCTCTCGGACGCGACGGTTGAGGTTGTCGTGGAAGAAGGAGTCTCATCCTTCTTGCCGCAACCGGCAAGCATCACCATTGCGGCGGCTGCAACTGCCACCGCCATCAGCATTTTCTTGTTTTTCATTTTGTGTTCTCCTTTGTGTTTGGGTTTCAGTGCAACCCTCATGGCATTTGCCGCAAAGAAAAAGGCGAGCCGCCCGACGAATCAGGCAGCCCGCCAGCGGGCAGGTACTGCGGCCTTGTACCGGTCCGAAGTTTAAGTATATGCAACTCGCACAACAGTGCAAGCACTTTTTTGTTAGGGATACACAATTCCACTCGGCAGCTTTATACCAATGACATTGTCCAATGGGATGAATGCCAAAGCATCATCTATTGTAATGAACATGCCGCTGGATGGGTTTAAGCACAAGTACCCATTGCGAAGGTAGAAACCGTCTTGTTGAATTAACTGATAATCTTGTAGGTCCCTAAATCTATAGGAAGCAATGCTTGTTGCCTCCCCTTCTGCAGTTTTGTACTTGACAACGAGTTTGGTCCCGGCAGTATTTGCTGCCAGCTCAATCAACTTTTTGAGCCGCACATATTTCGGAATTTTCTCGATTTTATCGCGGCAAAGGCGCTTTACCGCCTCGTTTTCCAAAACTGCTTCACGAGGGTCTTTGGCTACTTTGGTGTTGTCGTGACCATTTGAGTATCGGCGCATCTGCAGGACTGGTTCAATCCAGTTGTCGGGGTCGGCGAGCCAATAGCCGGAGGTTTCGTCATTGTTAAGACCAGAACAGGCAATGTAGGAGTCAATCAAATCCATGCGAAAACCGTTTGTATAATAGTTCGCAGCAAGAAGAGTCAGTTCTTTCTTCTCTTTTTCCGAATGACTTGCCAAGAACCTCAAGGTCTCAATTTCTGTAACCGGGTATTTTTCTCGGATGTACTTATTCAGACTCTCTCTGATGTTCTTATCAAAATCTCTGGGAAAGTCTTTTGCCTGGAATCCGCAGAATTTTAGGAACTTTGTTTCTTCAGTATCCCCGTTGTGTGGATAGATATACTTGTTATCCACGATGAAGCCGATGAGAGACAGTTCTTCACGGTAGTGGCTCAAGTCCGCTTCGCTCTGCCCCGGCTCTACCGCCGTCATCATGTTGTAAAGGAGTTCGACCTTGTGCTTTTTCTGTAGCATCGGCTTGCGCAAGAATTCGGCATATGCCGTGTAATCGTCGAATTTCATAGGGAAAACACCGGCAATATAGCTTTGTTCTGAGTTTCCTATAAACTCTTTAAGCGTGCCTCTTGTAAGTTTGTTCACGCTTTTCCTCCGTACAGTGCCGCTACAATATCGACCGCTTCATCCATTGAGCGGCAGGTATAGCTCATAGCTTTGCCGTTGCCGACCAGCATGTTGCCGCTGCGCCAATAGGCCTTGGAGTCGGTGGTGTAGATGATGTTGTCCTCTACACGAAGCTCTACGCCGTTTTTGGTCATCACGTTTTTCATGTGAGTCTCTCCCTCTGTTATTTATTGTTTCTCATTGTATGCGAATCGCAAGTTTTAGCAACGAAACCTTATGCTTGGATGCGCACGCCATCTGCGGCAAACATATGTTCGAGAATCCTTGTCGTTTCGGTTTCTCGACCCTTGATGCCGCCGTATTTTAGTAGAACGATAGTCAATGCCTCTTTGATGTCTGCTACTCCGCGTTGGCACACACCATCATCGCGTATCAGCTTATTATCTTGTAGCCAATATGATGTGTTATCTGAGGTAAATATCGTGTTGCCGTTGATTTTCAGTATAACTCCCGAACCAGACTCTAATTTAATAACTTCCACCCAAATGTCCCCTTTTATGTTTTGTTGAGCAGGTATTTGCCAGCATACGCTGTTGCCCGCCGCTCGCCCCGTGGAGGCTCCTGCCGTGAGCGGCTGCGCGGGAGACCCGCGCATTTCAGTTACATCTCTGCGTTAAACAAGTTGCGGAGTTTGTAGGTAATGTCTTCGCTGTTACCAACAATGGATGCTGCTTCGTTGATAGAAGCGAGTTCCGAAAGGCTATTCGCTGCATAGTTGTAGCTGATGGTATAGATAGGAATGTTCATGCCTGCAATGATGCTTTTTGTGTCGGAGAACTTATAGCCGGTATTGCTGTCACCATCCGTCAAAACAAAGATGATTGGCGTGCAATTCGCGCCGAGTTCCTGAGACTTTTTATAGATACGGTCCATTGCAACGCAAAGGCCGTTGTACATGGCTGTGTTGCCGTTGGCATCGAGGGAGTTCACGGCACCCTTGTACAGAGTTTTCTGGGAAAGGGAAAATTTATCAATTGGCAGATATTCGCGGACGCTTGAATCAAAGCCAATGATGCCGATGTAGTTGTCGTCGTTAATATATTGAATTGTGTTAATCATCGCGGTTTTTAATGCGTTGATTGGTTCACCACGCATTGAGCCGGAGGTATCAACAACAAATTCTGCAACGATGGGAATTCCGGAGTCTTTCTCTTCTTTCCAAATGCCCTGAGCCTGCGCAATGATGCTGCCGTCATATTCCTTGCCTGTGTAAGCATAATCGTCCATAGCGTTAAAGCCGTCTTTCGTTGCAACGGCTTTGTTTTGCTCGCAAAAAGAGATAAATGCAGCGATGACCTCTTTCTTTTCGGCCGAGATATTGCCAACCGAATAAAGCGGATTATCGTGGCGTACACCAAACGGAATGAACTCGTAGTTTCTTTGTAAGGTTGGGTCGATTTGGTAAGATTGATACTCCATGACCAGTCCATCTACAACACCCTTGTCAGCAGACTGGACCATCTGCTGTGTAGTAAAGGATACCAGCGGAACATTTGCTTGGAATTTCTGGAAGTTCTCGACTGCTACTGCATCCACGATATTGTCGCTGTCGCTGCTTGCCAAAGCTGCAAGCAGGAAATTAAGGCCCGTGGCACTTGTATAGGGGTTAGAATAGCCCATCATCATTTTCCCGTCGATGGTTGCATTCAGAACAGTATTCACAGATGCTTCGCCATAATCTGCTCGCAGCATATCCCCTGTTTTCTTAGATACGAGAATACCTGCCACATTACCAACCAAACGGTCGGTTTCCACGGTAAGTTCTACGCCTTCATTCTCGACAAGTTTGCCGAAAAGCGTATTAGAAGGCGTATAGCACTCAGGCTGATATTTTCCTGTTGAAATATACTCAGCAGCCGTGCCGGAAGGAATAGAACGCAACGAAACGCTCATGGTTTTATCATCAGTGGTTTTATTATGCTGATTGTTGAACTTCTTCGCCATCTCTGTCAGGAAAGAGTCAGAGCCAGATTCCGCCGCTTTTTCGCCGGACGAAAAAATTTCAATATTGACCTCCCCTGTCCCCTCTACTACAAACGGGTAGGAAGACTCGATGTCGGGCAGCTCATCTTTTGCATCCAAGAACTCGGAGACATCCAGCTGCTGCGGTGCGACGGTCACTTCCTGTACACCGATTCGTTTCATCTTACCACTCAAGTCGGCGTACGCTTGTTCGGTTGTCATTGTGCTTGTGCTAACGCTTGAGTCGCGCAGCACCGTCTGAGAGAACACCCCCAGAACGACACCCACGATTGCGATGGTCGCTACCACCGGGAAAATACTTCTTCTCGCCATGTCAATTTCCTCCATTTAATGTATCATATCGTTTCATAGCCTCACGGCTAATTTCTTCGTCTTGTTTAATATCTTCCTCCGTTTTACTGATAACGGTATCGAGCTTTGTCATAGCAAGAACGACATCAGTATCCCACGGATTTTGTGCCGAGCGCTGATTCAGTGCATATGCAAGAGAATCGAGACGCAGAATGAGCCGTTCGTTATCGTGAACCACTTTATTGACTGTGTTTACAATACCATCATAGATTTCCTTTTTCTTTTTAGCTTCTTCTTTATCTCCAAACGAAATGGAACCACGGCAGAAAGCGTTATACTCGGTTTCATCGAACATGGAGGCTGAACGAATAGCGTCATCTAAGCGGTCATAGAAGATTCGCTCTGCAGATGCCAGCAGTGTTAAGCATTTTGCCTGCTCGCCTGATGTTTTACTATCCTGCGTCATACTGTATGCGGTAGCCATTTTTGAACCGAAGCGGCGAATTTGGTATAGCATCTGGTCTGCTTGTTCAGAAAAGACACTTTTTGTTTTCACGATTGCTTTGATTCTGTCCGCATACTGTTCTTCCTTGTTTGCCGGTTGTTCTACCGTCGTTTTGTTCTGCGCTTCTCGTTTCTTTGAAATCTTGCGATATGCGATATAGGCGCACAGGAGCAGGAATAAAACCGGCGTGCCATACTTTGCCAGCAATACGAAAAACAGCGATGTTCCGTGCATATACTCGATGGCATAATAAGTTTTGATATACGCCTCTACCATATAAACGATAGCTGCTGCTATAATAAGTAGGCTCACACTGAGCATTAAATCCACCTCGTTACTTTTTATTTTGTATGTTTCACTTCTGTATTTATGTGCATAGTGTGAAAATGTCGCAGCCCGTGCGGCTGCGTGGAGAAGAACCTCTACCAATTATGGTAGGGGCTCTTTTTCCTTTTTCGGTGCGGTTTTTATCATATCCTGATAATACATACGAGTCATGACCTCTACTGTTGTCATACCCCTGTATCCAGCCTCGATTGCTTGTACTACGATGTCATATTTGTCATCTACAAAGAGGACCTCACGCGGTTGGAGCTTACGACTTTCTGCGATTAGACGCATCGTCTGTATCTTACGGCTCGGCGAGCTCGTTCCAACAACATCTGAAATCAGACCCGGATAATACTTGTCGAGCCATTGCTTTTTGGGTGGCAGCATAATACTGTCTGCCACCCAAGTGATGCACAGCTTATCGATATTTTTCGCATCTTCTTCGACGAACTGCTTTATTAGCGGATTTGCGACTCCCAAGTTCTCGTACACGCGGTATCCGCTGCCAGGAAGAATAGCTTCCTCGCTCAAAATTGCTCGCATAATTTTGTCATCATCGCCAAAGCGATTGGCTGCGTAATGAACAAAAAGCGTATCGTCATAATCAAAGAAGATGAGTTTTATGCCACACGGAATAATGCTTTCAGGAATAACCATGTTTTTCCTTCACCCAACCTTGCTATATCCACGGTCAGCTAACCATTTGTGGATGTCGTTGGTGATGTTGGTTGTATCAATAACTTCCCTCGTAATGCTTCCGTCTTGACTTTTGCGATAGATGATTTTTCGTTTTTGTACCTTACCGATTGTTGTTCCGCTAGGATTTGGTCCGGCGTCTCCAAGACCTATCATTTCACCGTATTCGTAGTCAAGTTCGCGATAGGTGAAGTCATCTTGCACGAAAATCATTTTTTTGAAAGTTTCACTTTGTGACGGTCTTAATCCGTCCCACTTGGCGATAAAATCAATTCTATCTCCCTGCACTTTTATTGCTTGTATCGAAGCAGGAATATCTTTTTCAGAAGCAGCTTCCTGTAGGAGTTGCTCTTTTGTCAGCTTGCTTTCGGATGTGGGATAGTTGACTATTTCATTGCCCTTGGGTACTGAAAAATCCAAGAGACCAAATTTACCGAAAGCTGTAACGGCAGCACCGATAAACATCAGAAAAATACCGACAAATTCCAGACAAATTGCCGTTAACAGAAATTCGTTTTGAATAAAGCCGTCTTTTGTATAGCCTACTATTGCGGCTGCAATAGGGACTACTGCAAGCACAAGTCCGATTACCAGCAAGATATTTCCGATTATCGAGCATACAATGCTCGTGCCTTTGCTCGGCGGATTATTCTTAATCGTACTCATGTACTTTACCCTTCCGTTTTGATACCGCTCAGGCACAACGGTGCTTCACCACAGCCAACATAGCCGTCAACAACACTGCCTGCATCGACATGGGAAATGTACGATTCATCTGCATCCGGGAAAACACAAATGGAAGTCACGGAAGTTTCTTGCGGCGTTTCTTTGCCATCGAATTGGTCGTAGCACTCTGCTGCGAGCGTATAACCATCGCAGTTCCAGACCAACCAATAACTCTTGGCTTCTCCTACATCCTCGTATGTGGCAGCTTTCAATTCATCAAAAGATGCAAATGCTTTACCGCCAAAAGAGGTTGTTTTCCAGTACAGCCCGGAGGGATTGCCAAAATGGTCATAGAGGGCTTCGAATTTCTCTTGCGCGTTGCTATCGTATGCCGGGAACCAGTCGAAATCATAGACGTTGATGCGGCTGTAGTACAGACCCTTATCGAACGCATCGCCAAAAGTCATGTTTCCCTCTTTGGCAATATCCTCGTTCAGCATCATGGCATATGAGCCATCGGTAGCGTATGAGCCGATTTGATAGTAGTTGCCTTCTTCTCCCGTAACGCAATAGTCTTGAATGTCGCGGTCTATCTCTTCTTCGGCATCATACTCTTCGCTGGTTCCTTTGATACTGTATCCTTCGTCTTCTCGATTGAGAGCCATGTATCCATTGATGGGGAGAGTCTTCAGCTCTTCCACTGATACGGTTACGCCGTTGAAATTAGGTGCTCCATCCAAAGAGAGGTTCTTTGTCCAGTCAGCATCGTTCAGCGGGTTCTCACCGAAAGGAATACCACTGTTCGGGTCTGTCGTAACTGCAGGAGTCACTGTTCCTTCTGCCCACTCTGGGAGATGGTCAAGTAGCGACCAATTCTCCCCTGCCGGTGTCGTCTCTGTGCTTGAAGACGAAGTCGTGCTGCTCTGGGCTTGGCTTGTGCTATTCTTGGGCGTATTGTTCTGTTCTGAAGAGTTGCTCTTTTGGCGTGTAGCACAGCCGGTCAGAATCATTGTTGCTGCAGCGATGACAGCAATAGCGTGAATTTTAGCTTTCATAGCTTTCCCCTTTTTATAAAAATTGTTCGAGTGTTTTCATCATCGTTTCACTGCCAATCGGCGCGGTGCGGATGATGACTGATATTTGCATGGTCTTTGTAATTGTGAAGTACAGTACCGCAATCCCTACGAGCATGAAAATCGGCACAAGTCGTCCCAGTGTTATCGGATGGTCTTCCTCTGAAAAGAACGCTTTCTTGGGATTTCCATTCGGAATGTAGATTGCCCTTCCTTGAGACTTTTCGTGCTCTTTGCACTTCTTTTTATATGTTTTACCGTTATACTCGTACTCGTATGTGACGATATACCGATGCGGTTCTTCTATGTCGTCTCGGCGGTTCTTGCTGATGTGTTCTATTTTTACAGGCTTTGCCGTAACGATGTGTCCTTCCCTCTTTGCTTCCTCAATCTCTTCTTCCACAGTCTTGAACCATTGTGGATGTGTTGCGACTGGGTTGCCAAAGACGATGAGAACTATCAGCGTGGAAATTGCAAGAATGGTAATGTTCATAAAAATCACTCCTATTTTTAATTATCTGCAATTCGCACGATTCAGCAACAAAATCTCGACAAACAGAAAAAGGCAGCCACCCGAAATGGATGACTGCCGTTGTTTCCTGTTATTTGTTGTGGTTTTTGCCCTTAATTTGCATGCGCTTGATAGCTTCCTTTGCCAGCTCTGAGCGTTCGCATTCCGATGCTGCGAAAGTGATTTGCGTGCAGACCTTGCTGCCCTTCATTGCGTTGGCTGCGTAAGTCAATCCGTTTGTCCGGCTATCCAATAACGGGTTATCCACCTGATTTGGGTCGCCGGTCAGAATGATTTTGGTCCCTTCGCCCGCACGGCTGATGATGCCGAATGCCTGTAGCGGAGTCATATTCTGCGCCTCATCAATAATCATGTATCTGTCACGGATACTGCGCCCACGCATGTATTCCATAGCTTGCGCTTCGATTTTCCCGGAGTCGAACAGATATTGTGCATAGGAGTTGGGTGCGACGATTTTGTCTTCTGCTTCTTCCTGTGCAGAGAACTTGCTCTTTTTACCCTTGCCGCTCGGTTTTGCTTCATCCCCACATTTCACAGCGGTCAACTGGTCAAGATTGTCGAGGATGGGACGAATCAGTGGGTTGATTTTCTCTGCCTCACTTCCCTTGAGGAACCCGACTGTTTCGTCAAATTTGATATTTGGGCGAACAACAAGTACGCTGCGGTATTTCGGGTCATCGCCAAGTGTCTGCTCCAAGCCGCAAGCAAGAGAAAGGAAGGTTTTTGCTGTACCAGCGTCACCCATCAGAATCGTCAGCGAGGAGGATTGCAGCGAATCCATCAAGGCGTGGATAGCCATTTTCTGACCGAGGTTTTTTGGCCTGACACCATATGGATACATTTTATCCATGTTGAGCCTTACGAGCTTTTTGCCCTTCGCTTGATATACGCCGATAGTAGAATCGTCTGCTCTCTTTACGGTGACGAACTCATTTTCTACCAGCGACTCGTCCGTTTCCACGGCGGATACAGGAATTTCATTGGGAATACCACTTGCATCGATTTCTGTATCATAACAATGCGCGGTTGTTCTGCCAAGGTAAGGCGTATCGGTCATTACGCTGTCTGAGCGATATACCTCCGCCTTAAATCCAGATTCTTCCATGCGAATCCGCGTGGCAATACTGTTGGAAACAACAATAATTTCCGACTCCTTCGGACAATGTCTCATGCAGCTATAAGCAGATTCAAGAAGCGTTTCATTACTGGAATCGTCAACGAAGAACATACCTCCGTTCTCCAACGGTACACCGCACCGTAGGTTACCCTTCTCTCGGAGAGTTTCAATAATCGACAGCGCTTCTTGCGCGTTGCGGCTGCTCTCACCTTGGCTCTTTTTAATCGCGTCAAGGTCACGAATCACATTGAACGGGACCACAATGGTGTGCTCGTCAAAGGCAAAGACCGCATATGGCGAGTAGAGCAGGACGCTCTTATCGATGATGAACACCTTTTGGGGTGCAGGCAAAGTCTTCGCGTCGTCCGTAAGCTTGCCGTTGACACCGTAGTATGGCTGGGGCTGTGAACCAGAATAAATGTTAGGCATTGGTTATACCTCCTTTTATCTTATCTTACACAGCTCGCACGAATCCGCAACTCACAGATACGGCAACGGCTCTCCGTCTGGCAGTCGCTCATACTCTTGCAGGTCGCTCACAGAGGTTTCCTCCAGACCAGTCTTACCGTCCTCGAAGCAGAGTGTATACACATACGCCCTTTGGTCCTTTTCTCCCAGCACTTCTGCCGGAAGCTTTTTGTTTTCTACCATCTCGGACAGTTGCTTTTCTGAGATTTGGTACACCACCCATCGCTCAAAGTAGCGAAACTCCGGGCAATGGCATAGATATAGTTGTCCATCACCATCTTTGCAGACACATAGTAGTGGCAGGCAGTCGTATTCAAGGAAAATCTGCTCAATGGTCAGTTTCTTGCCGAATCTGGCAGAAAAGTCTGTTTCCTCCAAAAAGATTTCTTTGTCCTTCATCTTGCACCCGCCTTTACCGTCAACACATAAGCAACAGCCCCGAGCAGAATCACCACCACAAGCAGAATCGAACAGACAAGCACCATGGTATACGAGATTTTCTTGACTTTTCTTAACAAATGAATTGTGTCTGTCAAATCTTCGATTTCGTTTTCCATCGCTGCAAACTTGTTTCGCTCCTCTTCGATTAGCTCTATTGTTTCTAAAGCATACCCAACATTGAACTCTTCGTCTGACTTTGGCTTGTTTTTGGATTTTGCCTTGAGTCGTTTCAGTTCTTTGTCGTACCATTTTTTGCTTTTCTTTTTGAGAATTGATTTTTTGGTGCTGCGTTCTATTGTTTTCTCTTGCAGTAGTTTATTCGACATCTCGTAACTGACCACTGATGCAACGCAAAGCACCACTACGATGATAAGTATAATTACCATGTGTCACCTCACGAGAAGTCCGGAGTCTCGATATCATTGTCATTTCCTGTATCCACCTCAAGGTGGAGCTGCTCAAACGGCAGCGTAAGATAGTCGTACAATGACTCAGCCGTCGGCATGTCGTAGCGCATCCGGCGACCGTCCTTAAAGTCGTACCAGATACATTTGCGAACTTGCTCATAAAGCCACCACTGGATGGTGCCTGCCTTATCATCCAATTCCTCTTCGAGCAATCGAATCAGCGCTGACAAATACAGGTTGTCTGCATCAAAAACCACCGATGAATCGCAGATTTTGTTGAGGGCAACATCGAATTCGTGCATTTTTGCGTCTTGTGTCTGAATATCTGCGATGGTCTTGCAAAAAAGTTCTTTCGAAATCATAAATCATTCTCCTAAAAAGAAAAGCCTCATCCAAAATGGGTGAGGCTTTTTGTCGTTGTTACGCGAAAAAGTGACCGAAGCAGTATCATGTATCTGCCTGCGATAACCATGTACATTGCCACGCCAAGCTCGCCGGAAAGCAAGTGGCATATCCTTACACATTGGAAAAATGTCGCAAACCACCACTCAAAATCTCGGAAAAATGTTGCAGGTCTCGGAAAGACCTTGATTTGTGTTGTTTTAGTAGCGGTAGAATCTCGGAATGATTTTGTCTCCCTGCTTGTCCATAATCATCGCAGCAAAGGTATCCATCTTGGCGGGCGTGAACTCTGCGGTGTATTCGAGCGTACCACCAGACTCCTCCGCAATGTCGTTCATCGTCTGCAGGAACTTTACGAACTCCGGAATCTGTTCAGGTTTCAGCGTGACGCCGGTGCAAATGGTGATGCAATCTTCATCAACATCGGCAACCTCATCGCCCTCTTCCCTTCCGAAGACGCTACGAACCGAGGCAATTGCTTCCTGCATCTTGTCGACCTGCTTGACGGTGAAGGTATCCCCGGCATCCAGCTCCATATCGAAGGTGTAGCAGAACCATGCGTCGATATCCTTGACTTCTTCCTCCGGTACATAGTCCGGGTTGTCGCATAGTTGCTTGCCGTCAAAGTAGAGCATCACCACATTGCTTTCCACATCGTAGTATTCCAAGCCGTGATACCGTACTGCCTCACAGCCGAATTCCTGCAGCGTATCCATCCAGAACGCCGAACCGTAGAAATTCTTATTACTGAAGTAGTGAATCATATCATAGGACAAGAACACTTCGACATCCGCGTCCAGAATGATTTGCTCGATGGCTTTATGAACAGTTTCTGTGCGCTGCCAATCCTTATCCAGACCGGAAAGACCCACGCCGCCAGTCTTGTCGGAGACATTCAGAACAGATTCTCCGTCAATCCTGATGGTCAGTTCGTGCAGCGTCATGGACTCAATGCTTGCAGAGTCCAGAAACTGCTGTAGATAGTGGGCAAGGCAACTGCGAAGCGCGTCCGCGTCGCCATTGTCTTTCTTGATGTTGATGCGTTCGATTGCTACTAATTCAGTGCTCATGGTGTTTCTCCTTTATTACTCATGGTCATGATGGCATTCTGGACAATAGTGGTCGTGCTCCAAAGGCGCCGGGCCGGGTGCAGCGCCGCGCTCACCGATGATTTCCGAAGTACGGATACCGTTTGCTTTGCGGCATTCCTCCACTGTCTTGGACAGCAGTTCCTTGACCTCACGAGGCTTCTTGACGTGACGGATGTCAAGCTCCGGGGTCATAGAGTCCATAGAGCAGAGGTGAATCGTTCCGACTTTGCCGATACGCTCCAAAAAGCTCTGGCTCAACGCCAGGTCTCGAACCCGATAAAGCTGAATCTCATCTTCCCGCAAGTTAAAGAAGCCTTTCTGGATAATGAGCTTCGTCTCTGTCAGTGTGTATTTCGTGAACGAAATCGGAAGTGCGAAGATGGTATGGCGCTTGCGGTCGGTCCAGAGAATCTTCTCTTCCTTCATATCCACGCCAAATTCGCCGTTTTTAAGTTCCGCCATTGTTGTTCTCCTTTCACACAATGTGGATTGGCAGCTTGATTTCTGCCTCATTGTTCTTTAGAGACTTCTGAGTTTTCTCATACTCCGCGATTTTCTCAGTCAATTCTTCTTTACTCATAGCTTTGATTTCCGCCGGGATAACGCAGCGGTCATCTACAACATAGTCTGCTGAGGTATCCGCCTTACTCTCGCTCTGGATAGTTGCTCCTTGGCTTACAGCCTCCTCAATGTGCAGGCGCTGGTTGATGGTGTCTGCGCTGAACTTCTGCGATGTGAACACGGGCTTCACGGTTTGTCCTTGCTGCTTAACGAAGTGTTCGAGAACTTTCCAAGAGGTTTCGTCATCCTGTTTCTCGTAGAAATACGGGTCAAGGTTCAGGAACAGCCAAGTAGTCGTGTTCTCTCTGCCGGTCATGTAGCCGAGCAGTGCATCGCTGATGGCAAGCACACCTCTGTGCCATGTCCCCATCGTGCGGCTTACGTCGTACACGATAAGCTGAGGTTGTCTGTTCATCGGCATATCGACCTCAATGATATGCGTGTCTATCGGCCAGCCGCCGGAGAGCTTATACTGGTGCATGACCATCGGGATGCGCCCCGGCACAATGCGGTCATGGTCCAGAACGAAGTCGGCATATTCCCCTGTCACATCAATGACGATGATGCGGTCTTGCGTTGTCCGCAGCAGCCTTGCCACTTTCTTTTTGCACCAGAGCGTCTTTCCGTGTCCGGTATCCGCAGATACCAGTGTGTAGTATTTAGTTTTAATGATATTAGGTTCAACCATTTTATTCCTTGATGTACTCTGCACAGAGTTTCAGTTCGTATTCAGCGTATTTCGGGTCGCCAGTTGCATTGACGAGGAACTCTCGCAGTTGTTCCTGCAGCTTTTCTTCAGTCAGCGTGGCGAGATTTTCGTTGTACTTTTCTGGCGGCCACATAACACCACAGAAAATCATCGCGTCGAGATTGTAGTCGCAGGCACTGAAGAAAGTGTTGTGAGGATAGCCGTAGCACTTCTCAAACACGAAGTCCAGAGCGTTTGCACAAAGATTGTAGGCGTGTTCATCATAGTTGAGCTCGCCATAGTAGTCTCCACTAAGAGCCCAAAGGTTTTTAGGAACTACCGCCAGCTTTTTTACTACCGGCCAACTATCATAATCGGCGAATTTTGCCTTGCCGTATTCCCCTTTTCCAAAGGCGATGGCTTCTTCTTTCGACGGCACATATTTTGCAAGGAAGTCTTCGTTGTATTTGATTTTCCGAGCTTCTCCCATGAAGATGCCTTTGCCGAAATGGTCAACATGATACCATCCCATAGCATACCGCCTTACTGCACTTTGCCGACATGCTTGTAGCCGCGATTTGCGAGCCAGCGATGGATGGTTCTCGTCAAATCTTCTTTATTGAACTCATAGCGGCGGGTAATGCCATCATCATTCAAGTGATAGCCAATCTTTTGTTCTTTCACAAGCCCAATCTGCGGTTCAGAGCCATCATCCTTATCGAGATACTCTAATTCGCTGTAAGTACCATCGTTACCTATGTGGATTAGTCTCCGATATGTCTGACAGTCGATAAAGTCGTCTACTTCATCATCCGGCAGATAGTTCTCCATCTCAAGAGAGAACTCAATCCAGTCACCGTCCACTTCCGTTCTCATTCGAGAATCGGGATTCTCATTCATGGCTTCTGCCGCACGAAAGAGTTTTCGCCGAGACATCCGGTTCTTACTCACCGGATATTTCTTTTCAAACTTCTTGTTCTTTGCCTTGAACAGCAGCGGCAGGATAAAGACCGCGTAGAGAATCAGTCCAATGCCGAAGATAACCAGAAGAAATGCGAGCAAGCCAATAATAAAGCACACCGGTTTTTGAATGCCCGTTATGTCATCCAATGAAGACGGCAGCAGCTTCAAGAAAATTTGTCCGCCAATAATTGGCAGCAAGCCTTTTGCGAAGGTCAGCTTTGCAATACCATCTTCGCTCAGCAGCCATCGGTATTTCTTACGCTGTTTCTCGTTCAGTACCATTATCGTCTTCCTTTCTCTTTGTTGATGTCAACAGGGCAATGCCGCTCACGGCAGACAGGACAGCTAAGATGCCGCTTATTACTGCGCCAATGGCTTCGCCCGCCGGGGTTCTGCTGTTTATGCTCAAATAGTACGGACAGATATTCTGCCCTACCGTCGCGAGCTTAAAGTCTTCGAGATGTTCTGTCGGGATAGGCAGAATGTTGCCTTTGATGGGCGCGTTATTGATGTAGTACATATCCTTTTTATCGGCATCAAATTCTGCTGCGATAACATACACATCGCCATTTTTCGCGTAGACTTCAAGTGGATAAAAGGCTGTCACATAGTCTCCGGACGGTTCCTCCCCTGCGGCTTGGTGCCGTTCCCACATTGAGCTTCCACTCAAAATCTTATAGTCACCTGAATCCATTTCAACCGGTTTCTTTATATAGTTGTCGATTTCTGTTGTCGTAATGGTGGTGAGGTCTGTTATTTCTTCTTGCTGCAACGACAAAATAGGAACGACAGCGAACAGCGCTGCCATCGCAAACAGCAGGATTGCCTGTGCAATGATTTTTGGTTTATTTTGCATTTTTTTGTCTCCCGTATGGTTTTCTGCCCTCACTCAGATTTGACGGAGTCTACAGACTGCTGTGTCGTCCGGCATATAAGCCGTTTCCGTATGCTTTATTGACGGCCTTTTTGAGTCCTTCCGGGAACTCCTGCTCCTCTATTTCGTTCTTTCTGAATGCTTCCGCAAACGCTTTGTATAAGTCATATGTTTCTTTTGCAGGATTGAACGGTGCGGTTCTGTAATATTCTGTTATGAACCATTTCTTACCGTCGATACTGGTCAGATAAAATCTGGTATTTGGAATCGGAATACTTCCCATCATAATTATTCACACATCAACCATTCGTTTAATTCATGGAGAATTTCATCCCCATCCCGAAAGCCACCGGACCCGTGATATTGGTTCTGTTCCCGCTCATCCTCCAACGTTTTTACCGTGGCGAGTAGCTTATCTTCTCTGCCTTCTGCTTCGCCCTTGGCAAAAGCCGCTTTCTCAGCTTCGTCAATGCGCTGGTATCTGCTCTTTCGCTCTTTCTCGATGTAGAGTAACCCGTTAGCTACTGCATCGAGAAACGTTTGTATCTCTGACTCCGGAATTGGTTCCTTATCGTCCTTATCTCTGGACATGCTGCAATAACCGTCATCGTCGTAATGGATAAAATAGGGGGAGTTCGGAACCTGTTGTACTCGCATAGCGATATCCTACCTTCCGTTCTGAAAGACGATTCGCCGGGAGTGTTTCCCGTTGCCCGCTGCTCGCCGCGTGGAGGCTGTCTTTGTTGAGCTGCAACAGCCCCTCAAGGGGCTGCCATGGTTACTTTTTGCTTTTATCAAACGGATTTTCTTTATCCGCAGATTTATGTTTCTCCGCCGCCGCGCGGTGCGCATCCAAAATTTCCTTCTCATCCACATAATCCGGACGGAAGTGGAGCATATCCTTCCCCGTCTCCGGGTCAGTGCCCGGCACGACCCAGCCGCCTGCGGTGCGTCGAGGTTCACGAGAAGAGTCTGCGTTCTCCACTCCGTCGATATGGATATTGCGGTCGGTCTTTGCCTGAATGCTGTTGGCTCGGACAATTTCGCCCATGTCGATGCCGGTTGCTTCCTTCACCGTCTGCATCGTTTGTGCCATGAGCACCGGAACATTGCCGGAAACACCGGATACGCCGGAGGCGTCACCGCCAATGATAGATACTTTGTCGATGCTGGACAGAGGCTGAGCCACGCTTTTGGCGATGTCAGGCAGGACCTTGATAAGCATTTCGGCGACAGCCGCATCATTATACTGCTTGTAGGCTTCGGCTTTCTGCTTCATAGCTTCAGCTTCGGCAATACCTTTCTGACGGATTGCTTCCGCCTCGGCTTTACCGACAAGCTCGATGCCTTCTGCTTCCTGCTGCTTAGCAAACTTCTGCGCTTCAGCTGCACGCTCTGCCTCGTACTTCTTTGCTTCCGCCTCTTTCTGGCGACGGTAGAGGTCGGCATCTGCCTGCTTGCGAACTTCCGCATCGAGTTTTCGCTGCTGAACTTCGGCTTCCTGCGCAGCAAGGTCTACCATTTTCTTCTGCTTGGCAATCTCGGCATCAGCTTCTGCTTCTTTGATTTCCTTGGCGCGGAGGTTCGTCTGAATTTGACCGGCAGCGTTTGCATCCGCAGCAGCCTTATCCGCCTCTGCCTGCAACCGTGCTTTGGCGAGCTTGAGCTCGTTGTTACGCTGGGCGATAGCCGTCTGTGCTTCGACTTCCTTAGCATTTGCCGCCATCTCCGCGTCAGCCTTAGCACACGCCACATCGCGGGCTGCCTGCGCACGGGCAATTTCGGCCTGTTTTTTCACGAGCTCTTCCTGCTCGATACCAATGGCTTCGATAACACCGTGGTTATGACCTTGCCCGTCAATAGCATCGCGGATGTCCTGCACATTGAAGGTTACGACCTCAAGACCCATTTTCGCAAGGTCCGGGCGAGCGTTCTCAATGACGCTCAGCGCCATCTGCTTGCGGTTCGTCAAAATCTGGTCAACGGTCATGTCAGAGACAATCTCGCGCAGGTTTCCCTGCAGAACATCGTTGACTTTATCGTTGATGCCCTGCTCGTTCATTCCAAGGAAATTCGAGATAGCTGCCTGCTGGCGGGACATGATGTACGCTTTCGCATCCTTCAGACCAGACGCCTTGACTTCCTCGTCCAGAACAGTAGAGTTTTCACTGTAGACTTGAATCGTGACAACAGAATCAATCCAGAGCGATACGCCGTTCTGGGTTTTAACGCCTGTCTCCGGAGTCTTGACATCGATTTTCAGAAGGCGCATGTTCAGTCTGTCTGCACGCTGCAGTACCGGGAGCACAAATGTTCCTTTGCCACAAACGACTTTCGGTCTGGCAAGACCAAAACCCGTTACTACGATTGCCTCCGTCGGAGGGGCTTTCTTGTAGCAGAGAAAGCCAAAGAGGATGAGCAGTACGATGACTACTCCAATGATGAGCGCCATGATGTCTCCTTTCACTTCCAAGTGTGGTTACTCTTCCGTTGCCGCAACATAATCGTCAATCCAGTTATCCACATCGAGAATGTCTGAATTGACAAGTTCAATGTAGTCGCCTTTTTGCATAGCGGCAGCATTGATTTGGTCGAGTCCCCTTGCTGTGAGTGTACGGGGACCGTCTCCATACTCCTCGGTGTATCCGAGGCCATCGGACTCGTCACACGCTTCCTGTAACTGCGTCTGCGCGTCCTCTTTGCAAGAATCACTGATGTAGCGGTTCAAGGCGAACTTCACAGCCTCCTCCGGTGCATGTTCGTCATCCCTACTGCAGTAGTACAGTGCCAGCAGGTAGGCAGCCATATAGGATGTTGCAACTTTCATAGGGGGGGTCTCCTTTCAATGCAAAGAAAAAAGCTGCGGAGGCGGAAGCGACCACAGCTTTCTGTATGGGGTGCGTCGGTACAGGACATCGCCGACGCAAGAGGGAGTACAAGCGGGCAAACATGTCGTGAGGCATCGGGCTCAGCAGGAAGAGGCTTGACCCGCTATGGCCCTATTCCGCTTGTACAATTCCAATTTTACGCAATTCGCACGAACGTGCAAGTTGTTTTTACACAATTTCCGCATGAATGAAGAGGAATTCTTGCCGCAATTTCTTAAACAAAGAAATCCCGCCGCTCTATGGGGAAGAGCAGCGGGAAATCCAAAAAAGAAAGGATGAGGAAAAATAGAAAGGTGTTTAATTCATGCAGCCGTTTGACTGCGAACTAAAACGATGGCAATGCCATTGCGGAGCGGCATTGCTAACCGCTACGAGCGGCTCGAAGATATTGGTATTTACTCTGCCCCGGTATACAAGGCTGCCATCGGCAGCACCGTCGAGTCTTTAACTGTTATCTTCTATTACAGATTATACCATATATTGTAGTAAAATGCAAGCATTTTTTAAAAAATATAGCATATCTTGTGTTTTACACTATTTTTGTTGTTTGAGCATTTTTGTTGAATTTATTTTCAGTGAAAATTCTTTCAACGTTTTTGCTGCTTCGTTGATGGTGATGTGGTTGCTAGTGACTATGCTTGCTTTACTTTTGTTTTCCTTAGCTTTTCTTAGTATATTCTTAGCTGATGAGGACGCGCACATAGCCATGTTTATATTGTGCATATTTTTGACAGATTTGCGAATCGTTGCTAGTGCCTACACTTGGCATGTACTACTCTTTATTTCTTTCTAAGCTCTGCTCTTAACGGATGGCGCACATAGCCATATTTTTATTGTGCAAGAAATTGACAAATCTGCGAAAAACGAAATTGACCATCTAGGCTATACTTTTTTTCCCCCCCCCCGCCAAAAGCGCCCATCTGGAGCAGCTACGCTTCCACCGATGAGTTTAACTTTTTGTCTGCTTTTTCTGTAACTCGATTCCCAAAAGTGTCCGTTTTTCTATAGCTTTGGGATATGAATTCAACTTATTTCCCAATTTCGATTTTTGTGGTTTTGAGGAATAGTCGATATTCAGTAGTGCCTTGATTGAATCATTGAAGCTGTCGCAGATAGCGTGGATACTGCGATACTGTCCCGTGAATCGCTTGCACTGTTCGTGCGTGATGATGGGGTGGTCATGCTCTATGCGGTCGACTCTCACATCCACGGTGTTCTTGTTATTGCACAAATGGTCTGGGTGACCTTCCAGAACATAGGGACCGTATATTACTGTCCCATAAGCGTATATACCGCTTTCTTGACTTAGATGCCAGTTGCCAAGATGGAGGAGAACGACATCATCGAGGTGCATATCTCTCGCGGCAGGAAGCTGTACTACTTGTCCTGCAGTTTGTATCTGTTCGAACAGCGGCATTTCTTTAGACCGAAGTGGCAGAATGTATATTGTCGTCATTGTTCAGCATCCACAGTTTCAACGCGATTCTCCTGCGGGTAGATAGTGCAGGTTCCTTTTGCCAAAATGTCACCCCCGTAGAACTTATCGATAGTTACCGGCATTATGATTTCTTTGATGGCGTTTACATCTTTTCCGCTTGCTTTGCAGTCATCTTTGAATTCGTACCAATGGAGGTCAGAATACACAATAGAGTTTGCATCTACCTTTTCACCCCACATCGGGTCATACTCCTCTCCGTCAATACTCCCCTTCTCTGCTCCGAAGGTGATAGGCTCATCCAGCTTGTTGACAAGGAACATTTTTGCTGTGTAGCCAAAAATGTTATTCGGGTCAAATCCGCAGATTGCCATTGTGAAGGCATCGGTATTGTACAGAACCATATCGGTCGGCTGAAGCTCATGGACAAAGTTTTGTGCTTCAAAATCGTCTGTCGGATAAATTGTGAGGTATTCGTTGAGTGGGTCCGGATAATCCGAATCAAAGTCGTTGATATAAGAGGACAGGTAGATGTCTACCTTGGTGACGTCTTCTGGCTTTAACCCATACAGTCTGAGCCCGGCAGAGTCCCATGAAGCAACTTCTTCGACCGTTTCCCCCGGCTTCGTGAAGATATGCCAGTTAGGGTCTGCAGGGATACCGTTGAGATATGCTGCATCAATAGATGCATTGAGTTCTACTTGGCTCTTGTTTTTGTAGCTTAGCTTCCAGTAGTATCCACCATCGGTATCGTGTCCTACCGCAAGCAGCTTGACCGTACAGTCATCATTGTTCGCCAGCGTCTTCTCATAGAAGTTCTCATCATAAATGATGGTCGGCTCCGGTGTAGGTGTCGGTAAATCTAAGCCTTCTGTAGTGCCGGAATAAACTGTTTCGTACTGATTTCCATCCGAGTCGGTATGAATCGTTGGCTCTTGTGTCGCGGCAGGGGCGGTAGATTCTGCTTTTCCGCAGGCGGCGAGCAGCATCACCGTAATAATGGATACTGCTATCAAGGCTGCTTTTTTCATGGTTGCTTCTCCTCAAAATGTGTTTTTTCTAAATTGTACATTTTCTCACACCAAAATGCAAATGGATGTTGTTGTATTGCGGGCTTTCGGCGTGTTGCACAATGTGTATTTTTGTGAATTGGGCAGGATGCTGTATCATTTTAATGAACATTTCAGGCAGTCACTTTCGCTTTGTGACATTTTGTGGTATAATTATTATAAACGAAACAATAGAGGTGTTGTCATGGTGTTGCCAGGTATGCTTGAGCTCACGGAGAAACAAACGCAGCTACTCGTAAGTATCATCGAGGAAAAGCAAAGTTGTGCTTGTGAAGTATCGAACAGTATGCACACGGTCTGGATTACTTCCGATGATGGTGAGAACGAACTGCGTGTTGCCTTCCTTGGACGCTTTGCATTGGTCATCTCGCGTGTTGGCTTTGAGAACAAGCGGCGTGGTACAATGACAGCGCTTCTTTCTGTTCTAAAAGAAATCTGTGAGAGCTATGGCGTGCATCGAATCATCATGCAGTCTGTGCTGACGAAGGAGATGGAAGCGTTTTGCCGCAAGTCCGGATTCACACCCGACCAAAATTCCACAATGGAAGTTGACGGGGTGCTGATTGGGGATTATTTTTTGGACTTCTAACTTTTCCTACAAAAAAAGCACCCAAAGCGGTTGCTCTGAGCACTGTGTATGGTGGATTAAGCAAAAACCCTCTTGACGTTTTCCACCAAAGTCACTATAATAAATATAGAGGGTTGAAGCTCTTAATAAGCGGACACCTCGGTTAGAATCCAACAAGCCGATACATCGTGTGAAAATGCACCAGCTCATGAGACTACCTAAGTGGCATTAGGTAGTCTCACTTCTTTTTACCGCCAAAATAAATGGCAACAAAAACGCCGAACCATGTACCAATGCAACCAATGATTGCAACGACAACATTCACGTCCATGCTATCACCTCCGACAAAGATTGCCGGAAGGCGAAAAAGTGTATGACCTCCTGTCTGCCTTCCGGCTCTGGGAGGTGACCGCCTAAGCGCTTGTAGCGGAACTTCAACTCTCTGGGAATATTATATCATACTTTGTCATATCGGTGCAACCGCTTCTAGTGCCATTTTTACTACTTTCAAAAGCTGAATTATTTTTGTTTTTCGAAAGCCACCGTCGCTGTCCTTTATTGGGTAGCGGCATTTTGTGTGTTGACCAGTTCTTTTCCCGTCTCAACGATTCTTTTGTTGCATAAATTGTTAATTTTTAATATGAAACCATTGACGATACTTGCGAGTTGTCTATAATAGAATTAACGGCAAATGTATTATATTTTTGAAAGTTGGTGTTTTCAATGGCAAGAGCAAATCGTCCTTACCATTTGACTCCCGCCGAGGAGTCTGTTATGACTGTTTTTTGGAATAGCAAGAAGGCTATGCCGCAGGCAGATGTCATCAAGAAAGCCGAGGAGAACGGTATCCGCAACTGGAAAGAGCGGTCTATCTTCTCGATTATCAACAACTTGCTGGCTAAAGGCTTGATTCAGGCTGATGGCTTCGTCCGCGCAGGCAAGACCTATGCCCGTACTTTCTCTGCAACGATGAGTCGCCCGGAGTATTACGCCAAGATGGTGGCGCATACCCTCAATGACAAAGAGCTTGTTGTGTTTAAGCGGGCACTGAAGGCAGAAGTGAATGCTGCTGATGCAGAGGCTGCTTCTGGTGTCGAGGAAGCTACCGAAAGTGCTCCGGCTGAGGAGGCTTAACCTACTGGGGTATAAGCCTTTTGCTTACTAGCTGTTAAATTTATACGCCATAGTGGTGGACTTCTAACATGGGTCTGCTGCTGTGGCGTTTTCTTTTGCTTCTTTTTACGTTTTTTCTAAATTGTGTATATCCTGTAAACAATCGCCCAACACGAATGACTTAAACGCAAATTTATGGTATAATGTATTTGTAAGTTAAAAGTGGTTGGAGGGTGATTCCGATGCAGTAAAATAGGCAATAGCAATGTGGTTAGCGATAGCGAAAGCATCCAGAAGACATAGCATGGTGAAAATATAGGCAGACCCGCTGTTATAGGGGCAACCCCGCGCGGGAAGCATCTGCAGCATTCGAGGGTCCGTGCCTAGAGACTCCCCACAGTCTATAACCGTGGGATTGTGCAACACGTAATACGCGTTGTCACTCCTTATATTAAGGAGTTTATAAGATTGAAATTCATCATCGGAAGCAATCCTGCTCTGGCAACGCTTCAGCTCGCAAACAGAGCCATACGCTCGGCGTACTTATTGAGTAGTTCGCCGAGCGTTATTTCTTTTGGAATGTTGGTGTTTGCCATATCTTTTTTCTCTCAGTTCTGTGTATACAGGTTTTAATTTGTAAAGGCATCTCTGTTTTCCCAGTGTCCACCGGTAGAGTATGCCCAACTAATGTCACCATTTTCTTCTTGGCGCACAATATGTGCCCAAATGGTCCAGCCGTCTCTGAGGCGAACCATTTTCGCTTTGTTGCTTTCGCATTCTTCGCAACGATAGTCTGCACCGTTAACATTATGGTACACTTGTCCTACAATCGGTGTTATTACTGTTTTCTCCATTCTTGTTTTTCTCCGTTTCTACTTGTTACCGCTTTATGGTTTGTGTTTAATGTGCCGAATCGGTACTCCCATCTCATCCTGCTTCTTTTTCTGAAGAAGGTCTGAGAACAGTATTAGCTTGCAGGAATGTGCAGGTTGTGGACTATCCGGAAACCCGGCAAATTGTATTTTGCAGTCGAGTGCTGTCTCTAAAGAGACAATACGGGAATAGTCCCTGTCGAGAGGCAAGCCACTCTCGTTTTCATTCAGCATAAAGATGCTGGACAACCATCTGCCGGGACCTGTAACGAAATCTGTGTCTATGCTCGTTTCAAGAAGCTCCGTACCTAGAAACAGAGGCGATTCGAGTCTCGGATGTTCCTCTTCGTCGAATCCGAAGCTGTAGACGAGTGCGCAGTTTGGAGATGGTGTTCTTACCGTACAGCGGAACTTTTCATCCGGATACGCAACACATCTCGTCAAGCGATAGGCAAACGGTCCTGCACAGCTTGTGGCAAAGTTGAAGTATTCTACCCATGCGTCAAGTGTGGTTATCAAGTATGCCGACGCTGCATCTCTTATATACTCCACAGCCTTCTCTTGATTCGTATACAGAAGGTCGCCTTCCGGAGTATCTCTCCCCTGCTGCATCTGAAAGCCGTCTTCCTCGTCGTAGACGGCTTTTACTTTGTCTGCTTTGATTTTAAGTCTTGAGAAAGCAAAAGCCCCATCATAGTGCGTGAAGCCGTACTCTCTGGTATCTATGCGCAGAACCCCTTTTATGACGAATTCGGAGTCATAGTAGCCGACTTTTTCGTAGCGTGTGGCATATGCCTGTATTATGCTCATGCTGATAACCTCTTCGCTCCCTCTGCCGCCTCTGTTCTGGAATGGTTAATCCCATATCTTGAGAGGCGGCTTTTCTTTGCCGGTATACGGTGCTGGCATCGGCTGCCAAGCAACTATCATGCCTTCCGGCCATGCCCACTCGTGCAGCGGTCCGTCCCACCATTCACCATACTCAAAGAACGCGGTTGTCGTCATGGTCGGCTTCTGTCGTGTGACAATGTATTTCCCGGCTTTCTTCGGATTGCCTTCTTTCTCGATGGGTGTCCATTCTGTGGTAAATGACTTTTCTTCGATGTCCATGAGAGGTTCCTTTCTTGATTTACGCTTCTTCGGCAATCAGAAATCTGACCGTTCCATTTAATTGTGTATTGTTTGTAAATAATTGTCCTACACAAATGACTTAAATATAAATTTATGGTATAATATAACTGTAAATTGAAAGCGGCTGGAGGGTGATTCCAATGCAGTAAAATAGCCAATAGCAATGAGGTTAGCGATAGCGGAAATACACAGCAGACAAGATGGACAGAAAATATAGGCAGACCCGCTGTTATAGGGGCGACCCCGTGCGGGAAGCATATGCAGCATCCAAGGGTCCGTGCCTAGAGACTCCCCACAGTCTATAACAGTGGGATTGTGCAACACGTATTACATGTTGCTGCTCCTCACAATAAAGGAGTACATAAGATTGAAATTTTTGCGATGGGTGTCCATTCTGTGTCGGATGGCTTTTCTTCGATGTCCATGAAAGACTCCTTTCTTGGTCTTTTTTGTTTCCTACATTATTATATATATTATACGACATAAAGTAGCAATTATCAATCTGAATTTCACAGGAAACAAAGTGATGACTCGGGCGCTTGTTCTGCATTGGCAAGACTCTTTCGTTCTGGATGAACTATACCTCCCTCAATTGAGTAAGCATCCACGGTATGCTGTGCTGCGTTGTTTGGTTGTCGCATGTCCTCCGTGTGAGACAACCGAGTTTCTCAGCATCCTCCATATAGGTTGTCGTATATCGGTGTACCGACATAGTGCCGGTATGCCGATTTTTTGTGTATACGGCTGAAGAAAACTCTCAGTTGGATGTATGAGCTGCGTTTCCTTCTAATTTTGTGCGTTTGCCACTTTTCCCTACGAATAATTGGAGCATCCGCACACTTTTTACAGGGAAGACTCGTTTTATTCCAGTATTTTCCTGCCGATGAGCTTATTGAGAGAAATTTTCTGAACAACTTTTCAAAAATATTTTCTGATTTCGTTTGGACAGCAACAGGAGATTCTTTCACGCAAAAAATCAAACTTGCTTCGGGTGAGGAGTAGCAAGTGTTTAGCAAGTCCGTAGCAAGTCCAATGTCTACTTTTTCTCTGCGAATGTCTACTTTTACGGAGGTAATGTTCACTTTTTACGCAGCCACCCATTTAATTCGGCTTTTTCGTAAAAACACATCTAATCTGGAACCGCTGCTCTTGACTTGCTGTGCGAGCTATTTGTAGAAAGCTATGACAAGTGCTTAGCTAGTTTGAAGTAAGTTCGTAGCAAGTTTTTTCGTCTATAGCTCCAAGTTAGTTCCAAGATGATTCCAACATAGACCCAAGTTAGTTGCAAATATGACGCAATCCGGTTGTAATAGCATGCGACTAAATGTCTCTGCTTTGCTGTTTTCTTGGTTGCAATTTGCGTTCTAAACTTGCGTCTTGTTTTGTGTTTTACGCAAAAGAACATTTAATTCGACTTTTTTACAAAGGTACATCTAATACTGGATAAATTCGCTTGACATGGCGTGCGATGCTCTTTGGCTACGCTACCAACAACCGGCTTGTGGTAGCAGCTACGCTTCCGTCGTCTAAGAAGTCAATACATGGTAGCTATGCTCTCACGGATGAACGAGGAGTACCTACGGTTTGTTTGTGCCTACGGTATGGAAATGTTTCATCGCCGTGCGGGGTGGGACCGCCTCCATTCCAAATACGACATCTACATCTGTCAGATACTGCGTGGTCGGTTGTCTCATATCCACGGAAATCACAGATATGAACCTTCGTAGTTCAACTTTGTGATTCTTTGGCTTATGGCACATGGCGCGATATTCCCAAAATGTGGTTTGCCATTTGGAAGAGGCAATACGCTCTGGCTATCTCTTATCCACTTTGCCGTTATCTCCAGCACGCCGGGCAGATGCCGAACATATCGTCTGCAGCATTCTTCCAGAACGGAAGATAAGATGGCACCCATAGGAAGCATAGCGACTTGCGAGTGTGTTGCTACGACTCTCTATGTATCACTGTAGCGCCACAGCCAGCCGCTTTTTAACTTCTCTTATGAAGACCAGCAACCCACCTATACAAAAAGAAAAACGCACCACAGAGGCTCTGTGCCCCTATGGTGCGTATGCTTTTATCGGAGGTAGTCGCTCAGCTTGATGACGGATACCGATTCAATGGATGTATCTATATCAAGGTATGTGCAGTTGCTGTTTGGTCTATCTATACGGACAATCTCTTTATGAGGAATATGCCCAAAGATATAGAGAGTATTCTGATGGTCCGGCAGCATCTCTGCCTTATCGTAGTCATTTACCTTTCCGAAAGGATTGTTGTGTGTAATGACTACCTGCTTAAATTTCTCTGTAGTGGAAGGTGTAATGTTGAGCTCCTGCTTATTGTTTTCAAAGACAACTTCAAAGTTTTCTCTTGTTTTCTTCGTGCCCATAAGGAACTCGTAGATGGTGTGCTCTGCGTTATACGGGGCTCCACACATGTTGTCGAGGATATAAAGAACGATTTTCCAGAGACTGTCACTTTCCCATGCGAGCGTATAGGTGATGAACATCTTTTGCCAGCCTTCGAAGGTGTGTGGTCTTGAGGCAAGAATTTTCTTTCTCTCTTCTAAGCTACATCTAAGTCCTTCAAGTTCTTCTTTCGTTCTGAAGATATGCTCTCCCTGCTTGTAGTGCAGGAATACCCATGCTGCAAGCTTTCTTACTGTAGGAGATTGCGCAAGTGATTTGTAGTACCATAGCATTTGCCGGTGCTCGTATTCATGGTTGCCGAGAACGAGGTGTACTGTATCTTTATGGTCTGCAATGAAGTTTACGACCTTTGCATTCTCAATGCCACGGTCTACTACATCGCCAACAAAGATGAGCTTGTCAGTCTTCTCATCCCAATTGGATGCAATGAGCGCTTCTATGAGTTTTTTGAAGTCTCCGTGAACATCTCCTACTACATAGATATCATTCATGTCTGTTCTCCCCTTCCCCAGCATTCTTTTGTGTTCACTTCTGCAACTTGGCTATACAGCACTCTGAGCTTGTACATCGGCTTGTCTACATCTCTGTGCATATGCCCACAAAACCACTGCTTGAACTCCACTCTGCGGTAGATTTCGTTGAGGTATACCCCAGTTGGGTCGTTGATAGGGCTGATGTCCCGAAAGTATATCGGCATAAGCATCTGTGGCAGTGTGTGCGTCAGAATAATGTCTACTTTGTTTCCGTGCTCTTCCAGTGTGTCGAAGCCATGCCATGTCTCTTTCATGGATGGGATTTCCTCGCGCCACCAAGTAACGCCTTCTGTGCGGTAGATTTTATCGATGGACTCCGCACCACCCATACACCACACGGTCATTCCATCAATCGTGTAATATTCACCGCGCATCAGATGGATGACATTGGATGCTTCCGGCAAACGCTGAATGAGTCCGCCGTTCCATTGCTCTGTGGGTTGCTCTGCCCAAAATGCGTGGTTATCATGGTTCCCATCAACGAACAGGATATCGCAAGGAAAAGATGCCAGCCAGTCAGTGTACATCTTGTACGCTCGTGCTGATTTGATGTTATGCTGCGGGTAGTTCTTTGCTTTGAGTTCATTTGCCGGGATACGGTCCGTTGGAAAGAACGGAAGTCCGAAGTCTCCACAAACTACAATAGCATCGTCTTTTGTGAGGTCGCGGTCAAGAAACTTTTTGGGGTTGATTTTGAAAATCTCATCCGGTCCATGTGTATCTCCAAAGATGTGCAGAAGCACGGTTGTCACCTTCTCTCTGTTTCTTCATTTCTTTTTGTATGTCACAGCATCAGAAGCAGGTATTCTGCCTCTTTGTTGCCCTTGTAAGATGCGATTGCCATATTTCGACGGTCGCGTTCCTGCTCCTCTTCCGGATACCAGTCTTCCGTGTAATCGTCGCCGAGGAGCTTCTTTACAAAATCCTCGAACGGAATACCGTGAGGCTTCCCGTTTTCATCAAGGTTTTTCTTCGATTCCTCAATGCTTGCATCGAGGTCTGCTTTTGCTTTTTCTACCCCGTGTGGCTCGACGCCAAAGAATGTCATCTCCCACAACACACGCGACAAACAGAATTCGAGACCGTAGATATAGATGCTGGACGGTGCCAGCTTCCATCCGAGAATCTCATCCCAACTGCAAAGTTCAATGGCATAGCGCGTCGGCAGTTCTTGCTGCATCGCTGCGTCCATGATGTCGTCGGTGCTCATAAATGTCAGCATCTCATCGCTGATAGTTTCTGTCTTTTCCTTGTGCTTTTCTTTCCAAACGCTGAGGTCTTTAGCTTTAATGAGAGAGACATCGTCGCCTGTGTCGCCGAAATCCTTGCAAACAAGGAGAATACTCTGGTTGGTTTCGACTTTCGGCGTGATGGTTTTCATCCGCATGAACGCTTCGTTAACCTCTTGCTTTGCACTACTAAGACGGTCGCAATCTTCTCCTTCGCTGTGGTACATCGAGGCAAACGCTTCAGCCAGCTTGTTAACATCACAGTGCATGAACGCATCATAAGTATTTGTAAAGTCTTTCACGGGTATATCTCCTTCCCTCTCATATCTTCCAGAACGATAGGTCCGTTTTATCTATTGCGGTTACTTGCCGCTGAGGCGGGGACCGTTCTGGACAGTGTCTTATGGCGGCTCTTTTATTTTACTGTTTTGGTTGTTGCTTTCTGCTTCTTCTGTACAGGCGTTTTCTTAATGGTCACTTTTGTTTTCGGATGGAGCTTGTTCTTTACAGCCTCATATTCTTCTTCTGTTCCTTCAAAGGTAATCTTGCTTCCCCCGGCAACCATTGCTTTCTGCATATCAAGAGAGTCGATACATTGTGGTGATTCCGTATGGACTCCAACAATAGTTCCTGTACCTCTTCCTCTTGGGCTGATTACTTCATAGACCATTCTGATGCTCCTCCTATTACAACAAAAGGACGGCGGCTACGCAACCGGCAACCAGCTTGTGGCAGCAGCTACGCTTCCGTCGTCCAAGAATGCAGTATGTGGCAGCTACGCTTTTACCAATGAAAGCAGCAAGTACCTACGGTTCCACTGCCTACGGTTCGTCTATAGCAGCTACGCTTAGTCGTCATCGTCCTCAAGCACACCTACGGCAACAAACAAATACAGCAAGCCGAAATATACAATTGCTGTAGTGGTCGTCATTTTATCTGCCATACCGGATAACGCAAGAACTACACGGTTCATAATAGCGATGATGATATATAAGGAATCAATGAACAGCACCGTTCCCATTGTAATTTTCTCTTTCTTTTTCATCTTTCCTTCTCTTCAAAATAGTTGTGCAGGGATTTTGTCACCTTGGCTTGCGTGTCGTCATTCCAAGTATCGAATGCGTTCGCTGGGTATCCTGCGTCCTCTACATCTTCCAGCAGCCATGTAGATACCGGCTGCCCGCTTTCGATGCGGATGACAGTAGGGGCGCTGATTCGCTTTTCTCCTACTTTGATTTTGTTTTTGTTGTTATCTGCCACTGCGTAGTCGTTCAGGTAGTCGCTGAGCCAGTCGAGAAGTTCGTAGTATCCCTCCCCTGCTTCCTGTGTTTTCACAGGCTTACCGGTAAGAGCATCGAATTCATATTTGTCTCTGTACTCATCTACCTGACAGTAGTAGATGGTCTCGTTTTCTTCTTTTGCTACTTCTGCAAGTTCCGGAATAAGATTTCGGCAGAAAGGACATTGCGGAAAAGCAAAAACGAGAACACCGTCTTTAACTTCCAATGCTTCCTCAGCAGTTACCTTCTTGAAAGTGTTGTTCCAAGAAAGGTTTACCGGTCGATAGACATTTTCAGAGGCTACGCTAGGTTTCTGATTGTTGTATCCTGCATAGCTTCTGGCGACCACAGCTCCATCATCAGCAGCTACGCTAATACAAGCTACCATCGCTAAAGTTGCGATTACATACGGAATAATGATTTTCTTTGTCATATCTAATACCTTCTACTTTACATCTGTAGTACGGTATGTAAGTAGCTACGCTTCGTAGTTGGTTGTTATTTTCGGCTACGCATCGCAGCTACGCTTTCATCGTACTATCTTTTATTTTCAATTGCATTATACCATAAATTTGTATGTTTTACAACTTTGGTTGTTAGAAGTTCATAAACTCGTAACAATAAAGATGGTTAGCAAATGCGGAAGGTTTATTAGATGACTTGCCATCGTTTTCTTTACTTTATTAGTTAACTACTCTTTCTGGATGAAATGAGCTCTAAAAGAGATTCTCGGCTTTGTCGTGTGGCTTTCGGGAGTTTTGATTCGTCCGTGATAGTGATAAGAGGGGCTGTATCTGTCTCTTGCTCACTCTCATGTTTCTCGTCTTCTCTCTCATCTTCGTCTTCAAAATCTTCAAAGAACCAAGCTGCTTGACTCCTTGCAGTGTCCATCGCTGCATAATCTGACAGCATAGTGCATTCATCACAATAAACCTTTGGAACGCCCACTCTGCCTTCAAATGCCTTTTTGCAGATAGGGCATACTCGTATCGCTATCATTGCTCTTCCTCCCAGTAGCCGGAATGCGTGAGAGGGTTGATGCCGTCTCTGCGGATTCCATCGTTATCGTATTTATGTGCAGGCATTGATTCGTTGTTCATATCTTTAAAGTCGATAACTTTGCTTCCCATTGCTCGGCTGATACCATCTTGTGTGCCTCTTTCGCAAACAATATGGTATTTCTCTTTTACAGCTTTTTGGAAAACGAGTTCTTCAAGTTCTATGATTGGAAACACGAGTGTTTTGTTTTCTTCATCATTGATGTAAGCTTCAACATATTCCCTTGCTTCGACAGTAGTGTGCTTGTCTGTCATTTCAGAGAGCCACATTTCTATCATTTGGTTGAGGTCATCTCTTGTAAGTGTTACGGTTCTTGAGAGTAGTTCAACGCCGAGTGTGTCTGTTGGTACGAAGTAGTTGCGTTTGTATACTTCTTCTAAATTTGCGAGAGTCATCAGCTTGTTTGTGATGGTTGCTTCTCCGGCTCTTTTTATATTTTTGCCGTATTTGTCGCCTGTGATGATTTTTGGTATCATGGCGCATGTTTTCCCTATTATGATGCTTTTTGGTTGGATAGAGCATGCCGTTTGGAAGTCTTGGCTTTCTGTGGCTGCATTACTGTTCTGAAGAAGCGCTGTGATTGCACTTACTCGCCGCTTTTCGTAGGATATTATCCATTTCATGAGTTTATCTAGTGTACAGTAGAGGTAGTAAACACCTTTGCTGTTGATGATGGCTCCCACCAGACGGCTCATACCTGTTGTGTATTCTTCACCGACAGTGTTTGTGGCTTTTATAGTTGCGGATAGTTCATCTGACAGAAACAGCAGCCCTTTGTTGTAGAAGTAGTTTTCCATAAACTTCTCATAGTCTTTGGTGTTTGCATTGAGAATGTTTGTTAGCTGGATTCCTTCTTCTTTGGCTAGTTTTATACCTGCTGCCCTGCACATACAGGAAGTGGTTTCTACTCGGTTAAGCCTTCTTCCTTGCTCTCCCTTGAAACGCCGTTTCATGGTAGCTCTTTTTTCACTATCCAGAGAGTCTTTAGCTGTTGTACGGATATACTTTATACCGTCCGGAGAGATGCGCAGATAGTTTGACTCGTCTTTACGAAATACTTCCACATAGCCATGTTTGATGGCGTTTCGAACCGCAAGAGTCAGGCTTTGGTAAGGTATATCCGGCAGTGCTATTACAAGCTGTCTGCGTTGGATTGAATCAACACCATACAGGTAGCACAGAAGCTTTTGCTCATGTGTCATTTTGTCTCCTCACTTTTGTCCTTTAGATTCCGTATTGCGTACCAAAGGCAGTTCAAGAATTCCCACAGCCTCGCAGAAATCCACATAAAGAAATACAACATTTTCAGGAGCGTATTTTTGTGCCCCTAAAAATGTTGTATTTTTACATCCCTGAATTTGTTGTATGCAGCTACGCTTAGAGCCATTTCGTAATGTCTTCTTTTTGGCAAAGAATAGCATCCAAATAAGGCCCTTGCTGGTCTTCAATAGCGGTATAAATAAAACTCATAAGCTGCCAGCCGTCGCCGTGCTGAAGAACCCTGCTGATAGCGTTTGTGATAGCTCCTGTATAGACATTATTACTATCTATAGGCATTGCCCCTCCGGGTACAATTCCGCGCCGAAACATGAGATAAAGATGCTCTGGAGGGGTGTTCACGGGACCGTTTTTGGCAATGAATTTCCGTAGCGCAGCCTCCGTAATGTAGTCAAATTCGGCATCAAGGAAATACTGGTTTACCTCGTTCTTATACCGCGCTTTTCGGCTGTACCATTCATAGTGAAACGGCGGTAAAAACGAAGAATATCGTATCCTCAGTATTCCATTTTTAGGCTGCGAAATCTGGCAAAAGTCGTCCGGAATCAAAGCTGATTTATGTGTTTTTTCGTAGGGTTCTTGCCGTTCTTTGCCTTCAAAAGAAGTCAAAATAGCGCGTTCTGCTTTGAGAATCTCTACAGAAACGGCATTTAGAGTATCTTCCGAAGTATTATTGCGAAGGCTTTGCATATCCGGCAGTTGCGCCATATAATCAGAGGCTTTTTTGAGCTTGTCTTTGACGTACTTTGCCGATTTTGAATATGGCGTAGGTACGAGCAAATTGTCAGTCTGCTCAGTTTTGCTTGTCACGCCTACCGGCTCTCCGTTTTCTTCGATATATCGTTTATAATCACTTAATGACGGGAACGCCATCCCAAACCTCATCATCCTCGACCTGTTCGGTCACTTCCAAGTTGTAGTCGTCATCTACGGTACAGAAGAAGCGAATGCCACAACCATCAAGCAGCTCACGGTTTGCTCCGGGACGCATAATAGCGATACGGGATGTGACCGGCATCATTTCTTCACGAATACCATTGTTGCGAATCATATCCGCAACGATAAGTTCTTTACCTTTTTCGAACTCGCAGACATAATATACACTGCCATCGAAACAGAAGCTCAGCAGCCACGGGCAGGTAGAGGGAATTGAAAATTGACGACTCTCCGGCAAAAATTCGCAGGCAACGCGGAATGCGCGACAGCGTTTGCGGACAAGGCTATTCATAGTAATGTAATCAGCTTTTGCCAGACCGTCATTAGTGACATAGCACGCCGGACGACGGTTTGCGCCCTTACGGCAAGCGCTGTAGATAATCTCACGTGCCTTGTTCGGGGTGATATTGTACTGCCGTACGAGATATTCTTCCATCAGCTCGTTAGGGATAACGGGGATGGTATCGAGCAGTTCGCGGATATCGTTATTGTGTACCTCAGACATAAGTATGTCTCCTTTCAGCATATGCAAATTGTGCAATTTTGTTTTTGCCAATTGTGTCATTGTGTATTTTGCAGATTTATATGTCACTATTTTGTACGAATTATCGTACAAAATAAAGCATATCAAAATTGTGCATTTTGTAGGAAAAGCAAAAAGAAAAGCACTTTTGAGATATACAGAATCAGCACATTTGTTTGTATCTGACCATTGCATATCTCAAAAGTGCTGTTTTCAGTTATTATTGCCGCTGCATCATTTATATTATAGCTTTGAATTGTGTGATTTTAGATGTTATATACGTCTTCATCAGAATCAGCGTCTCCTGATTCACTTGCTGCTGCCAATTTCGCCATTTTCTCTTTGTGCTGTTTCTCTTTGAGAGCTTTTTCTTGTAGATAGAAGCTCTTTGCGTCCGTAGTGATTTCTTGCTTTTCGTAGTCAGCAGCAACAAAGTCAACAAACAACTTAGCAGAAGCAGAACAGACAAGCCCTTGCCCACGCATCAAATTCGACACGCTTTCCATCTCAGCATCTGTAAGCTGAATTGCAGCTTGTAACGCCTGTGCCTCAGAAGGAATAAGGTGCATAATGATTTTCGTATCGGCGTTACCGATAATAGCTTTGCCGTATTTACCGCCTTTGTATTCGTAGAACTGCGAAATGTCCTGCGTCATTGCGAATGCCGAACCGCCGTAAGCACGAATCGTACGGAAGATTTCCACAACATCCTCAGCCGCCATCTCGTTTGAGTCAGTGCCAATCAGTTTCCAACACTCATCAATGAAAACGGCTTTACGCTTTGTACGGTCTTCTTTGATTTTCGTCCAAACGAAGTCCAGAACAACGAACATCGACATGGTGAGGATTGCGCCCTTCATGCCGTTAAAGTCAAATACGATGTACTTGGCTTTCAAGTCAACGTTTGTGGGACGGTTGTAGCACGCCATAGAACCTTGAATCAAAGGTGTAAGAATATTACATACACGATGCAATTCTGTCTTGTTCATCATCTCTTTTTGGAGGTCTTCCAAAAGAGGCATCTTTTTATACTTTCCTGTTTTAGGGTCAAAGATGGAGTCATTATCGTTTGTGATTCCAAATTTCTTATAAACCGTATACAGGCTTGTATCAATCAATTGTTCTTCTTCTTGTGTCATGTCTTTTACAACAAGGTGTAAAAACGATTTGATGGTATGAATTTTTTTGGTTAGATATGAGCCGGTTGCTTCATAGTCATCAAGCTCTTTTGCATCTGAATCATCTGGTACGCGAATGTCCATAATGTTGATGCTATTGACGGACGAAGGGTCCATACTAATAAACTGACCATCAACTGCTTTGCAGCCGCCGCCATAGTCTTCAAGACCCTTCAAAGGCGAAATGACAAATACTTGTGTATCCATCTCGGAAAGGCGTAATGCAAACAACTGCGCTGTAAATGTTTTGCCGTATCCGGAAGACCCAAGGATAACAGCATTTGCGTTGGCGTGAACATCAGTATCAAACATATCCACTGTAACCAAAGAGTTGTTTGCACGGTTTGTACCAATCATAACGCCATCCGGGTCTTGCATTTCAAAGGAAATAAACGGATAACAAGATGCTACACCAGAAGTCAGAACATTACGCTGAGCTTTCTTTTTAATATCTTTATGGAGCTTTCCCAAAGGAAGCAAAGCGGATTCGAAGCATTCTTCCATCATAAAGCTTGCGCGGCGAATTTTCATTCCTTTGCCTTTGATACGCTTTTCAAGAGAGCTGTACTTGTATTCCAACTCATCTAGCGAATCTCCAACAATAGTGATAAGAGTAGACATAAAATAAAAGTCTTCTCCGCTTGACAGCCCCTGCAGCATATATTCGCTGGAAGAAATCTTTTCCATACGAGCATGATAGTCGGAGTCCGTGTCATGACTTTCCATTGCATTTGCGCGGCTCAAGCGAAGCTGAGTGCTGATTTTGTTGTAGACAGCTTCACGAGATTGATGTTCGAAGAACATATCGACATCAATACCTTCACCTGCATTGACGAATGTAGCAATCCATCCGGCATATACCCGCGTACAATATCCCTGAGAAGGAATAAAGGCAAATGTATAAAATTTTCCATCGATAACGATGTAGTTGTAATGGGTGAAGTCAATCCAGTCTGGAGCAATCAATTCGGTTGCTTGAAGGGACGTTTTCACTCCACGCAATTCTGCCATTGAATAGCGTTTAACAATAGGGTCAACATGGTCACGGAAAGAGACCGTTTCACTCTTTCGACGATTCAAGAACTGGTAAAACAGTTGATGAATGCCAGCGTCTTCGTTTTTATCGGGGTTTCCAAGCGCAGGAATAAAAATATTTCCGCACTGTTCCATGTGAGAGCGTACATTAGCTGCCATAGAATTCAAGTCTGCGACAACCAAATCAAATTTCGACCCGTCATTACTGATGGTCTTTTGAAATTCAATTACAACAAAGAATCGACGCGTAATGCCAACAGATAACGCGGTTCTCTTCAATAGACCTATATACGCGTGGAGCATCTTTTTCCGTTTGGGATTTGTCTCTTCATCGTAATACTGAGTTACTTTAGCAATCGTACTTTCAACATCTGCTTTACGAGCAAAGGTCTTGAACTGGATATTGCACGGGACTGCTTTGAATGTTTGGAAGAACTGCGAAATCAAACGATTTTGTGTTTCTGCATCCATATATGCAAAGTTTACCGGGCGAAATTCCATGATTTTAATATAGCGTCTATCTTTTGTGATAATGACGCCATTATAAATATCTTTGATGGGAATTATGCGCTGTGTACTTTTGATAATTTGGTAGCGGTCAGCTTCGCTTTCCATTTGTTTGCGAATACGTTGCCGCTCCGCTTCCGCAATCTCTTCTCGTTCCTTTTTAGTCAAGCGAACGCTTTGCAAATCTTCGCCGACTACTCCTTTCGGGATTTCTTGCTTTTTATTCTTTTTCCGAAACACCTTTATCACTCCTCATCATCAAAAATTGAAACATCCAATGAAGAAACATCTACTTCATAGGTTCTTTGCTTTCTGGTTCTCTCAAAGGCTTCTTTGAGTTTTTGTTTTCTGGTTTCTTCGTCTGCATCTTCAGGGAGAAGTTCAGTTGAATCCTCTTCCACCTCTACTTCAAGCTCTTCTTCAGAAGCATCTTCATCAAGCTCCACTTCAAGAATGTCATCTTCAGAAGTTTCCTGCTTTTGTGAACCATCGATTTCTTCTACATCTTCTACATGTGCCGACTGTTCTGCCGTTGTATCAATTTCTGTGTTACTATTGGGCTCCGTGTTACTATTGGGAACCACATTAACTGTCTTCTCTGTGGTATCTTCTTGTTCTTCTTGCTCTTTTTGTTCTTTTAATTTTGCTCGATATTGAGCCGTTTTAACACGTTCTGCTTTTTCAATGCGACGGTTAATAGATTCTTGAATGAAGCGTTCTTGCTCTTCTTTTTGCTTCTTCTTTGCCGCCGCTTCTTCTTTATGCTTCTGTTTTAATGCCGCCTTTGCTGCACGACGTTGATTTCTAGGAAGAGAACGAATATATTCTTTTTCTTCCTTTGCTCTTTGCTTAGCTTCGGCTTTTAATTCGGCTTTGGTTTTCAATTCGTCCGGTTTTGCTACAAAATCTTCGTCATCATCATAATAGACGCGAAGGTCATCTGCTGTAATATCGGAACTGACAGGACCGTCGCCACCGCCGACCACCTTATCTTTGAAAGCTTCCCATGTTTGTTTTAGCTTTTCCTTCGGGAGTGTTTTTCCATCGTCTAACAGATAATCCGGTTCAAGCTCTGTTTTTATACGTGGATTATATTTTGAAATTCTTCGATTTTGCCTAAACTTCCTCACTCGGTTTAAGAATTCAAACAAGCTATCTCCCTTAATACCATTGGCTGTAAAAAGGAAAACTGCTGCGCATATGATAATGCAATACGCAATTGTGCTTCTGAAATCCCATCCGAGTTTTACCCATCCATAAGCAAAAATGCCAAGAAACGGCAGAGCAAGAATAATGCCTTCGACAAAGTTTCTTGTTCTGAATTGACCTCCCAGAACATACCCCGTATCAAAAGAGTTCTTGGGAATCAAATATATATTCGGTTCTACTTCTTCTTTGTGCGCCATCGTTTACACTCCTTTCAATTGCAGAAGCACTCCCTGCATTACTAAAAAGCACTCACTAAACAATTCCATAGCAAGAGTTTTGCCATTTTCATTGCTAAGAAGTCCTGCTTCTTTTACGCTTGCAATTATCCCGTGGTCATAAACATCAAAAGAAATTACAGCCGGATTTTTATGGCAATAATTCTTTATCACTTCCTCAACCACGTCTCCCCTATCGAAAGAAGCAGAGACAGACATTTCTACTTTTTGGTCACATACATTACAAACCACGAACAAGTCTTTTTTGTTAAATTGAAAGCAAAACAAACCTGAACGAGCATTTATGTTTTCACTCACACATATTCACCTCTACCATCTTTCAAAGAATTCATACCATCAGCCTGCTAAAAGCAGTTGCTCACTATGCGCCACGTGAAGGCTGGTATATTGCATAGCAACCGACCGCCCGCCGGTAATAGGCAGACAGTCGGCAAGGATTAGACCTTGTGGCAAGCGCCCCAGACATAGTTGCGCTTGTCGTCGTAACCGTAGACAAGCAGCGTCACGCGGTCACCACGAGTCAGCAGCTCGTCGGATGCAGTCAGAGCTACACGAGCCTGAATGTTGCCAGCATCGACAATGAGACGGTAGAAGCGGTCATTGACAGACGTGACCGTAGCACCGTAAGCACCGCCGCGAGCGAGGCTGTGGATGTTCATAGCAGGATTGGCACGGCGCTCCAGAATAGCGCGGTTCATGCGCAGGCTGACAGTGCCGTTCTCTGCATCGACATTCAGGTCCTCGATGACAACGGGGATGCCTTCGCCAACATGGAACTTCTCGGCAACATTGTCGATGTACTCATAGGCAGACAGAGAGGCAGCACCAATGCTGGTCTCAACGCCAAGGGCTTCGGCAATGACATAGTCGGGACCGGTAGACAGGATAGATGCAGCGGCGCGGGTGCCGTTGGTCACATCAGCATTGCGACCAAAGAAGTGGCGATTGCGCTGAAGCTGCATAGCGTCCTGACGAGAACCGGCAAAGACGACCTCGCCGTCCTCGGACTCGGCTTCCATGTAGGGACAGAAGTTGATAATAGCTCCGTTCATCAGCTTTGCCTTGCGCAGGTAGCGGCGCTGACGAGTTGCCTCGTCATCATTCTCGATGCCTTTCATCTGGCTGAAGTGGAAGAAATCTTCTGCCTGAATCATCACGCGCAGCGTGCCACGAGTGACCTCAACAACAGCGCTGCCAGTGCCAACAGGACGGACACCGAAGACCTTGCCCTGCAGGAATCGGCGAGGGCTGCGCTTGTTGTCAGCTACGCAGCGGCGCATCTCTGCGAGGTCGCGAGCACGGCGGTCCTCAGGCATATCGACCTTCAGCATGTCGTTGCCATCGTCGATGAAGTCTCCAATCTGGAGGTCATCATCAGAACGACGAGCGGCACGGGGACGGCTCTCTTCAACAGGCTCTTCGTCCACGCCATCGTCTGCGGGGGCAGGAACTGCCTCAGGAGCGGCATTTTCGACTCCCGTAGGCTCAGCATTAACCTCTGCGGTCTCAACCTCAGGAGCAGTCTCTACTGCCTCTGCAGCCTCATCCGCAACGGCGGGGGTGGTCACCTCGTCAACCTCGACGGGGGTGGCGTTCAGCATTTCGTTTTCGTTCATGGTATTGTTCTCCTTTTCAGGTAAAATGTTATCGACATTAGTTACCCGAAACGGTTCCGGGTAATATCCACCACACGCCACGCGGAGGCTGCCGATTTGTGTGGTTCCCGACTCATTTCTGAATCGGGGAAAAGAAAACCCCGGTCTTTTTATCGACCGGGGTTAAGGAACTGTATTATTTTTTTGATTTTGCTGATTTCTTGGTGAATGCGTTTTCCTTTTCAGGTTTCTTGTTTCCGCCTAAAAGGTCTTCTTTTGAAAGACGACTGTTGTGTGGGTTCATCTTTTCCTCTGTGCGTTTCTGAGCAATGCTAGTGTTGACTTCTTTTTGCTTCTGAATATCACCAACAAGAGATTCAAGAGCGTCATGTTTACGCGCATCGGGATAAAGGTCAACGGTCCGAGGAAGTTCAGACCATTTGGTAGGAACAAAGTGAGGGTCATTAAACAACGGATGATGAATAAAACCGAAGCGTTTTGCTCTCAGCAGATTCTGACCATTTGTCATAATCAAAATTTCTTCTTTGCCAAGATGCTGTACCTCATCGGGATTCATCAAGTTTCGTTTACCATCACCTTCACTGAGCGAGTAGCCTTGCATTGCTCCACGAAGACCGACGGCATTTGCTCTGGAATCGCTGACACTCTTAGCGCGAATCGTAACGATGCCGCTCTTATCAGAGATGTACTCTGCCGTATACTTATCGTTACAGCCAAGCACAAGCATGGTGTTGCAGCAGCCAATGATGGTTTCGGCGTTTTCTTCACCATACAACTGTGTCAACTGCGGCAAGCTCTGCAGAATCAAGGAAACGGCAATTTTACGGGAACGTGCTGTTGCAATGGTCTTCTCGAAGTTCGGCCACACACCGGTGTTTGCCAGCTCGTCTGCGACAACATTGACCGGAATACGCCCTTCCCCACCGACAGCATCGAAAGCTTCCTTCAAGTCTTTGAACAGAAAGCTCAGAAGCAGAGATGAAAGCAACTGCATAGATGCATTGTCATCAGAGATAATAAGAAATAGTGCTGTTTTTTCCGCACCGAGATTAGCAAGGCGAATGTCATCATTACTGATGACGCGACGAACCTTAAAGGTCATAAAGAGCTGCAGACGAGTGTTCAAACCGCCAACAATGTTAGGCTGAACTCGCTCACCCATTCCTTTAAACACGGCCCATGCGGATGCTGCAGGATGGTTAAGAGGGACATTCTTGAAGTTTTCTTCCCAACTGTTCAAGTCATTGTGCATCAATGCATTGTAGATATCGGAGATGTTACAAGTGGGAGCGTCTTCTTCCCATGTTTTTAACTTTTTCTCCCCTTCTTCTTTACCGTAAAGATTTTCCGCAAGATATTCGACCACTTTCCGACGGTCAAACATTGCTGATTCAGGATTCTTTACGATTTCAATTAGGCTGTTGCCATCTTCTTCCGAGATGAACGGAAGCTGTGTCAAAAGCTCTTTTGTGCGCCGTTCATAAATGCGAATAAGTGTTGTTTCACGCATAAACGCGCAATAAGAAACAGCAACACGAAACAAGTTTTCTTCCGAACTTTCCCAGAACGGGTCGCCTTTGGCGCTTATTCCACCACCGGTATTGATGATAACTGTCTTACAGAAAGCAATAACACGTTGGTCGTCAATGTTTCCTGTCATTGGGTCATAAATTTCCTGTACGCAATCCCATGCGTTGGAGAGGTCGAGGTTAATCAAGTTGAAAACCTTGACCTTATAACCATTTGCTTCCAGCAATTTTCGCATATCATTGTGGATTTCGCCTTTGGGGTCTGTAACAACCACTGACTCACCACGAATAATGGATTGAAATACGGCAGTACGAACATAACCGAACGACTTACCAGAGCCCGGAGGTCCGATAAGAATAAGGTTTCGGTTTCCGGTCGGTTCATACGGCAAGGCAATAACCTCCTCGCCGTCTGTAGTAAACTGACCAAGAATTGTTCCCGTCACATCTTCAACAGGACCAACCTCGTAAACATTCTTGGCTTCTTCTTCAGACATCCATTCTGCCGTTCCATATGTACCCGCATTCGAGGTAATCATTCCACGGTCATCAACCTCTTTTGCTCCATTGAGGTCCATGTTCTTTTTAGCAAGTAGTGCAATGATGAGCGTTATTGTTGCGGCAAATACGAGCGTTGATGCAATCCCGTATCCTGTAGAAAGGCACAACCAAATTCTGTAAAAGAAGTTTGCCTCCCAATGTCCAGTCATAAACGCCGCAAAGAATCCAGCCGGAAACAATGCAACCACAAAGGAGAACAAAAACAGCAAAATGAGTTTTTCTCCTTGTGACAACATAAGGAATTTCACCTTCAGCTCATTCCATTTTGTCATTGTGCATCCGCCTCGCTTTCACTCTCATCGTAACCATCTAGTTCGTCCAATTCGTAGTAAATTGTGTTGGATTGTTTTTCTTCCAGAACAAAATTGTCCGGGTTTGTGTCATCTAGTTCGTCTGTGATAACTTTCAGCACATTATCACCATACCAGAAATCCCAACCGAGGATACGAGAAATGTCTTCGACCGGCATGATAACATCGTCGGTTGTGGCTAAGGTAAATGTATCGCTCCAAAATGGTGCAAATGCAATACTAGGATACTTAAACGTGTTATTTTTATTATCGATATTAAAATAATCACTAATATTAGGTAGCGCATTTTTTGACGGGATAAGTATATAATGTCCATATGTTATAGGGACTGTAAGTAAGTGTGCATCTTCATCATAATTTGTATTTGCATCATAAGCTGTTGCTAATGAGCGAAGGGAAACACATAGCCGCCCATCATCATTCACGCTATACTTCAAATTGGGAACAAGCGAGCCGTTTAGAATAACGCAATTCGCGTATGGTTCTTTTTCTCCATTAAGGATTGCCTGTCCATCATCTCTATTTTTTATGGCTTGGTCATAGTCTTCTTTTGAATTGTAAATGTAAATTCGTTCACAACTTTCCTCTTTGCGAAGTTGCGCAAATGAATTTGGATATTTTATTTCATATGTGTAATTATCTATGTCATATACTTCTTCACCAGATACAATACATTTTTGCAAATTATCAGTGTTTGCTTCTTCTAAAATTTCATTGTCATCACTTTCTGTGGTAGAAGATGTATTTACCGGTGTGTCACTTTCTTCATCTGTGATTTCACTGCTTTCAAGCTCCCTTACATAGATAGTATGTCCAGTATTTAATGTATAATTTTCGTTATTTTCGTTTCCAAATGGGACAAGATTTTCTGCTTGTATACTTTCTTTATATAATTCATAGTTTGATATTCCATCTGGTCTTATATATTCTTTATATCCGTTTTTATCAGTATTGTTTGGTTCTTTTGCAATGATTTTTGTAAGTTCAATAAAGCTATTCTTTGTGCTTGTATTTTTATTTGCAATATCACCTGTAATGGTATGCTCTGGTAGCTTCACATCGCTCGTTTCATGTGTTTCTGTTTTTTGAAGTTGGTTAGCGCTCGATATAGCCTTTCCCCCTTTGCATCCAGTAAAAATACAACATAGAATAGTTGCTGCTCCTATAGCCACCGTTTTCTTTAGTTTGGCATTCATAAAAAGCCCCCTCCTAAAAGGGTGGGGCTTCACCTCCTTTATATCATTTTGTCATAGCTCCGCCTTCAGGTGCAATTTTATGCGAGTCTCCTTCTCTATTATACAAGTACATTTCGAGATGCAGATGTTCCCCGTTTGGTCCTGCCGGGACACAAGAACCACTGTACCCTGTAAATGCAATATGTCCATTAGCCTGAATTTCATCGCCGATATTTGCTATACCATCTGGTGATAAATGCTGGTAAAGTACAAAACGTCCATAGCCGTCGCTTCCTTGACCATAGTACACAAAAATATAATTACCTCGCGCACCGGCATTCATTTTGGTATCAACAACTATACATTTAGAACCGGCTATCAATTCAACATGATGCTGTTTTATACCATTTATTTTTAATGTTGTATCGGTTCCGTTATGTGGACCGTCCGGGCGCGGGTCGCCTAAAGCAGATGTTAAGTTAGGCTTAACTGTCCAATTTTCCCAAGGCCCCTGTATTGGATTCGGAGCATCAAATAATTCATCATCTGAATGTGTTGCATAAAATTCTTTCATTTTTTCTTGAAAGTTCGACCCTACGACTAAATTTCCTATATCAACATCTGCACCAATTTCCAAATCCGAAGAATCTGAAAATGCTGCGTCTTTCGCATTATACATCTTACGCAATTGTGCAACTTGCTCATCTACAATATCTTCGTCAGACATATCAGAATCGTTTTCTTTTTCGTTACTTACATGAAAATAGTCAAGGATATACCTTCTTGCTCCATCTTTAGGTACACATTTGTATTTTACGTTAATATCTGCGTATTTTACTTGTTCTGAATGTTTCACTTGTGTTGTCGTTGTAACTGTTGTTGTTTTTTTGTTTCCATTTTCATCGTACACAGGATTTCCGTTTTCATCTAATACATCCTCTGTATGTGTTTCTTCTTCCGGTGTATACCAAACACGAGTTACCCATCTTGTGCCATAAGTAGGGGTTACAGCAACTCTCCAAATATTAGACTTTTTTAGTTTTTTTGCTGCATCAACCATTTTGCTTACATGAAGTTGAATTCCGGATTCATTTCTTGATTGGCAACTTTCGCTTGCCATTATATAAAATGTCCAGTTCAAGTAGTTTTTTCCGTCATATATTTCTTTGTCAACAGTTGTTCTAATATATTCTGGAGAAACATCTTCACTAATAGCTTTCTGTTTATATTCTTCGACTGTTTCATTTGCAACACTTATAG
>OFMU01000162.1_pt1 | contig 51022 bp, 64 predicted proteins | sample 1541861 | NCBI WGS metagenome assembly OFMU01 (sample SAMN04209238, study PRJEB22552) | human gut metagenome | biome: gut; material: feces | host: Homo sapiens | place: USA: Oklahoma
GCAGCGCTTCGGCTGCACGGCCGCCCTGCTCAAGCAGCGCAGCCCCTCGTGCGGCAAAGGGGAGATCTACGACGGCACCTTCACCGGCACGCTCACGCCCGGCGACGGCGTCACCGCGGCGCTTTTGTCCGCGCACGGCATCCGTGTCTACGGGGAGGACGACGTGGTGGAGCTGCTAAACTTGTAATTATGTAAACTGAATTATGTCAACTTGCAGCGTGCCGCCCGGCGCGCTGCTTTTTGTATGTCATAAAAACTTAAAAAAGTTGAAATCGCCGGGAAATATGTTGAAAAATCACCGCCGTCCGGTATAATGAGATTATCGCACACCCCACAGGAAAACAGGGAGGAGAAAACCATGCGCAAACGCCTTTTGTCTCTGCTGCTCGTGCTTGCGTGCGTGCTGACGCTGGCCGTCGTGCCGGTCGTCGCCGCAGAGCCTGACCCCGTGCAGTCCACCGCCTCCGTAACGGAGCCGACGCCCACGACCGATCCCGAATCCAGCCCGGAACCCAGCTCTGAGCCTTCGCCCGAGCCGACGTCCGAGCCGACGTCCGAGCCGACGTCCGAGCCCACGCCCGAGCCCTCGCCCGAACCTTCGCCCGTACCGACGCCGTCCGGCCCGTGGTATCAGGCGGCGCTGGATTTTGCCTGCGATCACCGTATCCTGCTCGGCGATCCCAGCGGCAACATGATGCCGAATGACAACGCCACGCGCGCCCAGATGGCCGCCATGCTCGTGCGTGTCTTTGGCTGCACGGCGGGCAAGGACATTGCGCATTTTACCGATGTCAGCACCACCGCCTGGTACTATTCGGAGCTGAGCACCGCCGCGCAGATGAACATCTTCAACGGCTACGGTGACGGCACGATGGGGCCGAACCGCAGCATCACGCGCCAGGAGGCGATGATCGTCATCGCCCGCGCCTTCGCCGTGCCCGACGGTACGGCCGCCGACATTCAGGCGTTTCGGGACGCTTCGTCCGTCGGCAGCTGGGCGGTCGCCAAGGTGGGCGGCCTGGTCAAGGCCGGCATCGTCAACGGCGATAACGGCAGCCTGCACCCCACGGCCAGCATCACCCGCGCCGAGATCGCGCAGATGCTCTATAATCTCGGCCTGCAGTTTTGCTCCGATGCCGCTGCGCTCCCGGCCTCCGGCCGCGTCATTTATACCGGCGCCGCGCCCCTGACGGCGGACGCTTTCACCGGCACGCTCTACCTCGGCGGCCCTGCCGGGCGTGACCTCGGCGGCATGAACATCACCGGCACGCTCGTCGTGCGCACCGACCCGAACGGCACCGTTACCGTCGGCGGCACGGTCGACACGCTCGCCGTCGCGGCTGAGGACACGACGGTCGCAGGCACCGGCCATGCCGGCCTTGTGCGTCTGCTCGCGCGCGGCTGCACCGTCACGCTCGCGGCCGACAAGACGAATGTGGAGTATGACCCCATGCTCCGTGGCGTTGACACACTCACGACCGACCCCGTGCCTGCGCTCTCTCCGGAGTGCCGAGCCGTCGACCTGTACGTGACATACCGTTATTTCCCGTCGGAATATCAGACCACACCGGGCGAGGCGACCCTCATCTGGTATGTGGACGGTGTGCAGCAGCGCACGCGCCACTACACGCTCGACGGCAAGTCCATCACGCCGGGCTTCCACGTGGAAGAGTCCGTCTGGAAGCGCAATATGCCCGCGCAGCACACCGTGGAGATCCTGCTTATATGCGGCACGGACGTGATCCGCACCACGTTCATCGTCCCGGTCAACAACTATACGGACGCGGAGTATGCGCAGCTCCAGAGCGCGCAGTACCCCTACAAGCTCGAGGTCGTGCGCAACCAGTGCACGGTGCTCGTGTACGGCCTGGACAAGAGCGGCGATTACTCCATCCTCCACCACGCCTTCGTCTGCGGCCCCGGCCGGACCACGCCGATCGGCACGTTCCGCACGCCGTTCAAGGCAGCCTGGCATCCGCTGCAGGGCTGCTGGGGGCAGTACTGCACGCAGATCACCGGAAACTATCTCTTCCACTCCTCGCCGTACAACAGCCCGAATAAAAACGACCTGTCCTACCGGCTGTATAACCAGCTCGGCACAGTCTGCTCGCACGGCTGCGTGCGCCTGACGGTGGCGGACGCGAAGTGGATCTATGACAACTGCCCGCTCGGTACGACGGTGTCGATCTACAACGCCTCGTCTCTCCCCGTGCCGAAGCCGTCCGCCCCGTGGCTGGACATCTCCAGCCCGAACCGCGGCTGGGACCCGACGGATCCCGACCCGGCCAACCCCTGGAACAAGTAAGCCGTACAAAAACGCATCCCTCGGAGCGTCTGCTCTGGGGGATGTTTTCATACCGGCTGCGGATATTGCGCGCGGGCGATGCGGATGAAGTCCGCCAGCACGCTCCACGGGTAGGCGCGCTTTGCGTCGCCGAAGCTGATGGGGTAGGCCATCGTGTCCGGCATGCGCAGCATCTCCAGCCGGCCGTGCGCCGCATCGCGCGCATGAGCCGGCGCATCACCCCCTTCGGCGCCATGCTCTGCACGGCCGTCACCGCGTCCATGATCGCCTGCAACCAGACGCTTTCCATCCTGCTCACGCACCAGCTGTGCACGGACGTGCCCGGCGGCGCGCCATCGCCTGACTTGAAAACTGCGCCGAATGTGGTACAATAAACACAGAAGAAGCGGGAACCCTTGTATTTTCAGGGGTTCCCGCCTTTTTTGTTACTATCGTGTTATTAGTTCAGTGTTCAGTGAAGCAAAAATTCATTGTAGTTCAACCCATGAAAACCAGCTTGTAACCGGCTTCCGAAAACCGCCCTACGGCAACCAAAATGGAAACCGGAATGCGATTATCCACAATGAGGGCGCTGGTAGAAAGTTCCCATTCACCATCTTCAAGGGTTTCCACCCTGACTTCCAAGGATTCCGGGATCACCCGCACACGGGCAACCTTCTTCAGTTGGGACAGCTTTTCCACCAGATAGGCTTCTACATATTCCGGGGGCTGTCTGATCCCGGCTTCCCAATTTTGAATTGACCGGGCCGGAACCCCGAATTCCTTTTCAACTTCCTTTTGTGTCAACCCGGCAAATTCACGGGCTTCTTTGATGTTCATATTTCAAACCCCTTTCAAAGTCTTTCGGTGGAGGGGGGGGAATCCCCCCCCCCCTGATCTGATGTTTAGATTTCGTGAACCAGAACCCTAACATGAAGGCGTTGGATATTGTAACCACCGGCAAGAATGGATTCAACCCGAACACTTCCCAGCTTTCCATACACAACACCGTTCAAAGCCCCACCGCTATAATGGATTCCGTCCCAATCAGTAACTTCACCGGTGATAGCGTGGATTCTGCTATACAGGTTCATAATCAGAGATTCAGCGGATTTCATGTTTTCCTTGTGGATTTCGCTTGCCGTGGTATGAATCATCTGATATGCAGAATAGCTATATTCCTTGATGAATTTATCCCAGCCAAGTTCGTTGTAAGCGGTGGTCAGTCTTTCTTTTCTTTCAAGATCATATTCATCCCAACGGGCTACCAGTTCGGTTTGCATGGCCTTCATGGTTTCGGGGATTTCCTTGATCCAGAGGTTTTCTTTCTTCTTGGCTTCGGTCAGCCGATCCTTCCAAGTATTCAGGATACGAATTTTTTCTTCCAGAACCTTCTTGGAGTTTTCAACGGCTTCTTTGGAATCTTCCCAATCACAGATTTCCCAATACAGATCATTGTTGTCCCGGTGGGCCAAGGCGGGGTGTTTTCCGGTGAGGTCAACCCCCTTGGCAACCAGAGCTTCCCGGCGTTTCAGTTCCCGTGCGGTTTGCTTAACAAGGGTTGCTTCCCTTTTAGAAACGGCTTCTTCAGCCTTTTGGACTTTGATCAACAAATCCTGAACTTTCATAACAGCCTTCCTTTCATGCACTCATTGGGTGTCCTTCTGTAAGTATAATACACCCAATGGGTGTGTATGTCAAGAGGTTTCAAAAAATATTTATCATTTCCACGGCGGCTTTCAGTTCGTCCAAAGTCTTATGATTATAGACCCGGTTTCCCGTGTCTTTGGACACATGACCCATCAGAAGATCAATACACTTCCGGTTTGCCCCGGCGCTGTCCAGTTGACTTTCAAAGGTGTGGCGGCATTCATGCGGGGTGTGGTTCATTCCAAGGGCCTTCATAATATCTGCCCAAAAAATACGGTATTGGGTTTGAGAACAAGCCCTTCCGTTATAGCTGATCAGGCGGGGGCCACTTTCAGCAAGACGGGCTTCAACCAATGGCCTGATTTTGGAATGGATAGGAACCAGCCGATTTTTACCGGCCTTGGTTTTTGTTCCGCCCTTCATCGTCCCGGCCTGAAGGTCAATATCTTCAGGTTTCAAATTCAGAAGTTCACTGATTCGCCACCCGGAATATATCAGGATCAGAACGGTATCAACCCAAGGCTTTTCCTGATGCGCCCAAACCTTTTTGACTTCATCCTTGCTGAAGGGAAGGCGGCTGGTTGGTGGAATTGGATCAGAAGTGAGAAGATCAGAAAAGCACCGGTTGATTATGTCCATTTCCAAAGCGAACCGGTCAAGATGGCCCCAAAGGTTCTTGATTGCCGCTTGTGTGCTATATCCCTTCCCGCACCCATCAATAGTTTCTTGCATTTGGTAGGATCGAATTTGTTTATAGGGCTTTTCCCACAACGCTGAACAATGCTTGAACGCTGAACACAAAGATGAACGGTTAGATTCCCCCAGCTTGGGGGCCTTCTTTTCCTTCCAGAGTTCAAACAATTCTTTCACTGTGATTTTAGCCCGGTCAACATCCCACGGATCACGGTTGTATTCCGCCAACAACATATTCCCAGCTTCACGGGTTTCTGTGTAGCCTATAATCTCATAAATCGGGTGGCCCTTGTCATTCCACCCAATCACTTTTTTCACAATGAATGGGCGGCGGCGATTGCCTGACAGTTTCGCAACTGTCCCATACCCATTTGGATTTCGCATTATATCACCCAGCCTTTCAGGAAAAAGGGTATGCAAAACCAAACCCGGTGTGATATAATGTTCAATGGGGATTGAAACATTAACTTCAAACGGGTTTTGTTTCGCCTGACCGCTTCCGGTGTGCCACCACCGGGGGCGGTCATTTTTTTTTTGCTTCTGTTCTGATCTGTTCCGTATGTATCTATTGGTTATCAATGGGTTTTCATTATAGAACAGATGGAACAGATGATATATTACTTAAACTTAAAAAGAAAAAAAAAGTATATATAAGAAATATTATAAGAGAACTGTCCAAAGATGTGTTCCATCTGTTCTATCATTAAAAGCAAGAACTGATCAAAGCCTTATATATTTTATCTTCAATTTCGATCAAGCTACGGCTTCCATCTTTGAATTGAACAGCAACTTGGTATATTCCTTTGTTTTTCGCAGACAGCCCACCAGCAAGCAACCCAACCGGGCCAAGCAAAGCCCCACCAACTAACCCTCTGGCTACGCCTGATGCGGCGCTTTTGCGGTGTTCGTCTGTGATCAGTTCATAGCCTTCAATGGTGGTTTTATTGATTGGGATTCCTTTTGTCAGGCTGGTTGCAATCTGCACCATACCAAATGTGGAAAGCACTTGTTTTCCTGCATAGTCACCAGCAATGACCCTGTTTTTCGCAGATGCCATAAACAATCATTCCTTTCTAAATTTTACATAGATTACATTGCCTATGCGTTTTTCGATTCTTCTTTTATAGAATACTTATCCCCTTTCAATATTCTTTTCATTTCCCCACGAATTTCAGCCCGATCTTCAATGTCTAACTGAACATAAAGATTGAAGGCTTCTAATGTGCTGGAACCATATTGTTTTTCAATCATTTCCATAGTTACAGCGGCTTCTGAAACTTCTTTTTGAAGTTTTTTAAGGTCAACGGTCTGATCAAGTTCTTCCCACCCCATGATATATGCCGGAGTAGTTTCCAAAGCGTCTGCTATGGCCTTGATTTTGGATTGTGTTAGGTTACGCTGATCTAATTCTATTTTATTTATTGATGAGCGTGATTTATAGCCAAGCCTTTTGGCAAGTTCATCTTGCGATAAATTGAGTTCTTCCCGGCGATTACGGATTCTACTACCGATTGTCAGCAAGAAAATCAACTCCTTTCTTGTTACTACCAATTATATAGAGTTGTAGGCTTAATGTCAACAAAATTTTATTTTTTTCAAAAATGATGTTGACAAATAGGGGACATGGTGATAGTATATGAGTGTAGGCAGGATGTCTACAACGATATGCAGAGGAAAGAAGGTGAACGGCTAATGACGAATACAGAGCTGTTGCGTGAGAAGATCGAGCAGTCCGGGTACAAACTTCAATTCATTGCCAAGAAGGTCGGAATCACTTATCAGGGCCTTTTGAACAAGATCAATAATAAGAGTGAGTTCCGGGCAAATGAGATTCAAGCCCTGTATGATCTTCTTGGCTTATCTGAAGCAGAACGAGTGGCAATTTTTTTTGCCGAGCGTGTAGACTAATTGCCTACAAAAAGAAAAGGAGCATGAGCCATGAATGAAGTAAGCCTGAAGCCGGTCATTGAAGAACTTGAAAATTTGTTTTCAAAGTTCAACACCCGCTTCTTTGATGGTGGGTTGGAAAAGCCCGTGATCACTGTTTCCCCGGATCATACCCGTGGGGCCTATGAATGGTGTACCGGCTGGAAGGCTTGGAAGGCCGGGGAAGATGAAGGCCACTATGAAATCAATCTGTGTGCCGAATATCTGAACCGCCCCTTTGAAGAAACCTGTGGAACCCTGATTCATGAAATGGTTCATCTTCAGAACCTTCAGGACGGTGTTCAGGACACTTCCCGTTCTGGAACCTATCACAACAAGAAGTTCAAGGAAACCGCTGAAGCCCACGGGCTGACGGTGGAGAAGGGTGAAAAGTACGGATGGCATAAAACCACACTTTCCCCGGAAGCCCTTGAATTTGTTCAGAGCCTTGGAAAACAGGGTTTCACCCTTGTAAGACCACGGCCCCTTGGGTTGAAGGGTTCCAGTAAGGGCGGTTCGAGTTCCCGGAAGTATGTTTGCCCCTGTTGTGGGGCCATTATCAGAGCCACAAAAGAAGTTCGTGTGATCTGTGCGGACTGTGACTGTGAATTTCAGGAGGAATGCTAAATGAATGTGAAGCTGACCAAGCGGAAGGCATGGGAACTGATCAGCCGGATTCACCCCCGGTTGAATATCAAGCAGGAATCCACCCCGCCTGATGTGGCGATTTTCAAGGCTTCCACCGGCCCTGAAGGGCTGGAAATCCGGTGTGAAAATGATTGGTTCAATCACAATGGCCGGATCAAGCTGACCATTTCCAATGTGGACGGAGGAACCCCCATTGTCCGCTACTACCACCCGAACACCCTAAACCGGGATTATGTGGCGGAACAGTCTGAAAGGGAAGATGAAGCCAAGCAATCCCGGAAAGATTGAGTTCAGACACTTGGCCCGGAATTGGCCCACAAGCTGGTTGATCAATATTGGGGCAACTAATTAAAAATAGGAGGTTATCACCATGAATGCCACTTTTGCAGAGCGTTTGAAGTACGCTATGGAACAGGCCGATATGAGCCAATCCGCCCTTTCTGAAAAGGCCGGGGCTTCCAAAGCCGCAATCAGTCAGTATCTTTCCGGGAAAAACACCCCCGGCCCGGAGCGGGTGAAGGCTTTGGCCGATGCCACCGGCACAACCTTTGAATTCCTGATGGGCTATGGCGGCGCACCGGTTAAGGATGCCCCGCCCCCGGTGAAGAAGATCAGCGTGAAGGAAGCGGCCCGGTGTATGGGCAAATCTGATCAGTTTGTGCGGATCGGCCTTCAGCGTGGCCTTCTTCCCTTTGGCAATGCGGTTCCCGGAACCGGGAACAACTGGAACTATTACATTAACCCCACCAAGTTCAGGGAGTATGTGGGCGCTGAAGCGTTCAACAGCTTCTTTGGACTGACTGCCTAAATGAAAGGATGGTAACGATGATGCAGATTGGATGCACGGTTCTGATTCTTCCCAATGCTGAATATAGCGGGAAGTTTACTGGTATGACCGGTAAGGTTGGTAAGTATTACGGGAGCGCCAAGAATGGCCCCAAGGTTGGCGTGGAGTTCCCCGGCATGAAGAACGATTGTGAAAGTGGTTTGTTCTGGTTCAGTGTGGAAAAGGTGGAAGTTCTTCAGACCCCGCCTTTTGTGGAATACCTGATGAACGATGCCGCTTTTACCGCTACTTTGGCGGAAGGAACTTCCCGGATGCACCGGAAGCGTGAGCGGCTTCCCTTTCCCGATGTGAAGAAGGTCATCTTCAGCGGCCCCAAAACCATTGTTCTGTGGGCGGATGGCACCAAGACCATTGTTTCCTGTGGGGAGGGTGACACCTACGATTATTATAGCGGCTTCTGTGCGGCGGTTGTGAAGAAGCTGTTTGGTTCCACCACCCACGCCAAAAAGGTTTTGGGCAAGGTGGTTCAGGTTCAATGATTACGCTGTTCCAGCACCAGCAACAGGCCCTTGACCTGACAGAAGGCCATAACCGATGCGCCTATTACCTTGATATGGGCCTTGGGAAAACCTTTGTTGGTTCAGAAAAAGCCCTGAAGCTAAATAGCCGTGTGAACCTGTTGATTTGTCAATGTTCCAAGGTTTCTGATTGGATAGATCACATGGTTGAGAACTACGCTATGAACCATTGTTGGATGATCTATGATCTGACCAGCCCAAAAGAATTTAAGTGGTTTATGGCGGCGGTTTCCGAAACCGATAATCCTACCAGAATTTGTGGCGTGATCAATTATGAACTGACCTTCAGACGGAAGATTTTGAAAATCCTTTCCGGGTTTACGCTGATGCTTGATGAAAGTTCACTGATCCAGAACGAAACCACCAAGCGTTCAAAGTTCATTCTTTCCTTGAACCCTGAAAATGTGATTCTTCTTTCCGGCACCCCCACTGGTGGCAAATATGAAAAGCTGTGGAGCCAATGCCAACTTTTGGGGTGGGGCATATCCAAGGAACTGTTCTGGAAGCAGTACATTCAAACGGAATGGGTTGAAGATGATGGGTTTTGGCGGCAGAAGATCACCGGCTATAAAAATGTTGACCGGCTGAAGAAAAAGCTGGCGGAACATGGCGCTGTGTTCATGACCACAGATGATGCCGGGATTTCCCTTCCAAAAAGAACCATGATTCCGGTAAGGACGCCCCCGGCAAAGGAATATTGGAAGTTCTGGAATGATCGGGTGATCAGCATAAACACCGCCACCCTTCAGGAATTTGAACTTGATTCGGATTTTTGGGGTTCCAATGCTGATTATGAGCGGGAATTGATTGGTGATACCAGCTTGACCCGCCGCTTGTATGCCCGTCAGCTTTGCGGCCTGTATAACCCGAACCGGTATAAAGCATTTCGAGAACTGGTGGAAAGCACGGAAGATCGCTTGATTGTGTTCTATAACTTCACAGAGGAAATGGAGCGCATGAAGGGAATTGTGAAGGCCATGAACCGCCCCATATCTATCCAATCTGGTGAAGTCAAGGATTTGGGGGCCTATAATTTCCATTCCAATTCTGTGACCTTCATTCAGTATCAGGCCGGGGCAAGAGGGGGCAACTTCCAAAAGGCCAACAAAATCATTTATTTTAGCCTTCCTGAAAGTTGGGAGTTGTGGGAGCAAAGCCAAAAACGAATTCACCGCATGGGGCAGGAACGCCCGTGCTTCTATTACTGGATGATTTGCCCCGGCACCGTGGAAGAAAGCATTTATTCCACCCTTCAGCAACGCAAAAATTACAACGATGAACTGTTCCGAAAATATGAGGGGGAACACCCAAATGGTTGATATGATTGGCAAGAGATTTGGAAAACTGGTGGTAGTTTCCAGAGCGAAAAGCCCAAATAAACAGGCCGCTTGGCTTTGCAGGTGTGAGTGTGGAAATGAAACGGTTGTGCTTGGTTGGAATTTAAGATCAGGTCATACGGTTTCATGCGGGTGTGTCCATCAAGAGGGATTGAAGAAGGGACTGCGATTATCTCATGGAATGGCTAATTCCCGGTTGTATGGTATTTGGGAAGATATGAAATCCCGATGCTATAACCCTAATACTCCGCAATTCAAATATTGGGGTGAGCGTGGAATAACTGTTTGCCCTGAATGGTTGAATGATTTCCAAGCCTTCTATGATTGGGCTATGACACACGATTATTCCGATGAATTAAGCATTGATCGGATTGATGTGAATGGAAATTATGAGCCGGGGAATTGCCGGTGGGCAACTGCTGAAGAACAAAATCAAAACAGACGGAAGAAGGTGTAACGCTATGAACTGTTCAGAAAATACGAGGACGGCCACCCAAAGGGCTAAACAAAATCTATGGTTTCGGCGTATGTTTTCCGTTACCTTGCTGATAGGGGTGCTGATTGGGTTCCTGTTTGCCAAAGTACCAATCTGGTTTTCCACCCCGGAGCCTACCACCACGGCGGTTTTGTACGGGGCCTATACCGGCCAAGCTGTCAAAGTTCAGAGTGATGGAACCATTGTTCAGGCTGGTGACTTCACCCCTTTGAATGTCCCTATGGATGAAAGCCTTCAGGAATATGTTTATTGGATGGCGGATGCCTATGAGGTTGATTTCACTTTCCTGATGGCCCTGATCCGCAATGAAAGCAACTTCCAAGCGGATGTGATCAGCACCACCAATGATTATGGGCTGATGCAGATTAACCAGAAAAACCATGAATGGTTGTCCAATGCCGTTGGTGTAACGGATTTCCTTGACCCTTACCAGAACATCCAAGCCGGTATTTATATCCTTGGCACCCTGTTTGAAAAGTACGATGATCCCCACAAGGTTCTGATGGCGTACAACATGGGTGAAAGCGGTGCTTCCAAGCTGTGGGATCAAGGGATTTACCAAAGCAAATATTCCCAGCGGGTGATTGGCTATCAAGAAGCCTACATAAAGGAGTTGAACGGAAATGATCAAATGTGAAAACGCTTGTCCCCGTGGAAAGTTTGATGGGTGTTGCCACAAATGCCCGGATTTCCACACTTGCCCGGATTCCTGTCAGGAAGATCCCAACACCTGTGGTTCTTCCACCTTTGATGAAGAAGCAGGGCTTCAAGCCTTCCAGCAATCCCAGCTTGCCACCCTGAACGCTATTGCGTCCTTGACTTCTCATAAAAAGGCCATTGAAGAACAGGAAAAGACCATGAAAGCGGCCTTGTATGATGCTATGGTGAAGTTCGGGATCAAGAAGTTTGAAAGTGATGTGTTGAACCTGACTTTGGTTGAACCCACCACGACTACCGGAATTGATTCCGCCAAACTGAAGAAGAAATACCCCGCTATTGCGGCGGAATGCTCAAAATCCAGCGCCAAGGCTGGTTATGTGAAAATCACCCTGAAGGGTGGTGAAAAGTAATGGGGAAATGTCCAAGCCCTGACCCCGGATTAAATTGCCCATGCGTTGGTTTCTGTCCTTATGGTGAACCGTGCTTGGAAGATGAATCTGAAGATGAAGTCAATGGGTTGACCCCCGAAGAAGCTAATGCTTGGACAAGTGAAATGATTCGTATTGTGACCGGAACGATCCATGAACTTGTGAAAGCGGCGGACAATCATAACATCGACCGGGATTCAGCTATTCAATATTTTTCAGACCTATTTTCTACTATGAAAGATATTGCAACCTTTGAACGATTCAGAATTGGGGGTGAAGCTGATGGCAAGGGATGAATTTTGGGATGCTCTAAAGGAACACGCCCACCGGAACCACCAAGAACGGGTTTCCAAGAACCCTGATCGGATCGCTTATGCTATCCAGCAATTTGAAGCCCACGGGATTGAATATCAGTTGAAGAATCAGCAGACCGGCCATTTCCATTGCTGGCGGAAGTCTGATGATAAACTGTTCCAGTTTTACGCTGGCACCGGAAAGATTCAGGGCCTTCAAGCCCGTGGAATTCATAACCTGATCAAGATATTGGAGGGGTGAAGCCGTGAATGATTATTAAATGGCACCCATGCCCCGGCCACCCTAACTATCAAATCAACCGTTTGGCCCAAGTTCGTTCTGTGAAAACCGGGAAATTGTTAAAGCCTTATGACGATGGTTCCGGTTATCTTCGGGTGAAACTGGATGGTGAGAATTGCCGGTTACATATCCTTGTGGCGCTGGCATTCATTCCAAACCCGGAGAACAAGCCTGTGGTGAACCATAAACACGGGAAGAAGCATGATTGCAGGGCTTCCCAGTTGGAGTGGGCCACCATATCAGAAAACACAAAACACGCTTGGGATCATGGGTTGATTCGGCGGGGGGGGGGTGAAAAGTCGTGGCCGGTGAAAAGAACTTTGAAACCCGCCTGAAAAAGTGGCTGGAAAGTGAAGGGATTTATCCCTTGGGTGAACCAGTTGACCGGATGGGAACCCCGCCCTGTGGGTATTGGGAAAAGCGTTGGGGTGGCGGAAGGTATGTGAAAAGTGGCCTTCCTGATATGAAGATTGTGGTGAAGGGGATCACCCTTGAAGTTGAACTGAAAGCTACCAACGGCACCCCTTCAGAACTTCAGAAGCGCAATCTGGCCCAAATCAATAATTCCGGTTGCTTTGGCTTCATCCTGTACCCGGAAGGCTTTGAAACCTTCAAAAAAATTGTGAAAGGGGTGAAACAATGCGAGTTTCCCACAGCCGGGTTGATCTCTTTAATAAATGCCCATACCGATACCGCTTGCGATATGTGGAAGGGCTGAACACCATCCCGGACACTGAACCGGATAATGCCTTGATCCTTGGCACCGCCCTTCATACGGGCATTGAAGAAGGGGTTGAACAGGCCCTTGCCTTCTACCAATCCAGCTTCCCCATTCTGACGGATGATCACATTCATGAAATGATGAAGCTGGAAGCCATGATCCCAAAGGCAAAGGCCCTGTTGCCACCGGGCGGCACCTTTGAACTTCCCATTGGGAATTCTGATTTCACCGGATTCATGGATTATCTGGTTCCAATCGGTAAAGGGCTGAAACTGGATGGGCTGGTTTCTGGTGAAGATTTAGAAGAATTTGAAGCCTTTGATCTGTATGACTTCAAGTATTCCAATAACGGAAAAAGCTATTCCGTTTCCGGTCAGCTTCACGAATACAAGTATTGGTATGAACTGACCCACCCCGGCCACCGGATCAGGAATATGTATTTCCTGATTGTCCCCAAGGTGAAGATCAGGCAGAAGAAAACGGAAACCCTGATGCAATTTCGGGATAGATTGCAGGACGCTTTGAAAGAAGCTGAACCGTATTTGATGCCTGTTCAGTATGACCCCATGAAAATCATTGGCTTTTTAACCGATGTGAAGCACATGGTTGAAGCCGCCGATTTCCCCAAGAACCCTAACCACTTTTGTGGTTGGTGTGAATATCAAGAATACTGTGAGAAAGGATGGGATTATATGTTACTTCCCAAAAATGAACGGCGCAATCTGAACGCCACCAAGAAGAAGGTTGTCTGGTTGTATGGCGCACCCTTCAGCGGTAAGACCTTCTTTGCAAACCAGTTCCCCGATCCCCTGATGCTGAACACGGATGGCAACATCAAGTTTGTGGATGCTCCCTATATCGCCATTCGGGACACCGTGACGGTAGAGGGCCGGTTGACCAAGCGGTACTTGGCTTGGGAAGTCTTTGCTGATGCCGTGGCCGAGTTGGAGAAGAAACAGAACGACTTCAAAACCATTGTGGTTGACCTTCTGGAAGATACCTATGAGGCTTGCCGGGTGCATATCTGTGATCGGCAGGGCTGGAAGCATGAAAGTGATGATTCCTTCCGGGCGTGGGACATGGTTACTTCCGAGTTCCTGAACACCATCAAGCGGTTGGTCAGTCTGGACTATGAAAACATCATCCTGATCAGTCATGAGGACAGAAGCCGGGATTTGACCCGCAAGAGCGGTGACAAAATCAGTTCCATTCGTCCGAACCTTCGGGAAAAGGTTGCCAATAAGGTTGCCGGTATGGTTGACCTTGTGGCCCGTATCGTGGCGGATGATAATGACCGGGTGCTTTCCTTCAAGACTTCTGAAGTGATCTTTGGCGGTGGGCGGCTGACCGTTCACAACAAGGAAATCCCGCTGGATTATGAAGCCTTCTGTGAAGTCTATGAGGAAGCCAACCAGAGGGCCGCAGGAGCCATGAAACACGGCGGCAATACCCCGGCAACCCCGGCACCTGAAACGGCTGACAGCGGCGAACAGCGGCCCAGCAGACGGGGAAGAAAGCCCAAAGCAGAAGAAGCCCCGACCCCTGATCCTGAAGCGGTTGATGATCCCAATGGTACATTTACACCGGGCGGCGGTGAAGTGGATGATTCCGCCCCTGTGGGGCAGACGGAACCCGACACCATCACCCTTCCCAAATGCCCGGATGGTGACCGGATTTTCCAGCAGAACCGGGACAACCCGGAAATCCCCCTTTGCCCCAGCATTGATGCCGCCCATTGTTGCCACAAGGAAGGCGGCCCCGATGCTTGCCCCCTGTGGGATCGCCCCAAGGCAGAGGAACCCGCACCCAAGATGGATGTGAACCCGCCCCGGCGTACCCGGAAGAAGCGTGATGCCTGATGAAGATTGATCCTTGTCCTTGTGTGATCAGTCTGAATGATGGTTCAGTTCACACACTGTTTGAATTCCGCCATTTCCTTGAACTGGTGGAAGATCGCATGGGCTATGATGCCGCAAACTGGTTGAGAACCCATGTGGAGCAAGCGGAAAAGGCCGCTGATTATACCAGCCGAAAGGTAAATACTGATTTGGTTGCCTTTGAATCCAGCTTGGATAGCAACCGCAGAGCCTTTCAGGATATTCAGACAGAAGCCGCCGCTATTATGGAAGTTCTTCAAGGAAACCGGGTGAACCGTCAAAAGATCGCCCATTCCGTGAAAGAAATCGGAAAGATTATTTCCAATCAGATTTAGGAGGTAAAGACCATGTGTGATTCCATGAAGCAGTTCAAAGAGGAAATGGAAAAGCGGGGATTTTTCCGCAAGATCACTGTTGCCGCAAACCTGATCCCCCCCCCCGCCCGGCCTTAACCCGGAAGCCCTGATTGCCATTCACAAGCTGGCCGCAAAAGAAGCCCTGATCATGTATGCACAGAAGCATGATGATTTCAGTGACCTTTTGGCTGAAGCGGCCTTTGACAATCTGTTTGACACCATCCTTACGGATGATCTGTTCAAGCCGGTTGAGGGGTTCACACCTACTGACGAGGAACGGGCCAAAATGGAGGAAGCAGAGAAAACCGCTAAAGCACTTTCCGGCCTGTTCGACATTCTGAAGCATATCTAAAATACATTTAGGAGGAAAGTTTATTATGGCTATCGACTTTGACAAGATTGATCGTACTGTTGATCTGAAGGGCCTTCAGGCCGATGTGGAGGAAGCCAAGAAGAACGGCGGCGGGGATTTCCCCACCATTCCCGCTGGTAAGTATGAAGCCCGTGTGGAGAGCATGGAAATCAAGGGAACCAAGGCAGACCCCAACCGCCCCATGCTGGCTGTGTCCTTTAAGATTCTGTCCGGCGAGTATAAGAACCAGCGCCTTTTTATGAATCGGGTTCTGTACGGAACCAAGAATGACAAGAACATGATCGCTTCCGCTATCGGCTTCCTTGACAAGCTGGATTCCGGCATTCCCGTCAACTTCACCAGCTACAAGCAGTTTGCCCAGCTTGTCCTTGACATTGCGGAAGCCATTGATGGCAAGCTGGAATATGCGGTGGATTATGACGATTCCCGTTTCAATTCCATCAGCATTGATGAAGTTTTTGAAGTTGAGGATTGAAAACCGGTGCAAATTTTTTTACAATAATTGTAGGCAAATAGTCTACATATACAACGGTTTGAACCTTAATTTTCAAGGCCGGGGCGCTTGCCCCGGTTGGCCCCAAGGTGAAGCCTTCCCGTGGCGGGGCTGTTTTCACTGATTCACCGAAAATTCCTTCAGAAAGTGGGTGACACGATGATCTTCTATGACTTTGAGGTTTTCGCTTATGATTGGCTGGTTGTCCTGATTGACTTGGACGCCAAACAGGAAACCGTGATCATCAATGACCCTGACAAATTAAAGGGCTTCTATGAGAGCCACAAGGAAACCATTTGGGCCGGGTACAACAGCCGCCATTATGACCAATTCATTTTGAAGGGTATCTTGTGCGGGTTCAACCCAAAGAAAGTGAATGACTGGATCATCCTTGATGATAAACCCGGCTATCGGTTTTCCAGCCTGTTCAGGAACTTCCCCCTGATCAACTATGATGTGATGCCCAATCCGCCCATCAGCCTGAAGGCGCTGGAAGCCTTCATGGGGCATTCTATCAAAGAAACCACGGTTCCCTTCGATATTGACCGGCCCTTGACAGAAGCGGAGCTGGCGGAAACGGTCAAATATTGCCGCCATGATGTGGAAGAAACTGTGGAAGTATGGGTTCGCAATATTGCGGAATTCAACACCACAATGTTCTTTGTAAATCACTTTCATCTTGGAAGTAATTCTATTGGGAAAACCAAAGCCCAGCTTGCCGCAGAGATTTTGGGCGGGAATGGGAAGGGAAAATCTTTTGATGATGAATTTGACTTTCCAATTTTAGATTGCTTACGGTTGAAAAAATATCGTTTTGTGGCGGACTGGTACAAAAACCCCGTTAATCATGATTATGGGAAGGCGCAGGAGAATATAACCGTTGCCGGTGTTCCACATACCTTTGCTTGGGGCGGTGGGCACGGCGCTATTCCCAAATATCACGCCCACGGGATCTTCTTGGTGATTGATGTTACAGCCTATTACCCATCCTTGCAAAAGCAATTCAAAATTGGGTATCGGGTAATGGATCATCCTGAAAACTTTGAGTTCATCCATGATAGCAATATTGAATTCAAGCGCAAGGGAGATAAAAAAGCCCGTCAGCCATTCAAGATCATGGACAATGCTATTTCAGGGCAGATGAAGCAACCACAATCGGCACTTTACGACCCCATGAGCAACAACACCATTTGTATCAACGGCCAACTTCTGCTTCTGGATTTAGTTGAACACCTTGAACCCTATTGCAAACTTGTTCAGAACAACACAGATGGTATCATTGTCCAGCTTGCGGATTATGACCGGGATTTTGAAAAGATTGATGATGTGGTTTGGGAATGGGAGCAAAGAACCGGAATGAAGATGGACTTTGATACTTTCATGGGTGACATTTATCAGAAAGATGTAAACAACTATTTTTTGGTTGACCGGGAAACCGGGGCGGTTAAAGCCAAGGGCGCTTATGTAAAAAAACTGTCTGATCTGGATTATGACCTTCCTATTGTCAACCGGGCCATTAGTGAATACTTTTCCCACAAAACCACACCAGAGGAAACCATTATGGGGTGTGGAGATTTGCGAGATTTCCAAAAGGTAGTAAAAGTTTCCAGCAAATATGAATGTGCGCTTTACTCCCCTGTTATCACTATGGAGAAAATCAGGGACGAAAAAGGCCGTTCAAAAAATGTGAAAAGGTTCAGCGGCGGTGAAGTTCAAACTGATAAAACATTCCGTGTGTTCGCTTCAACTGACCGGAGCAAGGGCGGATTGTTCAAAGTGTCCGGTAAAGTGGTAAAGGGCCGCAAGAAAAACCCTGAAAAATTCGGGAACACCCCGGAACATTGCTTCATTATCAATGATGATGTGACAAATCTTCCAGTTCCCGATGAACTGGACAGACAGTATTACATTGATTTGGCGTGGAAGCGCCTAAAAGACTATGGAGTTGACCGGGAAGGGGGGGGGATTTGAGCCATGCAACTATTCAGAGGATATGTCCCGACAAAAGACAAACAGTGTCTTGAAAAGTTCAAGGGAAGAAAACGGTTAAACACCCTTGAAGAAGTTCAAGACCTTGACGAATACGCCGCTATTCTTGGGGATGAAACAATCCTGATTGATGTGGATAATGCGGAAACCAGTGAACTTCTATTCCATATTGTTCAGGACTTGGGCTTGAAATGCCGGGTATATGCGACCACACGGGGCAAACACTTCTATTTCCGAAACCCTGAAGGGTATGTGGAAAAAAGCTGGACAAAACAGACCTTGGCCCTTGGTATTGAAACAGATTCCAAGGTTGGGCGGAACAACAGCTATGCCATTATGCGCTTCAATGGGGTTGATCGGGAAATCATTCAGGATTGCCCGGAAGATGAAATTCAAGACCTTCCCAAGTGGTTGACCCCGGTAAAAACCAACATGAAGTTCTTGGATATGAGAGCCGGAGACGGGCGGAACCAAGCCCTGTTCAACTACATTCTAACCCTTCAAAGCGAGGACTTCACCAAGGAAGAAGCCCGTGAAACTATCCGCATGATCAACCGGTATGTGCTGGAAGATCCCCTTTCTGACCGGGAACTTGAAACAATCCTTCGGGATGATGCCTTCAAAAAGCCTATCTTCTTCAAGGATAAAACATTTCTGTTTAATAAGTTTGCGGTTTACCTGAAGAATAACAACCATATTGTGAAAATCAATAACCAGCTTCACATTTACCGGGATGGCATTTATGTTCCGGGCGCTATGGAAATTGAAGCGCAAATGATCAAGCATATCCCAAACCTAAAACGGGCGCACCGGTCAGAGGTTTTAGCTTATCTGGAAGTAATGTTTCAGACCGAGGGAGAAACCAGAGCCACCAACCCTAATATCATTGCCTTCAGCAATGGCCTTTACAATATCCGGGATGGTTCTTTCATGGACTTTACCCCGGAAATTGTGATTACCAATAAAATTCCGTGGCCCTACAACCCCGCTGCCCACAATGACCTTTTGGACTATACATTAAACCGGCTGGCTTGTAATGATCCTGAAGTCCGGGCCTTGCTGGAAGAAATGGTGGGCTATTGTCTGTACCGGCGCAATGAACTTGGCAAAGCCTTCATTCTGATTGGCGATAAGAGCAACGGCAAATCCACCTTCCTTCATGTGGTCAAAAATATGTTGGGGGATAAGAATATTGCTTCCCTTGACCTGAAAGAACTTGGGGACAGGTTCAAAACCGCTGAACTGTTCGGAAAGCTGGCGAACATTGGTGATGATATTGGGGATGAATTTATTGCCAATGCGTCTGTATTCCGCAAACTGGTAACAGGCGAACGGGTGAATGTGGAGCGGAAGGGCCAAGATCCCTTTGAATTCAATAATTATTCCAAGTTCCTGTTTAGTGCTAATGTGATCCCCCGCATGAAGGATAAGACCGGAGCCGTTCAAAGGCGCTTGGTGATTGTTCCCTTTGATGCCAAGTTTACCCCAAATGATGCAGATTTCCGCCCATTTATTAAAGATGAGTTGTGTGAACAAAGTTCAATGGAATATCTGATCCAGTTGGGCTTGAATGCCCTGAAGCGTGTTCTGACCAACGCCGCCTTTACCACTTCCAGCCGGGTTCAGGGGCAACTTGACGAGTACGAACAGAACAACAACCCCATTATTGGCTTCATTCAGGAAATCGGACTGGATGGGATCATCAATGAAGCCACTGATACAGTTTATCGGAGATATAAAGAATATTGCATTTCAAACAATTTCCAAGCCCTATCCAAAATTGAGTTTTCCCGACAAATCTGCAAACGCTGTGGCTTAACCAGTGGAGCAAAGTATATCAAGGGAAGAAAAACAAGAATTTTCGTGGAAGAAGGTGATTTATGATGGCCGGTTCTAAAAAAGTGTTCGCCACCCTTGGGAGTTCAAACCATGTGCCTGAAGAACGGGAAGTCTTTGACTACTACGCCACCGATCCAAAAGCTGTGGAAATGCTGTTGGAACTGGAACAGTTTGCCCCGGTGATTTGGGAACCGGCCTGTGGTGAAGGCCACATTTCAAAGGTTCTTCAGGCCCACGGCTATGAGGTGATCAGCACCGATCTTGTTTATCGTGGGTTTGGTGATCCTGAACCGCTGGACTTCCTAAAAGAAACCTTGGATGGTTTTGAAGGGGATATTATTACAAATCCGCCGTATTCCGTTGGGCTTGAATTTGTTCAACGGGCGCTTGAAAGTATCAGGCCCGGTGGGAAAGTAGCAATGTTCCTGAAGGTACAGTTCTTGGAGGGACAAAAACGGGGAGCCTTTTTCAAAGACACCCCCCCCCCGAACCGTTTACATATCCCGTTCACGGCTTTCTTGCGCCAAGAATGGTGATTTTGAACGGTTCCCAGATTCGGCCATAGCTTATGCGTGGTATGTGTGGGAAAAAGGCTTCACCGGTGATCCGGTTATCAAATGGTTCAACTGAAAGGGTGGTGGAACATGAACCATCAGTATTCAAAATTCAAAAATAAAGCTATCCCCTATGCCAAAGTTGGGCGGCGGGTATTTGGAAGCCTATTCAATGCTGAAACCTTCTGTTCTGACCACGGGCTTGATGTAAATTCAGCCATTGAATATGGGGAAATCCCGGAATTGAAGAATGAGGTTCAAGAAATAGCCAAATATCAAAAAGCGGTTCTTCGGGAAGTTCTTCATCGGTTGGAAAAGCGTTGTTCTTTCCTACATGGTGAAATAACTGGATTTTCTAATTCTTTGTCTGTTTGCCACCCGCTGGATCGGGGGTATTTGGAAGATAGACTGAAAGAAGCGATTGCCAAGAGTACAGCCACCCATGAAGCAAGGGAAATGGTGTGGACGATACTTGAGGAATTGGAAAGGTTGAGTGAATGGCATGATTAAAGATAGTGGAGAACGCACCCGGTTTGATACCGGGGCGGTTCGTGATATGCACACCGGCAAGGGCCGGATGGATTTATTGCCTTGGGAAGCCTTGGTGGAGGTTTCCAAGCATTGTGAAGAAGGGGCGCTAAAGTACGGGGAACGCAACTGTGAAAAGGGCATTCCCATTCACAGCCTGATTGATTCGGCCTTCCGCCACCTTGCCAAGTACATGATGGGCATGAAGGATGAACCCCACCTTCGAGCGGCTTGCTGGAATTGCTTATTCGCCCTGTATATGGAAATCAAACACCCTGAACTTCAGGACATACCAACCAGAATGGAGGAACCGCATGAACAGGGCTGAACGGCGGAGAGCCAAGAAAGCGGGTATTCCGGTAAAGAAGGAACCCGTGGTGAATATCAAAGCCGCTGATGTTCAGAAGATCAAACAGGATGCTTCCAAAGAAGCGGCGGACAAGGCTTTTCTTCTGATGCTGGGGTTGCCGGTGATGGTGCTTCATGACAAATTCGGCTTTGGCCCGGTTCGGTGTGAACGGTTCACGGATGCTGTTCTTGAACTGTATGATAGCTTTGAAAAAGGTTATGTGTCCCTTGAAGATATTCACCTGACCCTGAAAGAAGAAACCGGGATCACTATTGTTTCAGATGGGAGGTTGAAAGATCGTGGGAACTAAACCTTGGCAAAACAGTGAAGGCTATTCCGATCCCACCGCCTATGAGGGATTGAAGCCTGTCATTCGAGAGGATGAAGAACAGCAACGGCGGTTGAACAATCTGATTTTCGTTCTGAAGTACATTATCCGCTTGGCCGGGTTTGAACTGTTGAACCGGATTGAACTGAAAGATAAGCGGAATGGGAGGGAGTTCAAATAATGGGGCCGAATAGCGATACAGGGAAAGGAACCCTGTATATTAACGGGGAACCCCTTGCGGAAGTTGGGGAAATCAAAATTCCACTGGAAGTGGAGCCGTCAGATCTTCCACCGATTCTGGCCGATGTTTCTTTCACTATCACAATGGATTGCCCCCGATGGTTGCGGCAGAAGTTGGCGTGGTGGATTTTCAAAGCCCGGTTGAAAGACCTAATACACCGGATTTTCCACTTTTGAAAATTAACTTTCAAGAAAACGACCCCACCAAAATTCTTCAGGGGTTGTGGTTGGAACAGATATGGGACAGATGTAAAGGCTTGATCTGTTCCGGTGAACACTATTGTAAATGTTGGCGTTTAGGTAAAGTAGAACAGATAGAACAGATGTTATATTACTTAAACTTAAAAAGTAAAAAAAATATATAAGATAAGTAATATAAGAGAACTGTCCAAAGATGTGTTCTATCTGTTCTACACATTGAAAAGCCTTGATATTTCAGGAGTTTTCACAGAACAGATGTGTGAAAGGATGTGTGCTACATAGTGACTGATAAGGAACTTTCCCAGCGGGCTAAAGAATATTTTGCCCAAATCCGAAAAACTGACCGACTGATCCAGCGGTTGACAGATACAGTGAATACCCTTCGATCCGGGTTGACCAGTCAAAGCTATGAACTGAAGCCTGACAAGGTTCAGACTTCCGGGCCAAAAGACACTTTAGGGGAAACCATTGCAAAAATCATGTCCCTTGAAGATGATATTAACACCCGGATTGATGAACTTGTGACCATGAAGAAGGAAGCCTTCAGCATGATCAGCAAAGTTCCTGACCTTGACCAGCAAAATGTTCTTGTAGGCCGGTATATCCAACTGAAAAAGTGGGAAGATTTAGCCGCTGAATTTGAGTACACCACCCAATGGCTTTTTGAAATTCACGGGAAGGCTTTACTTGCTTTTGCCAAGGAAAATGCCGATTTCTTGAAAGAACCGAGTAAAGTTTAGTTTCACCTGTTGAAAGTTTAGTGTTTTTTCGGCTATCATATAAAGTGAAAAAGCGTCCGAGGGGGAACCTTCGGCGCTTTTCTTTTGATTTCAAAGGGGGTGAATACCTTGACCAAGAAGCAAAAGCGGTTTGTTGAAGAATATCTGATTGACCTGAATGCAACGCAAGCGGCAATTCGGGCCGGGTATTCGCCTGATACCGCACAACAGATGGGTTCTGAAAACCTGTCAAAACCTGTGATTAAAAATGCTATTGACAAGGCTATTGCAGAGCGGAGCCGCCGAACCGGTATCAATCAAGATCGGGTGATTCAGGAAATCGCAAAATTGGCGTTTCTGAACCCCATTGATGTAATTGACATGGATGAAGCCACCATCAAAGGTGAAGCCAACCGGGATGATACCGCCTGTATTGCTTCTGTCAAAGTGAAGGTGATTCCCGGTGAAGATGGGAATATCACTGAACGAGAGGTTAAGACCTACGACAAGTTGAAGGCCCTTGAATTGTTGGGCAAACATCTTGGAATGTTTACCGACAAACTGAAAATGGAAGGGAATGTTCCCGTGGTTATCATGGGGGATGATCAACTTGAAGATTAACCCCAAGGCCAAGGTGATCCGCCTTCCTGAAGTGGTGGGCAAAGGGTACAAGACCTTTTGGAACTTCAAAGGCCGCTACCGGGTTTGTAAGGGGAGCCGTGCAAGCAAGAAATCCAAAACCACGGCCTTGAACATCATCAAGCGGATGATGCAATACCCGGAAGCTAATACCCTTGTGGTTCGCAAAGTATTCAGAACCTTAAAGGATAGCTGTTTCACAGAATTGAAGTGGGCAATCAACCGGCTTGGGGTTCAGGCTTATTGGGAAATCAAGGAAAGCCCCCTTGAAATGACCTATGTTCCCACCGGTCAGAAGATTTACTTCCGGGGCCTTGATGATCCCCTGAAGGTGACTTCCATCACGGTTGAAATTGGTTATTTGTGTTGGTGCTGGATTGAAGAAGCCTATGAAATCACCAATGAAGATGATTTCAATATGCTTGATGAAAGTATCCGTGGCGCTATCCCGGAAGAAAGCGGCCTGTTCAAGCAAATCACCTTGACCTTCAACCCGTGGAATGAAAAGCACTGGATCAGGAAGCGGTTCTTTGGAGAGATTACCGGCAAGGATGCCCAAGGAAACCCCACATATCAATTCCATGATAGCTGGACTTCCCCGGATGGGCAGATTTACGCCACCACTACCAATTACCTGTGTAATGAATGGCTGGATGAAGCTGACCTGAAGGTTTTCCAGACCATGAAGGAAACCAACCCCCGGCGCTATAAAGTGGCCGGTTTGGGTGGTTGGGGCATTGTGGATGGCCTGATTTATGAGAACTGGCGGGAAGAACTGTTCAACCCGGCTGAAATCAGCGCCAAGGCCGGTGTGAAATCCGCCTTCGGCCTTGACTTTGGCTATACCAATGACCCAACGGCGCTTTTCTGTGGGCTTGTCAGCAAGGAAGAAAAGACCATTTGGGTTTTCGATGAACTGTATGAAAAAGCCCTGACCAACCGGGCCATTTGTGACCGGGTAACAGTGATGGGCTATGCCAAAGAGCGTATCAAGGCCGATTGTGCAGAACCCAAGAGCATTGACGAATTGCGGGAAGCTGGCCTTCGGCATATCAGAGCCGCCCGGAAGGGCAAGGACAGCGTGAACAATGGCATTCAGTACATTCAGGATTATATCATCATCATTCATCCCCGGTGTGTGAATTTCATCACTGAAATTTCAAACTATACTTGGGCTGAAGATAAGTTCGGGGCCAAGATCAACACCCCCATTGATGATTTCAACCACCTGATGGACGCTATGCGCTATGCGCTGGAAGATATGCTGGTTGGCTCCGCCTTCAGCTTCGACTAATAACAGGATAGTAACAAACCGCCACGGAAATTGATTGTTTCCGGGGTTTTGTCTTTATTGGGTAATAAAAGAGGTGTTTCCGATGAAGAAAATGATTCGAGTGGTTTCGGTGCTGGGAACACCGTACACGATTTATCAGGGGAACAGCGTTGATTTTCCTGATCTGGCTGATTGTGATGGGTATTGTGATACCACTATCAAGGCCATTGTGGTTTTAGATATGACCGAGATAGAAGGCAAACCCGGAGCCAAGGCAGACTTGACGCATTATCAGCGCAAAGTGATTCGTCATGAATTGCTTCATGCTGTTCTGTTTGAAAGTGGACTGTCCGCTAATTCTTGGGGAGAGAATGAAGAAATTGTTGATTGGTTTGCAATCCAATTCCCAAAACTGGAAGCACTGTTTCAACAGGCGGGATGTAATGACCTTTTGAAAGATGGTGATTGATTTTGTCTTTTTTCAATGATACTGAAACGGCCCGGATCAATCGCCTGATCCTGATGGGCGGCAATACCGGCATGACTGAACTTCAGTTTTTTGCCGCTGAAATTGATGAATGGAAGCGGAGCCGCAAGCGGAAAGAACAGATTATTGGGGATGCCTACTATGAAGGCTACCATGACATTCTGACCCGCAAGCGCACAATCATTGGCGAGGATGGCAAACTTCAGGAAGTTGACAACCTTCCCAACAATCGGCTGGTGGATAACCAGTTTGCTTTGATGGTGGATCAGAAAACCAACTATCTTGTGGGCAAGCCCTTTTCCCTGACCTGTAAAAACAAGACCTATTCCGAATTTCTGAACAAGGTTTTTGATAAGCGGTTCAAGCGGCTTCTGAAGTATGTGTGTGAAGATGCCCTGAAAGGCGGGATTGGCTGGTTGTACCCCTACTATGGGGATGATAGCAAACTTGCCTTCAAACACTTCCCGGCCCATGAAATTCTCCCCTTTTGGGCGGACGATGATCACACCATCCTTGATTGTGCTGTTCGCCTTTACCCACAAGAGGTTTGGAACGGTTTCAGCAAGGAAATTGTGGAGCGGGTGGAAATCTTCAAATCAGATGGCCTTTACCGCTATGTGTACGATGGAACCACCTTGACCCCGGATGAACAGTTGGGGGAGCATGAAAACTATTTCAGTGTTGACAATGGGGAAGAAACGGTTGAACTGAATTGGGAGCGGATTCCCCTGATCCCGTTTAAGTATAACAAGCAGGAAATTCCCTTGATCCGCAGGGTAAAAACCCTTCAGGACGGTATCAACACTATGATTTCCGACTTTGAAAATAATATGCAAGAGGACGCACGGAACACCATTCTGATCCTGAACAATTATGATGGTGAAAACCTTGGGGAGTTCCGCCGCAACCTTGCGACCTTCGGAGCCGTGAAAGTTCGGGATGATGGCGGGGTGGAAACCCTGACCGTTGAAATTAACGCTGAAAACTTCAATTCCATTCTGAAGCTGTTCAAGGATAAACTGATTGAAAACGCCCGTGGCTACAATGCCAAGGATGACCGCATGGGCAACAACCCCAATCAGATGAACATTCAATCCATGTATTCTGATATTGACCTTGACGCAAACGGGATGGAAACCGAGTTTCAAGCGGCCTTTGATGATCTTCTGTGGTTTATCAATCAGGATTTCGCCAACACTGGCCAAGGCGATTTTGAGGAAGAAGAAATCACCATTGTTTTTAACCGGGATATGCCGGTGAACGAAAGTGAAGCCATTGAAAATTGTGGGAAGTCCGTTGGTATTCTGTCCAATGAAACCATTGTGGCCCAGCACCCGTGGACAACGGATGTGGAATTGGAGTTGGAGCGGATCAAGAAGGAAAAGGAAGAAGCAATGGAACAGGCGCAGGATTACAACGGCGCTTTTGGGAATGTTCAGAAAGAAGATCCTGATGGTGATGAAGGCGGGGACGAATAATCCCTGCCTTCCCTATATGCCGGGGCAATAATGGGGCGGGGCCGGGGCTCACCTCCTTACCCGGTCAAAGGTGCAATTCCTTTCCCCGGCACTTTCTATGGCGTGTTAGTCAAGCGGTTAAGACACCGGCCCTTCAAGCCGGGAACACGGGTTCGACCCCCGTACACGCTACCACTTGCCGGGTTGGTGGAATGGCAGACACAGCGGATTCAAAATCCGCCGCCTTTGGCGTATGGGTTCAAGTCCCATACCCGGCACCAATATTGGGGTGTAGCCAAGAGGTAAGGCAAGGGGTTTTGACCCCCTGAAGCGTTGGTTCGATTCCAACCACCCCAGCCATTCAAGAAGGGAGCGTGACCCCGTGAAAAATGCTGACTATTGGCGGGGCCGGTTCGCCATTCTTGAAAATTCGGCCCACAAACAAGCGGATGAATACCTTCAGACACTTGAAGATATTTACCGGGAAACTGAACACACTGTTCAGCGGGATATTGAAAGCTGGTATCAGCGATTTGCAACCAATAACAATGTGACTTTGGCGGAAGCCCGGAAAATGCTGACCACTGGACAGCTTGAAGAATTCAAGTGGACGGCGGAACAGTATGTGAAAGCCGCACAGCAAGCCAACCTTTCCCCGGAATGGATTAAGAAGCTGGAAAACGCTTCAACCCGCTTCCATGTCAGCCGCCTTGAAGCAATCCAACTGCAAATTCAACAGCAAATGGAACTTCTGTTTGGAAATCAGGTGGATGGGATTGATGATCTTCTGAAGAAGCTGGTTTCCAACGGGTACACCCACGGGGCCTTTGAAATCCAAAAGGGCATTGGCCTTGGGTGGGATTTCACCGCCCTGAACCAAAAGAAACTTGAAACCTTACTTTCAAAACCTTGGACAACGGACGGGCGGACTTTTCGGGATCGCTGTTGGGTGAACAAGGCTGATTTGGTGGACACCGTAAACAAAGAACTGATTCAGGGAATGTTGCGGGGTGATCCACCGGCCAAGACTATTACCGCCATTCAAAAGAAGTTCGGAACAGCCCGTTATAAGGCAAGGCGGTTGGTGCATACAGAAACCACCTATTTCAACGCTGTTTCCAAAATCCAGATGTATAAAGATTTGGGTGTGGATCAGATTGAAATTGTGGAAACGCTGGATTCCCGCACCTGTGCGGTATGCCAACCCCTTGATGGAACGGTGATCCCGCTGGCCCAATATGAGCCGGGGGTGACTGTCCCGCCCTTCCACCCGAATTGCCGGGGAACCACTTGCCCCCATTATGACGATATGGACGGCGAAAGAGCCGCCCGCACCGCTGATGGAAAGGTGTACTATGTCCCGGCCAACATGAAATATACCGATTGGAAGAAGGCTTTTGTGGATGGCGTGAAGGACGGTTTGACGGTTGCCACCGTGGGCGCTATAATGAAGGCGAAAAGGGAATTGGAGCCGCTGAAGGCTGAAATGTTCCCTGAATACCTGACTGACAAGAAGGAACGGAAGAACACCCAAGCCCTGATTGATTATGTGAATGCGTGTGAAAACGCTGATCCTGATGTGGTTGCCCTTTATTCCAAAATGGGGGCTATGGAAAACATCAGGGCCAACGGTATTCCCATGAAGGTTTCCCACGGGAAAGGCTATGCGGTCAATTATCGCTATTACACCCGGAATGATCAGCTTGCGGAAGTTGAATTGATTATTCCCAAGCTGGCCGGGGATGATCTTACCGGCCAAGTGGTTACAACCTTACATGAGGAAATGCACCTGATGGATATGTTCAACCGGTCAGACCCGGCAAAGTATTCAGGTTGGTTCAGTTCCAGCCATGCCAAGTTAAGTTCCTTTTTCCAGAAAACCAACACCGATATTGCGGATGATATTGATTCCCTTTTTGAAGCCTTCGATAAGGAATGCAAGCGTATTACGGCGGAAATCAATGCTGAATTGAGAACCGCCACTTCCACCTTGACGGATCAATACTATGCAAGAACCATTTCTTATTCCGACTACAAAAAAGCCTTCAATAAGCTAAAGCGTGAAGCAAGTGAACAAATTGATTATCAATGCCGAAACGCTATGGGCGGCGGTATCAGTTCCCTTGAAGATATTTACGATGCCCTTTCCGGTGGTTCGGCCCGTGATGCTGGCCTTGTGCGATATGGTCACGGTTCCAAATATTACCGGGATATTGGGAAACGAGCGGAAGAAACCCTTGCCAATTATGGCGCTTTGTCGGTTGTCCGTCCTGACCTGATAGAAATGCTTCGTAAGGATAAACCGGAGTTGGTAGAAGCCTTGGAAGAAGTCATTCAGGATATGTTAAAGAAAGCGGGTGGTTAATATGACACGGGAAGAAAAGCTGATGAAGGTTCATGCACTGTTGGCTGAAGTTTCTGATGTTCTGGTTGACCGCTTCTTTGATGCGGACAGTGAAGAACTTCTTGATGAAAAAATTGAAGTTCTTACTGCTTTGAAGGATGGGAAACCGCCTGACCAAATCCCCAATTATTATTCTGTTCTTGAAAACTTCAGCCCGGATCAGCATTGGGACTGATCCACAATATTGTTGATTGAACCACCCCGGCCTTCGGGCCGGTGGTGGTTTTTTCATACCTATTCGCCGTTTCCCGGTTGTGGGCGGAAAACAGAGCCGGGGGAAATCGTGGTTCCTGACCCACGGTAAAAAAGGATTTTATGATGGAGGTATCACACTATGACGAAAGAAAAGCTGATGGAGTGGGGCTTGACCGAGGAACAGGCCAACAAGGTTATGGAAGGGCTGAATGGTTCCTTTGTAACCAAGAGCCGGTTCAATGAGGTGAACGAGGAAAACAAGACCCTGAAGGCCCAAGTTTCTGAACGGGATGGGCAGATTGAAACCCTGAAGAAGTCCGCTGGTGATAACACGGAACTTCAGAACCAGATCACCGCCCTTCAGGAAGCGAACAAGCAGAAGGACAAGGATCACGCCAATGAAATCAAGGCCCTGAAGATCAGCAATGCCGTTGATGTGGCCCTGACCAATGCCAAGGCCAAAAACAACACCGCTGTAAAGGCGCTGTTGGCCGCATTCTTGGAGAAGGCGGAACTGGCCGATGATGGCACGGTGAAAGGGCTGGATGATGAAATTGGCAAGCTGACCAAGGGTGAGGACACGGCTTTTCTGTTCGACACCAGCGGCAAGGCCAAGTTTAAGGGAGCCAAGGCCGCTGAAAAGAGTGATCCCCACAATCAGCCCACCGGGGATGACCTTTCCAAAATGTCCTATGACGAACTGTGCAAGTACATGGAGGAAAACCCGGATGCGGTTTTGGAGTAACCTACACAATTTGACTACACAGAAAGGAAGTTTGAACGATGGCTAACAGCAAGTTTAATGCAAAGTCTTTCAACCCTGAAGCGTTTAAGTACATGGTTGGCCGTGTGCCCAGCCTGACCCTGAACGCCCTGAAGAAGTCCCGTGCGCTGGCCGGGAACCCTGATATTCGGGCGGTGTTCACCAGTCAGAATGGCACCGGCTATGCCCGTCTTGCCATGCGTGGCCTTCTGGATGGGGATGCGGTGAACTATGACGGTGAAACCGACATTACCGCCACTTCCACCAAGACCTTTGAACAGGGCATGGTGGTTGTTGGCCGTGCCAAGGCATGGACTGAAAAGGACTTCAGCTATGACATTACGGGCGGCGTGGACTTCATGGGCAATGTGTCCGCACAGGTTGCGGAGTACAAGGACACCTTGGATCAGAAAACCCTTCTTTCCATCCTGAAGGGTGTTTTTGCCATGCCCACCACCGATGTCAAGAACAAGGAGTTTGTGGAGAAGCACAGCACCACGATTTATGCCCCTATGAGCGCCACCACCCTGAACAGCGCCGTGAACAAGGCTTGTGGAGCCAATAAGCAGAAGTTTTCTTTGGTGTTCATGCACAGTGATGTTGCCACCAACCTTGAAAACATGAAGCTGTTGGAGTTCATGAAGCAGACGGACGGGGACGGCATTCAGAAGGATTTGACCCTTGCCACTTGGAATGGCCGCACTGTGGTTGTGGACGATGATCTTCCCGCCGTGACCGGCTATGCCGATGCTGAAGCGGACACCCCCGGCGCTTTGGTGATCAAGGCTTCCGGTGCTTCCGGTGCTTCTGAAATTGATCTTGCCAAGGCAACCCCCTACTTTGGCACCCGTACCCTTGCCGCTGATATGTATGTGGTTCCCGCTACGCAGTACACCACCTTCATCATGGGCAACGGTGCTATCTCCTATGAAGATATTGGGGCCAAGGTTCCTTATGAAATGGCCCGTGACCCCAAGACCAACGGCGGTGTTGATACCCTGTATATGCGTCAGCGCAAGGTGTTCAGCCCCTATGGTATCAGCTATGAGAAGAAAAGTCAGACCAAGCTGTCCCCCACGGACACGGACTTGGAGAATGGGCAGAACTGGACGCTGGTTCACAGCGGGGAAAGCACTGCTTCCCAGCGCACCTATATCAACCACAAGGCCATTCCCATTGCCCGGATTCAGTCTTTGGGCTGATGGAATGGCGGTGATTCCCGTTGCGTGAACAGGTTATTGCAATGCTTACGGCCCTTGGCGTAACGGGGGCCGCTGAAGATCCCCTGTTGGATATTGTGATCAGCAATGTTCAATACAGGGTTCAAAACAAAACCAACCGAAAGGATATGCCTGAAGGGTTGGTGAGTGTGGCCGTCTATATGGCGGTTGGCGAATACCTGAACATGAAGAAGGTTTCCGGGCAGTTGGAAGGGTTTGACCTTGAAGCGGCAATCAAGCAAATTCAGGAAGGCGATACCAACACGGTTTTTGCCATTGGGGATGGGAATTTGACCCCTGAACAGCGGTTGAACAGTCTGATTGACTACCTGACCAATGGGCGGAGCCGTGAACTTTACCGATTCAGGAAGTTTGTATGGTAAACGCCCACAGAAAAGCCCTTGAACGGTTGTGGAAGGATCGGTGTTCTATTTTCGTAAAAGAGAAAGTCACCGATCCAACCACACACCTGATTGACTTTGAAGAAAAGCCGCTTCTTCAGGATCAGCCCTGTAAATTGTCCTTTGAAACCTTAACTTCAAGTTCCGGTGATCCCGTGGCCGCTGTTGCCCAAACCGTGAAGCTGTTCTTGTCCCCTGATGTGGAAATCCCCGCTGGCTGTAAAATCGTTGTGACACGGTTCAACAATCTTGAACGGAAGTTCACCTATTCTAAAAGCGGTGAAGCCGGGGTTTTCACCAACCATCAAGAAATCCAGTTGGAGCCGTGGAAGGGGTATGCCTGATGGCTAAATGGGGCAAATGCGATTTCAAGCAACTGGAACGGCTGAATAAGAACATGGAAAAGCTGATGGGGGCGGATTTGGACAGGTTTTGCCGCCAAGCCGCCCAAGAGTTGGCGGGGCGCTTGCTGAATAAGGTTGTGAAGCGGACACCTGTTGTATATGGCACCTTGCGGGATGCGTGGGCGGTAATGCCTGTGGGCCACAGGGGAACCCATTACACAGTTGTTGTGCTGAATAACCTTCAGTATGCGTCCTATGTTGAATACGGCCACCGGCAACAGCCGGGGCGGTTCATCCCCGGTTATTGGGAAAGTGACCGCTTTGTTTATGATCCCGATGCGGAAGGCGGGATGGTGCTGAAGAAAAATTGGGTAAAGGGGCGCTATATGCTGACCATTTCCACACAAGAACTGGAACAGCAAGCGCCTAAAATTCTGGAAAAGAAGTTGTATTTGTTCCTGAAGGGGTGTTTCGATGCTTAATGAGATTATCAAAGGAATTTCAATGGCACTGAACGCCGCCTTTGGGGATGGGTATGAAATCTATCAGAATGATGTGGAACAGGGTTTGAAAGAACCCTGTTTTTTGATTGCCGTTTTACAACCGGAAATCACGCCCATGCTTGGGCGGCGCTTTATCAAGAGGAACCCATTTGACATTCAGTATTTTCCGACCAACCCCCGCAATAATGCGGAGATGTTCACCGTTGCGGAAACGATGATGGAAGCCTTGGACTTCATCACGCTTCCCAGCGGTGATCTTCTTCATGGAACCAGCGTGAATTATGAGATTGTGGACAATGTACTTCATTTCTTTGTGAACTATAACTTGCCCATGATCCGCCCCGCTGAAGAAACCTATATGGAAACCTTGGAAACCGAGGTTGGAACCATTGGAGGGGATTAAAAATGCCTACGACCAAAACCAGAAAGCCCAAGACAGCGGAAGCGGCCCCGCCTGTTTCCAATGTCCCGGTTTTCACCAAAAGAAATATCCTGACCTTCCAGCGATACGCCAAGCGGCGTGATCTTCTGTCCGTTTTGCTGGAAGATGGAAAGGAATACACGATGGAGCAGGTGGACAGCTTGCTTCAAAACTTTTTCAAGAAAGGCAAGGTGAATTGATATGGCCCTTGGCGGCGGCACTTTTTTGACGCAGAACAAGATTCTGCCCGGTGCATATATCAACTTCATTTCGGTTGCGAATGCAAGCGCCACCCTCTCTGATCGTGGTATTGCGACCATCCCCCTTGAAATGAATTGGGGGCCTGAAGGTGAGGTTATCACCGTTGAACTTGGGGAGTTCCAGAAGAATTCCCAAAAGATTTTCGGCTATGCGTACACGGCGGACGAACTGAAGCCCATGCGTGAGATTTTCAAACACGCCCAAACGGTTCACTTCTTCCGCCTGAATTCCAGCGGCGCAAAGGCCGCTTGCACTTATGCAACGGCCAAATACCCCGGCACCCGTGGGAATGACCTTCGTATTGTCATTGAGGAAAATGAAAACAGTCAGCCGGAAAGCAAACTGTATGATGTTTCCACTTTCCTTGGCACTGTCCAAGTGGATCAGCAGAAGGCCATTTCTAAAATGACTGACCTGAAGCCCAATGATTATGTGGACTTCAAAACAGAAGGAAGCCTTGCTGTGACTGCTTCCACCCCCCTTACCAGCGGCACCAATGGGAGTGTGGAGGATGCGGCTTATCAAACCTATCTGGATAAGATGGAAGCCTATACCTTCAACGCTATGGGTTGCCCCACCAACAAATCCACCATTGCTGAACTGTTTTCTGCCTTCTGTAAGCGGATGCGGGATGATGTGGGCAAGAAGTTTCAGGTGGTATGCTTCCGCAAGCTGGCCGACTATGAAGGCACCGTGAGTGTGAAGAACACCATTGTTGGTGAAACCGATGATCCCGCCCTGATCCCGTGGGCAACCGGCGTGATTGCGGGAACCGCCGTGAATAAGTCCGCAACCAATATGGACTATGACGGGGAATATCAGATTGATACTGATTATACCCAAAGCGAATTGGAAGCCGGTATTCTGGAAGGTTCGTTCATGTTCCATCTGGTGGATGAAAAGGTTGTGGTTTTGGAGGATATTAACACCTTCATTTCCGTGACGGATGAAAAGTCCGGGGACTTTTCCAGCAATCAGACAATCCGGGTTCTGGATCAGATTGCCAATGATATTGCTGTTCTGTTCGGCAAGAAGTACCTTGGCAAAGTTCCCAATGACGCTTCCGGGCGGATCAGCCTGTGGAACGATATTGTGAAGCACCATCAGGAGCTTCAGAATATCCGGGCTATTGAGAACTTCTCCAGCGATAATGTGACGGTTGCCCAAGGCGATACCAAGAAGGCCGTTGTGGTGACGGACTATGTTACCCCGGTCAACGCTATGGCCCAGCTTTATATGACTGTCTATGTCCAGTAAGAAAGGGGTGTAAGAGTATATGGCAACTGTAATGCAAGCCAAGGACGCTGTTTCCGCTTCTTTGGCCGAATGCTTTGTAACCATTGGGGATAACCGTTACAATTTCATGCAGGCTATCAACCTTGAAGCCAACTTTGAGAAGAATAAGACGGAAATCCCCATTTTGGGCAAGACCGGCAAGGGTAACAAATCCACCGGTTGGAGTGGTACGGGTTCCGCAACCTTCCACTATAACACCAGCATTTTCCGCCAAATGATGAAGCAGTACAAGGACACCGGCGAGGATGTCTATTTTGACATTCAAGTGACCAATGAAGATCCCACTTCTTCTGTGGGCCGTCAAACCGTGATCCTGAAGGATTGCAACATTGATGGCGGCATTCTTACCAAGTTTGACGCTGATGCGGAATACTTGGATGAAGATATGGACTTCACTTTTGAGGATTTCGAGATGCCGGAAGCCTTTACCCTGCTTGCGGGAATGGAGTAACATTGCCAAAACCCGCCCCATTTTGATAATGTGGGCGGGTTTTTCTTTTTTCAATTTCAAAATAGGAGGATTTTAACAATGAGTTTGTCTGCTTTTCTGGCTGAAAATGCCCTGTCCGTTGAGAATGTGAAGTTTGTTGCTTCCAAGCGGTTTTTGTCTGATGAATTGGACGATAAGGGCAAGCGGAAGCCTATGGAATGGGAGATCAAGGCCATTACCGGCACCGAGGATGAAGCCCTTCGGAAGTCCTGTGCCAAGCGGTTTCCCGTTCCCGGCAAGAAAAACCAGTATCAGAAGGAAACTGACTATGATCTGTACCTTGGCAAGCTGGCTGTGGCCTGTACGGTGTTCCCCAACCTGAATGACAAGGAACTTCAGGACAGCTATAAGGTGATGGGCGCTGAAGCCCTTCTGAAAACCATGCTGACCCCCGGCGAGTATGCCGATTACCTGACCAAAGTTCAGGAGGTTTGCGGGTTTGAAACCACCCTTCAGGATGAGGTGGACGAGGCAAAAAACTAATTGAAGAAGGTGATGGTGAAGCAAATATCGCTTACTATTGCCTTCACGAACTGCATTTGACACCATCTGCTTTTCTGGACTTGCCCCGGAAAGAACGGGCCTTCATTATTGCGGCCATTGATATTCGGGTGGAGCGGGAAAAGAAGAAACAGAAAGAAATTGAACGGAAACAGCGCCGGGGCCGCAGAAAGTAACTGTTGGCCCCGGCCCTCTGCTATGGAAAGAAGGTGAACCCCTATTGGCAACCATTAGAACGGCAATCGCCCTATATGACGGTGTTACTGCCCCGCTGAAGTCCATGCACAAGGCTATGAACATTGTGCTGAACAGCTTTGAAGCCATGCAACGGGCTTCTGGTAATTCTGTGGACACTTCAGCCATTCGGGAAGCCCGTGAAGAACTGGCAAGAGCCGGGGCCGCCTTCGATTCCATTGAAGAAAATATTCGGAATGCTGGCAACCAGCAAGACCGCTTCAACAGGCGGATCAGGGACGGCACCACCGCCGCTGATGGCCTTTGGAGCAAGCTAAAAGGCATTGCGGCCACCGTGGGTGGGTTGGCGGCTGTAAAGAAAATTCTTGGGGTTTCTGACCAGCTTACCAGCACAAATGCCCGGTTGAATAACGCCATGATCAACTTTGATGATGGCGGTTCCCTTACTGACCTTGAAAAAAAGGTAATGGCTTCGGCGCAACGATCCAGAACTTCCTATATGGATGCCGCTTCTTCCATTGCAAAATTGGGCCTAAATGCCCGTGATGCGTTTGGAAGTATGGATGAAGTGATTGCCTTCCAAGAACTGATTAACAAACAGTTTATTATTGGCGGTGCGAGTGTTCAGGAACAGCAAGCCGCCATGATCCAGCTTACCCAAGCAATGGCTTCCGGTGTGCTTCGTGGTGAAGAACTAAACAGCGTATTTGAACAGGCCCCCGGAATTATTCAGAGTATAGCAGATTACTTGGATGTTTCCATTGGTGAAATCCGGGCTATGGCCGCAGAAGGTCAACTGACCGCCGATGTAGTGAAAAATGCCATGTTTGCGGCAGCGGATGATATTGAAACCAAGTTTTCAAATATGCCCAAAACTTGGGGGCAAATTTGGATCGGGATGAAGAACAAGGCCCTGTCTATCTTCAATCCTATTCTGAACAAGGTAAATCAAGTTGCTAATAGCGAAAAGTTCACCCAAGTAACGAATGGAGTTATCAACGGCCTTGCCGGGATCGCTTCTGTTGCAACGGTGGTGCTTGACCTTCTGATTGGCGGTGCCGCTTTGGTGGTGGATAATTGGTCATGGCTTGCCCCTATTGTTGGCGGTGTTGCAACGGCTTTTCTTGTTTTGAATGGAGCCATGCTTGCCTATAAAACAGTGACCGGCATTGTGAATGCGCTGGAAACCGTAAAGGCCGCAAGACTGGCTATGACTACCGTTGCAACCGGAGCACAGACCACCGCCACCTTTGCCCAAACAGCGGCCCAATACGGCCTGAATGCGGCTTTGATGGCTTGCCCCCTTACATGGATTATCATTCTGATTATCGCCCTTGTAGCCCTGTTCTATGCGGCTGTGGCGGCGGTCAATCATTTTGCAGGTACAAGCGTTTCCGCAACCGGCCTGATTTGTGGCGCATTTATGGCGGCGCTGGCCTTCATCGGGAATATCTTTGTGGCCCTGTGGAACTTGGTTGTAGATGTGTTCGTGATGATCTACAACCTTGTGGCTACGGTTGCAAACTTCATCGGAAATGTATTCAATGATCCGGTTGGGGCTGTGGCCCGTCTATTTTTCGACTTGGCGGACACGGTTCTTTCCGTCCTTCAGGCTTTGGCTTCGGCCATTGATACTATCTTCGGTTCTAACCTTGCCGGTTCCGTCCAAGGCTGGCGTGACAGCTTGGGCGGTTGGGTGGATTCCACCTTTGGCAAGGGTGAAGAAATCATGGAAAAGCTGAATGCGGAAGATCTTCATTTGGGCCGCTTCGAGTATGGAGCCGCCTTTGATATGGGGTATGAATTCGGCCAAGGCGTGGAAGATACCGTGGGCGGCTTGTTCGACTTTTCCGCAATGGACAGCTTGGGGGCCGCTGATGGGCTGGATGCCTTCAACCTTGGGAACACCCTTGATGGTATCTATGGCAACACCGGGGACACGGCGGGGAACACCGCCGCCATGAGTGATGCCCTTGACATTGCGGAAGAAGATTTGGCCTATATGCGGGATATTGCCGAGCGGGAAGCAATCAACCGGTTCACCACCGCTGAAATCAAGGTTGAACAGCACAATGAAAACCACATTTCCAAAGATACCGACCTTGACGGGATTATGGATGCGTGGGCCAATGATTTTGCTGAAAAGCTGGATGTGTCTGAAGAAGGGGTGCATGAGTAATGGCATACAAAATGTACTTGGATGGTGTGCTTATGCCCATCACCCCTTCCAAGGTCAAAGTGAAAATCAATAACCAGAATGAAACCCTGACCCTGATCAGCGGTGAGGAAATCAATATCCTGAAGGCGGCGGGGCTGACTGATGTAAGTTTTGACTTGCTTCTCCCCCAAGTCCCCTATCCCTTCACAAATGGCGGGGCGCAACCCGCAGATTATTACCTTTCTCTTTTTGAACGGCTGAAAACGGCAAAGGAACCGTTTCAATGGATTTTGAACCGTGAAAAGCCCAATGGAAGCCGGTTGTTTTATACCAATCTGACTGTGGGAATGGAAGATTACCAGATCACAGACGATGCGGAAGAAGGCTTTGATATTACAGTGACCGTAAGCCTGAAGCAATACAGGCACTATGGCACTAAAACTGTGACCATCCAACCGGCCCCAACCCCCGCCACAAAGCCCACCGCCACGGTGGAGCCGCCTAAACGGGAAACCAGTCAGGCCCCCAAGCAATCCACCTATACGGTAAAATCCGGGGATTGCCTTTGGAATATTGCCAAGAAATATTTGGGGGATGGTTCCCGATACAATGAGATTTACAACCTGAACAAAGATAAAATCAAAAACCCGAACCTGATTTATGCCGGTCAGGTTCTTACTTTGCCTTCCTGAAAGGGGTGATCCGCTTGTCTATTGAACTTCTGATTCAGAATGGTTCCACAATTTATTATCCAGTTGTTGAAGAAGGGGTTTCTTTGACATGGGAGCGGAAAGGCACCCCCGGCAAGCTGGAATTCACAGTAATCAAAGACGGGGTTTTGAACTTTCAGGAAGGCAACCCGGTAAAGCTGACGGTGAACGGCACCACCATTTTCTATGGCTTTGTGTTCACCAAGAGCCGCAAGGCAAACAGTGTGACCATTGATGTTGTGGCCTATGATCAGTTGCGATACCTGAAGAACAAGGACACCATCACGGAAGAAGGGCTGAAGGCTTCTGACCTTCTGAAGCGGCTGGCGGCAGATTTCCGCCTGAACCTTGGGAGCGTGGAAGATACAGGGTACACCATTGAAACCATTGTTGAGGAAGATAGCACCCTGTTTGACATGATCCAAAATGCCCTTGATGAAACCCTGATGAATACCGGCCAACTGTTCTGCCTTTATGATGATGCCGGGAAATTGACTTTGAAAAACATCAATTCCATGAAGCTGAATTTGCTGATTGATGAAGAAACCGGGGAAACCTTTGACTATTCATCCAGCATTGATGAACAGACCTACAATAAAATCAAGCTGACCTATGATAATGAGCAGACCGGCAAGCGGGAACTGTATATTGCACAGGACGGGGAGAAGATGAACCAGTGGGGCGTTTTGCAGTATTTTGAAGCCTTGCAAAGCGCCACCGGAGCCGCCGCCAAAGCCAATGCCCTTCTGAAGCTGTATGACCAGAAAACCCGGAAGCTGACGGTGAAAAACGCTTTTGGGGATGTGCGGGTTCGGGCTGGTTGCGCCGTGGTGGTTGCCTTGAATTTGGGGGATATTATCACCAACAATTATTTGATGGTTGAAAAAGTCACCCACAATTTCAAGGGGGATGAACACTTCATGGATTTAACCTTGATTGGGGGTGAATTCATTGCCTAAACCGACAAATGCGGTGGAACTGGTAAAGAAGGCCGCTGTGGAAGCCGTGGACGCAAGCAAGCCGGTTCACATTCTGTTTGGAACCGTGATTTCCGCTTCCCCGCTGAAAATTCAGGTTGACCAAAAGGCCATTTACACAGAAAAAATGCTGGTGCTGGCCCGGAATGTCACGGATTATGAAGTGGATATGACGGTAAGCCACCAGACTGTTACAATCAGCCACGGCCACCCGGTTACAGACACTTATACCGGGGGCGGCACCGCTGAAGATGTTGACCACAACCACCCCATCAAAGGGCGGAAGAAGTTCAAAGTCCACAACGCCCTTGCGGTTGGGGATCAGGTGGTTATGGCCCGAATTCAAAAGGGCAAGAAATTCTTGGTGCTGGATCGGATTGCGCCGAACCCGGCCCTGAAGGGGGAATGGGTATGATTCCACAGGTTCAAGACGATTTGAAGCAGGATTTCACCTTTACCACCCTTCCAAGCCGCACATTCAAAATGCGTCATGATACCAAAACCATAACCGGCACCATTGATGAAGTAAGGGCTGTGGAACAGGCGGTTTTCCTGATCTTGAATGTGGAACGGTATGAATGGCTGATTTATTCTTGGAACTATGGTTTTGAGAAGAAAAGCCTGATTGGTAAGCCGGTTGATTTTTGCATTCCAGAAATTGAACGGCGGGTGAAGGAAACATTGCTTCAGGATGATAGGATCACCGCCGTTGAAAATTTTCAGTTTGAAGTGAACAAGAAAAAGGTGCTGACCACTTTCACAGTGATCAGCATTTTTGGCCCCATTTTTACGGAAATGGAGGTGGAAACCTGATGTATGAAAATATCACCTATGCGCTGTTGCTGAACCGGATGCTGGAAAAGGCCCTGTCCATCAACAACAATCTTGATACCCGTGAAGGTTCTCTGGTGTGGCTTGGCAACGCCCCCGCCGCCGTGGAACTTCAAAACCTGTATATCCAGCTTGACATCGTCCTGAATGAAACCTTTGCGGACACAGCAAGCCGGGATTACCTGATTTTGAGAGCGGCGGAACGGGGCCTTTCCCCTTATGCGGCCACCCCCGCTGTGCTGGAACTGTCTATTACCCCGGTCAGCCTGACACTTCCCCCGGACACCCGTTTTTCTATTGGTGATCTGAACTATTATGTGTCCGCTGAAAAAGGGAATGGAAAGTATGAAATCACCTGTGAAACAGCGGGAGAAGCCGGAAATGATTACGGGGCCACGGTTATTCCCATTGAGTATGTGGAAGGGCTTGAAACCTGTACCATTACCGCTTTGCTGATTCCCGGTGAGAATGAAGAAGATACTGAAGTTTTCCGTCAACGGTATTTTGACAGTCTGAACGCACAAGCATTCGGCGGCAACCAGATTGACTATATCGAAAAGGTGAACGCCATTCCCGGTGTGGGCGGGGTGAAGGTTTACCGGGCTTGGAACAGCGATATTCGCCCCGCTGAACTGGTTCCCCCTGAAGGAACAAGCGAATGGATCAGCGGCCTTTCCGGTGTGCCTGAAGCCGTGAAATCTTGGCTTGATGCCGTGTATGCCGCCGCAAACAATAACAAGCTGACAGTGGGCGGAACGGTCAAGCTGGTGGTGATTGACAGCACCTTTGCGGAGCCTTCAGAACCTTTGGTGGAACTGGTGCAGACCACCATTGACCCCTTGCAGAACGCCGGGGAAGGCGTGGGTATTGCGCCCATCGGCCATGTGGTGAAGGTGTACGGGGTGGAGAATGAAACCGTGAACCTGTCCTTCACGCTGACCTATCAGCAGGAATGGAGTTGGGAAGATGTAAAAACCTATGTGGAAACTACCATCAAGGCATATTTCACGGAACTGGCCCAAACATGGGCGGATCAGGAACAACCCCTTGTGGTTCGTGTCAGTCAGATTGAAAGCCGCCTGTTGGCGGTTAGCGGGATTCTGGATATTGCTGATACGAAAATCAACGGAACAGCGGCCAACTATGAACTGGCCCTTGATCATATCCCGGTTCTTGGTACTATTACCCCGGCAACCGGTAAGCAGAGCGCATAAAGGAAGGTGATTGAATGGATCGCAAGCTAATCAATTACCTTCCTTATGTTGTCCGGGATTATGCGGAATTTCAAGGGATTACCGGAGCCGAGCAACCGGAGTTTGAAAACGCATGGGCGGCGGTGGATGATCTTCTGAATAATCAGTTTATCAAAACCGCTGGAAATCTTGGGTTGTCCAGATGGGAAAAAATCTTGGGTATCACCCCAAAAGGAACAGATACCTTGGATGATCGCCGCTTCCGGGTGCTTACCCGCCTGAATGAAGAACTGCCCTATACCTTGCCACAGTTGCGGGTGATCTTGGAAAGCCTTTGCGGAGCCGGTAACTATTCGGCTGATGTGGCAGATTACACCCTTTTGGTAAAGGTGGGTGTGGCCGCAAAGAAAAATTTCCAAGATGTTCAAACCTTGCTGAAAAGAGTTGCCCCAGTCAACTTGGTTTTGGTAGTTCAACAGTTGTTCAATATTCACCAAGTATTGGGCGGGTTTACCCATGCCCAACTTGCTTGGTACACCCATTCTGAAGTAAGAACAGAAGAACTTCAAACCCATGAATGTACCCCACACAAAACACTTCGGCCCTTCACCCACGCCCAGCTTGGAGGGCTGGAAAACAAATCTATCAGAAAGGAAATGACAGATGGCACAGTTCACACCTAATTATGATTTGGTGAAACCAGCCCAAGAAGATTTCTACAATGTGGATGATCAGAACCGCAATATGGATAAAATTGATACGGCCCTAAAAGCCCATGATGATTCCTTGGCCGGAAAAGCTGATCTTGGGGAAGATGGTAAGGTGAAGCCTGAACAGCTTCCCGATTCCAGTTCTGACCCCACAGAAGCGATTGAAGAAGCCATTAACACCCACAATGAAAGCCCTTCCGCCCATGCTGATATTCGGGAAACTGTGAAAGAAGCCCTTTCCGCCGCACAGACCGCACAGGAAACGGCGGATTCGGCCTTGGAAGCTGTGTCAGGGTTGATTTATACCATTGATGTTGTTCCGTCGCAGAACGGCACCCTAACCTATAATGGCGGGGAACAAAGCCCGTCTTGGAACAGCTACAACCCGGAAACTTTGACCCTTGGCGGAACCACAGCCGCCACCAATGCGGGAACTTATACCGCCACCTTCACCCCCAAAGGAAAGTATAAGTGGACAGATGGAACGCAGACCCCCAAACAGGTAACTTGGACAATCAACAGGGCCACGGTTTCTGTCCCTTCTCAAAGCGGAAGCCTTACTTATACCGGTTCCACTCAAAGCCCGACTTGGGCCGGTTATGACAGTTCTAAAATGACCATCGGCGGCACTACCAGCGCCACCAACGCTGGAAGCTATAACGCCACTTTCACCCCCGGTTCTAATTACCAATGGACGGATGGGGGAAGTGCGGAAAAAGCCGTTGCTTGGACGATTGGAAAGGCCACAGGAAGCCTTTCTTTGAACAAATCTTCCATTTCCCTGAATGTTTCCAAAATGTCTGACACAATCACCGTGACCCGCCCCGGCACCGGCGTAATCAGCGCCGTGTCCAGCGCCCCCAGCGTGGCTTCTGTGAGCGTTTCCGGGAATGTGGTAACTGTTACCGGCAAGGCAAAAGGAAACGCCACAATCACCGTCAGCGTGGCCGCAGATACCAACTATACTGCCCTGGCTGATAAAACCTGTTCCGTTAATGTCACGCTTCCCACGAATACCCTGAATGATAACGATTGGGCCACCATTAAACAAGTCGGTGATTCCGGTAAGGGTTCCAGCTATTGGGCGGTTGGTGATATGAAGTCCATTCAGATCAACGGCAAGGTTGGGAACTTCACTTTCTCCAATCTGACCATCAACACCTTCATTTTGGGCTTCAACCACAACAGCGGCAAGGAAGGGAATAACAAAATTCACTTCCAGATTGGCAAAATCGGCACCACAGCGGTTGCCCTTTGCGATAGCCAATATAACAGTAATCAAAACAACAATGGCTATTTCAATATGAATCCTAATAATAGCAATAGTGGTGGTTGGAAAGAAAGCTATATGCGGAAAACGCTGTTGGGCAACACCGGCACACCCACAAGCCCCCCTTCCAATTCGCTGTTGGCGGCTTTGCCTTCCGCCTTGCGGAATGTGATGAAGCCTGTAACCAAGTACACGGATAATGTGGGCAACAATACCGGCAATACCCAAAGCAATGTGACCAGCACCACCGATTACTTGTTTTTACTGGCTGAATATGAAGTGTTCGGTTCCAGAAGCTATGCAAATAGCTATGAACAAAATTATCAGGTGCAATATGATTATTACAAAGCTGGTAACAGCAAAGTAGCCAATAATCACACCAGCACCGCCTCGGCGGTGTGGTGGTGGTTGCGTTCCCCTTTTTACAACAACAATTACTATTTCTGCTATGTCTACTACAACGGCTACAACAACTATCACCACGCTTACTACTCGGCTGGCGTGCGGCCCGGCTTTGCTGTCTAATCCCCCGCAGGATTATCCCGGCCCCATCCCGCCCCCGCAAGGGGGCGGCTTCGCCGGGTGAAAGGAAAATAAAAAAAATATTCGGCGCGTAAGCGCCGACGCGATTTTTGAAAAATTGCCTTTTTCGTTCGAAGTGCTATCACTTACCTGTCTTTAGAGCGCATACACAAACCGAAAAACGCCATACAATAATCTTATGCAAAATTTTTGGAGGTTATAGGATGGCGACCAATAAGCGGGTTTTTACCTTGCGATTATCAGATGAAGTATTTGACAAAATCGGGGCGCTTGCAACCCGTGATCATCGGTCAATAACCAACTACATTGAATATGTGCTTCTAAAGCACTTGGAAGATGTAGAAAGAGAGCAAGGCCCGATTGAAATTGACAACACACCAAGAGGGGTGTAACCGTGTCCGTACTGAAGCAAAAGCGAACCACAAGTAAGGCTGAATTCATCAATACAGCTAACCAAATCTATGTTGAAACCATCAACTTTCTCACCCGCCTTTCTGCCCGGTATTCCCGGCTGATTGCGGAGCCAATCGCAAAGCTGGCCGGTGAGATCATAGACCATGCGGAAAAGGCCAACAGCATTTTTCCTTCAGACCAACAGCGGGTGAGTTTGCGGAAGGCGCATTTGCTTGAAGCAAGGGCTTCCCTGATGGCGCTTGATGTTCGCCTAACCCATGTTTATCTGATTTTGAACCAGAACCCGGAAGGGGCCTTTACTACTTCCAAGGGAAATGCAGTCAAATCACAAGACGCAATGGAAAAATTGGATAAGATGGCGCAAAATCTTGGTGAACTGATCGACAAAGAAAATGAACTTTTGAAAGGGGCCATTAAGAATGTAGGTTCAAGATTGAAAACTTAACTTCAAAAAAAAATTAGGTGTATCTCTGTTAATGTGACCTCGGCGGTGTGGTGGTGGTTGCGTTCCCCTAATTACAACAACAATAACAATTTCTGCAATGTCAACAACAACGGCAACAACAACAATAACAACGCTTACTACTCGGCTGGCGTGCGGCCCGGATTTTGCGATTGCGAGGTCAAATGGAGTAACAGAAACCCGGCTTTTGGATTTCAGGTGAAAGACGACCTTCGCAAAAGGAGAGATACTTCCTTGGGTAGCCAATCCCTAAAACTGCCCTTTGATGCCCTTACACGGACGCTTCTTGCATGGTGGGGGATCGTGCCATATCCCATTTCATGTGCAAGGGCAAAGCAGATTAGACGGCACCCTACAATTTATCTGTACGAAAGGCGAATACTTATTTTTATGACAAGCCAAGAACGGCATGAAGCAAGATACCAGCGCCGCAAAGCAAAGCGGCAAGCGAGAAAACAGGCCCGGTGTAATGCCCTTGGGCTTATGGAAAAGATCTTTTCCTATCGCAAAATGTTCTTCTATGGGAAGAAGTGCTGTAACGGGGTACGGTGGAAACAGAGTGTTCAGAACTTTGAAGGACACCTGTTTTCAGGAACGGCCAACAGACGGCGGAAGGTTTTGGATCAAAACTGGAAGCCTATGAAATGTACCCACTTCACCTTATGTGAGCGGGGCAAAGTACGGCCCATAGATGCACCCCATATTACAGATCGACAAATCCACAAAGCCCTTTGTAATGAAGTTCTGACCCCTTTATATAGCCCCTGTATGATTCACGACAACGGAGCAAGCCAAAAGGGGAAGGGCCTTCACTGGCACTTCCGCCGCCTGAAGGAACAGCTTCATTGGCATTACCGGAGGTATGGCCGGGAAGGTGCGGTTTTGCTGTTGGATTTGAAAGGCTTTTTCCCGAATGCGCCCCATGCGCTTCTGTACCAACGGCACCAAGAACTAATTCTAAACCCCAATCTTCGGGCCTTGGCTGATACCGTAATACAGAATTCCCCATGCCCGACACCGGGCCGGGGATTGCCCTTGGGAGTGGAACCATCACAGCAAGAAATGGTTGCCTTACCCAGCGCAATAGATAATTGGATTAAATGTCAAGCCGGGGTTCACTGTTTCGGCCACTACATGGACGATTATTATTTAATCTTTCCTGATGTGGAAGCCCTGAAGAAACTTGGGCATGAGGTTGTTCGGCGGTTTGAAGCTCTCGGAATTCGAGTGAACAAACGGAAGTGTAAGATCATACCCCTGACAAAGCCCTTCCGGTTCTGTAAAGCAAGATTCACGCTGACGGAAACCGGGAAGATCAAAGTGAACGGGAACAGGGATGGTGTGAAACGGGCAAGGCGAAAGCTGAAGCTGTTCCACCGGGAATTTCTTGAAGGGAAGCGGTTATTATCAGAAGTTGAACAGTTTATGGAATGCCAAACCGCCTATTACCGGAACTTCAATGACCACGGAAGATTGTTGCGGATAAGGCGGCTATATCATGCTATCTTTTTCGGAGGTGCAAAATGTATAGGATCATCAAAGACGGGGCCAACATTGGCTTGACCGAAAATCTGAACTACATTAAACAGGCCGAAAATGGTTGCTATGTCCTTTGCCCGGAGCATGATGCTTCGGGCATTGTTTTTGCCGGGACTGTGTACCATTTGTTGGGCCGGGAAACGCTGAACGGGGTGGAAACTGTCAGCTTGGAAGAAACTGATGCGGGAACGGAAATCACCAAGTCCAATGAAGCTGGCGGGATCGTGTTTGTGACGATGGCGGAAGCCGGGAGCATTGACCCGGTAACGGCGGCGGAACACGCTGACCTGTTCGCTGAATGGGCCTATCCCATCAACTATACGGTTGGCCAAATTCGCCGCTACAAAGGCACCCTTTACAAGTGTGTTCAGGCCCACACTTCCCAAGCGGACTGGACACCGGACACGGCCCACAGCCTTTGGAGCAAGACCAGTGATCCCGCTGAAGAATGGCCTGAATGGGTTCAGCCCATCGGGGCGCACGATGCCTATTCTTTGGGGGCCAAGGTGAGCCACAAGGAAAAACACTGGAAGTCCATCGTGGCAAACAATGTGTGGGAACCGGGTGTGTACGGTTGGGAGGAAGTCAAGGATGATGCAGTATAATACCTATCTGGCCCGGAAACGGCTGAAGAAGCTGGTGATTTGCGGTCAGGTGAATATCCCCTATGGAACCGCCGTGACCAATGAAGGCGGAATTCTGATGTGGAACGGGAAACCGATTTGCACCACGGTCAGCCAAGATGCCTTTGACTTCTTCAGTCAGAACGATGATGGCCGGGGCCGGGAGCGTGGGGAACTGGTTTCCGCTATCCTGATCAAGCTGGCAAAACCGGACAACCAGAAAGAGCAGTGGGGCCGCATTTGGGCGGATGCCCTTTGTCAGCAGTACAAGCGCCCGGAACATGAAGATTTTTGGATCTGGAACTATGAGTTCTACAATGCGCCGGTTGAAGATTTGCGCTATATCCTGAAGCTGGTGGAGGGGTAACGGAATGACGGTTTACCAATGGTTGTGCTTGTTGGGTATTCCGGCCCTGATCGGCGGGGTGTTCAAATACCTTCACACTTTGATCAAGCGCAATTCGGATGATAACAAGGCGCTGAAGTTGGGGGTTCAGGCCCTTTTGAGAAGTCAAATGATCAGCGACTTCAACAAGTATTCGGAAAAAGGCTATGCCCCCATTTACGCAAGGGAAAGTTTTGAAAATTGCTGGAAGCAATATCATTCGTTGGGGGTGAATGGGGTGATGGACGATCTTCACAAGAAATTCTTGGAGTTGCCCACGGAAGCCCCGGTTGAATGAGCCGGGTAAAGAAAAAACCGAAAAAGGAATTTTCCAAAGTCCTGTTGGGATGTGTAGGGGCCGTTACACTGGTTGTAACGGCCTTTACACTTGCCATTGTTTGGAGAACCGGGGACACTTCGCCCCTTGCGTATCTGATCCCGGCCCTGTTCGCTGAACTGGCAACCGCAACGGGCTTCTACTATTCCAAGGCCAAGGCAGAAAACCGGATCAAATTGCGGAAGCAGTATGGCCCGGAAATCTACAATGACACAAAGGAGATGTGAAACCATGCTGGATGCAGTTCTGAAAAATCTGATTGATATTGGGTGGGCAATGCTGATCTTCTTGGCGGCTTACCTGTCCAATGTGGCGTTTTCCCTGTATTACAACATTCGGGTGTTGCTTCAGCCCTTCGACAAAAACAAGGCTATCAATTCCGCCCTGAAGGTTGCGGCCTTCGTGGTGGGGCTGACATTGCTTTGTGTGAGCATTACCACTTTGCCCCTGTTCGCTGAACAGCTTGGGTGGACGATCCCGGAGGAATACACGGATATTTTTGCTGATTTGGTGATCGTGGGCGCTGTGCTGTTGGTTTCTTGTAAGTATATCAAGGAAGCCTTCGGCAAGTTCAATGCAATTCTTCAGGCGAAAGGAGAAAGTGACCAATGAAACTGGTGCAAAACATTCTGACAAAAAATGATTGCTACAAGACCGGCAGGAAGATCACGGTGAAAGGGCTGATGCTTCATTCTGTGGGGTGTTCCCAACCCAAGGCTTCTGTGTTCGTGAAGAACTGGAACCGTTCTGGCCTTGAAGCCTGTGTGCATGGGTTCATTGACGGGAACACCGGCACTGTGTATCAGACCCTTCCTTGGAACCACCGGGGTTGGCACGCTGGCGGAGCCGCCAATAACACCCACATTGGGGTTGAAATGTGTGAACCGGCCTGTATCAAGTACACGGGCGGAGCAACCTTCACTTGTTCTGATACCACTACCGCAAAGGCCGTGGCAAAGAGAACCTATGAAGCGGCGGTTGAACTGTTCGCTTCCCTGTGCAAGCAGTACGGCCTTGACCCCATGAAGGACGGGGTGATCATTTCCCACAAGGAAGGTTGCGCCCGTGGGGTTGCTTCCAATCATGGTGATCCTGAACACCTGTGGAACCAGCTTGGAACCGGCTACACCATGAACGGCTTCAGGAAGGCCGTACAAGCCGCCATGCAGGGCGGGGGTGTAACTACTACCCCCGGCACGGAAAAACCAGCCACGGGCGGCACAGGGGCCACAGTGAAGCCCTATCTGGTGCGGGTGACAATTTCCGATCTGTATATCAGAAAAGGCCCCGGCACCAATTACGGGAAGAATGGCTTCATCAAGCCCGGTGTTTATACCATCGTGGCGGAGAGCAACGGAACCGGCGCTTCCAAATGGGGCAAGCTGAAAAGCGGTGCTGGTTGGATCAGTCTTGACTATACAAAAGCGGTGTGATACCGTGTTAATAGTTTGTTACTACCGGCCCCGATTTGACCCCCTTTCTGTGGGCTGAAATGTTCAGTATTTGGGCGTTTCGGAGCGTTGCAGAGCATACTAATTCATGGTACAATAGATGCATTCTGTACGAAATTCGGGAAGGAGGGCGTACCATGGAGCGGACGGAGCTTCCGATCGCGGTGTTTGATTCCGGCCTCGGCGGCATCAGTGTCCTGCGCGCGCTCGTGCAGCGCCTGCCGGGGGAGGACTTTCTCTATTTCGGCGACTCGGCCAACGCCCCCTACGGCGTGCGCCCGGTCGCGGAGGTCCGCCGCCTGACGCAGGATGTCATCGGCCGGCTGTATGACCGCGGCATCAAGGCCGCCGTCATCGCATGCAACACGGCCACGAGCGCGGCCATCGGCCCGCTGCGCGCCGCCTTTCCGGACATCCCCGTCATCGGCATCGAGCCGGCGCTCAAGCCCGCCGTGGCGCACCACCGGCGCGTGCTCGTGCTGGCCACGCCGCTGACGCTGCGCGAGGAGAAGTTCGTCGCGCTCATGCACCAGTGCGCCGGCTGCGCCGAGATCGTGCCGCTGCCGTGCCCGGAGCTGGTGGAGTTCGTCGAGCGGGGCGAGCTCGATTCCCCCGCGCTCACAGCCTACCTCGCGCGGCAGCTCGGCCCGTATGCCGGCCGCGTGGATGCGGCCGTGCTCGGCTGCACGCACTTCCCGTTCGCCCGCCGGGCCATCCGCGCCGCCCTCGGCGGCAATGTTACGCTCTACGACGGCAGCGACGGCACCGCCCGCGAAACGCTGCGCCAGCTCGTGCGCCGCGGCTGGGTCCGCGGCGGTAGCCACGGCGTCGTCACGCTGGAAAACAGCCTCCCGTCCGAGCTGCCGCTCAGCCGCCGGCTGCTCGCCCTGCCCCGGGAGGACTGACGGCCTATGCAGATCGAACGCATTCCCTTTCCGCCCATCGGTTCAAATATGTACGTCGTCACGCAGGGGCGCGACGCGATCGTCCTCGACCCCTGGCCGGACGAGGCGACCATGCAGCGCCTGCAGGGGTATCACGCGCTGATCGTGCTCACGCATGAGCACATCGACCACATCTCCGGCCTCGGCCGGATGCAGCGCGCGCTCTCGGCGCGCACCCTCTGGCAGGAAAACTGCACCCCCTGGCTGCGCAACCCCGGCAACACGACGCCTGTGCTGCTCGCGGCGCTGAGCGTGTCGCGCGGGGCGGAGGCACGTGACTTTCTGCGCGGCCTGCACCTCAAGACCGAGACGTATGCCCCGGACATGACCTTCGGCGATCACATCGCGCTCGACTGGGGCGCGCTGCACCTCGAGGGCTACGCCACGCCCGGCCATTCGCGCGGCAGCGCGTGCTACCGCATCGGGCCGGACGCCTTTTTCAGCGGCGACTCGCTCGTGCCGGGCTTTGCCGTCATCACGCGCCTGCGCGGGGGCGACGCCGCCGTGCTCATGGACAGGACCGTGCCGTTTTTGCGCGCGCTGCCGCCGGAGCTCACGCTCTATCCCGGCCACGGCCGCTGCGGTATGTCGCTCGGCAAGGGGCTCGGGAGCATGGACTGGTGAGCGGCGCGACGGCCGCATCCGCCGGGGCGCGGATCGCCGCGAAAAGGCTTGACACACGTGTAAAATTATGCTAGACTGATCGCAGCAGTTTAGGGTAAAAGTTTTTTTGTGGGATTTTTTTGCGATGGCCTCCGGTACTCCTCCGGGGGCTATATCCTTTTAAAAAAACCGCGCCGCCGCGAGAAAAATGCTTGACACGCGCGGGCGCATCTGGTATTCTATTGTAGCGCTCCAAAGACAGCAGGTGGCTTGACCGCGGAAATCCTGCCGAGGATGCATCCATTATGATGTTTCTTTTTCTGTTTCCGGGGCTTTGGCCGCGGAATTTTTTTTGGGCGTGTATCTTTCACAC
>OFMU01000164.1_pt1 | contig 50688 bp, 31 predicted proteins | sample 1541861 | NCBI WGS metagenome assembly OFMU01 (sample SAMN04209238, study PRJEB22552) | human gut metagenome | biome: gut; material: feces | host: Homo sapiens | place: USA: Oklahoma
CCAAGTGCGGCAAGGAGATCCGCCAGCAGACCATCGACCAGATCATCGACCAGATCCTGGCCCTGCCGGAGGGGACTCGGATTCAGGTGCTGGCGCCGGTGGTCCGGGGCCGCAAGGGCGAGCACGCCAAGGTGCTGGAGGACGCCCGCCGCTCCGGCTACGTCCGGGTGCGGGCCGACGGGAGCCTTTATGACCTGTCGGAGGATATCCCGCTGGAGAAGAACAAGAAGCACCACATCGAGATCGTGGTGGACCGGCTCATCGTCCGGCCCGACCTTGGCCAGCGGCTGACGGACTCCGTGGAGACGGCGTCCCACCTCTCCGGCGGCATCGTCATCGTGAATCTGCTGCGGGAGGAGCAGGATCTGATCTTTTCCCAGAACTACGCCTGCGATGACTGCGGCATCAGCATCGAGGAGCTGACGCCCCGGATGTTCTCCTTCAACAACCCCTACGGCGCCTGCCCCACCTGCACGGGGCTGGGAATGCAGCTGAAGGCGGACCCCGCCCTCATCATCCCCGACGACAGCCTCTCCATTCTGGACGGAGCCATCACTGCCAGCGGCTGGAACTCCATCCGCTCCGACGGCATCAGCCGGATGTACTTCGAGGCCCTGTCCAAGAAATATCAGTTCTCCCTCCGAACCCCGGTGCGGGAGCTGCCGGAGTCCGTGCGGCAGATCATCCTCTACGGCACCGGCGGCGAGAAGCTGGAGCTGCACTATGACCAGCCCCGTGGCAAGGGCGTATTGTATCAGCCCTTCGAGGGGGTGGCCAACAATCTGGAGCGTCGGTATCAGGAGACTCAGTCCGACGCCAGCAAGCGGGAGATCGAGGAGTTCATGTCCCAATGCCCCTGCCCGGCCTGTCAGGGCCGCCGCCTGAAGCCGGAGGCGCTGGCGGTGACGGTGGGTGGCCTGTCCATCTGGCAGGCTACGGAGCTGCCGGTGGATGAGGAACTGGCCTTCTTCAACGGCCTGACCCTGACGGAGACGCAGCAGCTCATCGCCGCACAGATCTTGAAGGAGATCCGCTCCCGGCTGGGCTTTTTGCAGTCCGTGGGCCTCAGCTACCTGACCCTGTCCCGCTCCAGCGGTACCCTGTCCGGCGGCGAGAGCCAGCGTATCCGGCTGGCCACGCAGATCGGCAGCAGCCTGATGGGGGTGCTGTATATTCTGGACGAGCCCTCCATCGGCCTGCACCAGCGGGACAACGACAAGCTGCTGGCTACCCTCTGCCGCCTGCGGGATCTGGGCAATACCCTCATTGTGGTGGAGCACGACGAGGACACCATGCGGGCCGCCGACTACCTCATCGACATCGGCCCCGGCGCCGGAGCCCACGGCGGGCAGGTGGTGGCCGCCGGCACGCCGGAGGAGGTCATGGCCGATCCCAATAGCCTGACGGGCCAGTACCTCAGCGGGAAAAAACGCATCGAGGTGCCGGCCGCCCGCCGTCCCGGCAATGGGAAGCTCCTGACGGTGCGGGGCGCACGGGAGAATAACCTGAAAAACATCGACATCTCCGTGCCGCTGGGGACCTTCACCTGCGTCACCGGCGTCTCCGGCAGCGGCAAGTCCTCTCTGGTCAACGAGATCATCTATAAGCGGCTGGGCGCCGAGTTGAACCGCATGAAGACCCACCCCGGCAAGCACACCGCCATGGAGGGACTGGAGTATCTGGACAAGGTGGTAGGCATCGACCAGAGCCCCATCGGCCGCACGCCCCGCTCCAACCCCGCCACCTACACCAATCTCTTCAACGACATACGCAATCTTTTTGCCGCCACGCAGGAGGCCAAGGCCCGTGGCTACGGGCCGGGGCGCTTCTCCTTCAACACCCGTGGCGGCCGGTGCGAGGCTTGCTCCGGCGACGGTCTGCTGAAGATCGAGATGCACTTTCTGGCGGACGTGTACGTCCCCTGCGAGGTGTGCCACGGCAAGCGCTATAACCGGGAGACGCTGGAGGTGAAGTACAAGGGCAAGAGCATTGCTGACGTGCTGGATATGACGGCGGAGGAGGCGCTGGCCTTTTTTGCCCCGGTGCCGAGGATCGCCGAAAAGCTTCGAACCCTCTGCGATGTGGGACTGGGCTATGTGAAGCTGGGCCAGTCCTCCACCACCCTCTCCGGCGGTGAGGCCCAGCGGGTGAAGCTGGCCACGGAGCTGTCCCGCCGTGCCACGGGCCGCACCTTCTATATTCTGGACGAGCCCACCACGGGTCTGCACTCCGACGATGTGAAAAAGCTGCTGGAGGTGCTGCAGCGGCTGGTGGACGCCGGGAACACGGTGCTGGTCATCGAGCACAATCTGGATGTCATCAAGTCCGCCGACTGGCTCATCGATCTGGGCCCGGAGGGCGGCGCCGGGGGAGGGACCCTCGTCTGCGCCGGTACTCCGGAGACAGTGGCGGCCTGCGAGACCTCGTACACCGGCCAGTACCTGAAAAAGTATCTGTCCTGAACGCCTGCCGTCGGTTGCGGCGGCGGAGAAAATATGATAAGCTGATACCGAGACACCCGCCCTCCCGTCTTCTGCATACAATGGCATGAGGTGATGGCATGAAACTGATGGGAGACGGCCTCATTGCCTTTTTGGCGGCGGTGGGCGTGAGCACCATCCTCTGGCTGCTGGCGGAGACACTGCTGCGCCGCCATAGCCCGGTGGCGGAGGCCGTACTGGTGCTGCCGGTCCGGGGTGACGGGGCCACGCTGGAGCGGGCTCTGCACCTGACCATGGAGCAGCGCGCGACAGGGGAGACCCCCATCCTGCTGGCGGACTGCGGGTTGGATGAGACGGGCCTGCGTCTGGCGCAGAGCCTGACGCAGCGATACAGCCGGGTGCAGCTTTGCCCGGCGGAGGAATTGGAAAATTATCTGAAGTGAGGAACGAGCTATGGGTGAGCGCTGCACGGTGGAGGGAACCGTCCAACACGTGATCTTCCAGAATGAGGAGAACGGCTATACGGTGCTGGGCCTGCTGACGGAGGAGGGCGAGCTGGTGACGGTGGTGGGATGTATCCCCTGCGTGGCCCCCGGTGAAAAGCTCACCGCCGACGGCCTGTGGGTCAGCCACCCCTCCTACGGTCAGCAGTTCGCCGCCGAGACGGTGGAGCGTCTGATGCCGGAGACGGAGGAGGAACTCATCAGCTACCTCTCCTCCGGCATCATCAAGGGCGTCGGCCCCGCCACGGCGGAGCGGCTGGTGGAGCGGTTCGGCGGCGAGACGCTGGCTGTTATCGAGGAGGAGCCGGAGCGGCTGAGCACCGTCAAGGGCATCACCTCCAAGCGGGCTATGGAGATCTCCGCCGCCTTCCGGGAGCTGACGGGACTGCGTCGGGTCATGGAGTTTCTGGCCCGGTACGAGCTGCCGGTGGAGCTGGCCATGCGGCTGTACCGCACCTACGGAGCCGATGCGCTGCCCCGTCTCCGGGCGGACCCCTATCTGCTGGCGGGGGAGCGCTACGGCGTAGCCTTTGCCGATGTGGACGAGATCGCTCTGAGTATGGGCTTCGGCGGCGACAGCCCCTGCCGCACGGAGGCGGCGGTGCTGTACGAGCTGGAGCACAATCTGGGAAACGGCCATGTGTTCCTGCCCCGGCCCAAGCTGCTGGCGGCCACGGAACAGCTCATCGGCGCCCCGCCGGAGCTGGTGGAGCAGGCGCTGGACACATTGGAGAGCCGTGGCGCCGTGGCGGAGGAGCGGATCGCACGGGTGGACGCCTGTTACCTGCGCCGGATGTATCTGGCAGAGAGCGAGACGGCCCGGCGGCTGCTGGCACTGCGGGATGCTCCCCGATCACAGGGCCGGGGCGTGGAGAAGCTGATCCGGGAGATGGAGGAGCAGCAGGGCATCGCCTATGCCCCTCAGCAGCGTCAGGCGGTGGAGCTGGCGGCCCGCACCGGCGTGCTGCTGCTGACCGGCGGCCCCGGCACCGGCAAGACCACCTCCACACGGGGCATCGTGGCCCTCTTCGAGGGCATGGGCCTTCAGGTGCTGCTGCTGGCCCCCACAGGCCGTGCCGCCAAGCGCATGAGCGAGCTGTGCCGCCGGGAGGCCCAAACCATCCACCGGGCGCTGGGTATGACCTATAACGAGCTTACCGGCGAGACGGTGTTCAAGAAAAACGGCAAGGAGCCGCTGGAGGCCGATGCCGTCATTGTAGACGAGATGAGCATGGTGGACCTGCCGTTGATGCAGGCGCTGCTGGAGGCTGTGAAGCCCGGCTGCCGTCTGGTGATGGTGGGGGACCCCGATCAGCTGCCCTCCGTTGGCCCCGGCAACGTGCTGGGGGATCTGCTGCGCTCCCACGCAGTGGCCGCCGTGTCCCTGACGGAGGTGTTCCGTCAGGCGGAGCGTTCCGCCATCATCCGCAATGCCCACGCCGTCAACAGCGGCCGTCCCCCGGAGCTTGGCAGCGGCCAGAACGACTTCTTTTTCCTGTGCCGCCGGGCCCCGGACCGTCTGGTGCAGACGGTGGTGGACCTGTGCCGCACTCGCCTGCCGGACAACATGGGGATCCCCGCCGATCAGATCCAGGTGCTGTCCCCCACCCGCCGGGGCCTTACCGGCACCGTGAGCCTGAACCGGGCGCTGCAGGCGGCTTTGAACCCGCCTGCCCCGGACAAGCGCCAGAAAACGTGGGGGGAGCTGACCTTCCGGGAGGGGGATCGGGTCATGCAGACCCGCAACAACTACGACGTCCTCTGGCAGAAGGACGACGGCGAGATGGGTACCGGCATCTTCAACGGCGACGTGGGGATCATTCAGGAAATTGATCCCGGCGGCGAGCTGGTGACCATCCGCTTCGATGACCGCACCAGCGTCTATACCCCGGATCTGCTGGGCCAGCTGGACATGGCCTACGCCATGACGGTACATAAGGCGCAGGGCAGCGAGTACCGGGCCGTGGTGCTGGTCAGCGCCCCTGCTGCCGCATCTCTCATGGTGCGGGAGGTGCTGTATACTGCCATCACACGGGCCAGAGAGCTGCTGGTAATGGTGGGGGACGATGTGATTCCCGGAAAAATGGCAGAAAACGACCGGCAGGCCCGGCGATACAGCGGCCTGCGCCGCAGACTCATGCAGGGAGGTGGCAGCGATGGCGCTTCAGGATGATCTGAACCGGCTGCAAAAGCAGCTGGGGAATTTTCTCTTTCCCCGGAAATGTCCCTTCTGCGGGGCCGTCACCGGCGGCCGCCTGCTGTGCAGCAGCTGCGAAAGGACTCTGCCCTATACCGGGGAGAACGCCCTGTGTCAGGGGACCTTCGGGCGCTGCGCCTCGCCGCTGTACTATACCGCCCCCGTCCGGGAGGCTATCCTCCGCTTCAAGTTTCAGGGCCACACCGGCGGGCTGGACTGCTTCGGCCGTCTGCTGGCCGACTGCGCCGCCCGGTGGTATTCCGGCGAGTTTGACACCGTGACGTGGGTGCCGGTGAGCCGCAAGCGCCTGCGGCAGCGGGGCTTTGACCAGTCCCGTCTGCTGGCGGCCAGCCTGTGCGTGGATTGGCACGTGGCCCCGGTGGAGACCCTCCGCAAGGCGGTGGACAACCCCGCCCAGTCGGGGCTCACCGATGCCGAGCATCGCCGGGCCAACGTGCTGGGAGTCTACGAGGCCCTGCCGGAGAACGTCCGGGACAAGCGCCTCCTGCTCATCGACGATATCGTCACCACCGGCTCCACCCTCACCGAGTGCGTCCGGGTGCTGCGGGAGGCCGGGGCCGCCGACGTGGTGTGCCTGACGCTGGCCCGCACCGGGGAGGAGCACTGATTAAGGGGAATGCGGCCTGCGGCGAGACACCGCCGGTATGGAAATGCCGCAAACGGCGCACAATAGCACCGGGACTTGTCTGCGGCGGGACGTGATTTCCTAAAAAACTGTGAACATTTGTTTACGAAGCCATAAAACCGGGAAAACACTCTTGCAAAATGCGGAAAGCGCCTTTATAATTGTAGCTTAGAGAAGAATCGGCTGCCTGCAGCCGTGTCCCATAACAGAAGAAAACGAGGTGCAGCGTATGTGTTCATTGGCAAAGGATATCGGGATCGATCTGGGTACCGCATCGGTACTGGTCTATATTAAGGGTAAGGGCGTCGTGCTCAACGAGCCGTCTGTGGTGGCCATCGACAAGAATACCGGCCGCCTGCTGAAGGTGGGCGCCGAGGCTCAGGCCATGCTGGGCCGTACTCCCGGCAACATCGTGGCCATCCGCCCCCTGCGGGACGGCGTCATTTCCGACTACGATATGACGGAGCGGATGCTCAAGGAGTTCATCCGCAAGGTCACCGGCGGCTTCCACCTGTTCCCGCCCCGGATCATGGTGTGCGTCCCCTCCGGCATCACGGAGGTGGAAGAGCGTGCCGTCATCGACGCCGGCCGTCAGGCAGGCGCCCGCCGTGTCTACCTCATTGAGGAGCCCGTAGCGGCGGCCATCGGCGCCGGCATCGACATCACCAAACCCGACGGCCACATGGTGGTGGATATCGGCGGCGGCACCAGCGACATCGCCGTCATCAGCCTCTCCGGCGTGGTGGAGTCCGCCTCCATCAAGGTGGCCGGCGACCAGTTCAACGAGTCCGTCGTCAAGTATATGCGCCGCAAGCACAATATCCTCATCGGTGAGCGCACAGCGGAGCAGATGAAGATGGAGATCGGCTGCGTCTATCCCAAGGAGGAGGAGGCTACCATTGAGATCAAGGGCCGCTGCCTGATGACGGGCTTGCCCAAGACCATCACCGTCAACTCCACCGAGATGATGGAGGCCTTCGAGGAGCCGGTGGAGCGTATTCTGGAGGCGGTTCACAACGTGCTGGAGCGCACGCCCCCGGAGCTGGTGGCGGATATCTCCAACAACGGCATCGTCATGACCGGCGGCGGCAGTCTGGTGGACGGCTTCGACAAGCTGATCACCGCCCGCACCGGCATCCATACGGTGGTGGCGGAGGACGCCATCTCCTGCGTGGCGGAGGGTACCGGCAAGAGTCTGGACTCTCTGGGCGATATGCAGGACGGAACGGTGAATCTGTCCCGCAGAAGACAGATGAACTGAGAAGCATTGACTTTGCACCGAAAAGCAGAGCTTTGGCTCTGCTTTTCCTGTAACCGGGCCGGGAGCGGAATCCCTGTCCCGCAGCATCAGAAAAGGAGGAGTCCCCATGAAGTTTTCCAGCAAAGTGCAGAAATGCGGCCTGTCGCCCATGCGTAAATTCCACCCCTATGCGGTGGCCGCCGAGGCCAAGGGCCGGAACATCTATCACCTGAACATCGGTCAGCCGGATATCGAGACGCCCAAGGCGTTCTTCGATGCCGTCCGCAGCTTTGACCTGCCGGTGCTGGAGTACGCACCCTCTCCCGGCGTCCCCGCCCTCATCGAGGCCATCCGGGACTACTATGCTGCGCTGGATATGCACTTCGCCGCCGAGGATATCCTCATCACCAACGGCGGCTCCGAGGCTCTCCAGATCGCCATGAACTGCATTCTCGACGACGGCGACGAGATCCTCATCCCGGAGCCCTTCTACCCCAACTACAACACCATGGCCCGCACCTGCGGCGCCGTGATCCACCCGGTGTCCACCTCCCCGGAAGAGGGGTACTTCTACGCCGACCGCCGCCGCATCGAGGCAGAGATCACCCCCCGCACCCGTGCCATTCTGGTGACCAACCCCGGCAACCCCACCGGCACCGTCCTGACCCATGAGGAGATGGAGATGCTGGTGGACGTGGCCCGGCAGCACGACCTGTTCCTCATCGGTGATGAGGCCTACCGGGAGTTTGTCTACGCCGGGGAGCCTCTCCAGTCCTTCGGTGAGTTCACCCATGCAGCGGAGAACGTCATCCTCATCGACACGGTGTCCAAGCGCTTCTCCGCCTGCGGCGCCCGCATCGGCTGCCTCATCTCCCGCAACCGGGAGCTCATGGCCCACGCCATGAAGTATGCTCAGTGCCGTCTGGCGGTGCCGACGCTGGACCAGTTGGCCTCCGCCGCATTGTATCAGGTGGGCCCGGAGTATTTCGCCGCCACCCGTGAGGAGTATAAGCGCCGCCGTGACACGGTGGTCCGCAAGCTCCAGCAGATTCCCGGCGTGGTCTGTAAATGTCCCAAGGGCGCCTTTTATCTGATGGCCGCTCTGCCGGTAGATGATGCCGACACCTTCCAGCAGTGGCTGCTGGAGGAGTTCGAGGATCACGGCGATACCGTCATGTTTGCCCCCGGCGAGCCCTTCTACGGCACTCCCGGCAAGGGCAAAAACGAGATCCGCATTGCCTACGTCCTGAAGCAGCAGGATCTGGAGCGTGCCATGGATCTGCTGGCGCTGGGGATCCGTGCCTATCAGCAGCGATAAAGAACCACAGCCGGAGCCGTCGCTCCGGCTGCCCTTCCGTCAGGAAAGCGAGGATATGATGATGTTTCAAGGCTATGACCAGCAGACGGTAGATTTTCTCTGGGGCATCCGCTTCAATAACGACCGCAGCTGGTTTCAGGAGCATAAAGAGCAGTACCAGACCCACCTGGTGGCCCCCACCCGTGCGCTGGGGGAGCAGCTCTACGACGGCCTTCATGCCATGCTGCCCCACGAACCGCTGATACTGAAGGTCAGCCGCATCTACCGGGATGCCCGCCGCCTCCATGGGCAGGGACCCTATAAGGATCACCTGTGGCTCTGTGTCCGCACCGGCGATCAGGACTGGACCGGCCGCCCCACCTTCTACTTTGAAATTGCCCCGGACTATTACAGCTACGGCATGGGCTTCTGGTGTGCCGCCCCGGCCCTCATGGCCCTGTACCGCCAGCGCATCGACGCCGACCCCAAGCCGCTGGAGAAGCTGGTGCGCCGCTTTGACCGCCAGCAGACCTTCCGGCTCACCGGCCCGGAGTACGCCCGCAGCAAGGGGCAGGTGTCCGACCTCCTGCGCCCGTGGTATCAGAAAAAATCCCTGTCCCTGCAATGGGAAGCCCCGCTGGACCAGCGTATTTTCAGCCCCCAGCTGCCGCAGGAGATTCTGGAGAGCTTCCGGGAGCTGCTGCCCTTCTACCGCTACTTTACAGATCTCTGCGCCGCTCTGTCCCGTCAGGAGGGAGCGGACGAATAAGCATAAGCACGGCAGACGCCTCGTCTGCCGTGCTTTTTCTGCGCTTTTTGCCCCTTTCCGCTTGGCCGTCCGGACAAGGAGCCTGCCGCAGTATGGCGTATTTCTGCCCGGCAAAACCATGCTTGCCCTTTGCCCACTGACGGTAAACTGTAAACCCCCCCGAAATTTGCAGAAAGTGCTTGAATTCTGTCAAGTACGGTGCTATGATAGAACTGTCAAGTGTGCGACGAAAAGCCCATGGGCTTTTATCGTTTCTAAGAAACGATAAGGGGTGTTCAAAGAGGTTGTCATTCTGAGGAGGGGCGCAGCCCCGACGTGAGGATCCCTACTCCCCGCATCCCCCATAAAGCCGTCGGCCACCGACGCACACGCAAAAAATAGGAGGAAGATACTATGACAAACCGCAAGAGTACCAAACGGGCCTTGCTGGGCAGCATCATGGCCATGGTTCTGTGCCTGGCTATGCTCATCGGCGCTACCTTCGCATGGTTCACCGACACCGCATCCACCGGGGTCAACAAAATTCAGGCCGGTAATCTGGATGTGGCGCTGGAAATGAAGGATGCCGCTGGCCAGTGGGTTCCCGCTGAGGGCAAAACGCTGGACTTCGTCAAGGCTGCTGCGGGCGAGCAGGTTCTGTGGGAGCCGGGCTGCACCTATACCCTGCCGGAGCTGCGTGTGGTCAACAACGGCAATCTGGCGCTGAAGTACAAGGTGACCATCACCGGCATCAACGGCAGCGCCAAACTGAACGAGGCCATCGAGTGGACCATCGGCGATGTGGCGATGGGCGCTGAGCAGCATCTGGCGGCCGGTGAGAGCAATGCCTTCACCATCAAGGGCCACATGAAGGAGTCTGCCGGCAACGAGTACATGAACGAGTCCATCGACGGCATCGCCATCACCGTGGTGGCCACGCAGGACACCGTGGAGAGCGACAGCTTCGGCAAGACCTACGACAAGGATGCTGAATATCCTATTACAGTTACAACGGGAGACGAACTGCAGTCCATTGTGAACAATGCAACAGCTCCTGTCAATATCGTGCTGGCGAACAGCATTACGACCAACAACTTCGTCATCCCTGAGGATAAGGATGTAACCCTGGATTTGAATGGCCGCACTGTAACGAATGCTGAATCGCACACCATTCTGAATAAAGGCCATCTTACTCTGAAAGATTCAAGCGCAGATAAAAGCGGTCAGATCATCTCCCTCAAGGGCAACACTGCAGCACTTCGCAACGGAGATAACGCAGTCTGTGTAGTCGAGGGCGGAACCATTTCCCGTGACGGGGCCAATGGAAATACATGGCATGTGGTTGAAAACTTTGGTAAGATGACCTTCAATGGTGGTAAGGTCGTCCTAAAGAACGGAAATGGCTTTGCTATCACCAATGGCTGGAATTATTTTGATCCCGGTGCTTCTACTACGCATGCAGTGATGGAAATCAACGCTTTGGAGCTTGATACCGATTCCAGTGGAATTAAGAATTGCAGATATGGCGATCTGACCGTAAATGATGTGAACGTGGCCTCCACCGGATATTGGGCCCTTTCCAACGACTATCTTGGAACAGCCGTAATCAACGGTGGAACCTTTACTTCCACTTCTTTCAAGGCAGTTTCCAACGGTGCTGCAATGACGGTGAATGGCGGAACCTTTGACGGAACAGCAGGGTTTTTCGTTCAGAGCTATGCCACATCCACAGTTCTCAACGGCGGAACCTATACAAACATGAACGTTGACGACCTCGCCAGCTATGTCGGTACGGGACACACCGCACAGCAAAGCGGCACATCCGTGATTATTAAGTAAAACCCTATTTCCACCCCCTCCGCCCTCGGGCGGAGGGGGCAATCAAAGGGCATATCGTCGACACAAGCATTGTATCTTTCCGCCCGCCGTAAGCGGCAGGCGTCAATCACGGTGCTGTGTCTCCTCTCCCCAGCAAAACCGCTTTGCTTGTTTTGTCGGGGACCCCGGATGAATATGCCTTTTGATTGCCTATACAAATTCCATCGAAAACTGAGCGCAATGTAATGAAGGTGTACCCCGTCTTCCTCCACCGGGTGAAGCGCGCAGCAAAGGAGGTGCAGAAACCATGGGTTTCTGCCGGCGTTCTTTGGAAACCACCTGGCTGTATCCGCCGCAGGCGGATACAGCGAGGCGGTTTCGGGGAAGTGTCCCGGTTTCCATGCCGCAACGTGGCTGGAGATCGGCTGACACGACGGGGTAGACTTTCTGCCGCTATTGGCAGAAAGCTGCCCTCCGGAGGCAAAATACAAAAACATCCCAACAAAATAGCAGCCCCTCCGCCTTGCGGCGGAGGGGCTGCTATTTCATAAGCTGCTTTCCAAGAGGAGCTTACTTCTGATCGCAGTTGGGGCAGTGGCCATTCTCATCCAGATGAGCGCCGCAGCGGGTGCAGAAGCTGGGCGCCGCGGGAGCCGCCTGCTCAGCGGGCTGGAAGGGAGTCGACCGCTGGGCAGGAGCCGCAGGAGCCACGGGCGTTACCGGAGCAGTGGGCTGGGAGGGCTGGGTACGGTGCAGCTCCGGCACGGCGAACAGGTCGGCGTCGGCGCTGCGCTCGTTCTGGTTTTTCAGCTTGCGGTTGATGGAGATGACGTTCTTCAGCAGCAGGACCGCCATCATCAGCAGCTCATAGCACAGACGTACCGCAATGGGGCCCAGCACCATCAGCAGGATGCCGTAGCCGCCCAGCCAGTGACGGCCGGTCCAGGTCTCCGGAGCCATGAACAGCATGAAGAAGCCGCACAGAATGAGGTAGGCCGTCACGAAGATGTATAGAGCCTGCAGGATCTTCTCCACGATCAGGAACTTAAAGTTCACGGCGTCGTGGAGGAACTTGCCGAAGCGGCCCAGCTTCTCCCGCTTGCTCTCCGGTACCACCAGAATGAAGGCTGCCACCGTGGCGATGATGGCGAGGATCGTGGCGATGATGCCGAAAGCACCCATATTGGCGCTCAGAGCGCTCAGACTGGTCATAGGATTCATAAGTACCATTCCTTTCTCTATGTGTGTGATCTCTATCTCCATAGCTTTGCCGGATTTCGACAAAACTACAAGGATATCGTATCACGAAAGGGAAAGCTTGTCAACATCCGACCAAAGTGGACAGAAGCAGGACGGATATCCACTTGACAAATGGTCCCAAAATGGGTATATTATGTACCAGTCAAGTGAATATCTTCCACCTTGGGGGAGTAATTCCACTTCGCAGCCTGCGGAGTGAGGCAGTTTCGTCAAACCGGCGTTCAGGCGCCCGGACTGCTTTGAAAGAATGAGACTCATGCGTGGGCTTCGGCCTGCGCATGAGTTTTTTTGTTGCGCCGGGTGGGTAAAATGGAGATGGGGGGAGGACCCCCCGAAGAAGGAGTGGTTGGATGCAAAAGGAATACACCCAAACAAAGGAACAGGTGCTGGAGGGTCTGCGGACGGATCGGCAGGGCCTTTCGGCGCAGGAGGCGGAGAAGCGCCTTCAGGAGCACGGGGAGAACCGCCTGAAGGAGGCGGAGAAGCTGACCTTGTTTCAGCGGTTCGTGCAGCAGCTGAAGGATCCCATGCTGCTGATCCTGCTGGCGGCGGCAGCGGTGTCCGCCGTGACCAATATCCTGTCCCATGAGAGCTTTACGGAGGTCATCATCATCCTGCTGGTGGTGCTGCTGAACGCCGTTCTGGGCGTGGTGCAGGAGAGCAAGGCGGAGGCCGCCATTGAGGCTCTCCAGACCATGACCGCCGCCACCTGCAAGGTACTGCGGGACGGGCAGCAGGTGACCATGGAGAGCCGCCTGCTGGTACCCGGCGACGTGGTGCTGCTGGAGGCGGGCGATGCCGTCCCGGCGGACGGGCGCATTTTGGAGAGCGCCTCCATGAAGATCGAGGAGGCAGCCCTCACCGGCGAGAGTGTCCCCGTCAGCAAGTTTACGGAGCCCCTCGCCGGGGAACAGGTGTCGCTGGGCGACCGGAAGAACATGGCCTACATGGGCTCGGCGGTGGTATACGGCCGGGGCCGCATGGTGGTCACCGCCACGGGCATGGACACGGAGATGGGCAAGATCGCCGGTGTGCTGGCCCAGACGGAGCAGGAGGAGACGCCCCTGCAGCGTAAGCTGACCCAGTTGGGCAACACCCTATCCAAGATGGTGCTGGCCATTTGCGTGTTCATCTTTGTATTTGACCTGCTGGTGGCGGGTTCCCTGACGCTGGAGAGCGTGTTGGAGACCTTCATGGTGGCAGTGTCGCTGGCGGTGGCCGCCATTCCGGAGGGCCTTGCCACGGTGGTGACGGTGGTGCTCTCCATCGGTGTCACCAAGATGAGCCAGCACAACGCTGTGATCCGCCGTCTGACGGCGGTGGAGACGCTGGGCTGCACGCAGGTCATCTGTTCCGACAAGACCGGTACCCTCACACAGAATAAAATGACGGTGGTGGAGCACACCGGCCCGGAGGGACTGCTGGGTACCGCTATGACCCTCTGCAACGACGCCGTGGAGAATCCCGACGGCACGGTGCAGGGCGAGCCCACGGAGGCGGCGCTGGTGCGCTTCGGCGTGGACAGCGGGCTGGATAAGAACCGGCTGGAGCAGGAGCAGCCCCGTGCGGCGGAGGCTCCCTTCGACTCCTCCCGGAAGATGATGTCCACCATCCACCGCATGGATAACGGCTTCATTCAGTACACCAAGGGCGCACCGGATGAGGTGCTGCGCCGCTGCACCCGATATGAGGAGAGCGGCCGGATGCTGCCCATGACCGAGGAGAAGCGGCAGGAAATTCTGGCGCAGAACAAGGCCATGGCGGATAAGGCTCTGCGTGTGCTGGCGGCGGCCATCCGCCTGTGGGAGGGCGGCCTGCCCAAGGACGACAGCCCGGAGTATCTGGAGCAGGATTTGTGCTTCGTGGGTCTGGCGGGCATGATCGACCCGGTGCGTCCGGAGGTGAAGGCCGCCATCCAGCAGTGCCGCACGGCAGGCATCCGGCCGGTGATGATTACCGGCGACCACAAGGATACCGCCGTGGCCATCGCCAAGGAGTTGGGGATATTGGACGATCCCTCGCAGGCCGTTACCGGCAGCGCTCTGGACAGCCTCAGCGACGAGGAGCTGGCCAAGGAGGTGGAGAAGTACAGCGTGTACGCCCGCGTGCAGCCGGAGCATAAGGTCCGCATCGTTAACGCATGGCGCAAGCGGGGTGCCGTGACGGCTATGACCGGCGACGGCGTCAACGACGCCCCGTCTATCAAGTCCGCCGACATCGGTGTGGGCATGGGCATCACCGGCACCGACGTCACCAAGAATGTGGCGGATATGGTGCTGGCCGACGACAACTTTGCCACCATCGTGGGCGCCGTAGGCGAGGGCCGCCGTATCTACGACAATATCCGCAAGGCCATTCAGTTCCTGCTGGCCTCCAATATGAGCGAGGTGCTGGGCGTGTTCGTGGCTACGCTGCTGGGCTTTACCCTGATGAACCCGGTGCATCTGCTGTTCATCAACCTCATCACCGACTGCTTCCCGGCGCTGGCGCTGGGTCTGGAGAAGGGGGAGCCGGACGTGATGGAGCGGCCGCCCCGCCCCTCTGATGACGGCATTTTCGCCGGTGGTCTGGGCTGGGACATCGCCTATCAGGGCATCCTCATTACCGTTATCACGTTGGTCTCCTACATCATTGGCCACTGCATGGAGGTGGGGTATTTCGAAATGCCCAAGGGCGTCTCCGACGACGGCATGACCATGGCCTTCCTGACCATGAGTATGTGCGAGATCTTCCACAGCTTCAATATGCGCTCTCAGCGGCGCAGCGTGTTCAGCCTGCCCAGTCACAACAAGGTGCTGTGGTTGGCCATGATCGGCAGTCTGCTGCTGACCACCGTGGTGCTGGAGGTGCCCTTCATCGCCAACGCCTTCGGATTTACGCCGGTTAGCTGGACGGAGTACGGGATTGCGCTGGGTCTGGCGGTGCTGGTGATCCCCGTGGTGGAGATCGTAAAAGCCTGCCAGCGGGCCCATGGCCGGAGAAAGAAACAGCTTTAAGCCTGTCGGATCACATCCGCCGGGGCGGCTTTTGCCGCCCCGGCACTCTGTCAGAACCCTATAAAATGCCGGGTCACCGCCCGGCGTTTTTCTTTCTGCGGGAATTTGCGTGGCGGCGGAAAGTGTGGTACAATCATCTATTATGACAAATTCCTCGGAAGGAGGCGTATCTATATGAGCGATGAACGGATGGAGCAAAACCGGCAGCCGGAAAAGACAGATGTGGTGTTCTTTTCCCCGGAGATGCTGCGCCTGGCGGATCAGCACCGGCGGGAGCAGCAGGAGCGGCTGGAGAACTGCCGCCAGGCGGCCCAGAATGGTGACTGCGCCGCAGCGGTGCAGATGGGACTGCATTATTTTTACGGCACCGGCGGCGTGAAGAAGGACCCGGACAAGGCCTTTGCATGGTTCAGCCGCACGGAACCGGACGACCCCACAGCTCTTTACTGGCTGGCGGTGTGCCACGACAACGGCACCGGCGTGGAGCGTGACCCGGTGCGGGCCTTTGAACTGTTTCAGGAGAGTGCCAAGCTGGGCTATCTGCCGGCGGTGTGCGATCTGGGCGTGTGCTACGAAAACGGGCAGGGAACGGAGAAGGATCTGGACCGGGCCATCCAGTGTTATCGCCATGCGGCGGAGGAGGGCTATGCGCAGGGACAGTGCAATCTGGGGGCCATGTATTACTTCAGCGTGGGAGTGGAGAAGGACTATGGGCAGGCGGCCCGGCTCTTCACCCAAGCGGCGGAGCAGCGGCATCCACGGGCGCAGTTCCTGCTGGGTCTGTGCTATGAGTTCGGCAACGGTGTGGAGCAGGATGCCAAAAAGGCGGCGCTTCTGTATCAGGAGGCCGGGAAGGGCGGCAGCGCCGAGGGCCTGTGTGCTCTGGGCGTGCTGCACCACGCCGGAAAGGGCGTGGAGAAGGACGATCGCCGTGCGGCAGAGCTGTTTCGTCAGGCAGCGGAGCTGGGTCTGCCCAGAGCGCAGCTGTTTCTGGGTCACTGCTACGACGACGGCATGGGGGTGGATCAGTCGCCGCCTCAGGCGGTGGAGTGGTTCCGTCAGGCGGCGCAGACGGGCTATCCCGACGCCGTGATGCAGCTGGGGCTGTGCTATCTGTACGGTCACGGGACAGCGACCGACGAGAAGCAGGCGGCGGAGCTCTTTCAGCAGGCCGCCTCGGAGGGGAACATCCGGGCTATGAACGAGCTGGGGCTGTGCTATGAGGCGGGCCGTGGCGTGGAGAAGGATATCCACCGTGCAGCGGAGCTGTACCGTCAGGCGGCGCAGTCCGGTATGGCGGCGGCCCAGTGTAATCTGGGCGTGCTGTACCGGGAGGGCCTCGGCGTAGAGCAGGACGACCGCAAGGCGGCGGCCCTGTTCCGGGCCTCGGCAGGACAGGGCTTTGCCCGTGGACAGTTCCTGCTGGGGCTGCACTTGGAGGACGGCCGGGGCATCGACCGGAATGAAAAGCAGGCGGCCCAGGAGTACCGCCGTGCGGCAGGGCAGAGCTATCCCAACGGAATGGCAGCGCTGGCCCGGTGCTATGAGCACGGTGTCGGGCTGGAGCGCAACCCCTATCTGGCGGCGGATCTCTATGACCGGGCAGCCCGCCGGGGCCATGTGGGGGCGGCCTATGCCCTGGGGAATATGCTGCTCTCCGGCGACGCCATCGGGCAGGACCCGGCCCGCGCGCTGGAGCTGTACCAGCAGGCGGCACAGGCCGGACACATGGGCGCTCTGCGGCAGGTGGGCCGGTGCTATCAGAAGGGGAAGGGCTGCCAAAAGGACGAGGCCAAGGCCTTTGACTGCTTCCGGCGCAGCGCCGAGGGCGGAGACGGTCCGGCGGCGGTGTCGCTGGGGTACTGCTACCAAAAGGGCAGCGGCTGCCCGGTAGACGACGCCCAAGCGGCTCACTGGTATGAGGAGGCGGCCCGCCGGGGCCTGCCGCTGGGGCAGTACGATCTGGGCTGCCTGTATGAGGCGGGACAGGGCGTTCCACGGGACCGGAGAAAGGCGCTGGAGCTGTACCGTCAGGCGGCACAGGAGGTCCCGGAGGCCCGACAGGCGGTCCGGCGGCTGGAAAAAGCCGGCAGAGCCAAACGGATCGTGGGCTGGTTGCTGGTGGCCTATGCCATGCTCATGGGAGCAGGACTATGGGAGGGCAGCGCCGGTGACCGGATCATCTGGCTGGCGGCAATGGCCCCTCCGGCGGTGGCCGGAGGGTGCTGTTTGCACGATGGCCACCGTCAGGCACCGCCGCTGAGTAGGATCGGGCGGATCGCCCTGACGGTCTTAGGGGCCGTGCTGGCCTTCTTCTTTGTGGTGGGGATCGTGGTGCTGCTGGACCCAGCGGAGGCGGTGGACGGCGCCGGTGTGTGGCTCACCGGCTGCGCCGGTGTCGGTGCGGCGACCATGCTGCTGGGCGGCCTGCGGAAGCCTCGTACATAAAATCGCAGCGGGGGCGTGTACCAAACGGTACACGCCCCCGCTGCATATGAGAAAGAGAGAGACTCGAAGAAAGCTTCGTTATTTCATCGATCAATGACGGCCGAAGAAGTAGTCGTACAGGTCGCTGTACCCGTTCCCGTTATAGCCGTTACTGTCGTTATTGTAGCCGTTGCCGCTGCTCTGGCTGCTGTCCGTGGTGTCGTCGGTGGTCTGGGGCTGTGCGTCGAAGGTCAGCTGGGTGGTGATCTCCTGACCGTCCCGCAGAACGGTGAGGGTCACGGTGTCCCCGGCCTTGAAGCCCTTCTTGGCGGCGGACAGATCCTCCATAGAGGTGATCTGAGTATCGTTGAGCTTGGTGATGACGTCGCCCAGCTTCAGGCCCGCCTTATCCCCGGCGCCGCCGTCCTCCACGGAGTAAACGAACACGCCCTCGGTGGCATTGATCTTATACTGCGCCGCCATCTGCTGGGTCATGGTGCCGGCGGTGATGGCCATATAGGCCTTGTCGGTGACGGAGCCGTTCTCCATGATGTCGCTGATGATGGACTGCACGTCATTGATGGGAATGGCAAAGCCCAGACCCTCCACCGTGGTATCGGCGTAGCTGGAGTACTTGGCGGACACGATGCCCACCACCTCGCCGTACAGGTTCATCAGAGGGCCGCCGGAGTTGCCGGGGTTGATGGAGGCGTCCACCTGGATCATATTGAAGGGAGTACCCTCCACGTTGATGGCACGGTTCACGCAGGAGACGATGCCGGAGCTCATGGAGAAGGTCAGCTCACCCAGCGGGTTACCGATGGCCATCACGTTGTCGCCCACGTTGACATCGGTGGAGTTGCCCAGAGTCACAGCCGGCAGATCCTTGGCGTCGATCTTCAGCACAGCTACATCGTAATCGCTGTCGCTGCCCACCAGCGTGGCGGGATAGGTGTCGCCGTTATAGAGGGTGACATTGATGGAGCTGGCGTTGGCTATCACGTGCTGGTTGGTGACGATGTAGCCGTCGGCGGTGTAGATGAAGCCGCTGCCGGAGGAGGCGGACTCGGTCTGCTGGCCGAAGATGTTGGTGGACACGGCGGAGCAGTTGATGGAGACCACACTGTTGACCGTGGAGGCGTACACCTCGGCGGGACTCATCAGCGTCTGTCCGTCCACCTTCTTGACGTTGACGGTAGTGGCGGTGCGGTTGCTCTGCTGCACGGTGGTCTTACCGGTGCTGCTGCCGTTCTGGGCCAGAATGGCGCCGCCGAAGCCGCAGGCTGCGCTGATGACGGCACAGCTGAGGAGCAGGGCCACCACACGGCCTGCACCGCGGTGGTGCTTCTTGGGCTGCGCCGGAGTGTTTGTCACCACCGGATCGGCGGCGGGCTCCACGGTGGACCCGGCCGCAGACTCTGCGTGAGATTCTGCGTTGGGATCACGATAGCTGAAGTGATACAGGTTGTTCTCGTCATGAAACTCGTTGGACATATGAAAAACCTCCTTTTGGGATATTGCCCATGGCGGGGAACTGTGCTATGATGTTTAGCGCCGTTCCGTTTCTTTGTCTATTATCATACCCGGAAAGCTTAATGTAAGCTTTAAGAAACGGATTTTTCTTTGAACATTTTGTAAAGGAGGTGCCGCCGTGCTGAAGCTGGAGGGCCTGAAGCTGGCCCCGGAGGAGAAGGAGGCGGCCCTGCACCGGAGAGCAGCCCGGTTGCTGCGCATCCCGGAGGAGGACGTGCTGTCGGTGCAGGTGCTGCGCCGCTCCATCGACGCACGGGAGGAGCTGCATCTGGTGTACACCGTGGCGGCGGAGGTGCGGCAGGAGAAGCAGGTGCTGCGCCGCTGCCGGGATCGGCGGGTCAGCCGCTTCGCCCCGGAGCGGTATGCTCTGCCGGAGGTGCTGTCTTCGCCGGAGGTGCCGCCGGTGGTGGTGGGCGCCGGGCCGGGTGGCCTGTTTGCGGCGCTGGTGCTGGCCCGATGCGGCCTGCGCCCCATTCTGCTGGAGCGGGGGCGGGACGCCACCGCCCGCCAGAGGGACGTGGAGACCTTCTGGCGCACCGGCGTGCTGGATCCGGAGTCCAACGTACAATTCGGAGAGGGGGGAGCCGGAGCCTTCTCCGACGGGAAGCTGAACACCGGCACCAAGGACCTGCGCCACCGGTGGATCTTAGAGGAGCTGGTGCGCTGCGGTGCGCCAGAGAGTATTCTGACGGATGCCAAGCCCCATGTGGGGACGGATATGCTGCACATTGCCCTGCAAAACCTGCGGCAGGAGCTGCTGTCGCTGGGGGCGCAGGTGCGCTTCGGCCACCGGCTGGAGGGACTGGAGAGCCGGGATGGCGTTCTGACGGGGCTGCACGTCCGGGCAGGAGAGGGGACGTACCGTCTGCCGGTGCGGGCGGTGGTGCTGGCGCCGGGCCACAGCGCACGGGATACCTTCCAAATGCTGTACGAGGCCGGGGTCCCCATGGAGGCCAAGCCCTTCGCCGTGGGGGTCCGCATCGAGCACCGCCAGCGGGACATGGACGCCGCCCAGTACCGGCAGTATGCGGGGCATCCGTGCCTGCCGGCCTCCACCTATAAATTGTCGTGCCATACAGCGGCGGGCCGGGGCGTGTTCTCCTTCTGCGTTTGCCCCGGCGGACAGGTGGTGGCGGCGGCCTCGGAGCCGGGGCGTGTGGTGACCAACGGCATGAGCCACTACGCCCGCAGCGGCGAGAACATCAACGGCGGGATGCTGGTGGGCGTCACACCGGAGGACTTCGGCACGGATCATCCCCTGGCGGGGGTGGCGTGGCAGCGGCAGCTGGAGGAGGCGGCCTTCCGGCTGGGGGGCGGCGGATTTCTGGCTCCCTGCCAGCGGGTGGAGGACTTTCTGGCCCACCGCCCCTCCACGGGACCGGGAGCGGTGCTGCCCAGCTATCGCCCCGGCGTCACGTGGTGCGACCTCCACGACTGCCTGCCGGGGTTCCTCACGGAGGCCATGGAGGAGGCGCTGCCCCTGCTGGAGCGGAAGCTCCGGGGCTACGCCCAGCCGGATGCCCTTTTGACGGCGGTGGAGACCCGCTCCTCCTCGCCGGTTCGCATCCTGCGGGATGAGAGCGGACAAAGTGCGCTGCGGGGGCTGTACCCCTGCGGCGAAGGGGCAGGCTATGCCGGAGGCATCCTGTCCGCCGCAGCGGACGGTATGCGCTGCGCAGAAAAAATCTGGGAGGTATATTCATGATGAGAAAGCTTGCAGTGGTGGCGGATTACCTGAACGACAGCCACCGTGCTCATATCGAGAAGATGGCCGGGGATGCCGGCTTCACCGTGGACTATTTCACCGAGGGCCATCTGCCCCAGGACCGGGCGGGGGAGTATGAGGTAATCTACGGCACCGTCCCCCCCAAGGAGCTGAAGGCTGCCACGGCCCTGCGGTGGTTCTGCTGCGCCTATGCCGGCATGGATCAGTGGAAGGACGATGCCCTGTACCACAGCCCGGAGGTGATGCTCTCCAACTCCTCCGGAGCCTACGGCGTGACCATCAGTGAGCACATGGTCATGGTGACGCTGATGCTGCTGCGGCAGATGCCCACCGTGCAGGAGTGGATGCACCGCCACGATTGGAGCGACGAGAAGCCCCCCATGCGCTCCGTCTGCGGCAGCCGCATCACGGTGCTGGGTACCGGTGACATCGGCACGTCCTTTGCCCGCCGGGTGAAGGCCATGGGGGCCAAGACCGTGACGGGTGTCTCCCGCAGCGGCCGCCATGTGGACGATGCCTACGACGCCATGTACACCACGGCGCAGCTGGATCAGGTGCTGCCGGAGACGGAAATTCTGGCCATGGCCCTGCCCGGCACGGCGGAGACGGAGGGCATCCTCTCCCGCAGCCGCATCGCCCTGCTGCCCAAGGAGGCGGTGGTGGTGAACGTGGGCCGTGGCACCGCCATCGATCAGGACGCCTTGATGGAGGCCCTGAACGCCGGACGGCTGGCCGGTGCGGCGCTGGATGTGGTGCGCCCGGAGCCTCTGCCTCCGGAGCATCCCCTATGGAACACCAAAAACCTCCTGTTGACGCCTCATCTCTCCGGCTTCATGTCGCTGGGCATCACACGAGATACGGCGGTGGCCCTCTTCTGCGAGGATTTCGAGAACTACATCGCCGGCCGGCCCCTGAAGCGGCTGGTGGACCGCCGCAAGGGCTATTGATAGCGGGATATAGAAGTATATAGGAGCAGGGCCTGCCGCTATGCGGCAGGCCCCGTTCCTTTGTGCCGCCCCGAAGGGCTTCCTGTTACAGACTATACCGCAGCGTGCGGTACAGCCGCTGGGTACACCGGGCCAGCGTCCGGGATACCGTGGACTTGCTGATCCCCAGCTCCTGTGCGATGTCCGTGACCCGTTTGCCCTGGGTGAAGTGCATCCGCAGCAGCTGCCGCTGCCGGGGCGTCAGCTCCTCCTCCACCGCCAAGGGTAGATTCACCAGCAGACGCCGGATCTGCTGGCGGTTGTCCTCCTGCTGTCCCTGCTGCCACAGCTGCAGGCTGGCGATATCCAGCGGGTCATAGCGGCCGGAGCCGTCAGATACGGTATGCCGCATAGCGGTGGCACCCCCTGTCATAGTAGTGGGCGGTGTGATACGCCAGCTCACGGGCCTGCCGCCGCAGGGGTATCAGCTCCCGGATGCGCCGCTGCAGACACAGCACCTCCTCCGGGTCCGGGGCTGTCAGCGCCCGCTGATGCAGCTGCCGGATGCGCTCGCCGATAGCGTCGGCGCTGGCGGCATAGTCGTGGGACATTTCCTGCAAGGTCATAGAACTTCCTCCTTCCGATCTCCCCATGTTCCTCCTATGTACGGCGAAAAAATTCGCCGGGAACGCAAAAATACTGTTGACAAACGGGCCTTCATCTGGTAGTATAGATTCGCTGGTCAAATGCTGGTGTAGCTCAGCTGGTAGAGCAGCTGATTTGTAATCAGCAGGTCGGGGGTTCGAATCCGTCCACCAGCTCCAATTTGATATGGGGGATTTCCCGAGTGGCCAAAGGGGACAGACTGTAAATCTGCTGGCAACGCCTTCGGTGGTTCGAATCCACCATCCCCCACCAAGCCGACGAGTCTTGCAAAAGACCCGTCGGCTTTCCTTTTGCCCGGAAGCTGATGCCGTCTTCCGACGGGGCGCAGGAACGATCCTCCGGCCCAGCGGTTCTAAATACCAGTAGCTTTGGATAGTATACCCTTGTGATGCCAGTATTCTTGTGAGTAAACTAAGACTATCACAAGAATCTTGTTATGTCAAGAGGGAATTAACAAGTTTCTTGTTAAAATGCCTTGACAGAAAACAAGAAATATGGTAGCATCACAGTGAAACCGTCGAAAGAAGTCGAAGGAGGGCGTGACCATGAGCTTTGGCGATCAGCTGAAGAAGCGCCGGGAAGAGCTGGGCCTGTCCCGCTCGGAGCTGGCGGACCGGCTGGGGGTATCCCGGTCGGCGGTGGGCAATTATGAGACCGGCGTCAGCGCTCCCAAGGAGGAGGTGCTGCTGCGGCTGTTCGATGCCCTTCATGTGGAACCCAACTATCTGTATCGGGATGCCTACCGGGGCGGGGGAGAGGGGGTCAGCGACGAGGAGCGGAGCCTGCTGGAGAAGTACCGACGGTTGGGCCTCTCCGGGCGCCAGACCCTCCACACCGTGGCGGATGCGCTGGGGACCATGCAGCAGGAGCTGCAGGCCGCCGCCCCGGAGCCTGCGCCCCGTGTCATCCCGCTGTATTGCTCCCCGGCGGCAGCGGGCTATGCCGCCCCGGTATTCGGGGAGGATTATGAGCCCCTGCCCGTCACCGGTGAGGTCCCCACAGGGGCGGAGTTGGCGGTGCGGATCCAGGGCGACTCCATGGAGCCCTATATCCACGATGGCTCGGTGGTGTACGTGAACCACGACCCCCTGCGGGCGGGAGACGTGGGCATCTTCTGCGTGGACGGCGATATGCTCTGTAAGCAGTACTACCGGGACCCGCTGGGGGTGGTGTATCTGTTCAGCCTCAACCGCCGCCGGGCGGATGCGGACGTGATCCTGCCCCCCAGCAGCGGCCGCAGCCTCACCTGCTTCGGCCGGGTGATGCTCCACGGCCTGCCCATACCGGAATAAAAAAGACCCGTCGGAAAACCGATGGCTTTCCGACGGGTATTTTTTTCCCGCTCTCACAAAATAAAGCCGCCGTCGCAGGTCAGCACCTGCCCGGTGATGAAGTCCGCCTTGTCCGAGGCCAGAAACGCCACGGCGTGGGCGATGTCCTCCGGCGTTCCCAAGCGGCCCATGGGAGTCTCCTGCGCCAGCTGGGGCAGTACCTCGGCGGGCAGGGCGTCCAGCATATCCGTGCGGATGACGCCCGGCGCCACGCAGTTCACCCGGATGTGGGTGGGGGCCAGCTCTGCCGCCAGAGACCGGGTCAGGCCGATGAGGGCCGCCTTGGTGCAGGAGTAGGTGACCTCGCAGCTGGCGCCCCGCAGTCCCCAGATGGAGGAGGTGTTGATGATGCACCCCTCGTGGTGGTGCAGCATGGCAGGCAGCACCGCCTGAATGGCGTGGTAGGCGCCGTCTACGTTGACGGAGAAGTAGCGGTGCCACAGCTCATCGGTGATGTCCTGAAATAGGGCCTGTCCCGCCACACCGGCGTTGTTCACCAGCAGCGCTACCGGGCCGAAGGCATCCTCCACCTGCCGGACCATGGTATTCACCTGTTCCCGGCAGGCCACATCCGCCTGCACCGCCATCACCCGGCAGCCCTCCCCGGTGAGCTGTTCCACCAGTGACCGGGCGCAGTCCTCCCTCTCCCGATAGTTGATACATACGGCCCAGCCCTGCCGGGCCAGTTCCGTGGCCACGGCCCGGCCGATGCCACGGGAGGAGCCCGTGACCAGTGCGATTTTCTCCATGAAGTGTTCCTCCTTGTGCGCCTGCGATGTTCTTTGACAGCAGTATAACAAAAACTTTTCAGATTGGCAAGAAAAGTGTTGACAAACGGGGGACTTTCCGGTAAAATACCTTTGTTCGCACGGTTAGCTCAGCTGGTAGAGCACATGCTTGACGTGCATGGGGTCACAGGTTCGAGTCCTGTACCGTGCACCACACGTCAAAGTCCCGGAATCACTACGGTTCCGGGACTTTTCTTTTTTTGCTCATTTCTTATTTGTTAGTAACGTGTTAGTAACAGCGTCCACAAGTGTCTGTGCGGCTATGTGCGTATATATGTTTGCGGTGGTGGAATAATCGGCGTGTCCGAGTATTTTTTGCAGCATTTCCGGTGGCAATCCCTCTTTTACCGCACGGGATGCGTATGTGTGGCGTGTGGGGTCTTGCGCTCTATGCCGTGTTCGCCGGATGTGTGATGGTTAGAATAATTATATAAAATGTAATCCCATACTGTCCAACAAATGGGGTGCAGTTCAGATCACCCGGTGCCCTTTTTATCCCCGAAGGGCTGGAAAAAGCCATCGTGAGAAAATTTTCGCACCCTGCCTGCCGAAGTACCTCCGCTCCGTAAGGATTTTGTATCACACCCGAAAAAACTGCCAAATTGTACCATTTGCCCACGTGACCTGACAGACACTCCGCTGCTCTGCGCAGTTTCCACGAAAAAGTTTGCAGAATCATTCTACAATACAGGACTACAAGCAGCATAAACGGACGAACTTTGTTAAATAATAGTTAATATATACGACGAGATAAGTTTTTTGATTGTTAAACTTTAGTCAACTTTACAGTTGCAATTTTTTTATTACGGAGATAGAATAATATCAACATCCAATGTGTGTGTTGTTCCGCCACGGGCGGCATTCAAGATGTAAGGAGAAAAAGTATGTTCAAGAGATTCACCAACGCTTGCGTGCGTGTTGTGAACCGCTGGCTGCCGGATGCATTCCTGTTTGCCGTCATCCTGACCTTTGTGGTCTATGTGGCAGCCATGTTCGCCACCGGCATGGGTCCCATCAAGGTGCTGGCTGCATGGGGCAATTCCGACGGCTTCTGGGGTCTGCTGGCCTTTTCCATGCAGATGGCTCTGGTGCTGGTGCTGGGTTCCGCCATGGCTTCCGCCAAGCCCTGTAAGAAGGTGCTGCGGAAGGCCGCTGGTCTGTGCCACAATAATATGCAGGCCATCGTCATCACCACCATGGTCTCCACCGTGTGCTGCTGGCTCAACTGGGGCTTCGGACTGGTGGCCGGTGCGCTGCTGGCCAAGGAGGTGGCCAAGCGGGTCCCCACCGTGGACTATCCCTTGCTGATCGCCTCTGCCTATTCCGGCTTCGTCATCTGGCACGCCGGTCTCTCCGGATCCATTCCCCTGACGCTGGTCACCGGCGCCAAGTTCGGTGAGGTCACCTATCAGGCCGCCATTACCGAGACCATCTTCCACCCCATGAACATCATCATGTGCGCCGTGGTGCTGCTGGCCATGCCCTTCATCAACTACGCCATGCACCCTGACCGGGAGCGTGCCGTCACCATCGATCCCACCCTGCTGGTGGAGGACGAGGATAAGACCTACGAGATCAACACCCCCGCTGAGAAGCTGGAGCATTCCAAAATCCTGTGGGGCATCCTGTGCCTGGCCTTTCTGGTGTATATCATCTACTACTTCATCACCAACGGCTTTACGCTGGGCCTGAACATCGTGAACATGATCTTCATGTTCCTCGGTATCCTGCTCCACGGCGACCTGCGCCGCTATGTGGACGCTGTGGCGGAAGCCGCCGGCAGCGCCTCCGGCGTGCTGCTGCAGTTCCCCTTCTATGCCGGTATCATGGGTATGATGGTGGTGCAGAATGAGGCCGGTGTGTCTCTGGCAGGCGTCATCTCCCAGTTCTTCGTGAACATCTCCAACAACGTCACCTTCCCCATGCTGTCCTTCCTGGCAGCCGGTATCGTGAACTTCTTCGTTCCCTCCGGCGGCGGCCAGTGGGCCGTGCAGGGTCCCATCATGATGCCCGCCGGTGCAGAGCTGGGCATCGGCGCCGGCCGTACCGCTATGGCCATCGCTTGGGGCGACCAGTGGACCAACATGATCCAGCCCTTCTGGGCGCTGCCCGCTCTGGGTATCGCCAAGCTGTCTGCCCGTGACATCATGGGCTATCTGGTGGTGGTCCTGCTGTTCGTGGGTCTGGTAGCCTGCCTGGGCTTCCTGGCCTGGGGCCTTCTGTTCTGATATCTTCCTATCTTTTCCATACTCCTCAAAGCAAAAGAGGCTGGGTGTCCACCCAGCCTCTTTTGCTGTTTCGATTTTACTTCACCCAGCCCATCAGCTGCACGAAGTTCCAGATGAGCTTGCAGCCATAGAAAATGATCACACCGCCGCACACCTTATTGATGATGTTCAGCACCTTCTCGTTGAATTTGCTGCCCAGCAGCGACACAATGGTGGAGAGCGTCAGAAACCAGATCACCGACGCACTGCCAAAGCCGCAGATAAAGGGCAGATCGCCCCCGGCGGGCAGGCTGGCCCGGAAGGCCCCCAGCATCATGGTGCCGTCGATGATGGCCTGCGGATTGAACCACGTCACCACGAAGGCGGTGGTGAAGAGCTTCCACACCGGCACGTTCACATCCTTGCCGCCCTCCAGCGATGCCCTGGACCGCAGCAGCCCGATACCGATCCAGATGACGATGAGACTGCCCAGCCCCAGAATGACCTTCTGCAACCACGGCACAGCCTGCATTAAGGCGCCTGCCCCTAAAAAGCAGGAGACACCCAGCGAGACGTCCCACAGAATGACGATCAGCGCCGTCAGATAGACCCGGCTGCGCCTCTGGGTCAGGGCGCTGTTGATGACAAACAGATTCTGCAAGCCAATGGGGGCCACATACGCCAGTCCCATGGTCAGTCCCTGCAAATAGATGTTCATAGCGGTGATTTTCTCCTTTTTAGTTATTTACTCCGATTTTGCTACCTGCTATAATGATAACACATTCTCCCCGAAGCGCAAGAGCGCAGATAAAGCTGAGCAGGTAAGGAGGAACTGACCGTGTCCCATTATGACTGCCCCTGCATGGAGAAATGTCCCCTGCACTACGCCATGTCCCTCATCGGCGGCAAGTGGAAGGTGCAGATCCTGTGCTCCGTCACCAACGCCGGGACCATCCGGTACAATGCCCTGCGGGGCAAGCTGGTTGGTATCAGCAACACCGTGCTGGCCTCGTCCCTGCGGGAGCTGGAGCGGGACGGATTGATCCTGCGTCGGGAGTATCTGGAGGTGCCGGTGCGGGTGGAGTACGCCCCCACCGAGGACTGCCGCCGCCTGCTGCCCATTCTGGAGCAGCTGTCCGACTGGGCGGAGGCCCGGATGCCCGCCGATGGATCCACAACGAAAAAGGAGGAACCGCAATGACCATCCAGGAAGCACTGGAGAAGCTGCAAAGCTATGAGAAAGCCACCTTTGCCCTGAACCACGCAACGGGCCTTATGTACTACGATGGCGCCACCACCGCCCCCAAGGGGACGGCGGAGCTGCGGGGCAGCACCCTGGGTGAGCTCTCCCGCATGGGCTATGAGCTCACCACCGCTCCGGAGACGGTGGAGATGCTCCGCACCCTTATGGAAAACCGTGAGGAGCTGGACCCCGTCACCCGCCGGAGAACGGAGGAGCTGTGGCGTGACTACGACCGCACCCACCGTGTCCCGGTGGCGGAATATGTGGCCTATCAGGAGCTGTCCGCCAAGTCCGACGCCGTATGGCATGAGGCCAAGGAGAAGAACGACTTTGCCCTCTTCGAGCCCTACCTCCAGCAGATGTTTGATGCCAGCCGCCGCATGGCCGGCTACTGGGAGCCGGAGAAGGACCCCTACGAGACCATGCTCTCCACCTTTGAGCGTGGCCTGACGGTGGCCCAGTGCGACGCCTTCTTCGCCTCCCTGCGGGAGAAGCTGGTGCCTCTGATCCGGCAGGTCACCGCCCACGCCGACCGGGTGGACGACGCCCCCCTGCACCGGGATTATCCCGTGGCCATCCAGCGCCAGTTCTCCGACTTCATCATGGATGTCATGGACATCGATCGGGACCATTGCATCATCGGCGAGACGGAGCACCCCTTCACCATCAACTTCTCCCGTGACGACGTCCGCATCACCACCCACTACTTCGCCGATCAGGTGGCCTCTTCCCTGTACTCCGTGGTCCATGAGGGCGGCCACGCCCTCTATGAGCTCCACACCGGCCGGGAGTTGGCCCGCACCTGCCTTGGAAACGGCGTCTCCATGGGCATCCACGAGAGCCAGTCCCGGTTCTATGAGAACATCATCGGCCGCAGCCGGGCCTTCTGCTCCGTCCTGCTGCCGTGGCTGAAGGAGCACTTCCCCGCCCAGCTGGCGGACGTGATGGAGGAGCAGTTCTACCGTATGGTGAACCGCTCCCGGCCCTCTCTGATCCGCACCGAGGCCGACGAGCTCACCTACTGCCTGCACATCATGGTTCGCTATGAGCTGGAAAAGCAGATGTTCGCCGGCACCATCACCGCCCACGACCTGCCCGCCGCATGGAATCGCCTGTATAAGGAGTACTTGGGCGTGGATGTCCCCTCCGACCGGGAGGGCGTCCTGCAGGATTCCCACTGGGCCAACGGCAACATCGGCTATTTCCCCTCCTACGCCATCGGCTCTGCCTACGGCGCACAGTATCTGCTGGAGATGCAGAAGGATCTGGATGTGGAGGCCGCCGTCCGCTCCGGCAAGCTCACCGCCATCAACCGCTGGCTGGAGGAGAAGATCTGGAAGTACGGCTGCATGAAGGACCCCGTGGCCCTCTTCGAGTCCGTCTGCGGACCCTTCCGTCCGGAGGAGTACGTGGCGTATCTGGAAAAGAAGTTCACAGAGATATACGAATTGTAATTTCTCGTAACGATAATACAAGACATTATCGCCCCGGAGCGCTCCACAAAGCCCTCCGGGGCGATTTCTCTCCGTCCCCCCTCCGAAAAATAGAAACTCTTTCCTGTCTATCCTCCGCAGACAACGGGCAAAAGACCTGTAAAAAATGACAAAATATGATGAATACCCCTTGCGCTTTTCAGAGAGCGGTGCTATGATACGGTTATCAGGTGTGCGGCGAAAAGCCCATGGGCTTTTATCGTTTCTCTGAAACGATAAGGGGGGTTCCAAAGGGCGTGTCATTCTGAGAAGGGGCGCAGCCCCGACGTGAGAGCCCGCATTCTCCTTGCAGCATCCCCCACAAAGCCGTCGGCCACCGACGCACACGCAAAAAAATAGGAGGAAGATACTATGACAAACCGCAAGAGTACCAAACGGGCCTTGCTGGGCAGCGTCATGGCCATGGTTCTGTGTCTGGCCATGCTGGTAGGCGCTACCTTCGCATGGTTCACCGACACCGCATCCACCGGCGTCAACAAGATCCAGTCCGGCAAGCTGGACGTTGCTCTGGAGATGAAGGATGCCAGCGGCAACTGGGTCTCCGCCGAGGGCAAGACGCTGGACTTCGTCAAGGCCGCTGATGCCAAGGGAGAAGCCATTCTGTGGGAACCGGGCTGCACCTATACCCTGCCGGAGCTGCGTGTGGTCAACAACGGCAATCTGGCGCTGAAGTACAAGGTGACCATCACCGGCATCAACGGCAGCGCCAAACTGAACGAGGCCATCGAGTGGACCATCGGCGATGTGGCGATGGGCGCTGAGCAGCACCTGAAGGCCGGCGAGAGCAACGAGTTCACCATCAAGGGCCACATGAAGGAGGCTGCCGGCAACGATTACATGGATCTGACCATCAGCGGCATTTCCATCACTGTCTACGCCACGCAGGACACCGTGGAGAGCGACAGCTTCAACAACCAGTACGACAAGAACGCTGCCTATAAGGGTACGCAGGAATTCACCGAAGGTACCCACACCCTCAGCAACGGTGTCGTGGCTCTGAACCCCAATGACATCGCCGTAAAGGCCAGCGGAAGTGACACCAACGTCACCATCACCGGCGGCTATTATGACGGCGGCAATGGCGGCAATAACATCTGCGTCTATGCCATGAACGGTGCCACCGTGACCATTCAGGGCGGCACCTTCACCGTGGGCAGCGATGCCAACGGCGCAGGCAACTCCGTCGTGGAGAGCAACGGCGGCAACATCGTCATCGAGGGCGGCTTCTTCTATACCAACTACAACTGGCGTGGCTTCTACTATGTGCTGAACCAGAAGAACGACAACCCCGGCACCATCACCGTCAAGGGCGGTACCTTTGTGAACTACGATCCCTCCCAGGGCGACGATAATCTGGGCGGCAGCTTCGTAGCTGACGGCTATTCCGTGGTCTCCGAGAAGCACGGCGACGACACCTGGTACACCGTGGTCAAGGGTACCGGCGTGATCCCCGGCACGCAGGAAGACCTGAACAGCGCCATCACCGATTCTGCAAACAAGGACATCACGGTCATCATGCCCGCCGACCAGACCCTGACGCTGAACAACGGCATCGCCAACGAGGGCGCCAAGGCCCGCAACATCACCTTCGTGGGTGACGGCACTCAGACCGTGGACGTCATCACGAACGCCACCGGTGCCGAGGGCGGCCAGCTGAACTATCAGCGTGGCTCCACCTTCACCTTCGAGAATGTGACCGTTCAGGCCGGTGAGGGGAACTTCGACGGCATCGTCTGCGACGAGCTGGTCTATCGCAACTGCACCATCAAGGGCAAGCTGACTCTGTACGGCAAGGCCACCTTCATCAACTGCACCTTCGATAACACGATGGCCAACCAGTACTCCATCTGGACTTGGGGCGGCACGGACGTGACCTTCGAGGGCTGCACCTTCAACACCAACGGCAAGGCCATCCTCCTCTACGGTCAGGCCACCGCCGAGAAGCCCACCGATCTGGTGGTGAACAACTGCACCTTCAACGACCGCAAGAGCGGCGCTGCCGGTAAGGCTGTCATTGAGGTGGGCAACGACTACAATGCCACCTACACCCTGACCGTCAACAACACCACGGTCAACGGCTTCGTAGCCGGCAAGAATACGGGCTCCCACCTGTGGGCCAACAAGAACAGCATGGACGCTGCTCACCTCACCGTCACCATCGACGGCGCCAAGGTGCAGTAAGCGCAGAGAGCTGTATCATCCCAGCAAAACAACAAGGAGGGCCTCCGGCAATGCCGGAGGCCCTCCTTGTTATAATTCTATATCCTTCTTACAGCTTTGTGACCATGGGGATGATCATGGGGCTGCGCTTGGTGTGCTTATAGAGGTAGCTGCTCACCGCCGAGCGCACGGCACGGCACACCTCGTTGTCATCCTTGCGCCGCCGGGCAGCCATTCCGTCCACCGTGGACATGGCCAGCTCCCGCAGCTCCTGCAAAAGCTCCTCGGATTCCTTCACATACACGAAACCGCGGGTGACGATCTCCGGCTCACACAGCAGCCGGTGGTCGTGGGAGGACATACTCAGTACCACCACCACCATGCCGTCCTCGGCCAGCAGCTTCCGGTCATTGAGCACCACAGCACCCACCTCACCCACGCCGGAGCCGTCCACAAAGACCTCTCCGGCGGGTACGGAGGCCTCGCACTTGATGTGCTTGGTGGTCAGCTCGATGACGGAGCCGTTTTCGGCCACGCAGATGTTCCGGGGGTCCATGCCCATGGCCTCCGCCACCCGCTTGTGGATCTGCAGCATCCGCTGCTCACCGTGCAGGGGGATGAAGAACTTGGGCTTGGTCAGGGCGTGGATGATCTTCAGCTCCTCCTGACAGGCGTGGCCCGACACGTGCAGCATATCCGCCTTGTCGTACACCACGTCGGCGCCCTTGCGGAACAGCTCATTGATGACCCGGCCCACCGTTACCTCGTTGCCGGGGATGGCGGAGGCGGAGATAATGACCTTGTCCTGCGGCCCGATATCGATCTGCTTGTGGGTGGAAAACGCCATCCGGTACAGGGCGCTCATCTCCTCGCCCTGAGAGCCGGTGGTGATGATGACCTGCTGCTGGGGCGGCAGGCCCTTGATGCGGTTGATGTCCACCAGCACCCCCTTGGGGACCTTCATATACCCCAGCTCCGTGGAGACCTTCATGATGTTCTCCATGCTGCGGCCGGTAACGGCCACCTTCCGCCCGCAGGCGGCGGCAGCGTCAATGATCTGCTGGATGCGGTGGACATTGCTGGCGAAGGTGGTGACGATGATGCGCTGCTTGCAGCCGGAAAACTGCCGCTGGAAGGTCTTGCCCACCATCCGCTCGCTCATGGTGTAGCCGGGGCGCTCCACGTTGGTGGAGTCCGCCAGCAGCGCCAGCACCCCCTCCTTGCCCAGAGCGCCGAACCGGGCCAGATCGATGACCTCCCCGTCAATGGGGGTGGAGTCGATCTTGAAGTCGCCGGTGTGGACTACCACGCCCATGCGGGTGTGAATGGCGAAAGCCACGGAGTCGGCAATGGAGTGGTTCACGTGGATAAATTCTACTTGAAATTTCCCGGCCTTCACCGTCTGGCCCGCCTCCACTGTCACCAGCTTGGTGCTGTCCAGCAGCCGGTGCTCCTGCAGCTTCAGCTTGATGAGTCCGGCGGTAAAGCGGGTGCAGTAGATGGGCATATTTACCTGCTTGAGGACGTAGGGAATGGCCCCGATATGGTCCTCATGGCCATGGGTGATGAACAGGCCCCGCAGCCGGGATCTGTTCTTGATGAGATAGGTGACGTCGGGGATGACGCAGTCGATGCCGTACATATCATCGCCGGGGAATGCCATGCCGCAGTCCACCACAATGATCTCCCCGCCGTACTCATAGGCGGTCATGTTCTTGCCGATCTCGTTGAGACCGCCCAGAGGAATGATCTTCAATTTTTCTGCCATATGTGTTGTATATTCTCCTTTACAAGATAAGTAGCGCACAGACAGACTGCCCGTCGGCGGACGCAGCTGCTCCGCAAACGGACACGGCAAAATAGAGGCGGCTCCCGACGTTTCTCTGCGGCGCTGTATCGCCGGAGAAGTCCGGCGGCCCGCCCGACTGTCCTGTGCAAAAGTGGTGAGGGGAACCCCCTCGTTTATTTGATTGCGGAGGCCCGCCGCCTCTGCAAAAAATACAAAAAAGGCCATCGCTTTTCAACGATTTATACAAAGTATATCATATTTCTCCGCATTTGTACAGTCTTTCTTTCCCCCTTTTTTCGCCGCCCCTCGCAAAGCCCGCATTTCCCCGATCCCTCCGCCGAAAAAATACCCCGGAAAAGACTTTTTCAAACCGATAAGAAAGACGTTGTAGCAGAGGAAAAACTATGCTATAATAATGTAATTCAAAATGGCGGAACAGCGCACTCCGCCAAAACAGGGAGGGATGCGCCTTGAATAAACGGATCGCCCGACTCCTCCGGACGAATATCACGATCTTCTCGCTGTGCCTGGTGCTGTTTGCCCTGGCAGCGATCCCCTTTGACGTGCGCCTCGCCATTGGCGAGGGCGTGGCCGCCGTGGCCTTCTTCCTGCTGGGCCGCCGCCGCAGCAAGGCTACCCAGCAGAGTCTGCGCCAGTATATCCAGCGGTTTTACGGCGGCATGGACTCCGCCCGCTCCAGCAATATGCTCTTCACCCCCCTGCCCATGATGGTCTTTGATCTGGCCACGGAGGATATCCTCTGGAGCAGCGAGAGCTTCCTTCAGCTGACGGAGCAGCGGGAGGGCATCTTCGATGCCCATCTGGAGACGGTGTTCCCCAATATCTCCTTCCACTGGCTGCTGGAGGGCAAGACCGAGGCCCCGGAGACCGTGGTGTGGAACCACCGCACCTATCGAGTGTTCGGCGGCGTCAGCCACCCGGAGGGCGGCCGGAGCGCACTGGCCACCACCTATTGGATGGACGTCACCGACACCGAGGAGATGCGCCGGACGCTGGAGCTGACCCGGCCGGTGGTGGCCATCCTCATGGTGGATAACTACGAGGACCTGATGAAGGCCACCCCGGAGGGCAAGCGCTCTGCGGTGCGGGCCATGCTGGAGGAAAAGCTGAGCCAGTGGTCTGCCGGCAGCGAGGGGATGATGCTGAGATACGACCGGGACCGCTACCTCTTTGTGTTCGAGGAGAAGAGCTTCTCCGACTTTGCCGCCAAGCGCTTCGACGTGCTGGATGCCGTCCGTGAGGTGGTGGCCGGGGAGGGCGTGGCAGCCACCCTGTCCATCGGCGTGGGCCGGGATGCCGACAGCTTCGAGGCCCTGTTCAAAAACGCCTCCGTGGCGCTGGAAATGGCCCTGAGCCGCGGCGGCGATCAGGCGGTGGTGAAGGACAAGCTGAATTTCGAGTTCTACGGCGGCCGCTCCAAGGCTACGGAGAAGCGCACCAAGGTGAAGTCACGGGTCATGGCCAATGCGCTGGCGGAGCTCATCGACGAGGCCAAGCAGGTCTACGTCATGGGCCACAGCTATGCGGATATGGACGCACTGGGCGCCGCCGCAGGCGTGTGCGCCATCGTCCGCAAGCGTGGCAAGAAGTGCCGCATCGTCATCGATACGGAGAACAACGCCGCCCATCCGATGCTGCGCCGCCTGCAGGCCCTGCCGGAGTATCAGGGGGCCTTCCTCAGCGGCGATGATGCCTTCCTGCGGGTCCAGCCGGAGACGCTGCTGGTGGTGGTGGATACCAACCGCCCCGGCAGCGTGGAGTCCGAACCTCTGCTGGACGCCTGCAACCGGGTGGCGGTCATCGACCACCACCGCCGGGGCAGCAGCTACATCGACAAGATGGCCCTGAACTACCACGAACCCTACGCCTCCTCAGCGTCGGAGCTGGTGACGGAGCTGCTCCAGTACCTCATCGAGCCGGGCGACCTGTTGAAGGCGGAGTCCGAGGCGCTGCTGGCCGGCATCGTGCTGGACACCAAGAATTTCACCAACCGCACCGGCGGCCGCACCTTCGAGGCGGCAGCGTACCTGCGCCGGGCCGGGGCGGATACGGCGGACGTACAGCGGATGTTCCAGAGCGACCTCCAGTCCATGATCTCCCGCTACGATATCATCCGCCGGGCGGAGCTCTACCACGGCGACATCGCCATTGCGGCGCTGGATCAGGAGTGCGACCGGGTCATTGCCGCCAAGGCCGCCGATGAGATGCTGACCCTGCAGGGAGTCCGTGCTTCCTTCGTGCTGTACCGCAAGGACGACGGCATTTACATCTCCGCCCGCTCTCTGGGCGAGATCAACGTACAGGTGCTGGTAGAGACGCTGGGGGGCGGAGGCAACTCCACCACCGCCGGCGGCCAGTGCTCCGGCATGACGGTGGCGGAGGCGAAGACCACGCTGCTGCGTGCCATTGATAAGTATTTTGAAGAATAAGGAGGAATAATTCCATGAAAGTGATTTTGCAGCAGGATGTCCGGGGTAAGGGCAAGAAGGGCCAGATGATCGAGGTAGCCGAGGGCTACGCCCGCAACTTTCTGCTTCCCAAGAATCTGGCGGTTTTGGCTACCGCCGATGCCATGAACACCATGAAGCTGCAGGCCAAGGCCAAGGCCAAGGCCGACGCAGAGGCCAAGGCCGCCGCACAGGAGCTTGCCGGGAAGCTGAAGGGCTGCCAGGTGAAGATCGCCGCCAAGGGCGGCGCCGGCGGCAAGCTCTTCGGTGCCGTTACCGCCAAGGAGATCTCCGAGCAGCTGAAGGCCCAGCACGGTATGGAGCTGGACAGCAAGAAGCTGGTGCTGGCGGAGCCCATCAAGACCTTCGGCAGCTTCGAGGTCAAGGCCAAGCTGGGCTTCGAGATCACCGGAACCGTCTATGTGCTGGTCTGCGAGGAGAAGTAACTTCCCTTTGGCCTTGCCGGCGCTTTTGGGGCTTGACAGTCCCTTCTGTTTGTCTCCGACGGGTGACTTTCTGCCTTTTTGTCTCCGACGGCATACTTTTTGCCAACAGCAGCAAAAAGCTTTCACCGTCGTGTCAACCGGTTTCCAGCCACGTTGTGGCGTGAAAACCGGGACACTTCCTCGAAACCGCCTCGCTTCATCCGCCACAGGCGGCGCTTCGACGGTTTCCTCGGAATGACATGAAAAAGAAGTGTCATTGCGAAGCCAGTGCGCATACTGGCTGTGGCAATCCGTCCTCCACGGCGGCAGACCCACACGCCCCTTCCTCTGAGTGGGAGCGGCAGCGGGTCTGTTGCTGAGTCGATTCCCTTTACGTCCCATAACAAGCAAGGCTCTTGAGAGTCAAGGAGGCTTTGAAACCATCGGTTTCAAACGACGTTTTTGCATACTTTTTGTCGCTGTTGACAAAAAGCCCCCGCCGGAGGCAATAGAAGTGAAGAGTATCATGGACCGCTGAAGGCTATCTTTATAAATATAGCCTGTCATTCCGAGAAAACCGCCGAAGCGCCGCCCCGCCTGTCATTGCGAGGGTGCGAAGCACCCGTGGCAATCCGCTCCCCACATTAGAACAGCAATCTTCTTCAACCACCCAATAAAGCGGCAGCGTGAGTAGAAGTAGACCAATTCCCTGCTTCGGCAGGATTTAGGAAGTAGCTCTTACACACCACAAAGGAAGTGCAGAAACCATGGGTTTCTGCTGGCGTTCTTTGGTAACTTTCTGCCGCTATTGGCAGAAAGTTACCCGCCGGAGGCAAACAAAAAGCCCCCGCCGGAGGCAAAAAGAAAAGCACACCCCCCTTCAGAAAAATCCCCGAAAGGAGTTCCCTCATGGATGAATTGCTTCTGCGGCAAATGCCGCACTCCACAGAGGCAGAGCAGGCCGTGCTGGGCTCCATGCTCATTGACGCCGCCTGCGTCAAGGACGTGATGGACCAGCTTCAGCCGGACGATTTCTACCTCCGCCAGAACCGGGAGATCTTCGAAACCATCTACACCATGTTCGTCTACTCCCGCCCCATCGACGGACTTACCGTGGCCGGGGAGCTGGAGAAGGCGGGCCTCGCCAACGATGGCACACGGGCGTATCTGGCCCAGCTGATGGAGGTGACACCCACTTCCGCCAATGTGTTGGAGTATGTGCGTCTGGTGCGTGAGAAGGCTCTGCTGCGGTCGGTGGCCGCAGCGGCGGCGGAGATCACCGCCATGGTACAGGAGGGGACCGGCGCCCCCGGCGACGTGCTGGAGGCGGCGGAGCAGAAGATCTACGCCATCCGCCGGGGCCGCAGCGCCCAGAGCATGGCCACCATTCAGGTGGTGCTGCAGGAGGTCATGGAGCATCTGGCGGAGCTCAGCGCTCAGGGGGGCAAGACCCTGCCGGGTCTGTCCACCGGCTTTTCGGCGGTGGACGGTAAGATCAACGGCTTGAACAAGTCGGACCTGCTGCTGCTGGCCGCCCGTCCCGGCATGGGCAAGACCAGTATGGCTCTGAACGTGGCCCTGAACGCCGCCAAGGAGTCCGGCCAGACGGTGGCCGTCTTCTCGCTGGAGATGTCCCGTGACCAGCTGGTGACCCGCCTGCTGGCCAGCGAGGGCCTTATCGAAAATACCCGCCTCATCAGTGGCGACCTCCGGGAGAGCGACTGGGTGAAGATCGCTGAGGGCGCCTCCTCCCTGAGCCGTCTGGATATCCGCATCGACGATAATCCCCTGCTGACGGTGGCGGACATGAACGCCAAGTGCCGCCGCATCGACAACTTGGGGCTGGTGGTCATTGACTACCTCCAGCTGATGACCTCCGCCGGCGGAAAGGGGTATAGCGGCGAGAACCGCCAACAGGCGGTGTCGGACATCAGCCGTATGCTGAAGATCATGGCCAAGGAGCTGCAGGTGCCGGTGCTGTGCCTGTCCCAGCTGTCCCGTGCCAACGAAAAGCGTGAGGACAAGCGCCCCATGCTGTCGGACCTGCGTGAGTCCGGCGCCATTGAGCAGGATGCCGATATCGTCATGTTCCTGTATCGTGACGATTACTATAAAGAGGATTCGGAAAAGCGCAACATCGCCGAGTGCATCGTGGCCAAGAACCGCCACGGCGAGACCGGCAAGGTGGAGCTGCGCTGGATGCCGGAGTATACCACCTTCGGCACCTTGGAAAACCGCTACGACGAGGAGTAACGAGTCATGGATCTGATGCCGTGGATGCAGCAGCAGGGGATGCTGCCCGCCGCCGGGGAGACGGTGCTGTGCGCCGTGTCCGGGGGCCGGGACTCCGTGTGCCTGCTGCACTATCTGGCGTCGCTGGGTCGCCGCCGGGGCTTTGCCGTGGCCGCCGCCCACTATAACCATCTGATGCGCCCCACGGCGGGACGGGACGAGGCTTTCGTGGCCGGGCTCTGCCGGGAGCTGAGCGTGCCGCTCTATGTGGAGCGGGGCGACGTCCGGGCCATCGCCCGGCAGGAGGGCTGGGGCGTGGAGGAGGCAGGCCGCCGCCTGCGCTACGACTTTCTGGAGCGCACGGCCGACGCCATCGGAGCCTCCCGCATCGCCACCGCCCACCACCTGTCGGATCAGGCGGAGACGGTGGTGCTGAACCTGCTGCGTGGCACCGGCCCGGAGGGGCTGGCGGGCATTCCCCCGGTGCGGGGACGGCTGATCCGCCCCCTGCTCCAGACCCCTCGGCAGGAGATCGAGGCATATCTCACGGCCCACGGTCTGGGCCATGTGGAGGACGAGACTAACGACAGCATGGACTTCACCCGCAACCGCCTGCGACAGGAGGTGTGGCCTCTGCTGGTGACGCTCCACCCTGCCCCAGAGCGGAGCATCGCGCGGGCTGCCGCCATCCTGCGGCGGGAGAATGTTTTTCTGGATCGGCTGGCCCGCTCCTATCTGGAGACAGCCGTATCCGATTGCCCGTCAATCCGAAAGTCGGGAGGCCCAGAGACTTTCGGCGATGCAGCCCACGCTGTACCGGATACTGCGACATTTCCCGGCACATTGCCGGAGAGGACGGTTTCTCCCAACCGGCCCTTGGAGGACGGAAAAACGGGCGATATTTCGCCTGATTTCACATCGGCACCCACCGCCGTATCGGTGTCTGAAGCCGTGCTGCGATCGGCACCGGAGGAGCTGCGGCCCCGGATGCTCCGGCTGCTGCTGGAGCGGCTCCCCGTCGGGAAGAAGGATGTATCCGCCGCCCACATAGAGGCCCTGCTGTCCCTCCGGGAGGGCGGGATGCTGGATCTGCCGGAGGGCGTCACGGCATGGCGGGAGAAGGATGTGCTGCATCTGGAGATGACCCCACCCTCGCCCCCGCCCCTGACCCTGTCGGAGGGGGAGCAGGTCTGGGGAGACTATCTCGTCCGGGTGTGGAGAAGCGAAAAAAATACCCCGCCCCCTGACGGAGAAGGGCTGTCCAAAACGGGCCGGTTTTCGGACCATATCCTGACGCTTTCGGACGGTGGGAAAATGTCCGAATGGACACTCCGCTGTCCGCAAAGGGGAGACGGTCTGACCCTGCCGGGGGCCAGAGGCCGCCGCAGCGTCAAACGTCTGCTGACGGAGCGGGGGATGCCGCCCCGGCGACGGAGAACCACCCCGGTGGTGTGTATAAACGGAGAACCCGCCGCCGTATACGGCGTGGGAACGGATCAGAGATTTTTGCCGGAAAAAGACGGCAGCAATATAAATATTTTGATGATCGAGAAAGATCAGGAGGAAGAAAGTAATGGCTAAGAACAATATGGATCAGGATATCCTGAAGGTCCTGTTCAGTGAGCAGGAGATCCATGACCGCATTCAGGAGATGGGCGATCAGCTCTACGATAAGTTCCACGACAGGAATCCGCTGTTTGTGGGGGTTCTGAACGGGTGCTTCCTGTTTATGGCGGATCTGGTGCGGGCCACCCAGTGCAAGAGCGAGGTGGAGTTCATCGGCCTGTCCTCCTATCAGAACGCCACCAAGTCCTCCGGCGTGGTGCAGATCACCCGTGATCTGCAGCGGGATATCTCCGGCCGGGACATCATCGTGGTGGAGGATATTCTGGACTCCGGCAATACCCTGTACTTTTTGAAGGACTATATGCTGGCCAAGGGAGCCAATAGCATCACCATCGTCACCCTGCTGGACAAGCCCTCCCGCCGGGAAAAGCCCATTTACCCCGATCTGGCGGGCTTTGAGGTGCCGGACGAGTTCGTGGTGGGCTTCGGGCTGGACTACTGCCAGCAGTATCGCAATATGCCCTACATCGGCGTGCTGAAGCCGGAGGTATACAGTAAGTAAGCGACAGCGCAGGAGAAGCGGCGCTGTGCCGGCAGAGGGCCGGCGGTCGGAAGGAGGAATGGTCCGTGGAGGAACGGAAGCGGGGTTATCAGGGCCGGCGGCTGGCCGGTGCGACCCCCAGGCAGGAGCCGGAACGCCGGGGCAGCCGTACCCGGCAGGCGGAGGATAAGGCCCGCCGGGGGCGGGACCCATGGGAGATGACCCCGGAGGAGAAGGTATCTCCGGTAGAGGCCACGTCGGCAGAGGAGGCTCAGGCAGAGATGCGGGAGCAGTCTGTCCGGCAGGTGGAGGATAAGGCCCGCCGGGAGCGGGATCCGTGGGAGATGACCTCGGAGGAGACTGCTCCGATAACGCCGGGAGACGGCGAGTCCGTCTCGGCCGGCCGGAGAGCCGCTTCGGTGGCCGGAGGTAAAGCGGCACCGGCGGCGGACTTTGACAGCATGAGCGGTTCTGCCGATGGGGCGAGCGCCGACTCTGCAGCCGGTGCGGTGGACTCCGATGCGATGGCCGGGCCCGGTGAGGGAAGCGGCTCCGGCGGGGCGGCGGTCAAGAAGAAAAAGAGCGGCTTTGCCGCCTTTTGGTCGGATTTCGGCTATCTCATCGTCACGGCGGTGGTGGTGGTGCTGGTGTTCCGGGTAATTTTGCAGCTGAGTTGGGTACCCTCCGGCTCCATGGAGACCACCATCCCCAAAAAGACGCTGCTGATCTCGTGGCAGCTGCCCTATGTGATGGGCGACCCGGTGCCGGAGCGGGGGAACATCGTCACTTTCTGGAGCGACGAGCTGGATAAGCTGCTGGTAAAGCGGGTCATCGGCCTGCCGGGGGACACGGTGTCCTTCTCTGGCGGCTATGTCTACATCAACGGCCAGCGGCTGGAGGAGGAGTATCTGGATCAGCAGGGCGGTACCATCAGCCCCGACCAGTCCTCCTTCACCGTGCCGGAGGGGTGCCTGTTCTTTCTGGGCGATAACCGCTCCGGCTCGAATGATGCCCGGTACTGGGAGGAGGGCTATATCCCGGTGGGCAATGTGAGGGCCCATGTGCTGCTGGCCATTTCCCTGACCGGGGGCAGCAGCTGGCAGGGCGTGCGGGCCATCGGCTGAGAGGAGGAAAGCATTTGGCAGAACGAAAAAAGATCGGCTTCGGCACCATTTTGATGGTGATTTTGGCGGTATGCGCGGTGGCCTATGTGGTGTCCACCATGCGGACCGCCGGGGACATCCCCTACTCTGAGCTGCGGCAATACTTTTTAGAGGAGAAGGTGCAGGAGTTCTCCATCAGCGACACCCGGATCACGGCCAAGCTGAAGGGGGGCAGCACCGTTACCTCCGACCTGTACGACTTCGACCTGTTCTATCAGGATCTCAACGAGCTGGTGCAGAAGCAGTATGACAGTGGTATTATCACCGCCTATAACTATCACGCAGACCATTCCACCAACTGGCTGCAGCTGCTGCTGCCGTATGTGCTGGCGTTTTTGGGCTTCATTTTGCTGATGAATCTCATGAACCGCATGGCCGGCGGCGGAGCCGGGGCGCAGGACAAGCTGTCCCGGTTTGGAGAGGCCAAGGTCAGTACGCCGGGAGAGAAAAAGGTCACGTTTCAGGATGTGGCCGGGGCCGACGAGGAGAAGGAGGAGCTGCGGGAGATCGTGGAGTTTCTCCGGGAGCCCCAGAAGTATCTGGACCTGGGGGCGCATATCCCCAAGGGCGTGCTGCTGGTAGGCCCTCCGGGTACCGGTAAGACGCTGCTGGCCAAGGCGGTGGCCGGTGAGGCGGGAGTACAGTTTCTGTCCATCTCCGGCTCGGACTTTGTGGAGATGTATGTGGGCGTAGGCGCCTCCCGTGTGCGGGATCTGTTCCAGCAGGCCAAGAAGAGCGCCCCGGCCATCATCTTCATCGACGAGATCGACGCCGTGGGCCGCCAGCGTGGCAGCGGTCTGGGCGGCGGACACGACGAGCGGGAGCAGACCCTGAACCAGCTGCTGGTGGAAATGGACGGCTTCGGCTCCAACGAGGGCGTGGTGGTGCTGGCTGCCACCAACCGTGTGGATATTCTGGACCCGGCGCTGCTGCGTCCGGGACGGTTCGACCGGCAGGTCTATGTGGGGCTGCCGGACATCAAGGGCCGGGAGGAGATCTTGCAGGTACACGCCAAGAACAAGCCCCTGGCGGAGGACGTGGATCTGAAGCAGATCGCCCGTGGCACCGCAGGCTTTACCGGCGCCGATCTGGAGAACCTCCTCAACGAGGCGGCCCTGCTGGCGGGACGGCGCAGCGAGTCCTTCATCACCATGAAGGATCTGCAGGAGTCCATCATCAAGGTCATCGCCGGGCCGGAGAAGCACAGCCGGGTCATCCCGGAGAGGGAGCGGCGGCTGACAGCCTATCACGAGGCGGGACACGCCGTGGTGATGCACGCACTGCCCGATCTGGATCCGGTGCATCAGATCACCATCGTTCCCCGGGGCGAGGCGGGCGGCATGACCATCTATCTGCCGGACGAGGATCGGTCGTACCTCTCCCGCAGCTATATGCTGGACCGCATCGCCGGGCTGCTGGGCGGCCGGGCGGCGGAGCAGCTGGTGCTGGGGGATATCTCCACCGGGGCCTCTAACGACATCAGCCGTGCCACGCAGTTGGCCCGGAAGATGGTGGGCACCTACGGAATGTCGGAGCAGCTGGGCAACGTGGCCTTCGACGCCGGACACGACGAGGTGTTCATCGGCAAGTCCATGGCCCAGACCCGGCCCTACTCCGAGAAAACGGCGGCGGAGATGGACGGCGAGATCCGCCGCATCATGGACGACGCATACGCCCGCTGCACCGCCATTCTGGAGCAGTACCGGCCCCAGCTGGTGGAGGTGGCGGAGTATCTGCTGGCCAACGAGACCATGACGGCAGAGGAGTTCGAGAAGGTATTCCGGACGGAGTGAGGCATTGACAGCGCCTTGCTTATGGGGTAAAATAACGGGGTATCCGCCTCCGTAGCTCAGCTGTATAGAGCGACCGCCTCCTAAGCGGTAGGCCGCCAGTTAGAATCTGGCCGGGGGTGCCATATAAAACACCGCAGGACGGGGAATTTCCCCACCCTGCGGTGTTTTTTGCTGTCTGGGGCGCTTTTTTGAAGAAAATGACGAAAATCTGTGAAAAAAGGCCTTGTGCTTTTTCGGCTGCGATGCTATGATATGCACATCCATGTGTACGCCGAACCGCCCATGGGCGGTTATCGTTTCAGATGAAACGATAAGGGGGTTCCAAAGGGCGTGCCATTCTGAGGAGGGGCGCAGCCCTGACGTGAGGATCCGTACTCCCCGCATCCCCCACAAAGCCGTCGGCCACCGACGCACACGCAAAAAAATAGGAGGAAGATACGATGAAAAACCGCAAGAGTACCAAACGGGCCTTGCTGGGCAGCATCATGGCCATGGTTCTGTGCCTGGCTATGCTGGTAGGCGCTACCTTCGCATGGTTCACCGACACCGCAAGCACCGGCGTCAACAAAATTCAGGCCGGTAAGCTGGATGTGGCGCTGGAAATGAAGGATGCCGCTGGCCAGTGGGTCTCCGCCGAGGGCAAGACGCTGGACTTCGTCAAGGCCGCTGCGGGCGAGCAGGTTCTGTGGGAGCCGGGCTGTACCTATACCCTGCCGGAGTTGCGTGTCGTCAACAACGGCAATCTGGCCCTGAAGTACAAGGTGGCCATCACCGGCATCAACGGCAGCGCCAAGCTGAACGAGGCCATCGAGTGGACCATCGGCGATGTGGCGATGGGCACCGAGCAGCATCTGGCGGCCGGCGAGAGCAATGCCTTCACCATCAAGGGCCACATGAAGGAGTCCGCCGGCAACGAGTACATGAACGAGTCCATCGACGGCATCGCCATCACCGTGGTGGCCACGCAGGACACCGTGGAGAGCGACAGCTTCGACAAGGACTATGATGCGGGTGCGGAGTATCCGGTGGTGGCCGTGACCAATGTGAACACCAATGGCGACACCGTGCTGAAGGACAAGGAAGAGGATCACACCATTCAGGTAACGGTGCCTGCGGGCGCTCTGGATGAGGGCGTGCAGTCCCTGAAGCTGGAGGTGGTGAAGAGCGCCACGCCCGCTGGGGTGCAGGTTGCAAGCACCGAGAGCAGCCAGAGCTATGAGGTCACGATGAGGGACCAGAACGGCAACGCTGTCAGCACGAATGGTACGCTGATGACGGTGGAGATGAACGTCGGCAAGAACCGCACCGCTCTGAAGCTCTATCATGATGGCGAGAAAATGACAAAAGACAATGGGACCCTAACGGATGCGGCGGATCACTATGTGTACGACGCCGCCACGGGCTATGTCACCATGAAGGTCAGCCACTTCTCTCCCTTCACCGCTGTGTTTGCCAGAGATTACTGGACTGACCATGCGGCGGACGGCTATGCCACGCCGGTGGATACCGCCAACAAGGTGGTGACGGTGGCCTCCGCTGAGGAGTTGGCCCTGTTTGCCAAGGAAGTCACGGACGACGGTAAGAATTACAGCGGTTATACCCTGGATCTCGCCAATGATGTAGATCTGGGTGAGTACCTGTGGAAGCCCATTAACGGCTATAAGCGGCTTTCCGGTATTGTCGTGAACGGTAACGGCCATACCATCCGGAACATGAAGGTACGTGGCTGCACGAATAGCAGCCTTTACGGTGCAGGCTTCATCGGTGATATCAACGGTGCAGTCACTGTTAAGGATATCGCCTTTGATGGAGCGGATGTGTTCTTTGTGAATTATGCAAAACCGCAGTTTGCGGGCAACGTGGGCGGTATTGTGCTGGGTTATACCTATGGCACGACTCTGTTCGAGAATGTCAGCGTCACCAACAGCTCCATTTGGGGCTACGGCAAGATCGGCATCCTGCTGGGCATGGGCGCCGATCCCGGCGTGAAGGTCACCTTCAAGGACTGCGTTTCCAAGAACAACACCATCCACGCCGCCTATGACATGGGCGGTCTGGCCGGCATGATCCAGCGCGGCAACGGCGTGGACAACGCCAGCGTGGAGAACTGCACGGTGGAGAACATCACGGTGGATTTTGATCCGAGCAGCACCTACGTGGATGTGAAGGGTACGGCGACTTTGAAGAGCAACGATCAGCCCAGCGGCACCGATATGACCAAGGCCATCGACGGTAAGTATCTGGACGAGAGCGGCTATTATTGGTGCGCTTACGGAGATTACTATGTCTCCTATGGCGATTCCAGTTATGATGCGCCGGTGGAGGGGTACAGCATGCGCCTTGCCAACAGCGAATACTGCGTGAACAAGTAAGCCGGGAAGTATCCGGGCAAAAGTGAAGAAGGCTCCCTGCGCTGGGGGGAAGGCTCCGGCGCAGGGAGCTTTTGCGTGGGGCGGAGCGGGGTAAAATACACTCTGGAGGGAGAGGCAAAGTCTCCCTTGCAATGGGGGAAGGCTTGTGGTATACTGATAAACGTCGAAACATCCTGAACGGGGACGAACCCCGCCGAAAAGAGAATAGAAGATCGAGCGGTCTGCCCCATGCTGCGGGGCAGGCGGAATAGGGTGCAAAGCCCTGCGAGTGGGTCACTGTGAAGCCGGCCGAGCCGGATAAGTCAGATACGCCGGCCGCTGGATCGGATGCCTGCCGACACTGGGACATCCGCCGGGCCGCTTGGAAAAAAAGCGGGTCCGCATCGGTATGCCGGTGCGGACCCGCTTTTTTGCATCCGTTCCTTCCGATTTTCTCCTCCGGCGGCGGAGATGTCTCCGTGCGGGAGACAACGAGAGTATCAGAGAAAGGAAGAAAGCAACATGAAAAAGAGACTGCTCTCCATGGTGCTGACGGTGATCATGCTGGTGAGCCTGATCCCCACGTCGGTCTTTGCGGCCAAGAAGTCCGTTGACGACTATTTTGACGGGCTCCCCATCGCCGCTGATCCCGGCGCCGGCACCACCGCATGGAAGGTCAGCACCAAGGACGGCGAGGAGGTCCTCATGTCCGGCAATGCCGGAAAGAACTACTCCTCCAGCACCCTGACCCTGACTTTTACAGAAGATACCCACCTGTCCTTCGAGTATAAGGTCTCCTCCGAGGCCAAATACGACAAGTGTACCATCACACTGGGCAGCACCACCCTCGTCAACGGCGTGAGCGGCGACCAGAACTGGAAGGGTCTGGAGCTGGACGCCAAGCGGGGCGACAAGCTGACCGTGCGGTATGAGAAGGACAGCAGCGGCGACAAGTTCGACGACTGCGTCTATCTGCGGAACTTCTCCGCCGGTGAGGCGCTGGTGGTGACCTTCCACGCCAACAACGGCACGGAGGACACTGCCACGCAGAAGATCTTCGGCGGCAAGGGCACCCTGAAGGCCAATACCTTCACCTGCGAGGGAAAGATCTTCGCCGGTTGGGCCACCTCCGCCGACGGGGCTGTGGTCTATGAGGACGGTGCCGCCATCACCACGGAGACGGATCTGGAGCTGTACGCCGTGTGGTCGGACGCTTACACCGTCACGCTCCGCAACGGCGACACCGACACCACCGTTCTGGTCCCCCAGAACAGCGCCATCGGCAGCCGTATTCCCGCAGACCCCACTAAGAAGGGCTATACCTTCGAGGGCTGGTTCAACGGCGAGGAGAAGCTGACGGCGGAGACGGTGATTTCCGGCGACGTCATCTACACCGCTCAGTGGAGCCCCATTACCTACACCATCGCCTTCAGCGGGGGTGAGGGCGGTCAGGGAGCCATGGACTCCATCCCCGCTACCTATGATCAGGAGGTCACGCTGCCCAAGAACACCTTTACCCGCCCCGGCTACTACTTCAACGGCTGGAGCGCATCTTCCGGCGCCTCCAGCGGCAGCTATGCCGACGAGAAGCCGGTGAAGAACCTGACCACCAAGCAGGGGGAGACGGTCACGCTCTACGCCGCTTGGTACGGCCTGCCGGTGAATGTGACCCTGCACCCGAACTATGACGGTGCAGAGAACGGCACCCGCACCTGCATCGTGGGCAGCAACTACAACTACATCCTTAAGGAGGGCGGCGGCACCAAGTTTGACGCCATTGAGGACCCCGTCCGCACCGGCTATATCTTTGACGGCTGGTTCGATGCGGCGGAGGGCGGCAATGCGGTGGGTCCGTCCTACAAGTTCACCGCCGAGGACGCCGAAAACGGCTTCCATCTGTACGCCCACTGGACCAAGGGCATCACCGTCCACTTCGACGGCAACGGCTATAAGAACACGCTGAAGGACAAGACCGTGACGCCGGATAAGGTATTCTCCAGCCTGCCCTCTCTGAGCAGCTACTACTATCCCGCCAACAAGGCGCTGGACGGCTGGTACATCAAGAATGCCGACGGCTCCTTCGGTGAGGCCGTCACCAAGGACACCGTGTTCAGCGGCGACGAGGTGACTCTCATCGCCAAGTGGCGTGACTATCAGTACATCATCAAGTATAACGTCAAGTACAGCGACAAGAACACCACCACCGGCACCATGGCCGACCAGACGGCACCCTTCGGCCAGGATGTGCAGCTGACGCCCTGCGGCTACAGTCGGGAGGGCTATACCTTCGCCGGTTGGGCGGAGAGCAGCTACGGCAGCACCGTCAAGTATGCCGACGGCGCCACCATCAACCGCCCCTTCGAGGAGGGTGACTCTTGGGACGACGGCAGCGAGGACGGCGAGACATACAACCTCTATGCCGTCTGGACGGAGAGCAAGTCTCCGGAGCAGTCGGAGGCCGAGGCCAAGCTGGAGGCCGCCGAGAAGGCCATTGGCGGTACCTACAACGTCACCTACGGCAAGGACACCAATGCACTGACCATGCTCCGGGCCAAGCTGGAGGCTGCCGGGATCACGGATGTCACCGTCAGCATGAAGGAGGCGTCTTACAGCAGCTATAACCACGTGGGCATCACGGCCGACGGCACCATCCAGTATAAGTGGAACGAAAACGGCAGCACCACGGCGGCTTCCGGCACCGTGCGGCCTACGCTGGTGCTGACCTGCAATACCTACACCAAGGAGTCCACCGGGTGCCTGTTCAGCATTCCTCTGGACGAGGAAAAGGCCATGGAGGCTCTGCGTACCGTGGCGGCTCGCATCAGCGTGCCTGAGACGGTGGAGAGTGCCTCCGACCTCACCAGCCTGCCCAAATATCCCCTGAAGGCCGGCGTGGACGAGAGCAAGGTGGACTACAGCAGCGGTACGGATCAGGAACTGTGGACCACTGCCACGTGGACCTCCAGCAACACCGGCGTGATCTCCTTCAAGGAGGTCTCTTACCCCTACTTTGCCCCTTATACGGTCACGGTGGCCCAGCCCAAGAAGGACACCAGCGTGACCCTGACCCTGAAGCTGGTCTATAACGGCCGGGAGGATCTGAACCTGAACAAGGTCTATACCGTGGTGGTCAAGAGTGACAATACGCCTCCCGCCATGGACTATCAGGCGCTGCTGGAGGCGGCGGTGCGTGAGATCGGCCTGAAGGATCCCCGTGACGATTCCAAGCTCGACACCGCAAATGTGGTCTCCGACATCCAGCTGCCCACCACTAAGCAGCTCAGTGTCATTTCCGCCAGAGACTATCAGCAGGAGTTCGACGGCAAGTACACCCCCATCCTGCTGTATACCAGCGACGCCGATGTGGTGGTGTCCGCCGGCCCCAACATGGCCAATGTGGCCCGGATGCTGACCTATCGCCCCCTGCCCGGTCAGGAGGCCAAGACCGTCACCATCACCATGAAGATCCTCTCCCGCCCCAGCGGCGAGGGTACGGATTACGCCTCCATGCCGGTGCTGGCCAGCAAGGATATCACCCTCACCGTTCAGCCTCTGACCCAGGAGGAACTGGACACTGCCGCCGCCTTCATGAAGCTGGTATGCACCGAGGATGTGTACTGGGAGGGCATCCGCAAGGCCAACGCCGACCGTGACCACGTCACCGGCGATATGCGCTCCTTCATCGAGATCGTCCCCGCCACCACCGGCTATAAGTTCATCCGCAACATGGACAGCTACAATGCCGTGGGCGTCAAGGCGGACGAAATTCCCGGCTGGTACGAAGCTCAGCAGTACCGCTGCTTCCGCTCCAGCAACAGCGCTGTGGTGGCCCACGAGACGCTGCGGGTGACCCAGCCCAAGTACAACACCCGCATCACCGTGGACAGTCTTCTGACCTACACCCAGTACGCCAAATACTACGAGAAGTTCCAGGGCAATGCCGACTATGAGCAGTTTGCCCAGTTCTACAAGCAGCCCATTTCCACCACCGTCACCGTCATCGGCACCGAGGGCATCGAGGATCCCAATTTGCAGCCCCTGACCGTTACCGTGAATGTGGAGGGAAGCACCTTCAAGGAGGACTTCACCGATCTGGAGGGCGCCACCTACACCTGCTCCACCGGAGATCACCGCACGGCAGCGGATGCCGTGATGGCGGCTCTGACGGAGAACCAGTATACCTACACCGGCAGCAGCACCTATCTCTCCGGTATCACCGATCCCAACAGCGTGAGCCTTACCGGCGGCGACAGCGCCTTCGGCAGTTGGTCCGGCTGGATGTTCACCGTCAATGGGGAGATGCCCATTGAGCGCTACGACAACGGCCAGCCCATCTATGCCACACTGGGGACTTACCAGCTGAAGGACGGCGATGTAGTGCGGATGTACTACGTGGCCTGCCCCACGGAGAGTGGCCAGCACACGTGGGATGACGGTCAGGTCACCACGGCGGCTACCTGCACCGAGAATGGCGTCATGACCTACACCTGCACCACGTGCAGCGACACCAAGACCGAGACCATTGCGGCCACCGGCCACGCCTACGGTGAGCCTGTGTGGAGCTGGACGGATGGTTTCGAGGCCACCGCCACCTTCACCTGCGCCAACGACGCCACCCATGTGGAAAACGTCACGGCAGAGGTGACCAGCGCTGTCACCACGCCCGCCGCTTGCGAGACCACCGGCGTCCGCACCTATACCGCTAAGGTCACCT
>OFMU01000165.1_pt1 | contig 50672 bp, 64 predicted proteins | sample 1541861 | NCBI WGS metagenome assembly OFMU01 (sample SAMN04209238, study PRJEB22552) | human gut metagenome | biome: gut; material: feces | host: Homo sapiens | place: USA: Oklahoma
AATGGTTGCAACAAACAGCGTTGCTGTCCGTACAGGAAATGTATCTGCCGGAACAAGTGTATTTGCAATGGCAGTACTTGAGAAAGACTTGACAAAGCCTTACGAAGAAATTGACCTCGTAACAACTCCGGCCGGAGATCTTGTAGCGATGGTACACTGTAATAACTGTACATCAGATCTGAATGCATGGGTGAATCTGTTCCGTGAATTTGCAGAGAGTATGGGAATGACAGCAGATATGAACCAGATTTTTGGAACACTTTATAACAAAGCATTAGAAGGAGATTCCGATTGTGGCGGACTTCTGGCTTACAACTATTTCTCAGGAGAGCATATTACAGGATTTAACGAAGGAAGACCGTTATTCGTTCGCAAACCTGACAGCAAATTTAATCTTGCAAACTTTATGAGAGTGCATCTTTATACTTCTCTTGGAGCATTGAAGACAGGAATGAATATCCTTCTGAAAAAAGAACATGTTGCATTGGATCGAATGATGGGACATGGCGGATTGTTTAAGACAAAAGGTGTTGGACAGAGAATCCTTGCAGGAGCAATCGATACACCGGTTTATGTTATGGAGACAGCAGGTGAAGGTGGTGCATGGGGAATCGCATTGCTTGCCGATTACCTTATTAAGAAAGAGGACAAGGAATCGCTGACAGATTATCTTGAGAACAAAGTATTCCATGATGCAGTGGGAACAGGAATGGATCCGGTTGCGGAAGATGTGGAAGGATACGAGAAATTTATGGAAACATATGCTAAGGGTCTTGCAATCGAGAAAGCAGCGGTTGAAAATTTATAGTTACGTGTGTTGCTGGACAGTAGTAGATGAAGTGGAAATGATATTTTCAAGGGGCTGTACATGGTATCCCATCTCTTCCCATCTGGTCAGTAGTTCATCCAGGATTTCAGCATTAGTGGAAGATGTGCTGTGGAGCAGAACGATAGCTCCGGGATGAATCCTTCCGAGGAGTTTGGAGAAAGCTTCTTCTTTGGATGGCTGGTTATCCTGATACCAGTCTACATAGGCGAGACTCCAGAAGAAACTTTTGTAACCAAGTTCTTTTGCCATTTGAAGATTAGCTTCACTGTATTTTCCCTGAGGAGGCCGATAGTATTTGGTCATATTCTTTCCGGTTACGTTTTTATAGGCAGTTTCTACATATTCCAGTTCTTTTTGGAAATCTTCTATAGAAGAAATATGGGACATGTCGGGGTGATGCCAGGTATGGTTTCCCACGGTGTGTCCTTCTTTTATTATCTGTCGGATCAGTTCAGGTTCAGAGTCAATGTAGGTTCCGACAACAAAAAAAGTGGCTTTTACCTGATGTTTTTTCAGTGCATCAAGGATGGCAGGTGTATTTCCGTTTTCGTAACCGGCATCAAAAGTAAGATACAGAACTTTTTCAGACGTATCCTGTGCGTAATAAGCATCCATAGATGCAAGTTCCTGGATCGAAGCATTTCCAACAGGAGTTTTGCCTTCTTCCTGAAAACTTAACCCCCAGTTTCCTTCTGAAGAAAGTGTGAGATCAGGAAGGGCACAGGAAATCGTCCGGGGAATAGAAGTCACGGAGTTCTGGTTGACTGGAGAGGGGCGAGCCGAAGTTGACTCATTAGAAAAAGCGAAAATCTGTTCTTTAAGAAATCCAGCTCCAATACCTGAAAAATAAGAGAAAACAAGAAATAAAATGCAATATTTCTTTGATTTAAAAGGGTGTATGGGAAAATGGATACATTTCCGGGAAAGAGAGAGTTTCATTCGTTCACCTCGGAAAATCGTTAATAGAATATATGAAATTGTATTTCTTTTTATACTTGTTGATCAGGCAGAGGAATGATATACTAATCCGGTAATTGTATTGTATCCCGCAAGTTGGGAATGATAACAAGGAGGAATTGAATAATGAAAACAAAGAAACATGACACTCGTTGGATGGTTAGTGTTGCACTTATGGCAGCAATCGTGATCGTACTGGCCAATACACCGCTTGGTATGATCCAGCTCCCTATCATTAAGGCAACAACAGTTCATATTCCGGTGATCCTCGGAGCAATTCTGTTAGGACCTGGTGCAGGAGCAATTCTTGGAGCAGTTTTTGGTATATGCTCTCTGGTCAGTAATACAATGGCTCCGACACTCTTATCCTTTGCATTTTCACCATTTTTAAGTACAACAGGAATTCCTGGAGCGTTGAAGGCAATCTGGATTTCCGTTGGATGCAGAATTCTGATCGGTGTGGCAGCAGGATGGCTGTGGGTACTTTTTACAAAGATTAAACTGAATCAGTTTATTGCACTTCCGATTGTGGGATTTGTTGGTTCAATGGTGAATACTGTCACTGTAATGGGAAGCATCTATTTCCTGTTTGCACAGCAGTATGCCGAGGCGAAAGAAGTTGCACTTACAGCAGTATTCGGTCTGGTGATGGGAACTGTGACAGCATCCGGTATTCCGGAAGCAATCGCGGCGGCAATTCTCGTTCTAGCACTTGGAAAAGTACTTGTTGTAGTTTTCCGCAAAATGAATCTTGGGGCTGTGAATGTGGAGTCTGCAAAATAACAGACAGATTTTAAAATAGAAGAAAGATATGAATCATGAAGAAGTTGAATAAATGTGGAATCGAGACTGTTATCAGTTCACAAAGTTGTGAAATAGTAACAAAACCACAAAAAAACAACTTCTTCATGTTGCTTTTTGATGAATTTTAGTTGCTGTTATAGTTGATTAAGTGCCAGGTGTGTATTATAATAAAGCTATATGATATGCAAAAACTGTTGGAAGATCAGAACAGCAGAAAGAAGAGGAGAAAGATATGGCAGAGGATTACAGAAACCAGGCAATCGGCGTATTTGAACTGGAAAGTGAGTGTATCTGTTTTGTAGCACTTGATGCGGCAGCAAAGGCAGCAGCAGTAAAGATTCAGGGTGTGGAGAGAAATCGTCTTGCGGCAGGAGCCTGCGTGAAGATGAGAGGAAGTGTCTCTGACGTGAAGGCTGCAATGGAAGCAGCACTGGATGTAGCCAGACCGTTGACGAAGATTGTTTCCCATACGGTGATTGCATCACCTTCTGAGGATACGGAAAAAGCAATTGCAATGACAATTAATAAATAGGTGTTTGTTCAATTGTCTGTTGTACATATGAGAAGAGTATTGTTTTGTGAGGAAATCAGAGAAGGAAAAGAAAGGGAAATAAGATGAAGAAATATGGAGCATATGGCCTGGTAGAGGTAAAAGGAGAATCCAATGCGGTGATCGTAGTTGACCGCATGTTAAAGACTGCAGAAGTAGAGTATGTGACACAGGACACAAAGTGCGGTGGACATGCACTTGTTTTTGTAGGTGGCAGTGTATCAGCAGTAACAGCAGCGGTTGATGAAGTGAAAAATAATGCACCGTGTAAAGTTATACAAACTGCTGTGATCTCCAATCCGTCTCAGGAGATGGTTGACATAGTAGAAATGTTTAAGAATAGATAAGAGTTAGGATTAAGTAAAATGGAAAGAGCAATCTTGTTTTTTGATATTGATGGAACAGTGTTGAGTGAAGTGACAAAAGAGGTACCGCAAAGTGCAGTTGAGGCTATGGAGAAAGCACGAGCGGAAGGGCATCTGCTGTTTATTAATACAGGCAGAACAATCTGTAGTATTCCGACAGAGGTGAGAAAATTCCAATTTGATGGGTATTTATGTGGCTGTGGGACATATCTTACAGAACATGATGAAGTTTTGCTAAAAAGCTCGATTGAGAAGCAGAGAGGTATAGAACTGCTGCGAAAAGCAAAAGAATGTAATCTTGGTGTTATTGCGGAAGGACAAGAGGATTGTTATTTTCCAGGGCACATATCACGATTTGACAGGTTAGAATCTACAAGAAGATATTTTGCATCTAGAGGAATAGGAATCGAACAGTCTTTAGAGAGCGAAAGATTTGAATATGATAAGTTATTTGTTTACGTAGATGATAAGAGCGATTTCGATTCTTTTCGTGAGTATCTTGGAGATGACATGGAAGCACTTGACCGTGGCGGAAAGGCCTATGAGGTAATTCAGAAGGGATTTTCTAAAGCGACAGCATGTCAGTTTATTATGGAAAGATATGACATGGATGCAAGTCATGCGTATGTCTTCGGAGACAGCAGTAATGATCTGGCAATGTTTGAATATGCGGAGCATGCGATTGCGATGGGCAGACATGATTCGGTATTGGATCCATATGCTGAGTTTGTTACAAAGACAGTGGAAAATGATGGAATTGCATATGCCATGAAGCATTATGGATTAATTTAACAGAAAATAGAAAACAGGATCTGTCAGTAAAGATAAAACTGGCGGATCCTGTTTTTTATATATTAGGAAAGTCCTTTCCTAATATATAAAAAACGCTCCGCTCAGGATGCGCACTGCGGCGTACAAGGTAGGTGTCGCAAGCGACCGCCGCAGGCGCAAGAATGTGCCAAGGCACATTCTTTGTTCATAAAGTATTTCTGTTATACAATACCGGCACCGTCAAAGAAGCTGACATCTGTTGGATATACATAGCTGTCTCCAATGTCATGAAGAAGTACAACATTCAAGTGATTATTCAGATTCTTTTTATCCAAAGAAATTGCATCAGTCAGTACATTAATCGGTAAATTAGAGTTGTCCGGAAGTTTATAAATCTCCAATGCCTTTTTGATCTGTTCTGCGCATCCGGATGTGGTTAATCCTTTCTCTTCTGCAATCTTTGTAATCTGATACATACCGATTCCAACAGCCTCTCCATGGCTTTCGCGCTCATAATTGAAGTGCTGTTCAATCGTGTGCGCAAGTGTGTGTCCAAAGTTCAGAAGGATACGTTCTCCAAGGTCAAACTGATCGGCTTCGACAACGATTCTTTTGATATCAACGCAGCGTGCAATAATCTGTGTCAGCTTTGGCTTTAAATCATCGAAGGAAGTATGTCTACATAAAAGCTCAAAAAGCTCTTTGTCTTTGATGCATCCATATTTGATCACTTCGCCCATTCCGTCACTGATGAAATGATCTGGCAATGTATTCAGCACATCTGGGTCAATGATGACTGCCTTTGGGTGATAAAATGCACCAACAAGATTTTTTCCCTGCGGAAGATCTACCGCAACTTTTCCGCCAACGGAAGAATCGACTTGCGCAAGAAGTGAGGTTGGAATCTGTACAAATTTGATTCCACGCAGATAACTGCTGGCAGCAAATCCGGCAAGATCACCGATCACACCGCCACCAAGTGCGATGAGCAGGTCACTTCGTGTTAGTTTTGCATTTATTAATGCTTCATAGATCTTAGGCAGAGACTGGAAACTCTTAGTAGGTTCGCCGTGAGGCAGAACAAAAGAGTGGCATTCAAACCCTGAGTCAGACAATGCTTTTGTGATAATTTCTCCATAGAGAGGAAAAACATTATCATCTGAAACAATCATGATTTTTTTCCCGGAGAACACTTCGCTTACAAGTTCTCCGGTTTTTGCAAGGATTCCATTTTCAATATGGATCGGATAAGAATTCGGTCCAAGATCAACTGTTAATTTCATGACGATCTCCTTAGAATTTTTTACCGACTACTTCGGCAATTTGACGAACTTGCTGAAGCAGAACATCATATTTCTCAGGTTTCAAAGACTGGGCTCCGTCACAAAGGGCAGCTTCCGGATTGTTGTGAACTTCGATCATAAGTCCGTCAGCACCTGCAGCAACTGCAGCCTTTGCCATAGGCTCAACAAGCCACCATTTTCCACCGGCATGACTTGGGTCAATAACAATTGGAAGATGCGTCTTGCTGCGAAGAACAGGGATACACTGAAGATCCAGAGTGTTTCTTGTAAAAGTCTCAAAAGTACGGATACCACGTTCACAGAGAATGACATTTTCATTACCGGATGCCATGATATACTCAGCGGACATGATCCATTCTTCGTATGTGGCATTCAGTCCTCTCTTTAACAGGATTGGGCGATCAACCTGTCCTAATTCTTTGAGAAGATCAAAGTTCTGCATGTTGCGGGCACCAATCTGGATCAGGTCAACCTTCTCATTGAATACATCCAGATACTTGGAAGACATGAGTTCTGTGACAATAGGAAGTCCGACTTCTTCTCTGACTGCACAGAGAATATCAAGTCCCTCAAGTCCGAGTCCCTGGAAAGCGTAAGGACTTGTTCTTGGCTTGAATGCGCCACCGCGGAGAAGATTTGCTCCGGATGTTTTTGCTTTTTGAGCAATCTCAAGAACCTGCTCATAGGATTCTACAGAACAAGGTCCTGCAATCAGTCCTAAATGTTCACCGCCGATCTTAACACCGGAAACATCTATAATAGAGTCTTCCGGATGAAATGCGCGATTTGCAAGCTTATAAGGCTCCTGTACATGCATAACTTTGTCAACACATGTGTCAATTTCAAATTGTCTTGGATCAATCAGTGTTGTATCTCCGATACATCCGATGATCGTCATTCCGGTTCCCTGAACCAGATGAGTGTCAAGTCCGTGCTTTTTTACAAGATTTTCGACACGATGTATATTTTCCTCAGAAGTATGAGGTTTCAAAACAATAATCATTTTTTATCATCCTCCTTAATATTCGTACTGTAAAATTTTAGTTGTTTAAAGTGCGAAAACATATGTATCATAAAACATATACAATTAGATGTCAATGTCTTTTGGATTATTTGAAGAAATATATCAAAAAAACATGCAAAATAGTGTGATTATTTCATGAATAATCACATTGACGGATAGAGTGCGCAGTGCTAATCTAAAAAGCGTGTCATGTGAAGAGAGAATTCTCCTGGCATGAGATTGACAGAAACTGACGAAAGAATCGTTTCTGGAACTTGACATGTAGGCTTACATATTAAAAAGAGGTAAAACAAATGAAGATTTTAAAACAGTTTGGTGTGATATTCGGTGTTTGCTGGGTCAGTCTTGTAATTGAACATTATCTGCCGTTTTCTTTTCCGGCGAGTGTAATCGGTATGATTTTATTGTTGCTCTGTCTGCTGACCGGGTTCTTAAAGATTGAGCATGTGCAGGAAAAAGCAGATTTTTTATTAGGAAATATGGCATTCTTTTTTGTACCGGCAGGAGTAAGTATCATTAATTATTTTGACATTTTAAAAAGTACAGTGCTTCAGCTTCTTGTAATCTGTGTTGTATCCACGATTGTAACATTTGCTGTGACAGCGTATGTAGTTACGCTGACAGTGAAATTGATGGAGAAGAAAAAGGGAGGAAAGAAAGCATGAAAGAATTAATGACATCTCCTTATTTTGGAGTAGGGTTGAGTGTAGTAGCATTCTGGATAGGAGAAAAACTGCATAGTAAATTAAAGACACCGATCTGTAATCCGCTGATCGTTGCGATTGTATTGATTGTAGGAGTCCTTTTGATTTTTGATATTCCATATGATAGCTATGATGTGGGCGGGGCTTTGATCAACATGTTTCTTGCTCCGGCAACAGCATGTCTTGCGGTTGCAATTTATACCAAAATTGATGTTTTGAAGAAATATTGGCTTCCAATTGTAGTTGGATGTACTGCAGGATCAGCAGCATCTATGGCAAGCGTGTTTGGAATGTGCAAATTATTTGGACTGGATCAGAGCATGACAGTTTCACTGATTCCTAAGTCAGTGACAACACCTATCGCAGTGAGTATTTCTGAGCCGGCAGGTGGTGTAGTGCCGATTACGGTGGTTGCTGTTATTTTCACGGGGATACTTGGAAGTATTCTGGCTCCGACGCTGATCAAAATATTCCATGTGAAGGATTCTGTGGCAGCAGGACTTGCAATCGGTGCATGTAGTCATGCAGTCGGAACATCAAAGGCAATTGAAATTGGTGAGACCGAGGGTGCAATGAGCGGTCTTGCAATCGGAATCTGTGGAATTATTACAGTGCTGTTTTCAATGCTTATTATGTAGGCGAATTTAATAATCATGAAAAGAATCGATTTAATCAGGATTTTTCGTATAGAAACATTGCCTGAAAGAAATCGGTTCTTTTTTTGAAAAAAATAAGGATTTCACGCTTCGGTCATGACAAATGTGGAAACTTATGTTATACTCTAGGTTAGGTTAGTGCCATTATACTTTGAATTATGGTTTGTGTGAAAAAGACAGAACAGGCACTGAAAGATAGAATTTAAAGGAGCTATACGGTATGAAAAGAGTATTGTTAAAGCTGAGCGGAGAAGCTCTTGCAGGTGAGAAGAAGACTGGATTTGATGAGGCAACTTGTATCGGAGTTGCGAAGCAGGTAAAACAGCTTGTAGATGAAGGTGTGCAGGTAGCAATCGTAACAGGAGGAGGAAACTTCTGGAGAGGAAGAACAAGTGAGACAATTGACCGTACAAAAGCAGATCAGATCGGTATGCTTGCAACAGTTATGAACTGTATCTATGTGTCAGATATTTTCCGTCATGTAGGAATGAAGACAGAAGTATTCACACCTTTTGTATGCGGAGCATTTACATCTCTGTTTTCAAAGGATGCGGCAGTTGCAGCACTGGAAGAAGGCAAGGTGATCTTTTTCGCAGGTGGAACAGGACATCCATATTTCTCAACAGATACAGGTGCAGTTCTCCGTGCAATCGAGATTGAGGCAGATGCAATGCTTCTTGCAAAGGCAATTGACGGTATCTATGACAGTGATCCGAAGGTGAATCCGGCAGCAGTGAAGTATGATGAAATTTCTATTCAAGAAGTGATCGATCAGAAACTCGCAGCAGTTGATCTGACAGCATCCATTCTCTGTCTTGAGAATAAGATGCCGATGCTTGTATTCGGACTTAATGAAGAGAATAGTATTGTAAATACAATGCAGGGAAAATTCACAGGAACAAAAGTTACTGTATAAACTATTTTAAATAGCGGAGGAATTACAGCATGAATGAAAAAAACAAAATCTATGATGATAAGATGACAAAGACAATTAACAATCTGGATGGAGAACTTGCTACAATCCGTGCAGGGCGTGCAAACCCACATGTACTGGATAAGCTGGCAGTTGATTACTATGGAACACCAACACCAATCCAGCAGGTAGCGAATGTATCTGTACCGGAAGCACGTATGATCCAGATCCAGCCATGGGAGAAGAGCATGCTCAAGGCAATTGAGAAAGCAATTCTTACATCTGATATCGGAATCAATCCGACAAATGATGGAACATCTATCCGTCTGGTATTCCCAGAACTGACAGAGGACCGCAGAAAAGAACTTGCAAAAGATGTTAAGAAAAAAGGTGAGGAAGCGAAAGTTGCTGTACGTAATGTCCGTCGTGATGGAAATGTTGCTTTCAAGAAACTGAAAGGAACGGAAATTTCTGAAGATGAGATCAAAGATCTTGAAGATGAACTTCAGAAGATCACAGACAAGTATGTTGCTAAGATTGACAAGATGGTAGAGGCGAAGTCCAAGGAAATCATGACAGTCTAAATCGAAAAACAGCAGAGCTGAATTGTCAGATTGTAATGTGGAAAAACTGTTTACAGATTATTTGTACGCAGATAAGTTTTTAAGAACATGGAGGCTTATTTAAGGCCTCCATTTCTTCTTTAAAGAAAGTTGCGACAGAGAGGATAAGAAAATGAACGTACCACAGCATATTGCGATTATTTTAGATGGAAATGGACGCTGGGCAAAATCAAAAGGAATGCCGAGAAATTACGGACATGCACAGGGAGCCAAGAACGTTGAGAAGATCTGTGAAGAAGCATGGCGTATGGGAATCAAGTACCTGACAGTCTATGCATTTTCTACAGAAAACTGGAGCAGACCACAGAATGAAGTGGATGCACTGATGAAACTTTTAAGAAATTACATGAAAACATGTCTGAAGACAGCGGCAAAGAATGATATGAAGATCCGTGTGATCGGCGATATTGAACCGCTGGATGAGGATATCAAGGGGCGGATCAGAGAACTGGAAGAGGCAACAGCCAACAATGGAGGGCTTAATTTTACAATTGCCCTGAATTATGGAAGCCGTGATGAGATCACAAGAGCAGCCAGAAAGCTTGCGAAGGATTGTGCGGCCGGCAAGGTAAATCCGGACACGATCGATGAATCATTATTTAATTCTTATCTGGATACAAATGACATTCCGGATCCGGATTTGATGATCCGTACAAGCGGAGAACAAAGATTATCGAATTATCTGCTTTGGCAGCTGGCCTATTCAGAGTTTTATTTTACAGATATTCCGTGGCCGGCATTTACGAAAGAAGAGCTTATAAAAGCGGTGGAAGAATATAACCGCAGGCATAGAAGATTCGGCGGAGTAGAGGAGGCGGAATAAAGATGTTTAAAACAAGGTTACTAAGTGGAATACTATTAGTGATCATCGCGCTTGTCACAGTGATCACGGGCGGAAACCTGCTCTTTGCAGTTTTGTTATTAATCAGCCTGATCGGAATGACAGAGTTGTATAAAGTATTTCACATAGAGAAGAAGGCACCAGGAATTGTCGGATATATTTTTGCAATCCTGTATTATGGGTTATTATATTTTAAACCGCTTCTTCCGGGAGAATCCTTAAACTGGTTTGTTATGCTGTTTATGGCTTTTTTGATCTGCCAGATGGCGGTTCTTGTATTTGCCTATCCGAAATATAATACACAGCAGATTTTTGCCGGTTTTTTTGGAATGTTCTATGTGGCAGTGATGCTCTCTTACATTTATCAGACAAGAAATCTTCCGGGAGGAATCTTCTCGGTATGGCTTGTATTTGTATGCTCCTGGGGATGTGATACTTGTGCATACTGTGTCGGTATGTTGATCGGAAAGCACAAGCTGGCACCGATTTTAAGTCCGAAGAAATCAATAGAAGGTGGAATCGGAGGAATCCTTGGTGCGGCATTGATCGGAGTATTGTATGGACTTGCAATTAATTACTGGGGAAATGCGGCAGCAGATATATTGGAATATGCGATTATCGGTGCGGTTGGTGGAGCAATTTCACAGATTGGCGACCTGGCAGCTTCTGCGATCAAGAGATACCACAACATTAAAGATTATGGAAAACTGATTCCGGGACATGGAGGAATTCTTGACCGTTTTGACAGTGTTATCTTTACAGCACCTATTATTTTCTATCTTTCCCTATTTCTGTAAAAGGAGATATATGTGTGATAGATGCGTTGCTGATCCACAGTTTTGTGGATTGTAACATAAAAGCAGAATAGAGGTAAAAAGTTACGATGAAGAAAATTGCAATTTTGGGATCCACAGGATCCATAGGAACACAGACATTGGAGATTGTCAGGACAAATGGCGATCTGGAGGTTACAGCACTTGCAGCAGGGAATAATATTGATCTCCTGGAGAAACAGATCAGAGAATTTAAGCCGAAACTGGCAGCAGTTTGGAAAGAAGAAAGAGCAAATGAATTAAAAGACAAAATAAATGATCTGGATGTTAAAGTAGTAAGCGGTATGGATGGACTGCTTGAAGTAGCGAGACAGCCGGAGTCAGAGATTCTTGTGACAGCAATTGTCGGAATGATTGGAATTCTTCCCACAATTGAAGCAATTAATGCAGGAAAAGATATTGCTTTGGCAAATAAAGAGACACTGGTCACAGCAGGACATATCATTATGCCGCTGGCAAAGGAAAAAGGGGTTTCTATTCTTCCGGTGGATAGCGAGCACAGTGCAATCTTCCAGTCTCTTCAGGGAGGACAGCAGAAGGCTCTGCACAAGATTCTCCTGACGGCATCCGGTGGACCATTTAGAGGAAAGAAACTGGAAGATCTGGCGAACATCCAGGTAGAGGATGCATTGAAACATCCAAACTGGGCAATGGGACGCAAGATTACAATTGACTCATCTACAATGGTGAACAAAGGTCTTGAAGTGATTGAGGCGAAATGGCTCTTTGGAGTGGATGTAGATCAGATTCAGGTTGTTGTGCAGCCACAGAGCATCATTCATTCAATGGTGGAATATGAAGATGGTGCAGTGATCGCACAGCTTGGAACACCGGATATGAAACTTCCAATCCAGTATGCACTCTATTATCCGGAACGTCGTTATCTTCCGGGTGACAGACTGGACTTTTCGACACTTCAGCAGATCACATTTGAACAGCCGGATCTGGAAACATTTTATGGATTGAAGCTTGCTTTTGAAGCGGGAAGAACAGGAGGTTCCCTTCCGACCGTATTAAATGCGGCAAATGAGAAAGCAGTTGCGCTGTTCCTTGACAGAAAGATTAAGTATCTCCAGATTCCTGAGATTATTCAGGCGTGTATGGAAGCACATAAAAATATTGCGGCTCCAACCGTTGAGGAGATACTAAAGACAGAACAGGAAACATATGAATTTATTAAAAACAGGTGGTAATGTATGGGCATAATCTTGGCAATTCTGCTATTCAGTGCGATTGTAATCTTTCACGAATTAGGACACTTTTTGCTTGCAAAGAAGAATAAGATCCGTGTGGATGAATTCTCTCTGGGTCTTGGACCGACTATTTTTGGAAAACAGTTTGGAGAAACAAAATTCAGCTTAAAGCTTCTTCCGTTTGGCGGAGCCTGCATGATGGGGGAAGATGATGTGGATGATATGTCTGAAGGGAGCTTTAACAGCAAATCGGTCTGGGCAAGAATGTCAGTAATTGTTGCAGGTCCAGTGTTTAATCTTATTCTTGCATGGATCCTCTGCATGATTATTATTGGCTGGACGGGATATCGAGCACCGATTGTCAGTAATGTGACAGATGGATATTCAGCGCAGGAAGAAGGTATCGAACCGGGAGATGTGATCAAGAAGATCGGAGGAAAATCAGTTTATATCTGGAACGATATCAGTCTGTATAATATGATGCATGCGGGAACAAAAAGTGTAGAAGTTGAGTATGAGCGTGACGGTAAGGATTATACAGTTGTGCTGGAACCAAAACAGAATGAGGGAGATGCTTTTCCTCTGCTTGGAATTACAGGTGGTGAGATGGTTCGTCCGGGTCTGTTTGGAACAGTTCGATACGGAGCATATACGGTGAAGTATTGGATCACATATACAGTTGACAGTCTGAAAATGTTAGTTGGTGGAAAGGTAGGAGTAAAAGATCTTTCCGGTCCGGTTGGAATTGTCAGTGCGGTAGATAACGTTTATCAGGAAGCAGCTCCGGCAGGCATGGTAGTAGTGATTTTAAATCTTCTCAATATAGGAGTACTTCTGACCGCCAACCTGGGCGTGATGAATCTGTTACCGCTTCCGGCGTTGGACGGTGGACGTCTTGTATTCCTTATCATTGAGGCCGTTCGTGGAAAAAGAGTACCGCCTGAGAAAGAAGGCATGGTACATTTTGCAGGATTTGTGCTTCTGATGGCATTGATGGTTGTTATTATGTTTAATGACATTCTGAAACTTGTGTAGAAAACAGGAAAGAATAGGAGTTTCCCGCATATACTGGAAAAAGGAAACGAATCAGATGTGGGAGACAAACTATGAAACTTTTTCAACCGATACAGGGTTCAATTGAAAGCAAAGAAACGCAGGAGAATCTGATCGATCGTGGTCAGCTGCAGGTAAATGTTACATCTTCTGTGAATGCATTTCCGGTAAAGGAAGCGCGGATTTCCATCTCTTATACAGGAATTCCGGAAAGTATATTAGAACAGGTGGTGACGGATTCTTCCGGTCAGACAGAACTGGTTGAACTGAATGCACCACCGGAAGAATGGAGTCTGGATGAGAACGAAGAACGTCAACCATATTCAGAATATACATTGAATATTGAAGCAGAAGGATTTGAGTCGATCAGTGTTTCGGGAACAGAGATCCTGGCAAACACAAAGGCAATCCAGAATATACGCATGAAACAAAAGGATCAGAGCAGGGAAGAAGATCAGGTATTCGTCATCCCTGCTCATACTTTATATGGAAATTATCCTCCGAAGATTGCAGAGGAAGAGATTAAGCCGGTAAATGAAACAGGAGAAATTGTCTTGAGCCGTGTGGTTGTACCGGAATATATTATCGTACATGATGGATCTCCGCGGGATTCTACAGCACAGAATTATTATGTGAAGTACAAAGATTATATAAAAAATGTCGCATCAAGTGAAATCTATGCAACCTGGCCGGCAGATACCATAAGGGCAAATGTGCTGGCAATTATGTCATTCACTTTAAATAGGGTTTATACGGAATGGTATCGAAATAAAGGGTTTGATTTTACAATTACATCATCAACGGCATTTGACCATAAATGGATCCCGGAGCGCAATATATTTGAGCCTATTTCAGTGATTGTGGATGAACTGTTTGCAGACTATCTGTCACGGCCGAATGTGCGCCAGCCAATCCTGACACAGTATTGTGATGGCCGCAGAGTGAGTTGTCCAAACTGGTTGACCTTTTTGCAAGGACGTACAAACACACGCAAACCCGCATGGTTACTGGGTTTGCGGCTTGTAGTAGTAATACACTTCGAGAGTGTCTTCCTCTTTATTGTATACAATCTTTTCAATAATGCTCTTTAAAATTTCATTTTTGGTTACATCATCAACAGATTCAGAACTTACAATCTCATAGACATTTCGGACACGTTCCAGCATGTGGGACTCTGCAAGATCCTGATCTGATTTCTCTTCCGGAAGTTCTGCAAGCTGCTTTTCCAATAGCTTCTGTTCTTTCTGGACCATTAACTTATTCTCTTTATATTCTTCCAGCGTATCCACACCGTTCCGGTAAGCCTCCTTAATTCGTTCCAGTTTCTCATCAATCTGTTTTAATTGCTCAAGCAATACTGCAGATAGATCGACAGTAGTCTCTTCCTGTGGCTTGATATAGCGGAAGGAGAGTTGCTGACTGTCCAGAACATCTTTGAGTGACTGTAGCACAGCAGGTGCCAGTTTCAGAGAACTGATGGAATTCTTTGCAAGGCATTTTCCTTTGGAATATCCATAACAAGTGAAATAGCAGTAGATCCGTTTCCCACTGACTGTTTTCTTGGCAATCATTGTTCTGCCGCAGGCAGGGCATTTTACAAGGCCTGAGAGCCAGTGCTTGTAGGTAGACGATGGGCGGCTGCCTCTTGGCTTATATTCCATGTTGCGCCGTGCAGAAGCCTTGTCAAAGAGTTCTTTTGAGATAATAGACGGCTGTTGGCCGTCTACAATGATCCATTCGTCCTTAGGGCGGATTTCATTCGTTTCATTTACTGTCCGGTTCCACCGGATCATACCACAGTAGGTAGGATTCTCCAAGATGTACTCAACAGATCTCCGCTCAAAGTTCTTCCCATGTGAGGTCTTGAATCCACATAGATTGAGATAACGGGCAATGTCGAAGATTCCCATGCCTTCCTCTGCATACTTCCGGAAGATGATCCGGACAATTTCAGCTTCGTCTTCTATGATCACTGGCGGCTTTCCACGTTCAGTGATCCGGTATCCAAGAGGGGGACGTGCCTGGTAGCCGCCACGCTTTGCCTTTTCTGTCATTCCTCTGGTTACTTCACCTGAGAGCCGGACAGAGTAGTATTCGTCCATCCATTCAATGATACGCTCGATTAGACTGCCGAAAGGACCGTCCACCAGTGGCTCAGATACACTGATCACATCTACATTGTGCTTCTTTTTGAGCAATGACTTGTAGACAATACTTTCCTCCTGATTCCGGGCAAATCGGCTGAACTTCCATACTAAGATAGCATCCACAGGATGATCTGACGATTTGGCCATTGCAATCATCTTCTGAAATTCCGGACGTTTCTCTGCTTTACGACCGGAGACACCAAGTTCATAGAAGATCTTGGAGATGATGATTCCATTCTTGTGGGCAAAGTCTTTTAAGAGCTTTGCCTGAGAGTCCGGGGAGAGTTCTTCCTGCTTATCTGTAGACACTCTAACATAACCATATCCATATTTAGTTTCCATTTACATCACCTCGGTTGAGTTTATTCCGGCAAGAGCCGGAAGATGAGTATAAAAATAACAGCCAGCGAGGAACAAGTGTTCCGCTTGCGTGGCTGCACCGAAGATGATACAATATTCTTTGGTAAGACAGTATCTCTTCGGAGTTACTAAAGCACATTGGCGTGTGCTTCCCCAGTTGACCGTTCCTGTTGGCGCAGGAGCGGTTTTTATTTAAGATATAAAACCATCATCTTTTATCTGGAATATCTTTCTATGTAGTGTTATCGTTGTTTTGAAGCCTCTTGCCATCAAGAAGAACAGAACTCCGAATATAATAAAGAAAGCACCGATTCCAACAGACGTTGAGAGTCCGGCAAGTCCGAAAGCCAGTAAAACAACTGACATGATCATGGCGATTACACGGCACAATGAGAATATAGAAATTTTTGTGCGTTTTCCATTTGCTTTTATGATTGCATCTCTGTCCTGATCAAGTACACATCCAGTTTGAACAAGCGAAATGTATTTTTTCTTCTCACTTGATGTCAGCACTTTCTCAAGCTTAGATGGAATCCGTACCTCAGGGATTTCTGCGGCAGATCCACTGAAAGAACTGTTGGAAGATGAACGCGATCCATTTCCACCGATCCCACGATATACATCACCGACTCCCAAGGTTGTCTTGTTATAGACTTTATTGTATGCTGCCTTCTTCGGATCCTTTATCCATCCGACACCTTTCTGCCCGTATCCAGGAGACACGGATTTCTTAACAGCTCTTTTTACTTTTCCAGTTGTCTGAGCCTTAATGCTTTTCTTCAAGCTCGGTGTTCTCATTCCTACTTTCATCGTTATCACCTTTTCCTTCATGTAGGCACTGCAGAGTTTTGCAGATCGTCTGAATATCATCGTCTGACAGTTCATCAAAGTTGTTCAGCTGGCTCTGTATCGAGCTGATCAGAATATCTTTTGCGGTAGATTTTTCTTTGTCAGTTGTCTTTTGAAAGAAAACTGCTGTGATTGTGCTAGTCAGAGAACCGATCAGACCGATTCCAACAAGCATCAGAACAGTTGCTATGATTCTTCCAGGAATTGTTGATGGTGAGATATCTCCATATCCAACAGTTGTCGCTGTAACAAAACTCCACCAAAAGCCATCTGAAAAGCTCATTCCTTCCGCATAATGGATGGATATTCCACCGATTGCAATACAGATCAGCGTTGCTCCGACCATGTACTTGAAACCATTCAAGTCAAAGAAGAACTTTATATGCTTGTAGAGCCTTGCAAATCGTGCGGATGCTTTTGCTAGTTTCAAGAGTTTTAGCATCTTGAATACTTTGAATACCCTGAAAACTTTGAACAAAGAGTTGAACGGAATAATTGCAATCAGATCCAGTATGTTATTCCGAAAAAACTCTTTTTTATTTTTAGCAATCAGCAATCGTAACGCATAGTCTGCAATAAATATTGTGTTGATCGCAAAGTCAATGTCGCGCTGAATCGCAGAACATCCAGTTGTCATGTCATAGATTGCAAAGTAGACAGCTACGATTGCAAGTACGCTGAAAAGGAGATCATACAGAACAGAAAGTCGTTCTTTGTGTTTCATAAAACAAATTCTCCTGATTTCATTTAATATAATAAGCACCCCATCTCTACACAAGAACAAATGTTCGATAAACCATTGATTTCTAAATACAAATGTCGTATGATGAAATCAAGGAATTTCGAAGAGTGTTCTTGCTGGGAACGGAGGGACAACATAATGAACAATGTATCTAAACAACTTATCATAGGAATGGTGAAGAAAATTGACGATTCAGATGAAAAATTTCTTCGCCAGCTCTACACCATCTTGAAAAGACATTTAGAAAGAGGGAAGCATTAGCTTCCTTTTTTTATGTTCTCACGCAGCTTGGCACTGAAATCACGGATCACTTCTTTTGATTTAGGAGTCAGATCGTGATAAGTGTGCATGATTTCCTTAATTAACTTATATAGATCGTTATCACTGTCTTCCAGCAATTCGGATACATAAGCAGCTTCTTCATCTTCTTCAGGAAGCTCTAAGAACATATCACCAACTCCGGTTCGGAGCCATTCTTCGTTTACGCTGAACGTTTTACATATTAATGCAATTACAGCATCAATAGGTTCATTTCGCCCCATTTCATAAGTAGCAACAGTATTTCGTTTTATGCTAAGTGCATCAGCAAACTCCTGTTGTGTTAATTTAAGTTTTTTCCGGAGCTCTTTTATACGTTCGTTCATGCTGCACCTCCTTTCATTGTGAGTCTATCATATCACACCGTAAAGAAATTTACAATAGAAAAATGTCGCAATATCAACAAAATAAATGTTGACAAAAGATGCAATGCGACATATAATGGTCTCACAATCAACAATAGAAAGTGAGGTGAAGAAAAGATGAAAGGTCCAAGAGGAACAGACGCAGCAAAAGTTATTCCTGTAATTGAAACAAAGGCACTTAGGGGAATAGGAACAGAGGAAAATCCATGTCGTATAGTTACACAGTATTGGGATTTTAAAGGAAATCTATTAGCCGAGAATGATCAATGTGAAAAAGAAAAAGAGTAGTTGCCTACTCCATTTTCTTACGTTTAGCCTGTTTTTCTTGATCGATACCGATTATATCGGAATATAGTTGTTGCTGATCATGACGTTCAATATACCATTGTTGCATTAAAAGCTCTATAAGCTTTATAAGTTTTTGAGCTTCATCTGGTTCAATATCAACAATAAGGTTAATATCTTTTTCCATGTGAGCTCCAATGTTTCCGATGCGCCGGACACCATCTAAGACTGCCCATTGATCTGCAGGAATTTTATCTTTTATAGCATTGATTTCTTTATATAGATTACTTTCAGTAATTTGAAAGAAATCTCGAATCATTCCCTGTAGGCAACGACGGGATAATGTTGCAGAAGCCTTAGGGCTTAAATAAAGAATAGCAGAGGCTTCTTCGTAGTCAGATCTAATTGCTAATGGTATGTAATCGGGATATTTACGAGCTTGAGATTGTGGGCGAATCGCAATATTAGCATCTTTAACAGCAGAACCGATTCCTTTAGCAATAATTGTATATCCATTACAGCTTGGACAGTGATAAAAATTTAAAGCTAAGCATGATTCTGAAAGATCACAAAGTAAAGGATCTTCATCGGCATAAAGGAAAGAAGGGTAGTGAGTTGTTAAAGTATCGTTTGTAACAGCCATTATTTCAGAACAAAATGGGCATTTAAAACTAGACATAAAATCATTCCTTTCTTCATTTGATAGAAAGATTATATCAAACTTAATCAAAAAAAAGCAATACGGAAAGAGGTGTAAATATGAGTGAAGAACAGAAAAAACTAATTGAAGAAACAGTAGAGAACCTGAAACATTTAGACAAAGAAAGTCTCCTAGTTGTAAAAGGAAGCGTGGAAGTACTTAAGGCAAGAGATGCAATGGAGAAGAGAGATTCGGAGAAGAAAGCGGGGTGAGAAGAGATGAAAAGAAAAATAGATTGGGCATCGTTTCCAGAACGACACCCGTGTCTTCCAACAATTATTTCAATTATCGCATTAATCGCTGCATACACCAAAGGATAATACAAGATAGGTGACAAGAGAATGGGTAAGAGATATGTCAATTATGATTTCTATGAAAATGGTATTGAAGAAAGTGTGGATGGAGAAAAAGTAAATCAAATTATTGAGGAAATCATAGAAATCATGCGGAAAAACAAAATAACAGTAGGTACTGCACGAACTATTTTAGAAGATACGATTTCCTCAATAACAAAAGACACAGTTATCACATAGAATGTTCCAATATTTCACGTAAGAAATAGAAAATAGCAAGTGAGGTGAGAAGGAGTGAAAGCAAAGCTGGTACAAGTGATTAGAACTGAAACTGTAGAAGGAGATGGAAAAAAAGAAAGTCCAGTACATAGCGTGGAAAGATACTGGACTTTGGAGGGGGAACTTTTGTTTGAAAAGGTATATATGGGAAAGCAACAAGTACAAGCCATAACACATAGAATGAATCAAAGCATCGGAGGTGATGCCAGTGACGATAAAGAGCGTAGTGGTAATTGATGGAGAAAAGATAGAAATCAAAGACCTGGAAGATAAGGATGCATTTGCAGACAGAGTAAATCGTCTGGCACTTCTGTTAAGAAACTACGAAGAGGAAACCGCTTAGGCGGTGGAAAGAAGGACAAGCATGGAGGATTGTTGCTACTGTCAGCATAGAAATAGTTGTATGGAACGCAGTCGATGTTATCCGTGTGCATCATACAAGAAAGAAGGAGGGCGCAGCGGATGTATATCATTATAGCAAAACACAAGGGAAATAAAATCACAAGAAAAGCATTCAGTGACACTCAGGCATCTGCGATCATAAATCGGCTGTTGCGTGAGGGATGCACCGAAATAGGAATAAAAGAAGAAAACCATACAGAAGGTGAGAAATGAGCCAAAAACGAGGAAGAAGGGAGAAAGACCACATATGGATTATCAGATGGACGAAAACACAGGAACTGGGCTGTTGCTCGGGGACATGGGAAGAAGCGAACGAGTATGCCAGGAAGAAGAACAAAGGAGAATACATCATATTAGAATGAGCCTTTGGAGAACAAGGTTTATCACAGGTGTTGGAATGCTTGTTGGACTCTTCTATGCTTCCGGAGCAGCAATTACATATTCCATATCGGTCAAAGCACCGGAGTCAACGCTGGAGCGCGTCCTGATCGGATTGGCTGTATCGGCAAGCTTCTACGCGCTGAATTCGATCGCAAGGACACTGGAAAAACAGATAAAAAAATAACACTTCCGGAGGTAACGGAAGTGTTGAATGCAAGACTTTTGTCTCGCAGATATTAAAGACATTATTATCTTAACATCTGTGGGGCAGGAAGTCAAGAAAAACGGGGGTTCTGCCCCATTTTAATACTCGATTAAGATATTAAAGATAGAGGTATACGATGGCAACGAAGAGAGTAACACACACCTTCCGGAAAGGAGACATCCTGGAGGTGAAGGAATACCATGACGGCAGGTATGGAGCAAGGGGACTGCCAAGAGAAAAGAAGAGAAAGCCGACACCGGAGCAGATGGCAGTAGTGAACGCCATGAATAAGGCAGAGACGGCCAGACACAGATTGTTGGAGTACTTTGGAAAGGGGGACTACTTCCTGACGTTGACGTACAGAGTTGAGGCAAGACCTCCGGACATGGCGAAAGCAAAGAAGGATTTCACGAATCTGATAAGCAAGCTAAGGACAAGATACAAGAAAGAACAGATCGAATTGCGCTGGATCCGGAACATTGAGAAGGGAACCAAGGGAGCATGGCACGTTCACATGGTCATCACTGGATGCCGAGATACGATCCGCTGGGTAGAGGAATGTTGGCCACACGGTGGAATCTATGCAGAACAACTGGAGAAAAGCAAATACTACGAAGAGGATTTCTCACAGCTCGCATCCTACATCACAAAAAACGAGAAGGTGGGAGAAAAGAGGGAGGATGGAAAGAGGGACAAGCCAAGACTCAGCGAATCCAGTTACAGCACTTCGAGGAACATGCCACTGAAACCACCAAAGAAGAAAAAACTGGCAAGATGGCCAAAAGAGATCAAACAAAAGAACGGCTATTATATTGCAAAGAGCTATGAAGGAATCAATCCGGCCACTGGGTTCAAGTACCGGAGATACACATTGATCCGGTTGAACAGGAGGATTTGAAGACATGAAGACAGTGAAAGTCTACATAGAGACAACGATCACAGGTCCGTCAAAACCGAAGTATGGAAAATATGCGGCAGCTTTAGCGTTTACAAGGAAAAACGGGAAGACGGAAGACCGATTCCTGCAAGGAAGTGAACGGGAAACAACCTATAACCGTAGCGTACTATTAGCCATGGTTCGGGCAATGCAGAGATTCACAGAGTCATGCCATATCATATTCTACACAGGGAATACATTTATCCGCAATATGGTTCAGGCAGACAATCCGGAAAAGTGGAGACGTGCAGAGTGGAGAAAGTCGGATGGAAAAGATATACAGAACAAGGAACTGTGGCAGTTGTTCCTGGAAGAGAGCAAAGAACACGAGATAGAGATCGTATACGAAAACAACAGTGAGTATAAAAGGACGCTTGAAGCGTACTTGCAAGGAGAAGAGGTATAAAGATGTTTGAGAAGTTTGGAGAATTTGATTCTTACGAGGAGATTAACCGTGCGGCCAAAGCACAGTTAGAAGAGGGAGATCTAGAAGCGATTAAGACAATCGCAGAGGAGAACGGACTGGATCCGGAAGACGCAGAGGACTTTTGCACCGGTGCAATCGAGGAACTGACAACACCGAGTCTTGCGGCAATGGGAAAACTGGAACTGGAAGCGAAAGATCTGAGTCTGACAGGAGCACTGAGAGACTGGACGGATTTTATCGAACAGTTATGTTTAGAGGACGAAGAGATGGCCTTTGCAGTCAGAAGAAAAGGGAAGTCATTGAAAGACTGCATGGCTCTGATCTTAAAGACTGCATTTAACGACAAAGCACAGTTGGATGACAGGATCACAAAGGCAGCAGGATTGACACCACCGTTGTATATAAGCATACCGGGAAAGGCACAGATCAAAGAGATCGTGAGGAAATATTACCTGGGTGAGAAGAAATGAGAGTATACAAAGGGTTCAATAAAAAAATTCAGGCAAAACACGGAAAAGGGACATTCCAGTACGAGAAAGGGAAGACCTACAAAGAAGAGAAAAGCAAAACAAGATCCACTGGATTCCATGCGGCGGAGTATATCCTGGATTGCCTGCAGTGGTATCCGATCGATGGAAAGAACAAATTCTTCCTGTGCGAAGCTGGCGGGAGTATAGACGAAGAGGATGGATGCTCGATGGTCGTATCTACAGAGCTGACATTATTAAGAGAACTGACGCTTATGGAGATTGCAATGGCGGCAATGGAATATATGATCATCCATCCGAAGAGAACGTGGGAGAAAAGAGAAAGAGGTGCATACGCAGAAAAAGAGCGGTCAAAAGCGATCGGAGAGACAAAGATAGCGATCGCAAGGGGAAAACATCCGGAAGTGAAAGGCGAATACGGAACCGTGATCGGACTGATCGTAGAGGACGAGAAAGGCAAGCCAGTGGCAGCAGGCGTGAGGAATGTTGACGGAATACAAGCGAAAGCGCATCAGATCTATTCCATGACAGAAGAAAGAGAATGGGTGGAGGTGCAGAAATGAAACGAAAAGCGATTGAACGGATCAAACCAAAGAAACCGGAAGGAAAAGGACTTACAGCCTCGCTGCAGGAGTTGGGGGAAATCCTGATCCTAAATATCTATCAGGCGAAGGAACTGCTGGTGCGGTACTGTATCAACTATGAGACAGGGGAACATGAGTACTGGAAAGAGCAGCATGGTTGGAGAAAAGGCGGTATCCTGAATGCACTGAACGAGGACTGGCGAGATTGGGAATGGAGAACATATGACGATTATCCGAAATTGCAGGAGAAAGACGCCAACAGGATCAAAAGATTGATTAAACACAGAGCGTGGAACAACAGCCCATGGGAGAGAATCAACGGATTGGAACATAGCTATAACAGCGAGATTAGGGAAAGATGTGAAACAAACCGGAAAATAAAACTCATGAATCTGATGAGAAAAGTTCCAGGTCGTCCGAAGAATCTAAGAGAATGGTTTTTTGAACAGGCAGCAGGAGAGGATTACATGTTCCGGAACAGGGAAACGAAAGAATTTGTCTGCACGAACTGCGGAGAATCCAGCTGGCCGGAAGAAATCAAACGACAGGATGGAGAAAAGAAGATCCGGCACAATGATATGGTATTCTGCCCTTCCTGCGGAAAACTGGTGAGGGCAAAGACAAGAACAGACCATATCGAACAGAAATGGAAGAGCTGCTATCTCATCCAGCCGGTAGATGAAGATACAAGCGTGCTTCGGATCATAGAAGCAAAGGTCGGATGGGATAATGGAAGACATTATGTAGAGCTTGGAGATGAAATCAGAATCTTATTGTACAAGGTCTACTCTAACAGAAAAACAAAGAAAACATACAAGATTTATTATGAGGACCATTGGGAAGGATGGACAAAAGGAAACCGGAAAAATTTAAGAGCAAGAGAAGGTTACTTGTATCCGGGAGAATTCGGCCAGATATTAGACGGGACCACTTACAGCGAAGCAACGAAAGTCCTGGAGTATCTATCAAAGATGGGAAAGGAACTGAACTACAACAGACTTGTGGCAGGGACGGGACAGATGAAAGGATATGCACAGAAGATTGAGTACCTGGCAAAAGGACACTTTTGGAATTTGCTGAGAGATACGGTTGACTGTACAGACTATCCGGGATATCCATTACAGTACTACGGACCATTGGACATGAGAGAGGAAAGCATTGAGGGAATGTTCAGAATCCAAGACCGTCAGAAGATCAACCGGATCCGCGACGAACATGGTGGGAACAGAATGGTACGCTGGATGCAGTATTCGGACGAGGCAGGGCAGAAGATCTCGAAAGAGACGGTGCAGTGGATGATAAAGAATGAGATAGAACCGAGCGGTATCCGGGAACTGGAAAAATATATGAGTCCACAGAAAATCATGAACTACATCGAAAGGCAGAAAAAGGAACAATATGCAGGAATGACGGCAGAAGCCGTTCTTGAAGAATATAAAGACTATCTCAGTATGTGTGAAGCGTGTTGCAAAAATATGGCTGACGAGATGGTCTATCGTCCAAGAGAACTAAAACGCAGACATGATGAAGTTGTTATAGACCAGCAGCAGATACAGATTTTGAAAGAACTGGAAAACAATGCAAAGGGAAAAGAAGCATATGCACAGGAGATGAGGCAGAAGTTTCCGGAAGCAGAAGAGATCCTGAAAGAGATCAAGAGCCGATATGAGTACGAAGACGAAGAGTATAAGATCATTGTACCGAACACGTTAGTGGATATCGTGAAAGAAGGACGTGCGCTGCATCATTGCGCCGGCAGCAGTGAACGATATTTTGACAGGATCGAGAGCAGAGAGACATATATCTGTTTCCTACGGAGGCAGCAAGCACCGCGAATCCCGTTTTACACGATTGAAGTAGAGCCGGGAGGCACAATCAGACAGCACAGAAGCTATTATGACGAAGAGCCGGGAATCGAGGAAATCCGGGTATTCCTGAAAAGCTGGCAGAAGGCAATCAGAAAACGTCTGACAGAGGAAGATAAGAAGTTGGCCAAGATTAGCAAGATCAAGAGAGAAGCCAATATTGCAGAGCTGGAAGAGAAAAAGAATACAAGAGTCCTTCAGGGATTAGCGGAAGATTTCCTTGAAGCAGAAGAGATAGAAAAAGAACTGGAGGCGGTTTGATGGAATTAGTACAGTACCAGGATTATGAAGAATATAAAAAAGCAATGAACACTGTCCTGAACAGAACAGTGGAAGATTTTGTTATGACAGGATATTTGCTGAAACAGGGAAGAGATACGGATATCTTAAAGAATTCCGGATACAACAATGTCAATGAGTTTGCATGGACGGAATACAAACTGGAAGCAACACAGGTATCAAGGTACATCAGAATCAATGACAGATTCTCGGAGGGTGGCTACTCTCCGAGACTGCAGGAGCATTATAAAGGATTTGGCTATGCGAAGCTGGCACTGATGCTGACCCTTCCGGAAAGCGTAGCGGAAGAGCTGACACCGGCATACAGCAAATCAGAGATCCAGGCGGTCAAAGAAGAGATAGAAAGCGAAGAGAAGATCACAGATATCGAAGTCATTTTGGAAGGCGAGAAAGAAGAACAGAAAGAACTCGACAATCTGGAAAAGGCAATCCATCAGATCTGCATGGATGAACCGGAACTGTATCTAAAACTGCATGAGGCAGTCAGAACAAGTATAGGAACAGGACGGATCAAAGAGGTGTTAGCACCGGACGGGGACAAACTTTACAGCGTAAGACCACAAGGCTGCGGAAGAATTATGCTCTATCTGAACGATGAGAAGGACGAGGTCATATTACAGGTAGTAAGACAAGGACTGAAAGAAAAGTTTGCCTGGGAGAATATTTTAAGTTATCTCGTCCTGATCACAGAAGAGGAAGACGCAAAACAGAACTGGGAGGAGCTCTACGGACAGAAATATCCGGAAAAAGAACAGATTGCACCAGTGCAACCGAAGAAAGAGAAAAGAAAAGAGTCGAAGGTAGTAAAGGCGAAGCCGCCAAAACCAAAAAAACCGGAGAAACAGGAGACAGAGAAACCACTAGAGCTTCCAAACGACATTCCGGGACAGACAGAGATTGAGAAAGATTTTCCGGAAATGCTTCCGGAAGCAGGGGGGACACCGGAAATACGGAGCGATTTTATCAGAGCGGGACAGCACGAAGAGGAAAATTGCACCAGTGCAATGCCGGAATCTGTGGAGATTGTGGAAAAACCTGTGGATAATTCAGAGCAGATGGAAGAAAATGCGAGAAACACAGAAGCGGGAGCCAATTCAGAACCGGTGGATAAGTCCGAAGAAGAACAGAATCCGGCCGGCAGCAGATGGGAATACATGAAGACAATGGAATCATACAAGATGGCACTGTACATGGCAGCGTCCGTGAAAGAGATGCCTCACATGATGTTGAACTCGGCAGAGTATTGGAAGAAATGGTTAGAAGAAGAGGTGGATGAAAATGGAGAAGAACTCAGTAAATAACAAAATAATCCATAGCTTTCGAGATGTGGACTTATCAGCGATAGCGATACCATCGATTGCAATTTATAAGCACCCGCGGGATATACCGGATAAATATGTTGCGAGAGTCTATGCTTGCAGCAGTCCGACAAACATTATCATGCTGGCAGATTCCGCAGAAGAGCTGAGAAAAGACATTGAAGGAGTATGCGAACCGTGCATATGGTTTGATCGAATGCAAGGAGATCCGAAAAACTTAGTTGGGGTGTATATCTTATGAGCATCGATTATTCAGACATGGCATTTCCGAAATTAGCCTGCAAGAAAAAAAGGAAATCACATAAAAAGAGCATCCTCAAGAGTAGAAAGGGAGTCTGCTATCTCTGTTTGATACTCTATGACGATCATTCCAAGAAGTACACAGAGGAACATCATATCATGTTCGGATCCGGACAGCGCGAACTATCTGAGACAGATGGACTCAAGGTAGATCTGTGTCGGAATCATCACAAAGAAGGACCGGAAGCGGTCCACAATAACCGAGAAATGCGGGAACTACTCTGCAGAATAGCACAGACAGAATATGAGCAGACACATACGAGAGAAGAGTGGATGGCGAGATATAAGAAAAATTATTTATAGTTACCTCCGCTGAATGGCGTGGAGATAAAAGTATGTCACAATACTGCAACATGATAACAAAGACTTCCTCCCTGGATGCGGCAGGGAGGAGAAAGGAGCAGACAAGTGCCAAAAAGACAGAAATCAACAGCTTGGAAAAGCGAATTAGCTGAGATAAATGCAAAAGCAAGACAGGAAGGAATGAGTTATGGACAGTATGTGGGATTAATGTACTGCGAAGAAAGAGATGAAATGGAAAGAAGGAGAAGATATGACAGAAAGAGACGCGAGAGATTTGGTTGATTGGCTGGATCAGGCAGAAGAGGAAACAAAAGCAACAATTGCAGAGCATGAAAGAATCGATCCTTTTTATGACGGAGTGCTTTCAACGGTCCAGACAGTCCGTGAATATATCAAGAAAATGCGTAAGGTGGATGAAGCAGAAGGAGAGAAACAGATGAAAGAGATTATAACAGATAGCAAGTTTGAGCATATCGAAGAAATTAAGCCGTTTTTCTGGCGGACAGGAAGTTTGAGCATAGAGCAGGCAATCACACACTTGACAAAGCGGTACGATGAAGAGGAAGCGCACAATCTGTTGGATGAAAAGTTAGAATTTGTGTCTGACTACATGAGAAATAATCACGGAGCTGTCGAGCAGTACGGAATCTACCTCATTCCGGAATTCATGCTTGGATATGATGACATAGAGATTGTGATTGTAGCGGCATCAGAAAACGAGAGGGCTACGGTGGTATTCTCGGATATTCCGGTAGTTAAGCGAGGAAAAAGAGATGAAGAATAAATATTCTAAAAAGCAATTAGAAGAATTGTATAACTGCGAGATTTTCAAAGATACTGGTTTTGATAGCTGTACAAAGTTTTGGGTAGCGCAAGGTTTACCATTCACGGAAGATGGTGAAGATATATTGTTTACATACGCTGACGGATGGAATTTAAATGAGCTGCATGAAAATATCAGAGAAGAAATCAGAAAAAGTGTAATTGTGTTTGAAGGAGAAGAATGACAAGAGAAGAGAAAGAGGATCAAGCACAGCTTGAGTGGCTGCGGAAATGGAAAGAACGACGGAAGGAAAAAAGAGACGTGAGAAAAAAGTCACTGTTTTATAAGATTCTAAGGAAACTTGGAATTATAAAGGACTATGAGGAAGACATAAGAACAAGAATGGAGATGTGCGAAAGAGCAATAAAAGCAAATGTATGTCCTGAAGATTGTGATATTTGCGCATGGGATGTGAAAGGAGGGATTGATTACAATGGTTATATTACGACCAGTAGGAACAATAGGAAACCGTCTGAAGTATCTAAGAAAAATCAGAGGACTGACAAGAGAAGAGGCAGCAGTCAAGTTAGACATGAAGGAGGAAAGACTACAAGAACTTGAAACAGGAAGGAAAGGGCTGACGCTAGGAGAAGCAATCAAATATGCAGATACATACAATGTGTCCATAGATTATATAGCAGGGAGAAAGAAAGTTGAATATTGAAGATGCAATCAGAATCATTAAGGGGTTGGATACATCCAACAGCGAAGAAAACATCGAAGCAAAGAAAATGGCAGTTAAAGCATTAGAGAAGCAGAGACAAAAGAAGATTGAAGAATGGAACGGACAAGCATCGTGCCCACGCTGCAAATTTTGCGGGCAGGCTCTTGATTGGAGTGATGAACAGTGAAACAAAGTACAGACACACGCTGGAGTCCAGCAGAGATCCAGCAGAACCAAAAGGAACATTATGCTGCTATGGCAGAGCATCCGCCTGACCGGAAGGAAAGCGAGAAGTTTCATCGGCCAGCATACCAGGCAGGAAAGCTGATTGAAGCACAGGGGCAGCAGTTGTGGCATGGAGATGTAGCAGAATACTTGGCGAGAAAGTACAAGATAGGAGATGATGCCAATGGAGAAGAGACTGGAAGAGAACAATGTAAAAAACGAGAACGACAGGAAGAAAACCTATCTCAGGGCATACAGAAAACATGGGAAGAAAATCAAGAGGATCGAATTAGAGATTGAAGAGATCAGGAACATGAAGATGTATCCTTCATCGAATAATGATGGAATGCCACATGGATCCAATCAAAGCGATCTAAGTTCTTACGCGGCAGCTCTTCAGGAAAGAGAGGACAAGCTGTATCAAGAGGGAGTAAAGCAGGTACAGACCTATAAGGACATAGAATACAGAATTAATGAGTTAGATGATCAGGACGAAAGAGATGTTATGTTCTACAGGTATATCAAAGGATTTGAGTGGTGGCAGATAGCACAACTCATGGAATACAGTGAGAGCTGGATCTACGAGTTACATGGGAGAGCACTGAAAAAGATTCAAATTAATTAAAGAGTGGAGTTCACTGGAGTTTTGCTCATGCTAATATGGTATTGTCGAAAGACGGACAGATACTTCTACAATACTCCTTGGAAAAGACACCTGAATGCCAGCAGGTGTCTTTTGTGCGTGAGGGAAAGAAAATGACAGACAGAGAAGCAAAAGCATTTTACAATGCAGCGGCATGGAAACATAAGAGGATGCAGATACTTGAGAGAGATCACTATGAGTGCCAGGACTGCAGAAAGAGATTGAAGGATGCAGTGGCAGCAGGCCGCATCCTGCAAGGAGAAGACAGAAAGATCAGAAGAGCTGAAGAGGTGCACCATATTGTTGAACTAAAAGAGCATCCGGAGTTAGGGTTGGAAGATGACAACCTGATCAGTCTATGTGTGAAGTGTCACAATCTGCGACATGGAAGGACTCCAAGAAGATTCCAAAGAAAGAAGAAGCTTGCGAGCAAAGAAAGATGGTAGCTACACTGAGGGCAGACATAGCTTAGGAGGAGACAAGCGGACGGTGCAAGCCGTCGCATGTGCGGTTCGAGTCCGCAGCTGTCCTCAATTTTTAAATAGACCCCCCGGTAAATTCTCAGCGATTTTTCCTGAGTGAAGAACGGGGATGTAGCCATGACTCTGGAGAAAAATGAAAATCTCGCGTGAAAAAGGTAAGGGTATCAGATTTTAAAATTTACTTTAAGAAGAAATTTTTTAACACGGGCATAAAAACCCGTGTTTTTTAGCAAAAAAAGTTACGAAAAAGGCATGATTTGAGCGAAAAGAGGTGAGCAAATTGACACAAAAAGACGTAAAAATGTCGCTGATTAGACAGCTGGAACTACGTGGAATGAGTGCAGAATTCTACATGGATCTAGTGAATGATTATATATATTACTGGTCATTGAAAAAGAAACTAATAGCAGATATTAAGAGCAAAGGGTTGAGATACGAGACCGTGAACGGGAATGGAATGACGGTGGAAAAAGCGAATGAAAGCGTTGTCAATTTGCAGAAAACTACGGTCACTATGTTGAAGATCCTGGCAGATCTGAAGTTAAAAGAGCCGGTACCAGAGCCGGAGAATCCTACAGATGGTTATCTGTAAAGAGATTGATTATTATCTCAAATATGCCGAAGAACATCCGAACTGGATAAATAAAAAAAGAAAATTACTCTTTGAAAACATCGTAAAGCCGTTGATGAAGCGGGATGATGTTTTTTTTGATGAAAAAACATATAGGAATTGTATTAAGTATTGCGAAAGCAATTATTACAAATTATTCCCGTTTCAAAAGTTCATTTATGCATTTGCATTTATGTACAAAGATGATATTCCGGTTTTTCCCACGTTTTTCATAAAAGAGGGACGAGGAAATGGAAAAGATGGTTTCATCATACCGCTGGTGAATTTTTTTCAGACTCCACTATACGGAGTAATGAATTATCACGTCGAAATCGTAGCGAATTCGGAGGACCAGGTAAAAGATACGTTCAAAGTAGCGTATGACATGCTGCATGATAATCCTAAGTTTAAAGGTAAGTTCTCGGTCACAAAGGAGCTGATCTCAAACCTTGTAACTGGTGCAGAAATGAAATATAACACATCAAATGCAAAAACAAAGGATGGAAAAAGAACCGGTTGCCTGGTGCTCAATGAGATACATGCATATGAAAATTATGATCAAATCAATGTATTTGAATCATCGTTTGGTAAAGTTAAGCATTCACGGGAATTCATAATCACGACAGACGGATATGTCAGAGACGGTCCACTGGATGAAATATCCGCAATGTGTATGGAAATTCTTGAAACGGGAGAAAACCCGCTGGGATATTTTCCATTCATATGCGAGATAGACGATCTGAAAGAAGCAGAGAATCCAGATGCATGGCATAAAGCAAATCCATCACTGGAATTTCTGCCAATTCTGGCAAACCGCATTATGCATGATTACCTGGAACAGAAAAAAATTCCATCTAAGCGAGCGGAGTTCCTGACAAAGAGAATGAACCTTCCGGCAAGAAGAGAGGAAGAAACGGTAACGACGTGGCATAACATCCTGCGGGCGTGCTACGAAGGTGACACAAGGGAAGAACTGGAAAAGAAAATTCCAAGGATCACTAAAAACACGAAAGGTCAGTTGGCGATAATTGGAATTGACTATGCGGACGTGCGGGACTTCGCGAGTGCAGGGATCCTGACCAAGGACTATGAAACCGGAGAATACATCTGGAGACAGCACACATGGATCTGTGAAGATTCTCCGTTCCTGAGTTCTATCAAGTTCCCAATTATGCAGAATATGGGACAACCGGAGTTCGAGGATTACGAAGTAGTACCAGGACCAGTCATAGATGTGAATACTATAGTGGCATGGTGCTTAGACAATATGCAGGATTATGAGGTTAAGAAAATTACGATGGATACGTATAGATACAACCTGTTCAAAATGGCATTCGAAGCCGTGGGATTGACGGTTGAAGATAAGAAAAATAAAGACGGAATAGTAAGGCTTGTGAGAAAGATTACGTCTGCAACGGGAATTATTGCACCGGCGATCCAGGCGTTATTCAGTCAGCACCTGATTAATTATGGACCGTCTTCTATTATGCGCTGGTACACAAATAATACGAGCGTCACAGAGGATAAATACGGGAACAAGACATTCGGAAAGATAGAACCGAAGTTGAGGAAAAATGACGGATTCATGGCTTTTGATGTGGCCATGTTTAGCAAAGATGAGATAGAAATGCAGGTAATCTACATTTAGTAGGAGGAACGATGTTTAATTTTTTATTCCAGGACAAAAATGACGGATTACAATCGCTTGCGGAAACGATAACGATTGAGCTTGAAAAACTAAATATAGCGAAGCTGGCGGTGGAAAAAGCGGAAACCATGATAGCAAAAGCTATAGCAAAGTCGGATATTCTGATCCAAACACAGAGCGAGAATAAAAGGAAATATGAATACAGGCTTAATGTTCAGCCCAATGATAATGAGAATGGGACGTACTTCTGGACAAAAGTTGTAAAAAAGCTTTTGAGAGAAGGGGAGGCTGTGATTATCCGGATTGGAGAGAAATATTACCGGGTGCAGAGCTTCCAGGAATCGGATAACGTAATGACTGGAAGACTGTATAGTAACATAACGGTTGAAGCAGCGGAAAAACAATATTCCCTGCTTAAAACATTTTTGTCAGGAGATGTAATTCATTTAAGATACGACAACTCGAAGATAAGAGTGCTCTTGAACTCTATGCTATCACAGTACGAAACAACAGCAAATTCTGTTAATGCAATGATGCAGATTGCAAATACTCCAAAATTCAAATTAAAAGTACCAGGACAGCTTAATCTTGTACGAAGAGGAAAAGACGGAGAAAGTGATAAAAAGATCACGAAAGAAGAATATACAGAAGAATTAAAGAAATTATTGGAATCAAAGAGCCTTGCTGTCATTACGGAATCAAACGGAATTGCACTGGAGCAGCTTGGTATACAGACAGCAACGAAAACAGAAGAGCTCGTCAAAATTAAAGAGGAAATAAATAATGCAACTGCCGAAGCTTACGATATTCCACAAGCGGTGTTTAACGGGAATATCACAGAAAAAAGCGACGCAACGAATGAGTTCATCACGTATGCAGTCGGACCGGTTGCAGAAGTCATAAACGATGAATTGACAGCAAAGCTTGTAGGCGCGGAAGACTATGCAGGCAAGAATGAACGGGTGATGGTATGGCTTGCAAGATTCAAGCACGTGGATGTGGTAGACAGTGCGAATAACCTGGATAAACTGAGATCTAATGGATGGAATTTTGACGAAATCCGGGAGATGGTGGGATATCCGGTACTAAATACACCGTTCAGTCAGGCAAGAGCACTGACGAAAAACTACACTACAGGAGAGGAGGACAATTCGAATGCAGAAACCAGTTAACACAGCTTAGGGAGGTGATCCAATTATCTCGGAGTTATCCGTTAAATAACAAATAAAAAGAAAGGATAAGACTATGGAACAGAAAAATATTGTGTATAGATTTCAGCAAATTGATAATGTACATGAAATTTTCATCTTTGACGACATCAGAAAAACAGGTCCGTTCAATTGGGATACATGGCAGTATGATGACTCTGAGACATCAGCCAAGCATTTCAAGGAACTTCTGGATGCCATTCCAGAAACAGATGAGATTAAGATCTATTTCAACAGCAATGGTGGAAGTGTAGATCAGGGGACAGCCATTTACAACATGCTTCAGCAGCATGGGTCCTATAAGACAGGAATCGTGATGGGTGGATGTCATTCCATTGCTTTTACGATTCTTCAGGCGTGTAATAAGCGAATCATGGGACAGGGAACAACTGCAATCATCCATGATATGTGGGAGACAGTCACAGGAAATGCGGCAGATCTGAGAGCAGAAGCGGACAATCTGGACGTAGCAATGGACAGTTGCGTGGCGTTATTTATGCAGAGAGCAACCATTTCAGAAGATGAACTCAGAGATCTGATGCATAAGACCACCACATTGTCCCCTCAGATGGCTTTGGAGTATGGACTGATTGATGAGATTGGTGTCGCACAGAAGGAAGAGGAACAGGGCGTGAAGCTGCAGGAAGTTCTTAGAGAAAATGAAATGCTTCAGATGCAGCTGAAAAACAGAAATGAACATCAGAAACAGTTGGCTGAGTTTTATCAGTTGACACATAAGAAAGAAGAGAAGAAGGAAGAAAAAGACAGCACCGGTTGGGGTGCATTTTTTGATTAGGAGGAAATGTAAGAATGAAGATTGAAGGTTTAAACCAGGAAGTAAAAGACAAAGTAAAACAGCTTCTGGACAATGCTCCGGCAGATCAGAAAGCAGAAGCAATTATGCAGTCAATTGAAATGATCGATGAAGCAATGCACGCCGATCTGATTCAGCAGGTAGTAGCTGAGTCAGAAAGAGCAAGCAGAGATGCAGATTACAAGAGACAGCTTGGACTCCGTAACCTGTCTCAGAAAGAAAAGAAATTCTACGAGAATTTTAAGGACATCAAGCAGGCGTTCACAGCAAATCAGATCGACATCATTCCGACAGAGATTATTGATCGTACACTGGATGATGTTAAGAAAGCATCACCAATCCTGAAACTTGTAAATATGGCGCCGGCAAATGTGAAGAAATGGATTGTAGCATCTCATTCAGGAGTTGCTGTGTGGGGTGCTCTTACGGATGCAATTAAAGGCGAACTGTCAGCCGAGATCACATCTCTAAACATTGAACTCCACATGTTGTCAGCGTACCTTGTCATTCCGAAAGCAATCAGAGAGCTGTCTCTTGAATTTGTTGATCGCTATTTCATGGCGATCCTGTCTGAGGCTATGCAGGATGGACTTGTAAAAGGTTACCTTGATGGAGATGGAAAGACAGGTCCGATTGGAATCTTCCGTCAGATTGGAACAGTAGAGTCCGCCGGAACAAATAAAGCAAAAACTGTTCTTACTACGGTTACAAAATTCTCTCCGAAAGGACTTGCTCCGGTGAGAAAAACTCTTACTAATGATGGAAAACGTGTGGTTGATAAGCTCTATCTTATCTGCAATCCGTCAGACGAAGCAGAATATGTGGATCCATGCATGTATGGAGAGGCTCTGACAGGCGGCTATGTCAACAAGTCATTCATTGACATCGAAAAAATTGTTGATGCCAACTGTCCGAAAGGAAAGGCTGCATTTACAATCGCTGGATACTACACTATGGGAACAACAGGTGTGAGAGTCAATGAGTATGACCAGACAAAGGCTATGGAAAATGCAGATCTCATTATTTCATCATGCTATGCAAATGGTCGTGCGGTTGATGACAACGTTGCAGTTGTCTTTGACGTAACAAAGCTCGAAGAGTACGTTCTTCCGGTAAATCAGGTAACAGTGCCGAAACAGGTCTAAGCTAGAGCAGGAGGCGGGACATGAATGAGAAAGAACTTGCCAGTCTTGTAGAAGAAATGCGGGAAGAGTTCCAGATCCCGCCATACTACGAGGACAAGCAACTTGCAAACTTGGCAAAAGAAGGTGAACACGCAGTTGGGAGATTGAATCCCGGCTGCAGTATCACAGAAGACTTGACCTATAGAATGCTATTGAAAAATTATATGTATTATGCTTACCATCACAGAGTCAGCGAGTTCATGGAAAATTATTCCAGTATGATCTTGACCTGGCAAATGGAGACGGAGGTGGATGCAGATGGCAATGCCTGAGTATACAGACGGAGTCTTAGAACTGTATGAGATAACAAATGACGAGTCAGAAGACTATCCGGAGGAGAGACTTAAGTACACCGGATTACGTATTTGGTATCGTGAGCTTGCGGTGTACGACACGACAAGAGCCAAACTGTCAGCAGACAGCGTTGAGGTAACTTATAAGCTTGCAATACCGCAGTATAAGAAAATCAACAGCAAATACATCTGTCTTATCGATGGGGAACAGCATGAAATCTATAATATTGCTCATACACCTACAAAAGATGGATTTAAGGAGTCGGAGTTGACATTGAAGACACCGGCATATGAAAGAGAGGTAATCGATGACACAGAAAGAACTGAGTGAGATCTTGCACGATATTGGCTGTCCTGTGAATGAGGGAGTCAGTAGTCTCAAAAATGAAAAGGCATTCCCAAGAATTGATTACTGGGAGATTATGTGGGAAGACACAATGGCATCCGGAGATGATTATGAGAACGAGATTACATGGCAGATTAGTTTTTATGCTAGAAAGCCACGCAATCCGAAACTGATCGCACTGAAAAACCGTCTGAATGAGCTTGGCTACCATCCGACCATTGCTCACGAATACGTGACAGAAGACCGTGTATGGCATTCTTACTTCTCAATTACAACTGACGGAGTGATTGGATGAACAGCGAGATTACATTTTACGATGGAGGGCTTGAAGACTTCGAGGAGCTGTTGAAACAGTATTCCGAGAACGTAAGCCCGGACAAAGCACTTGACGCAGTGGAAGAGGGGGCAAAGGAGTTCGTGAATGATCTTCTGAGACTCCCAAAACCACGAAGTCAGATCACCAAAGCGGGGTACACGCATATCGTGAGTACATTCGCACTGGAAAGAACTGACAGCGGAATTAAGGTTGGATGGGGCAAGTATTACGGTCCAATGCTTGAGCATGGAACCAGGAAGATGGCAGCAAGGGCACACTTGAAGCCACTCTTTGAAAGAAACAAGGAAAAATACTACAAGAAGATGACAGAGAGCATCTTCAGTTAGGAGGTTGACTAATGCCTATTAATACAAAAAAACCGGCCATGAAACAGACAGTCGGAGCACAGTACATGTGTTTTGCTGATGCAACAGAGGGCAAAGAGTATGATGGCACTTACGAGGCTGATGTTGAGAAGACAGAAGTCGTTAAGAGTGTAAAGGTAACTGAGAACTCTGAGACAAGTGATGTGTATGCATCTGGAAAAATCTATGATTCAGATTCACCAATGTCCAGTATCGACATTGAGGTATCTGTGATCGCATTCCCGGACGATACAATCTCCAAAATGCGCGGAGAGACGAAAGGAACAGGCGGACTTATCCTCGCTGGCGGAAAGAGCGAAAGACCATTCTTTGCTTATGGAAAGGTTGTAAAACTGAAAAACGGAAAATCTCGTTATGAGTGGTTTCCAAAATGCAAGCTTGTTGAAAACTCCGATGATATTGCAACATCTGAAGAAAAAGCAAGTGAGCAGACCGACACGATTAAGATCAGGGCATATCCGTTTGATGCAGCAGGAAACATCGTGAGCAAGGTCACAGAGTCCACGGCGCCAGCAGGACTTACAGAAGAGAAGTTCTTCGCAAAACCGATTCTGACGGATGCAGACCTTACAACAGCGGTGGGAGCGTGATCGTATGAAATCCAAGCTGATTAAATTAACAGACGGATCAAAACTGGAAGTAAAAGTTAATTTTTACACTTTATATCTGGTAAAAATGAATGGAATTGACAAAAAACTGGACGGAAGAACAGAGGAAGATCTGACTGAAGAGGAGAATGTCGAACTTGCAGGCAAACTGATCTATGTGATTCTTCGGTCAAACGGTCTCAAAGTAGACGAGGAAGAGGCAATGATGCTGACTCCGATGGATGCCGACAGCATCCGTGAGATTTTCGAGGAGTTTGAAAAAAGACTCAACGAATATAAAAAAAAAGAACAGGCGAAGAAGTCTGTTGCTCCGAGGGCGAAGAAGTCAGCGAGGCAATAGACATCGACTGGGCAGAATACATGGTGTGTGCAAGAAAGATGGGAATGAGTGAAGATGAATTTTGGAACTCAGATCCTGTCTTTTTTAATGAATGCCTGGAAGTATTCACAGAACTAGAAAAACGGAAGGGAGGTGCTTTGATTGGCTAGTAATGACGGCTTGAAAACTGTCGGATTGACCTTCAAAGCAGATGGAGCGGTTGACTTTAGAAAATCACTGACAGATGTAAACAATGCGGTCAATGAGAACAGGTCAGCCTTTAAACTTGCAAAGTCTGAATGGGATAAAAGTACATCGTCAGCCGATAAACTGAGAGCGACGCAGGAATATCTACAGAATCAGACAGAAGCGTATACGCAGAAAGTCGATAGGCTGACAGAAATCTTGAAAGCACAGGAGAATGCACAAGTGCGAGACGAAGCTGCTATCTCCAAAACAAGGCAGCAGCTGGATAATGCAAAAGCATCTCTGAATAACTACAAGAGCGGACTTGAAGATGTAAATAAGAAGCTGGAAAGCGGTGCTGCGACACTGGAAGATTACTCCAAGAAGGTTAAGGACTTCAGCGATACCACCGGAAAGATTGGAAGTTCACTCACAAAGAATGTGACGGCTCCAGTTGCGGCAGCAGGCACAGGAATTATGGCAGCATGGGCGCAGGTTGATGAAGGAATGGATATCATCGTGCAGAAGACGGGCGCTACTGGTGATGCACTGGAAGACATGCAGGATTCTGCAAGGAATATAGCCAAAACCATTCCGACAGACTTTGCAACAGCTGGTTCGGCTGTCGGAGAGGTCAACACAAGGTTTCATCTGACAGGACAGGAACTGGAAGATTTGTCGGCAAAGTTTGTTCGGTTCGCCGAATTAAATGATACAGACGTATCTTCTTCTGTTGATAACACTCAGAAAGTTATTGAGGCATTCAATCTGACAGCTGAAGATGCTGGCGCATTGCTCGACACAATGAACAAAGTCGGACAGGATACTGGAATCTCAATGGATACTCTATCCTCATCGATGGTGAGCAACGCAGCATCACTCAAGGAACTAGGGATGTCTGCAGCAGACGCTGCTACATTTCTCGGTCAGTGCGAGACGTCAGGAGTTGACACAAGTGCAGTTATGGCAGGACTTAAGAAAGCCCTTGTCAATGCATCAAAAGAGGGCAAGAGCGTGAAAGATGCGCTGTCAGAACTGCAAGATACGATGGTTAATGCAGGGAGTTCTTCTGAGGCTTACAATGCTGCGGTTGAGCTGTTCGGAGCGAAAGCTGGTCCAGCACTCGCAGAGTTCTGCCAAAGTGGAAAGCTAAACTTTGACGAATTAGGCGCATCGCTCAATGATAACCTCGGAAGTGTCAACGATACGTTTGAAGCTACACTGGATCCGGCTGACCAGTTTAAGTTAACACTGAACGAATTGAAAGATGCTGGATTTGAAGTTGGAAATGCATTAGGACCAGTCCTTGCGGATTGTTTACATATTGTCACTCCGATTCTTCATGACATCATTGATGGTTGGAATTCACTGTCTCCTGGTACACAGGAAATGATAATCAAGTGTGCGCTGTTGGTTGCAGCACTAGGACCCGTCTTCAGTATAATCAGCAAGGTTTCTGGTGGCGTGTCCACTGTGATTGATGTCACATCAAAGTTAACGCCAACCATCAGTGGGGCAAAAACAGCCTTCGCGGCATTTAACGCAATTCTTATGGCAAATCCCATCTTTTTGGTTATTGCTGCCGTTGTTGCGCTAATTGCAATTTTTGTTACACTCTACACAAAATGTGAGTGGTTCAGAGACGGAGTCAATGCGGTGTTTGCATCGATTTGTGATTTCATCAAGGGAGTAATCGACAAAATCAAGGGATTTTTCAACTTTGAGTGGAAACTTCCAAAGATTAAACTTCCACACTTCAAGGCAAGTGGAGAATGGTCGCTTGTTCCACCAAAAGTTCCGAAATTCTCGGTTGACTGGTACGCAAACGGTGGTATCTTGAACAGCCCAACTATTTTCGGCATGAACGGAGATAGAGCAATGGGCGGTGGCGAAGCAGGGGCAGAAGCGGTTCTGCCAATCGAATTGCTGAAGACATACATCCGTGATGAGATGCAGTCCAACAATGCTGCGCTTGCTCAGATGATTGCAGAGGCACTGTCAGAGCTGACATTTGTGATTGAAAATAACATTGCACTGGGCGATAAGAAGCTTGCAGAGATTCTTGCTGATGCGGTTATCAAAAAGATGTCACAGAGCGTGAAATGGAAGAAAGGAGCTGTGGGAGTCTAATGGAAGTAAATTTCATGGAAGTAGAATACAACAATATTCTTGCATCAAGTCTTGGAATCTATGCTAAGACGCTTCCGTCAATTCCAATGGCAGTTCAAAAAGAATCCTTGGTAGAAATACCGGGGAGTGATGGAACAATGTTTTTGCTTGAGGGCGGTTATGAGACGAGCGAAATCAAGGTTGATTTTAACTTTATCGGTGACGCTGATCAATGGGACGAACGGTTTGCACTTGCAAAAAAATGGCTCTCAGCAAGAGGAAAGTTCCTGAGACTTGGAAGTGATCCACGTTACTGCTACAAGATTTTGAAAGTCACTGTGGATGATGCAGAGCATACGAGCGAACGAATTGGAAACTTCAAAGCAACATTTCTGACAAAGGATGGCTTGAGATACCTCTGCGAGGGATTACATGAGCAGAGAGCGGAAGATATCGGCTATCACGCAGGAGAAGAGTCGCATCCAGTTTACAAGATTCTTGGAGAGGGCGTCTGCACGCTGACTGTAAACGGAAAGACAATGACAGCAAATGTAGGACAGAACCTGACCATTGACACAGACAGGCAGCTTGCTTATAGATCAGATGGAACTCTGAATAACACGGCGGTTACTGGAAATTACGAAGACCTTGTGCTGGTTGAGGGGGACAATAAAGTGACTATAACAGACGGGTTTGATTTGAAAGTTATTCCGTATTGGAGGTACTTATGATTCAGATTTACGGTCCAGAGAATAAGGACTACGAGCACAATGGAGACATGACACTGATGCCAGAAGAGGCTGAAATTCATGTGATCCTAAACGGAGAGTGGACAGCAACCATTGAACATCCGATTGACGATGAGGGACGGTGGAAGTACATCACAGACAATGCGGTTGTAAAGATGCCATCGTTCAATGGAGAACAGTTGTTCCGCATTCAAAACAAAGAGAAGAGTGATTCAGGGGTGAGTGCAGAGCTTACTCCAATCTTTCTTGATGCAAAAGAGGATTGCTTTTTGGTAGATGTACGACCGACAGAGAAAAGTGGTCAAGAGGCACTGGATATCATGACAGCTCCGAACAATGTGTATATAGCAAAGTCAGACATTAAGAAAACCTCGACAGCGTACTACCAGACGAAGAATCTGATTGAAGCTATCAATGGAAATGATGACAATGCATTCGTAAAACGCTGGGGTGGTGAAATCCTGTACAACAACTACGAAGTGATTGTGAACGAGCGTGTCGGTGCTGATTACGGCGTTCGCGTTGTATACGGCAAGAATATTGTTAAGGATGGATTTTCTGAGACAATCGACATGACCGATGTTGTGACAAGAATTGTTCCGAAGGCTTACAACGGATACATGATCGAAGGCGAAGCGCCGTGGGTTGATTCTCCGATCATCGATAAGTATCCGACAGCTCACTATGGTGTGATCACATTTGATGATGTCAAAATGCGAGCTGATGCGACAGAGGACGATGAAACAAATGGAGTTACTGTTTGTGACACTCAGGAAGAGCTAGAGAAGGCTCTGAAGGAGAAGTGCATGGAACAGTTCAATGCTGGTGTAGACAAGCCTAGCATCACGATTGAGGCGAACATGGAGCTACTACAGAATACAGAAATGTATGATGATGTGAAAGAGCTTGAGACGGTCTCACTTGGGGATACAGTGCATTGCAGCCATTCAAAGCTCGGAATCGTATCAGATGCAAGAGTTATCGAGCTGACATGGGACGCAGTTCGGAACAAAGTAACTTCGGTAAAACTGGGGGATTTTCAGTACAATTTCCTAAACAATGTATCTTCCATCATGAACAGAGTTGAACAGGCAATCCGTGAGGACGGCTCGGTCATCGGTCAGCAGATACAAGGAATCATCAACGGAGTACAGGCACAGATGCGTGCACAGTCATCCATTGCGAAAAAGCAAGAGGTCAGAGCGATTCTGTTTGAAGATTTAGATCCTGATTCGCCAACCTTTGGCGCAATGTGTCTCGGAACGCTTGGATTTGAAATTGCTGGAGAACGCACAGAAGATGGAAAAGGCTGGAAGTGGTCAACCTTCGGTACAGGAAAAGGATTCTATGCAGATTTTATCGTTGCCGGAACAATGCTTGCTGACCGGATCAAAGGTGGTACGCTTGAACTTGGTGGCGAGGATAATGGAAACGGTATTGCAAGAGTACTGAATGCAAGCGGGAAAGAAATTGTTCGTCTTGATAAGGATGGAGTCTATGCTATTGGAAGTTATGTATGTGAGAACGTTGGAGGATTGAATAGAAGAACAGAAATAAAATCCGGTTCAATTATGTTTTCCGAGAGAGATAAAAGCAATCCTATATTCATAGAAAGGTCAGGAGATGCAATTGTGGTTCGATACGGAGGAACATTTGAAGATGCAACAGATTCACATACGCTGATGAGAATATTTAGTGATGCGATATATTTCGATACTGATAAAATCGGGCCCGGAGGATTGGCAGGAAAGACGGGAAGAGCCGTGTTTTCAGACGGGACATATATGGACTTCGAAAACGGATTTTTTATGGGAGGAACAACGAAAGAGGGTGAAATCTGATGTCTTGGACGATAAGCAACAATTATTTGACAGAGGCTCAGATGCAAGGAAACGCACTGGAAGTATGGAAGTACTTCTCGGGCAAAGGCTGGACCCTGAACGCGATCGGCGGTATCCTCGGCAATATGGAAAAAGAGTCAAACATCAATCCGGGGTTGTGGCAAAGTCTGAAATACGGCAATTACAGTGGAGGGTATGGTCTTGTTCAGTGGACACCGGCTACAAATTACACAGACTGGGCGAAATCAAACGGGTACGATATCGCGGATCCGAACGGACAGCTCTATTGGATTGATGCATTATCGGCATCAACCGGCCAGTGGATTTCCACAAGTGCTTACAGTATGACATGGAATCAGTTCAAAAGCAGTTCGGAATCTCCGGAATATCTCGCCAGTGCATTCCTGAAGAACTTTGAACGCGCCGGAGTTGAGGTTGAGTCTGAAAGGCGGAGCTGCGCAAGAAAGTGGTATAACTACTTGGAAAAGTATGCAGAAGGAAGCAAGATCATCGACAATGCTGTGAGTTGGGCAGTGAATATTGCAAACGATGACAGTCATGGCTACGATCAGACACACAGGGACGGACCGGATTACGATTGTTCGTCCCTTATTTGTTGGGCATATTCCAATGCAGGACTCAATACGAGACCAGGATACACACCAGCAACCGGATCCATGTATGATGTTTTCATTGATGCAGGGTTCGAAGATGTGACCTCGCAGATCGATCTGCCAACAGGGGAGGGACTGGTTCGTGGGGATGTACTTCTCAAACCAGGGAGCCATACAGAAATGTATATTGGCAATAGTCAGCTTGTGGGGGCATCCCAAAATGAGCATGGAGGAGTAACCGGCGGTCAGACAGGAGATCAGACCGGCGAGGAAATCCATGTGCATGGATATTACAACTATCCTTGGCAGTATGTATTGAGGTATCCGGGAGGTGGAGTTGCACCAGTGCAAGGACTTTATATTGTCAAGTGGATACCGGGATAAAATAATTCAGACAAGAAAGGAATGAAACAAATGAATACAATCAAAAGAGATGTTTACGTGTTAAAAAACACGATTAAGATTCCGATTGAAGTGACAAAAGGAACGGATGCCATCACGTTTGAGTTTACGGTCCGGGATTATAACCTTCCAGCTACAGCTGCAGCGGTAGCTTACGCGTATCGAATGGGAATGAAAAAACCAAATTCAACACTGTGTGATGTGTCAGGAAATGTCATCAGTTTCCAGCCGAGTGCGAACTTCTTTGAAGTTGGGAATAATGAACTACAGATCCGCGTGATCAATGGGGACAAGTCTTTGATTTCCTTTAAAGAAAAAGTGAAATGCTCTGATTCAATGGGATTTCCTGATGAGGAAGAGGAAGTGGATCAGTCGCTGATTGAACAGATAATTGCACAGAGTGGAAAAGAGTCAGGAGAAAGAAAAGCTGCGGACGCACAGGAAAGGACGGAGCGCATTGAAGCCGATACAAGAGAGAAATCTGAGCGTCTAAAAGAAATCGCGACCGAACGTGCAAGAATTGATCAACTCACAAAAATGGGGGAGGGCAGCACCACTGGTGACGCAGAACTTGCGGACATTAGAGTAGGAAGTGAAGGTGCTACATATTCCAACGCAGGAAATGCAGTAAGATCTCAGACAAAAGATGTGCCGGCCATGATGGACAATTTACAGAGCCCATATGTTGACATTTCATTACTTGAGCAGGGAAGTCTTAACAATACAGGAACAGAAATCACTTCAAGCAAAGTTCTCAGATCTGTTAAATTCCACTGGAACAAGAACGGAAAAATAACTGCTCCGTCAGGGTACAAGATCGCGATAGCTAATTACGCTATGCAATCCGATGAAAGCGGACAGATGTTGCAGGTATATCAGTCAGCTACAGATTACGGTGACAGCCAGACAAGCTCGAAAGCAGATGGAGACACGGAGTTTAGGCGGTTATTGATCAAAAGGTCAGATGGAGCAGACATTAATGCAGAAGATCTTAGAGGCAAGATTGCAACCAATGTTCCGGGACTCAGGCCGATGGATGTAATTGAGAATATAGTAAATAATGTAAAAGTTACTTTTTATGGTATACTTGTTAGAGGTAATATGAAAGTTTCACTTGAAGATAATAGTGTTGTAACTGTAACTTTCAGTGATGATGCAAGATTGCAGACAAGAAACGGTACTACCATACATGTGACAAGTGGCACCGTTACATTAAAATCACCCAAGTCAAATAACATTATTTGCTATAATAATGTTACTAACGCTATTGTTAATTATATACACAGTGATGTTGACGTGTGTAAACCTGAGATTACGTGTTTATTCAATGTGTATAACGGGCTTGTGTATGAATGTAATATACCTCTACACTATGACGGCACTTACATTAATACTACCCAATTATCGTACGCGAAAACCATTGGTGTTGATAATTTTACAATTACACCGACAAGTGATGGATACAAAATTTCATCATCAAATTATTTGATTGATAGTTATGGTAATCTACATTCTATCGATAACAATGTTATTAACTTTACTGTAAATGAAACAGTATTAAATTTACTATGCTTTAACAGGGAAAACAAAACGTTTGTGAACTTGCCTTATTCATCTACAGATTTAACAAAAATGCCATATGATGTAGTGTGTGGTTTCTATAAAAATGATGTTGTTAATTTTCTCTCAAATGTTATCAATACTAACACTACTGTAGCGGATTTAAGAAATTCTTGTGTAATTAAAGGAAACATATTTGCTAGAATCTCAGGTAAATATGCGATAGTGAGTTGCACGCCTTACGCTAGAGCATTAATTCACAATACAAACATAAATATTTCTGGATTTACTCTAAAAAAGGAACTAAACACTGTAACTATCAAATATTTAATATTGGATGAAAAAGGTTTCGATTGTGTTGATGCTTCCTCGTTACCGGAAAACGCTACAATAATAGCATTATACTATCAATATTCCGTTATTCCTCTAAATATCGGTGTTATATGTAACACGTTGCCAATATCTGAAATAACACAAAGAAAAGATATACCGTTTCACTTGACGTGGGATAGGTTGGGATACCGTATTACAAGTAGTACCTTTAATCAAAATACCGATAATTATGTTATCGGTAACGGTTGGCTTACTGTTAAAAATGGATATGAACTTTCTCAGGATTTATCAATAATTGATGAATACGGTAAACCGAATAAAATTGATGTGACCATTACCCAAAATACAAATAGTATTGCTAATAAAAAAATACTTATGATAGGAGACAGTATTACAAATAGAGGATGGCTGCAGCAGTACATTAGCGAGCGTGCAACTGTTGATTTTGTTGGTACTAAACAAACAGGCGACGGTAAGGGTATTAAAGATTACATGTGTGAGGGATACCCAGGTAAAACTAGCACATGGATGTGCGGTGAAAATAGTCCATTTTGGAATCCTAATACCAATATGTTTGATTTTCACTATTACTCAACAACACATAACATTGAGCCTGATATCGTAACAATCGAGTTCGGACTTAATGAGAGAATATATGGCGATAAATTTGTTGAAAATATACAGTTAATGATTGACAGTATACATGCACATAATAAAGATATTAGAGTGTATGTTATCACACCTTTCAGAATGAGAAAAGGGGGACATGATAACACTTATGGGATTGACGAGAAATCGTACACGTATAATATGTCATGTATGTTAAGTTGTGAAACGTTAACAGAGTGCACATTAATACCAGTGTGGTTTATACTCAACGATATGTATGATTATGATACAGTTAATGCTAACTACGGTTATGGCAACATTACTTATGAGAGTGCGCGAGATCCTATTCACCCTAGTAAGGAAATCGGATTCAAAAAATTAGCCGATATGATTTATTCTTATTTGATGTGACAATGGTTTTAACTAGGGTGATTTTTCAACTAATTATGGTTTGGGATACACAATAACAGAAAATGGAAAAACACTTGAAGAAGTATTTGAGGCAAGTGCAAATCCTGTCAATGAAAAGTATAGTCCTGATACTATTTATATTCTAGCACCAGATTGTGGCATGGAGAATCAAGATATTATGTAAGAGCGGAAATACCGCTCTTATTTTAATGTAGAAAATGAATATTTGGGAATCGAGGTGAATATGGAAATCAGAGCAAGACCGAAAGGTCTTATTTTTGTACCTAAATTTAAGAAGAGAAAGGAAAATCAATATGATGGAGAAAATTATTACATTATTAGCAAGTAACTCATTCGTGAAGATTCTGCTGATTGCAGTGGCTTTGGATACGATTCTTGGAGTGCTGCGGGCAATTAAGGAACATAAATTTAATAGCTGTGTAGGAATTGACGGAGCTATCAGGAAAGCAGCAATGTTATTTTCTGTATGTTTGCTGATGGCAATGGATGTGATCGTGCATATAAATGTATTGTGTATGATTCCGGAGCAGTATATACAGGTTCTTGGGATTAGCAAATTAGGAGTGTGCGAGTTCTTTTCATTATTATTCATCTTGTATGAACTGGTAAGTATCCTTAAAAATATGACATTATGTGGCCTGCCAGTTCCGACAAAGATTAAGATATGGATCCAGAAGTTCTTGGATGACATGACTGAGGAACTTCCGGAAGAAGCAGCGCAGAAATTTCATGACTCAGAGGGTGAATTATAATTGCGCCGGCGCAAAAGAAAGGAGAATATCATGACAGAACAGACGGTAAAAGAAATTATTAAGAGTTTTGCCTACGGACTTTCAGCGAAAGAAATCTCGGACAATGAGGGAACATCACTGGAAACTATGGAAAAATTTGCAGAGGAACACGCTGCGGAGATCGAACAGAAGAAAGCGGAATTGAAGGAAGGTGGATGGTATGAGTAATCTGATTATTGACGTATCTTATCATAATGGAGTTATCAACTGGGAAAGAGTCAAGGCGTCAGGTTGTGCCGGAGCTATCCTTAGATGTGGATATGGAGATGATATCGCATCACAGGACGATAAGCAGTGGATTCGTAACCTTTCAGAATGTGAAAGACTTGGTATTCCGGTAGGAGCATATCTGTACAGCTATGCCACTTCTGACAGACAGGCACAGAGCGAACTTGATCATATTCTTAGATTGATTAAAGGTCATACTTTCCAGTTACCAATCTTCCTTGATGTTGAAGAACCGGGAACACAGCACTATGCTCCTAGATGTTGTGAGATTGTCTGTGAAGGACTCAAGGCTAATGGTTATGTTCCTGGAATCTATGCTTCACTGAGTTGGTTTAACGGCTATCTTGGAACTGTTCGCGGAAAGTACATTGAATGGATGGCAAGATACAAGAATCTCCCGGAAGATACGTACAAAGGCCAGTATGCGATTTGGCAGTATTCTTCTGATGGACAGGTAGATGGAGTTAATGGAAGAGTAGATGTCAACTATTGCTACATGGAGTTCGGTGGCAGTGCTACACCAGTAACACCGTCAGCATCTTCTAAGCCAGCAGAGAAGAAAGACTTAGGACAGGTCGATATTACATATCAGGCTTTCACAGACAGATGGTGGCCACCAGTGGTGAATAAAATCGACTGGGCTGGAAAAGGTGATGATGTTTCGATTAAGTGGCTTGCCATTAAAGTAAGCAAAGGAAGTATCCGGGCACGTGTCTATACGCAGGCTAATGGTTGGTTGCCATATCTTACATTCGGCAACAGCTATGATCTGAATGACAAGAAGAATGGAATCCTCGGAGACGGTTCAGAGATTCTCGCAGTTGAACTGTACTACATTACACCGGAAGGATATAAGTACAAGATGGTTCACTACAGAGTTTCTGTGAAAGATAACTCGAACTTCTACAGTAAGCAGATCGATACGCTGAAAGCCAATGGTGCAGACGGATATGCAGGAGATAAGAAGAGATTCATTGATAAGTTTCAGGCATGGATTGAGTAAGAACACAAAGTGAAACAATAGTGAAAAGTGTGTGTAATAAGATACCCTCAGAGTTAAACTCTGGGGGGATTAAATATATTTCATCTTAAATCATTTTCCATTTACTTATAGAAATTTAGTGGAGACAATCCACAAAAGTAATATAGATTGAAAAAAACAAGTTGACAAATTAACCCATAGAGGTTAAAATTATTTATGATAATAGAAAATGTATAAATAGAAGGGCAAGGGTGAAATGCTATGGTAAACAATTTTGGAAAGTTTTGCAGGAAACTTAGAATTGACAGAAGTGAACTCCTGTATGACATGGCAAAAAAATTGGGAGTTTCATCTGCATTTTTATCAAAAGTTGAAAATGGAAAAAAGAAGCCACCTAAAGAATGGCGAGAGCTGATTATTGATTTATATGATTTAAATGCAAAGCAAATACAGCAATTAGATCAATATCTATATGAAGCACAAAACTATGATAGCATTGATATTAGCTATATGGAGGATGAAGATAGAATGATGATGTTATCATTTGCAAGAAAATTCAAGGATTTTGATAAGAATAAATTAAAAAAAATTTTGGAAAGTGAGAGTGATAATGAGTGAATATTGCTGCAGAACCTAGATCAAGAATCGACATTAGAAAGATGACAAGAAAAATAAGAGAGATTGTGGGATGCGAAAATAATCTTGCATTTCCGGTTGTTAAATTTATCGAATGGATATTAGCAAATCCAGAAGATGGGATTGATTTAGAGATTGTAGAACCAGAAGAAATGCAAGATACATATGGAACTACTAATACTGGAAGTAATAAAATGTGTATACGAAGAGATGTGTATGAAGGAGAAGTAGAAGGAGATCCAAGAGATCGTTTTACATTGTGTCATGAGGTTGGTCATTATTTTTTACATCAACCGTATTCAATATCATTTGCTCGTGGAAAGATTCCAAGATATAGGGATCCAGAGTGGCAAGCCAATACATTTGCTGGTGAATTAATGGCACCATATGAGTTGGTGAAAGATATGAGCGCAGAAGAGATTGCAGTAAAGTGCAAGATGTCTAGGCAGGCAGCAAAGATTCAATATAATGAATATCACAAATGATGTGTCAAGCTAAAAGCTTTATACATAGAAAAAACCAAGCACACAAGGTGCTTGGCACTACCGAAAGGAAACTATATTGTTAGCTTCGGCCAGTTATACTTTTCTCTGAACAAGTTCAGTATAGCATGGTATAGTTCCTTTTGGCAAGTGGAAATGTCGAAAGGAGGAGATACGTATGTACATTTTTAGAGCGTCAAGGAAGTTACCTGATGGTACTAAAATTTATGCACGTGACTATGGAAAACGCGGTTTTCCTATCTGGATTGGTCCAGGACCAGAACCAGAAGCAACAAGACACGTGTATTACTAATAAATGACTGACAGCTATAAGCTGGCCGATATGCTGTTTTATTTTGAAATAAGGAGATAGATAAAATGGCAAAAACAAAATCAAGTGTACGTGGAGTACAGAATAAAAAAATTGTAACAGTAAAAGGTTATACGAGAAAAGATGGCACACATGTAGGTGCGCATAGACGTTCAACGCCAAACTAGAGGAAATCCCGGATTGATAGTCCGGGATTTTTTCGATACCCCGGAGTCTTGCTCTCCGGGGTAGAATATTATATCATCTTTCACAATATATTATGGTATAATACCACATATAAATAAGAAGAAAAACCTATTGTACGTTGTTACGAAAAGGTTGACACAGTGGGGGTCGAAAAGTCTGGGAGAACAGGGATTTTCTCCGATTGAAATTCTAAGGTATTATTATGGTGACGATATGTATATCAATACGGCAGAAGCAATCTCAGGTATTCCGTCTTCCTGGCCGGGATATACACTGGAACAAGGTTCACAAGGTCCAAAAGTGCGTCAGATACAGGAAGAACTGAATGTGATTGCGGGGGCATATCCGGAGATTCCAAAATTG